>Ga0126379_10000353_pt1 | contig 25068 bp, 28 predicted proteins | sample PanSoiMetPlot_24_FD_92640 | JGI IMG/M metagenome (GOLD analysis project Ga0126379, IMG submission 92640) | Tropical forest soil microbial communities from Panama - MetaG Plot_24 | ecosystem: Environmental > Terrestrial > Soil > Tropical forest > Bulk soil | place: Panama | collected 2016-02-17
GACCCAGGATCGCCGATCACTAACCCGTAGGGTTAGCCCCGACTAACGACGCCCGACAGGCGAGGCTAACGACGCGCATTAGCATGCGCTAACGTTGCGCGTTGTGGGGCGCTAAATGCGCCCCGTTGCTCCACTGCGCCCCAGCGTTGCCGTTTGCGCGAGTGACGCGCCAAGGATGCCAGCCATTGCGCGTTGCGCCCCTGCGCGGTCGAGCGTTGTGTGATGCAAGCATTCGCACCCTACCCGCTCGCAAGCGTTGTGCCAGTTGAGCGAACATGCCAACGTGCGCCCCGTTACTGGCTTGCGTAGAGCGCGAGAATGAGCGCTCACGCGCTCACCTCGCTAACCTTTGCGTTGTCGGCTGGCTTGACAATCCGCACCTCGCTATTGCGCGAATCCGCGCTAGGCGCAACCTTAGGCTTGCGCGTTGTGGCGGCTGGCCCGCGAGGTTTGACCACCATACGCTTTACACCCTTGGCGTCGATTTTCAGCGTTGCGTTTGGCGCAACCTTGGCGAGTTCGGCTGGCTTATCAAAGTGGCTGAAAGTGATACCGCCGAATCCGCCAACCGTATTGCCATACCATGCTTGGCGACCATAGGCCACTGCACGCGTTGCGAGGTTTACGTCCGCGAATCCGTAGGCCAGTACTTGCAACATCATTGCTCGCGTGCCGCCCTCACCCTTGGAATCTGCCATTTTCGTTGCCGTGGCATCTTTGATTCCAAGCACTTGCCAAACATCTTGCTTCCAAGCGTTGTGCGCAGCTTGCGCGAGTTCGGCGGCTGGCTTGCCGTATACCGCCACTAGATCCTGTGCCTTGCGCGTTGCCATTGTTCCGTTGCTCCTCTTGAGCCGATTTAGTTCGTTGCGCCCTGTGCGCCCCGACCACTGAGGTTATACACCCTTGCGTTGCTCAGTGCAACAATTATCGCCGACCACCTATCGCCGATCGTTGCTCACGCGTCGGCGAGGTTCACCCGTTGCGCGTTGCCGTTGCGTTGCCACAGCTATACCCGCGGCCCAGGCTACAATGGCTCAAAATGGCGCGTAGCGCAAGGTACCGCCCGTCTTTACTAGCCGCACCACCTACGGGCAGGGCCGACAGTACCTCCCCTCTAGATGGAGAGTCAATGAAGATCGCAGATCCTAGACGCCCCTCAAGGTACCCCTCTAAACTTAGACAGACGCCCCTATTTGTCTCCCCTACGCCCTGCCGCGATAACTAAAAGAAGACATAGTCCCACGAATAATAGCAGAATTAGGACTATCTCGTCTTGCGATGCCACGTCTCTATACGTCTTGGTTTGTACCAGTACAAGATTGTCCTCTTTTGTGCTAGATGCCCAAAGTCGTACTGGAACAATTCCTCTATCTGTCCCCTCTTACTACCGTATTGCTTGAACAGTTGGGATCCCTTGGGTTGCTCTACCACGCCACCATATTGATGAACGTATTCCATAGCGCGGATACCATGTTCATCTGTCTCGTGGGACATATTGATTAGATAGCCCCAGGGACCACAAGGAGGATGAGCGACTATAGGCCACGGACCCTTGTATTTCAGAGCATCTTGTTTCAGATCCCATACTTCTACGCCCTTGAACCGCCGATACACAGTATCGGAAGCTACCCATAGCGCCGCGAGAACGATAGATCCCATCTCAAGTCGTAGACGGGATATGAGGTAGTCGGCGAAGTCTATGGGGGTGGCGTCTCTCTGGGCTTTGGTGAGGTTGTGTAAAGGACGTGGAGGAGGAATCAGGTTCTTGGCCTGCAGATAGTCCATACCAAGTACAGAATCAGAACTATACCAGCAAGACTAGTTACCCAGACGATGCCAACAGTGATAGCACTTATGATGCGGATTCCAATTTGTAGATAATCCATTCATTATCATTGCAGATGCGTATTAGCTCACGTATGTGCCCATATATCCACTCGGGCTTTGTAGTCCCCAGTATGCGCCCCTTGACTACTTCTACTACTTCTCTACGTTTGCCGATCTTGACTACGTACAGCTGACCAGCTGTCACACTAACAGCGCTTTCAAGGGCTGCGGCGAGTAAGGACAACGGGAGGACGTGCTCGTTGTGGACAGATGTGGTGGTAGTGCTGGACTGTTGTTTTCTGGTTCGTGGTTGGGCAGACATTGCCTAATTCACACCGAGTATATGTCTGGAGACATTGTGGGCAGATCTGGAGGCTCATACGAATAATCGCTCGCGATTATGGTACATGATCGTAGATCATCGTATAACAAACCCGTAACAAACTAAAGACCAGGCAGGTCCTTGGCGGGTGTGGCTAGGATGCTGTATTTACACGTCTGGTCGCTATCAATCTGTATGTATAACTCATGCACCTGTATGGGCGCGGGTAGTTCCAGACTCGTATTCTCGCGAGTAACCAACGTGTTACCGTCATAAAGCTCGAACTCGCTGAACTGCCCTTCTATGTCGACCTGATATACCCAGAAGTTACCCTTGCCAACTTCTACTTTGCGATTGGGTCGGGCGACGCCTGTGAACGTGGTGTCCTGGGTTGTCATGATAAATAATTCCCTTGCATCTGGCTTTTCGTATAGTATACTGGCCCCACGTGGAAAGATATCCCAGGAAGTACCGCAATCTCGCATTTCGCTTATGGCGCGAGAATAACCGCAACATGAGCAAAGTACGGGACATAATGGATGCTGAGTATAGTATCCGCGTAAGCGTGAAGACTATTATGCGCTGGCGCGATACAGAGAACTGGGAAGCGAAGCTCCTGCTCATCGAGAACCAGTTCAAGAGATTGCTGCGCCAGAGCGATGATCCCATCCTGCGTGAGATGGCGATGGACGATGCCCAGATCATGAAGATGCTTGGCATCCTGGCAAAGCTGGTCACGGAGCAGTTGATGCGACGAGGCTCAAGAGAGCTATTCAGGCCCAAGAACGCCCGAGAGCTTATGCAGCTGATCCAGTTTATTAGCGACAATCAGTCCCGCATCATGGGCGCACAGCAAGAAAAAGAGGCTGGTGCTCGTTCGGGTCCCACCGTCTATGTGGACAACAGACGCCTGGTGCTTCGGGAGCGATTAGGTGTCCTGCCTATTCCACAAAGGCGCATGGTCATCGACCAGATGCGTGGAGCTACCATGGATCAGCAGGAGCTAGGATCAATACGAGAAGAGGTCTGGGGTGATGATCAACCCTCGTCTGCTGGCTGAAGCCACCGAGTACATAAAGGAAGATCCCGAAGGTGCGGCAGAGATGCTGGCCGAGATCGACCCCATAGCCTGGATGCACCACATAGAGCTCAAGACTGAGAAGGGCGAGGAGCTTGAGTTCAAACATCACATGCCGCTTATGGGCGTGTACAGTGACTTCCACCCAGATCAGGTCTACCAGAAGGGCGCTCAGATTGGCATTACTGAGACAGCTATCAACAAAGTCCTCTGGATGGGTGATCACAGCAACCTCACTTTCATTTACGTCTTTCCCACGGCTGATGATGTATACAAATTCAGCCAGGGACGCTTCAATCCCGTCATACGCGGCAACTTCTATCTGCGAAAGCGGATGCGCTCTGCAGATAATGCTACCCAGAAGCAGATTGCTAACAGTTGGATTTACTTTCGAGGGGCGCAGAAAGAGACCCAGGCCATTTCTATCCCAGCGGATGGTCTAGTCATCGACGAGTACGATTTCGCGCCACCCGATATTCTGGACGTATTCAGCAAGCGCCTGACGGCCAGCAAGAGTCCGATTACATGGCGGTTCAGCACGCCTACTATCCCCAAGTACGGGATAAACGCCATGTTCGAGACTACCGACCAGCGCCATTGGATGGTCAAGTGCGAGGGATGCAATCGCTGGCAGACCATTGACTTCTGGCGCAACATAGTCCAGCGCAGGGGCATACACAGGTTCGTCTGTTACAAGTGCCACAGGCTTCTAAGACGGCGTAGTGGCTTGTGGGTAGCAAAGTACCCAAGTAGGGCTACTGATGCAGTCTACGACGCCAAGGGGCATCTTAGAGAACCTGCCACGGGTACACGCGGCTACTTTGTGAACCCGCTGGCGTTCACGTTTATCACAGCAGAGAAGAAGTGGCAGGATTACCGCAAAGCTGAGCGTAGTAGTCGCGCGGCAGCCATGAAGAACTTCCACAACTTTGATCTTGGGCTGCCGTTTATCTCTGGCGAGAACTTCATCACAACCGATACTATTCGCAATACCATGCGCCCAGAGTATGAGCCAAGTGGCTTCAACGTCTTTGGCTGCGACCAGGGCGATCTGCTGCATTGGGTAATCAAGCACATAGCTCCCAATGGCACTCGATCAATCATTGCTTTCGGGGTTACTAATAGCTTTGACGAGGCCTTTACTCGTTTTACCGAGTTCGGGTGTCGCATTGGCGTGATAGATGCTCTTCCAAACAAGCATTCTGCGCGACTTTTAGTGCGTCAGAGTCACAGGCGGCTCTTCATGGCCTACTACAAAGACCAGAATGAGGCCACCAAGGAGCGTTTGGAAGACAAACCCGAGAAGAAAGAGGGTCTTTTCTCGTACAGCAGCAAGGAAATCCAGACTTTACTGCTTGATAGAGCCGAAACGCTCGACACTTCAGCTAAAGAATGGATCGATGGTCGCACTTATCTCGCAAAACCGAAGGATAGTCAGGCAGAAGACGTCGAAGAGTTCATAAACCAGATGGCAAACATGGTGCGCGACATCCAGGAAGACAGCAAAGGCATCGCAAAGGTCGTTTGGGTGAAAACAGGGCCTGACCATTATCGTCATGCCGACAATTTCGCCACTATCGCAGCTGAATTGCGCACTGTAGGGCCAATAACAGACCTGAAGGTTACGGGAGGTATCAATAACTTACTGCCCAACGTCATGGATTTCGGCTTTGGGCCAATGAATCTCAACGATCTCATGCCCAATGAGAAGGACTATCTATGAAAGCTCCACTTTTAGCACTTCTCAACGTGTGCTATATGATAAATCGCAATGACCACGGCTGATTTCGCAGCCCGTATCCCCGTTGAGGACGCGGATAGTCCTGCTCCGAAGCCGCAGCCTCTGGGTGAAGTCGGCTTTACGGGAGTAAATCCGTTCGGGTGGTTCGGGCTGGAAGAAAGCAGCGACTATTACAACGTACCCATAACAGAGCTGGAGCGCATGATCCAGCAGGACGGCCAGGCTCAGAGCTTGTATCGTATTCTCACCATGCCCATCCGCGCTAGTGAGCATACCCTGACGGCAGCCGATGGCGGTCAAGCGGAGTACGACTTTATCAATCGTCAGCTGTTCGATGCTCCGCAAAATGGCGGTATGACCATCCCGTGGTCCCGTGTGATGGCCTCTCTCGCCAGAAGCGTGCTTACAGGGGCCGAAGTACTCGAGAAAGTCTGGGTTGTCAAGAAGGTGAACGGCCAGGACGTCACCATGCTCGACAAACTGGCCCCCAGGCCCCGACGCACACTGCTGTTCCAGACAGATGCTCGTGGGTACTTCGACGGAGCGCTGCAAAACGTCCCAAGCAAGGGTCAGGTGCGCTTGCTCAAGGAAAAGTGCCTGCATTTTGTCGTGAATGGCGAGATGAACCCTGTTTTCGGCATGAGCATGCTTCTGCCAGCGTACTATCACTACCAGAAGAAGCACAAGCTCTACTATATCGGCCATCTGGGCTTCGCAATCGCGGCACTGGCCCTGAAGAAGATCAGCGTGCCGCAGGGTGTGGACCCAACCGACAAACGGATCTTCGAGCAGGCCGTAAGTAACATCGGCACCAACACAACTATCAGCGTCCCAGAAGGGTGGGGCCTGGAGTTAGAGTATGGTGCCAAGGTACCCGCCGAGATGATCCCGTTCGTCAACCATCACGACGACCAGATGGCTAAAGCCGTCCTGGCCCAGATCCTGAATCTTGGCACGTCGGGGAACACAGGCTCTTACGCTCTGAGCGAGGCGCACCTGGATCTTGTGTTCGTGCTCATTGAATCTATCATGGATGACATGAGCACCGTATTCAACAACGACGTGATACCAGAGCTCATCGACTGGAACTTCGGTAGTAGCAAGTATCCTGTTCTTCAGATCGCTCCCAGCTACACGGATAGACGCGAAGCCGTGAAGGATATCTTCAGGCATATCTCGGGAGCACGACAAACCAACGTAACGCCTGATTTCCTCATCGAGCTTGAGAAGGCTATGGCTCAACAGCTTGGTTTTACCGAGATCGATTACCAGGGTAAGCAGGATCAGATGATCCGAGATGCCAAGCGACGCCAGAACGCTCAAACTGGCGTGAACAAGCCTGCTGCGCCAGGCTTCCCTCCAGCACAAGCAGGAAAGGCTCCAGCAGCGAAGGCTCCTACTCCACAACCAGCGGCAGCTAGACAAACTGCCAGGACCAAACCATGATCGGTGCATTGCTGACAGTGTGCCGAGATCGGATAGCCCCTGAGGGTAATGCCGATCACTACGGGAGGCAGGTATATGCCGTGGAGCGTTGATAATCCACCACGGCCAGCCAAGAACTGGCCGACGCCTGCCAAGGCTCTATGTGCAAGAGTCGCCAATGGCGTTCTTCGAGGAGGAGGTAGTGATCAGCAAGCGATATATGCCTGCATCAGCGCCGTGAAGAAGCGCTACCCGAGTGCTATCAATGCACCGAAAAGTACGTGGCGTAAGGCGGAAGAGCAAGCGGCCATCGATGAGTTCTTCGAGGGCAAGACTGCCGAGGATCTTGAACAAATCTTCGCCTCCCTGTTGCCAGACCTCATCGAGTTTGCCCCTTGGAAGAGCAGCACCAAAACAGGACTGCCCGACAGCGCCTATGCCATCGTTTATCAACCCAAAGGGGGCGGAGCCAAAGTACGGGCACTCCCTCATCATACTAGCTCTGGTAGTCTTGATCTACCTCATCTTCGTAATGCACTTGCTCGATGGAATCAGGTGACGGGAGTACCAAGCGCTATCAAGCAGGCGGGACTCCGACATCTGCAAGCACATGCGAGGAGTGCAGGAGTGGGCGACCAGAAGAAGGCAGCCAGCGACTTTACGGCGGCGTTCTACGACATTGAAACGTTGGAGTTCAAGGAAACCGCCGATGGCAAGTTCGTCAGCACACTACAGCTACTACCAGAAGGGAAATTTACTCATCCCTGGTACGGGGACCTCGACTTTAGTGCTTCCGTGCTGCGAGCTTTCAAACGGAACTTTGACAATCGTGTCCTCGGTACGGACGTTATGGTTGACGAAGGACATGACCGAGGAAAAGCTCTCGGATGGTATAAGGAGCTACACTTCGGTAAGCGTAACGTGGGCGATAAAGAATACACAGGACTGTGGGGTGACGTTGAATGGACTGATCTTGGCAAAGACTATCTCGAACGAAAGATCTACAAGTATTTCAGCGCCGAGGTAGGCAGCTGGACCAGTCCATCTGGCGATAAGACCGATAATGTGCTGCTCGGGGGTGGCCTGACCAACCGTCCATTCTTCAAGCAAATGCCCGCTGTACAGTTGGGCGATGGAGAAGTCACTGACGCGTTTGTGATCGGCGTGTATGGTGACGAGCAGTGGCTGTTCACATCCTCCACCAACGAGGAGGAAAGTTCATTCAGCGCAGGATATCACGAACCCAACTTCGAGGACGAAGGTGAAGAAGACTTCGATGAAGGTGAACTAGCGATGGAAGAATTGCTCGCGGCAATCAACGCGGCATACCAGAGGGAATTCACGAGCACGGACCAGGTCCTTGCTTTCGTGGCCGAGTTGAACTCCCGCAACAACAACGAGCGTTTCACCACGACGTTCGCTGCTCTTGGCGTCGAGTTCGCTGACGGCGAGGATCCCGTATCAGCCGTTGCCAAAGCGTTCAAGGCAGCGAAGGACGATGGAGTGAGCTTGAATTCACGTTTGCAAGTTGTCGAGAAGCAGTTGGCCGACCAGGAGTTCGACAGCCTGTTCCGAGAGAACCTTCGAGCAGGCAAGGTCGTCCCTGCGCAGCGCGACAAGATGCGCAGGCTGTTCGACACCGACAAGGTTCTGTTCGTGGATCTTATGGCTGATCAGCAGCCAGTGGTCCAGATGGGCGAGATCGGTTCGATCAGCGACGGTGCCGAGCCAGGGGCGGACAACACCTTCCGCGACAACACCAAGGAGACCGCCGACGAAGCACAGCGCTACATGGATCTCACAGGCACTCGAGCTCCAAACGGTGGCTATCGGGCCAATCGCCGAAACGGCAGCAGGGGAGGCCAGTAAATGAGCATCCGTCGTTGGGGCACCATTGTCACCAACCCTGGTGTCAACTACATCCCCGAGATCCTCAAGAGCCTCGAATTGCTGGTCAAACCAGCGGGTGGCGCGGCGATCCAGGCTGGTAGCGGTGCAATCGTCCCTGGCAGCTTTCTGTATCAGGTGACGGCAGCAGGCGCTGGTCAGTATTACTGGCTTCCAGCCAAGCTCGCCAAGGTTGATGCGTCTCTCGGCGCTCCGACCACTACGACGTTCTACGCCAGGAACGTGCCGTTTGTCGCGGGTGATGCCATCACTGTCGGTGCGGCAGCAGCAACGGTTGCCAGCGTGAACACGAATACAGGTCTGGTGACGTTGACCGCAGCTATCACACTGCCGACAAACGGTATGCGGGTGTTCAGCCAGACCGCAGCCCAGAACGCGATCAAGGCCGTCGCCCTGGATTACGCTCCCACGTTGCTGGACGGCGACCAGGCGATTGAGATCGCCATTGCAGGTGTCTTCAAGAAAGACATCATGGACTTGATGTACGATACGGTTACGGACATTCCAGCTTGGGGAGCGCTTGCTGTCCCAGAAGTGAATGCGTACAGGTGGTCGTAGGAGGATAGATCATGCCCCAGATCAGTCTTCTCACCCCCGCTGTCCTGAACGGGTTCATTCGACAGCGGCCATTCCCCCAAAATCTCCTCGGCCTGGATATCATGGGAGCGCCAGACTCCTGGCCGTATCCGACATGGGCGTACGACATCATCCGCGGCAACAACCGCATGAGCAAGCCGAACGTCCCAAACAGTGAAGCCCACATGCGAGGCTTCCAGGGCATCGGGCAGATTGCTGGGTCCTTCATTTATATGAGGGACAAGAAACAGTTCTCTGCCACGACAATCTACTGGTTGCGTCAGCCTGGCGATGTGGCCCGAGCCAATGCGGAAGCGATGGTTGCTCGGGAAATCGGCGAGCTGGACGATGCCCAGAGTTTCTTCCTGGAATGGGCGTTCTGGCAGCCCATCACTGGTGCGACGTGGGGCGTGCTGAACGTACAGCGCTACGATAGCCCTCGTGTCAACATCAACTTCGGTTTCAGCGCCACACACAACGTCGTTCCTGGCACGCTGTGGACAGACTTGACTAACTCCAATCCCGCAGCGAACCTCGCGGTCTGGAAGCAGTTGATCATCGCTGACAGCGGCTACGTCCCCACCCAGATCTACCTCGCCAGCACCACGTTCCTCAACTACGTGGTCCCGAACGCCAAGATGCAAGGCCTCTGGTCACCCTGGATCAAGGACGAGTACATGCGTACTGGTACCGTCCAGGGGCTGTGGGGCTTTGACTGGACCACGTACGACAACCAGTACGTCGACGACTGGACAACTCCAGGCGTGACCGCCAGCTACAACTACATCCCAGATGGGAAGCTGGTGCTCATGGCCGACGATGGCAATCCTGTCGGGTGCATGGAAGGCCCGAGCGCGGACCATGATGCACTCCAACGCGATCCGAACTGGACGGGTAAGTTCGCCAAGTCCTGGCTAGAGGAGGATCCAAGCAACCGCGTCCACCTCCAGGAGTGGAGCATTATCCCGACGTTCCAGCGCCCAGACAACATCATTGTTGCGACGGTGAAGTAGATGGCAGAGAAAGCAACAGAATATTACAAGGTCTCGGCTGGCTTTACGTCCGCGCAGGGCGTGGCCGAAGAGGGCCAGGTCGTGGCAGCTACAGACATGAGTGGCTCGGGCGCTGAGTTCGAGCCTCTCACCGCCGAAGAGCAGTGGGCCAAGTACGGTCGGCTGCTCTATGCCCCATATACCCCAGAGGAAGGAGAAACACTGCCAGGAACAACAGCATCGGGACCGCCACCACCAGGCGACAGCCCAATCGGTAACGAGGAGGAAATGGACGCGCAGCGGGAGGACTTGCCCGAGACGTTGGTGGACAAGCCCGAGAGCAAGACAACATCACGCAGCAGCAAGACGTCAGCTGCTGAGTCTCCTCCCACTACCAGCACCAGCGCTCCTCGCCAGACACAGCATACCAGAGAAAGAGAGTGACATGGCGACCACCAACCCGAATGCTCCAGGTGGACCCCTCAAGGGTCTTGGCACCAATCCTCCAGTCCAGGGGCCTCGTGACCTGAAGGGCAACCTCAAGGGCGGCAAGGGTCCGTACGGAGGCGGACAGAAGGGCTAGTACATGAAGCCTCAGAGTGAGGTTGGCGGCGGACGCCCGAGCAAGGGTACTCTGCCAGCCAACAACAAAGACGCTTCGAGCGGCCAGGGGGGTTATCCCTCTGGCTATCCTGTCTACAAGCCTCAAAGTGAGGTGAGTGTCGGGCAAGGAGCGACGCCGCCGACAATCGTGGGTGGAAGGGTCCCTCGCACAGGTTCTGTCGGCAATTACGGTACTGGTGGACCTGTTGTGGGTCCTGGGGTCTCTCCCAATACTGGTGCATCCAGAAAGCCAGCACCAGTGACTGGTCCAGACGACAAAAGTAAGGATGCAGGGGTTGAATGATCAACCTGCTCATTGAGGTCAACGATCCTCAAGGTGCAATGTCCCTGTACGACACGGTTAGGGTCTATAGCGATATGGACCCTACAGGGGCCTTCACTAATCTGGTAACCAGTATCCAACTGGTCCAGACGCAGACCACGTACACGTACATGCATGATGTCAACACGGATACGTGGTATGAAGTCTGCTACTACGACACTGCGGACAGCACAGAGTCCCTGAGAACAGGCCCTGTGGAGGGTTTGTTACAGGGAGGTCCAGATATCTACACCAAGGGACCGTTGGGGGTCTTGACGATTGCCTATGTGAAGAACATGACAACGTTTGCTCCTATAGGTGCCCTGGACGACGCGCAGTTAGCCGAGCTTATTATCAGAGCCGAGACCATTCTGGCTAACTACGCTGCCCGATACGGCGGCTGGAACACAGGTTACCCTAACTTCGAGATCTTGCAGCGGATTGTCGCACGGCTGTTGCTTGAAGAGATCTGGCTGCGTAGCTCCCAAACTATCAGGGCCGCGAATGCTGGTGGCTTCATCATGGAGCAGATGGGAGCTTATCAGTACCGCCGAGGCTGGCCTCCCGCCACAACAGGCCAGAATGCCACGAACCCATTGTGGGCTTATCTTGGTCCAGAGGAGCAGAAGTTACTGGCCGATCTGGTCAACGTCTCTCCGACCCAGATATTCTTTACCACGACGCAGGTATTCCCAGAGCTTGTGCCCAAGCAGAATACGGACAAGCTGTATATCCGCCCCGAATGGGATGGCTGGGAGCGCGAGCGCTATTGGAGTCAGCGCTTGTATGAGTTTCTACCTGCTGAGAGCTTCGACAAACCCACATATCTTCGCATGCCAGTGTTGGCAGGAGGCGTACAAGGATGAACACTGGACTTCTCACGCAGCGATGCAGCATCATGAAGCAGGCCGACACCAAGGACGAGTTCCAAGATGATGAAGATAAAGCGGTCTTCACCAACGTGCCTTGCGACCTGGACACCGTATATCAGACACGTAGCAATTTGCCCATAGTTGCCCCAGGAGCGCAGCAGGGGCGAGCACAGGGCACTATAAGCATCGTGGACCCACGTTTGGGGCGTGCGCCGCGCCGCAAGTTCGATGAAACCAACTGGATCTCCCTGAATAACCAGGAGTGGCAAATAGCGCAAATACACGAAGTCATCAACAAGATGAGCGGGGAGTTAGACCACTTCGAACTGTTCTGTTTCGAGGGTATCAACCGCAGCGGCCCATCGGAACAGCCTACTCCGTATGCTGAGGCGATTGATGGCCGACCGACGTGATGTCCCATTTCGCACCAAGAGCATGGGGCCGAGTAGCGGCCAGGCTTTTCGTCAGTTCGGCATGGCAGGCCGAAACAAAACTGCCAGATATGAGGATGTAGCTGGTGAACTAGAGGCAATGGCCGAGCGCTTTGTCGTAGCAGGGCGCATTGTGGCCGAAGACTGCCTCGAGATCATGCGGCGCAATGTCATCAAGTACATCACTCCGAGAACAGGCAACTTCCACGGCTTCAGCACTGGCCGTCTAGCGGCTACCATTGGGCGGTGGGATCCAACCTACATTGTCCCGAGTGAAAGTGGTGCTGATGCCGAACAGAAGGCTATTGCGTGGGCTGACGCTAATGGTGTTGGCAACTACATGAAAGACGATGCTGAAGAGCTTACCATCATCGAGAATGGTGCCTACAGCAGCGTCAAGCGACAGCGAGGTAGCTCCTGGGCCGTGGAGATGGGTACGTTCACGCCGTATGCGGGTCTGGTGGAAGACGGCGGGACAATGCCTATCGCCAGCTACGGCAACGAGAACAAGACTATCACGGCTACCTGGGAAGCTAATCACATGTTCAAGCGGGGCATGTTCGACAGCTACGAAGAGATTGAAGGCGATCTGGTAGAGCAGACCAAGAGAGTCTTGAGCGAATGATCCTGGATCTGGACGATCAGTTTCGCTCTGTGTACCGCATGCTGTGGACGCTATACGGTGTGCAGCGTCGGGCTGGCATGCGTATCGAGGATAAACGCTATCGCCAACTTACTCGGCCTAGCATGCGCGTGGAGCAAACTATCTCACGCGAGGTAGACCGAGGATCTGGGATCTATGAAGACCAGGCGCAGTATGCCATCACGTACTATGGTACTGGACGAGGCGACTGTCTCAAGACCAGTGGTCTGTTGAGACAATACCTTGAAAACGGAGGTGAAGATTACAGCAATCGGTATCTGATCCCTGCCTGGAAGTTTGGATGGAACTTCCCGCAGCCGCTTGACATCGAGCTAAGTGCTGGTGGCACGATCCCACAGGGGAATCATCTAGTGCGCATCAGCGGTATCGATGTATGCGGGAATGAGAGTGCGGCTTCCGAAGGCATCAACATAACAGTGGACGGTACTCAGGGATTATCGATCACAATCCCCAGGGTGCCGTGGAATCATCCCCTGTTTCCTGAGTACAACGTCTACGTAGATGGTCACCTCGAGACGGCCAATGTACTCATGCCTACGTGGGGATATCCACTGGCAACAGTCAACTCGCTAACTGGAACTGGCCCCGCTCCCCAAGAAGCTGAAACGGAGCAGGGTGATCTCAACGCCGTACGATGGAAGTTTCTACGAGTCACTATGATGAACAGTACTCTACGGGAGGATCCAATCGAGAACGGAGTGTTCCAGAACACCACTACCCTGGAGACGTCTATGATCCAAGCACGAGTTCAACCACAAAGCCCGATTATGGAGACTCTCTCTACGGATATCGAGCTTGTCGACAATCTCGTTGTAACAGAGGGAATGTGATGGCAGAAGAGTCCACCTCATCCAAAGAGAAAGCATCTGGACCTGCACCACAGTCAACTACGGAGGACGCCTACCCACTTGACCAGCTGATCGACAATGCAATGGAGATTTTCGGTCAGCCGCCTTTCGTCGTGGAAGGTGCTATCTCGAAGGCGGGTATTACAGGACCAACCACCAAGACCGATATGCAAACAGCTATTGATGACTTCCTGAATCAGGTTGATCAGAGTCATCCACAGGGAGGCTAAGCTATGGCTGGTGGTCCTTGGAGTGCAGTAACGATCGGGCAGGGACGCCCTGGTCTCTTCATCAACTTTGTCCCCGCTGCGATTGCCGCGATTCAGCCTGGTGTCAGCGGCGTGGTGGCAAGTATTGTCAAGGCTCCATGGGGTCCAGACAATCAAGTTATCACCATTGGCAGCGAAGCAGACCTCAACAACTTCTTCGGCCAGAACGATACGCCGCCGTATAACGCCTACTACGAAGGGCATCATGCTTTCCTGGGCGGCGCACGCCAGATCAAGATGTACCGTATCGAAGGTACTGGCGCGACGAAAGGAATGTATCAAGCCAAAGACAGCGTCGCAGCCAACATCTTCCAGATCACTGGCAAATACAACGGAGCGCTTGGCAACAGCTACAGTGTCGCGATTCAGACGAACCCCGTTATCGCAACAGCCACGGACGTACTGATCTACTCGGGAAGCATGCTATTGGCGACGTACACCACCAAGGTGTATGCTCGTGGAACGGCGGGCCATGTTCAGGAGATTGTCAATCTCGTCAACGCCGACCCGAACAACTTCTGGGTCGCCGCAGTATTCCAAACTGAAGGAAGCAGCACTCCTGCGAGTGTAGCTGTCCCAGGTACGGCACTGTCGGGTGGTGCTGATGGTTCTGCTCCTTTGATGGCCGACTACACCAACGCCATGACAGCCTTGGAAGCCGAGCAGTGGAATGTCTTCCATGCCGACATTCTGGATGCTGACCTGGCAGGTATTGGTGCTGCCTTCAAGAGCTGGATCGACAATCAACGCAAGTACGGTAGATACGTGGCGATGGTCACTGGCTCTGCGGCTGCTGAAACCACGGCGACTGCCAAGACCAATGCTGTCGCGATGAATGATCCTGCTGTTGTCTATGTGTATCCTGGTGTGTACGAGCTCAACAACAGCGGCGTTCGTACACTCATGCGGGGTGCCAAGTATGCGGCCACGATCGCAGGCATGTATGCGGCTCTCGCCCCAGGTGACGACTTCACGTACCAGGGGCTTCCCAATATTCTGGACCTGGAGGTGCGACTCAACAACGCCCAGATCTCGGATCTCCTTGCGAATGGGGTACTACTGGGAACGTTCGATGGCTTGCAGTTCAAGGTTGAGGAAGCCATCAACAGCTTGAGCCGTCTGGGTGCCAACCAGGGTGATGCTTGGAAAGATATCCAGGCTATCAACACCATGGACGCCATTGCCACTGGCATCACGGTCAGCGCGAACGCCAACTACATCGGCAAGGTACCCAATGATCTGGTGGGCCAGAACGCCCTCATTTCTGCTGTTAGAGACTTTCTACGGGTAATGGCAAACAGCAGAGCAATCGAACCGAAGTATACTGTTGGCCTCGATCCCAGGTATGTTTCGGCAGGCAAGAACGTCTTCCTGTACGTGACAATCCAGATCATCGAGTCCATGAAGTTCATCTACTTTACAATCCAAGTCGGGCCATAACCGAGGTGAAGGCGTTCCAAGCACATGGGTACTACAGAGCGCATCCTAGACCACGTCGCCGATATATGGGTGGCGTTGAAGGGTATAGCTGCGGAACTCGATGCTTGGAACGCACAACCTCGCACGGGGATCATCTATATCAATGGAGTAGCGAGCATGGCAACAGCCGAAGAGCCGACCCCTATCCCTTCTGACGATGTCCCCGCCAGGGTCGAGTGGCAGGACCGTCTAGGCACCAGCATCCAGCACAGTAAGACCGATACCACATGGTCAGCTGAGGATGCGCAAGGTAACCCATCGCAGGCCGTGACGGTGAATCCTGATGCAGACTCGGATTCGGACGACGAGACGGCTATGGTGGTATTCTCGCAGTCAGCGGGACAGTTTCGCGTGGTGGCAACTACCCCTGGCGAGGCTGGAACTGTGAGAGCGCAGTCAGCTCTCTATGACATTCAGCCTGGAGCACCCGCTGTAGGCGTTATCACTCTGGGGTAAAGGAGTAACTCGTGCCTCTTGCTGCTGAACGCACTATCAACGGTAGCTACGGCAAGCTGTATATCGGCGCTCAATGGCTTGCTAACATCCAGCGAGTCGAAGCCCGTATCACTGTCGAGCGCCGTGAAGTCAAGGTCGCGGGTACCCGACATACTGGCTACAAGGGGATGAACGTCACTGGCGAGGGTACCATCACGGGCCTGAAAGTCACAGACTTCTGGCTCAAGCTCGTCAGCCGTTACATGCGCGATGAAAGCAGTTTCGTACCTCCCATCACACTCTCGACAAGCCTGGCAGATCCAGAGAACGGTGGAGTCGAATCACTGGACCTTGTTCGGTGCCGATTCTGGGAAGTGCCGTTCGGTTTCCAGGTGAACGAGCTCATCGAAGAGGCGATCCCGTTCACGTTCGAGAACATCAATATCCACAGTTGCCTTGGCGACGATACCGAAGGCTATGCCAGCAGTGACGGCGTCAACGAGTGTGGTGAGGTGGGCTTCTAAGAGGAGGTATCATGCAAGACGACGGGAAGAACGGCGCACAGCAAGTAACAGTCAAGCTTCGGCCACGTACCGATGGTGGAGGGCCTGTACGCGGTACGGACATGCTTGATGTCCCACCTGACCAGGAGGACCATCGGGTTGATCAGCCGTTCGACCCGTTGGACGAACTGCTCAATATTGATGTCACCAGGGGTATCGAGGAGGAAGTTGATCTCTCCCCGATGTTCAAGAACAAGTGGCGCGTCAAAGCTTTGAGCAATGAGCGCAACGCAGAATTGCTCGAACGAGCGACCCGCTACCGCGAGAACCCCAGGACTCGAGAGCAGATCCGAGAGCTCGACAACGTGGAGTTCGTACGCCTTGTAGTAGCGTATTGTGTCGTAGAACCCAACCTGCAAGACCCCAGGCTTTACCAGAAACATGGGATCGATCGCAAACGCCCCGACTTGCTTATTGCCAAGATCTTACTTCCAGGTCATGTCGATAAGCTGGCAGGTACCGTGATGCGCATCAGTGGGTTCCGCGATGACCTGGTCACCGTAGCAAAAAACTCATCGAGCGAGGAGGCCTAGCCAGATACTACGCGATCTTGTGGGCTAGACACCACAAGACGCCAGGCTGGTTCAGGAAATTACCCCGTGGTGAGCAGATCTTCCTAGTGGCGGCGGACATGTGGGCCATCGAGGATGAGAGCAAGCCACGGAGTAGCTCTGGCGTAGCGCAAGCAGGTCGCACTCCTCGCGTAGACACAATGAGTCTCCAGCAGTTTGCGAAGCTGAGATAAATGCCGATACAGCAGGTAATCGCCAGCATAGCTGTCCAGGTACAGAATTCCCAGGCTCTCCAGAACCTGGCGAATGGGTACCGTGCTGTCGGTCAAGCTGCATCGGCTGCTCAGAACAACATGAATCAGTTTAGTCAGAACGCCCAGAACGCTAACAGGCAGGCGACGGCGTTCACGGGGAGCATCGCCAAGCTGACCCAGAGCATGGTGCTGTTCAGCGTATTGCTTCCCGTAGTGCGGCTCCCTCAGACAGCTATCAAGAGCTTCCAGGATATGGTTGATGTCGGCACTGAGTGGGAGCACCAGATCCGTAGCATCAACAGCCTTCTGGCTCTGAACGAGCAGGGTTATCAGCAACTCAATGCTCAGATGAAGCAATTGGCTGTGACCTATGGTCTTACCACTGATGAGATTGGCAATGCAGGCAAGCAGATTGCCAGCACTCTAGGTGTAATCCAGCGCAACACTGCTGGGATGACCGATGCACAGCGGGCGCAGGATGACTACAACACATCCATTGCCATGATGGATAAGGTAGCCAAGCTGAGCAGGGCCAGCTTCGAAGATATGAACACTGTCACAGAGGCAGCGTTCAGTATCATGGCTACAGGACGTCTAACGCTAGGCCAGGCGGATGATGCCTTCAACGAACTGTTCAAGACAGTCCAGATTGGCCGCAGCACCTTTGCTCAGTTCAACCAGGATGCAGGCAAGTTCATCCCGTTAGCTGAGGATTGGATCCAAACAGCAGATAATGCTACGGATAGATTCAGTAGGCTTACTGGCGTCTTGAATGTGTTCGCCACTGCGTCTAATTCTCTAGGTAGTGCTCGTGCAGCTACAGGTGTTGGACGTATGTTCCAGGCTATTGCTGGCACATCTACTCAGCAACAGCAGATGATCGCACAGTTAGAGAACTTCCGCAGGCGGATGGGTTTGGGGCAAGAGTACAACATCACGCCGCAGAGTCTCTTCGCAACGGGTGATACACAGGACATCATCCAGCGGCTGTGGAATGTGTTGGGTCCGCAAAGCCCGATTATCTCCCAGCAGATCGAGAATATGCGTCGCAGAGGTAGGCTGCAGGACGAAGGTGCAGCCCGAGAAGCGCTTGCTCAACAGTTGCAGAAGAAATACTTTGAGCAAGTCCAGGCAGTGAGAGCTTTCCAGGCTACTACGCCAGGAGCACTCGCCGAGATGGGCAGGGCAAGAGAGGCTGCTCCAGGCGAGGAAGCTGCATATCAGCAATACTTGAAGGATCCACTATCTGCGATCCAGCGCATGAACTCCGCCTGGACAACCCTGAAGGATAGTGTCTTCGAAGGCATAGCCCGCGACGTTGTACGTCTGAACGTTGGGTTTTCTCAGCTATTCGAGGAGATCAACAAGGGTCTTTCCAGCGATGCTATGCAAGGCACTGGCTTGGGCGAGCGCCTGAAGTATATCTATCAACAGATTAGCGATGCCTTTGTCAAGTGGTACAGTTCGGGAGGCAAACAGCAGATCGCTGATTTTGGCTTGATGGCTGGCAGGACTCTAAGCCAGGGGATAGCAGACTTCTTCTCTGGCGATGATGGCAAGAACATGGCCGCTGATGCGGCCAAGACTTTTCTTATGAACTTCGCTGAGGGAATAAAAGATAACTTCCCGCAGATGGTTGGCGAAGTCATGAACAGCAGTCTCACCAGAGCAATTGCTACATTCCTGGTAGCCAGACGGCTTGGCGTTCCTCTTGCTCCTGCCATTGGTCTTGGCGCTGGTACTACAGGACTACCTAGTGGTGGTGGAGCATCTGGTGCTGCGACTGCTGGTTTGTTGGGAGCCGCTGCTCTGTGGCCGATGCTTGGTCTAGGTGGTGGACGAACTGGTGTTTCGGCTATGGGGAGTGCGGCCAGCGCTATCGGCAATATCTTCCGTGGTGGAGGCGGAGCCGCTGGTGGTGGAGGAGGAGGTGTCGCAGCGGCAGTTGCTCGGGCAGGTGGAGCAGCCGCTCTTGCAGCACAGCTAGGTGTCAGCCCACGAACAGTGCAACGATGGGCTGCTGGGACACAAACCCCATCGCCAGCCAATGCTGCTGCGATTGCTGCTTTCCTGGGCGGAGGCGGTGGTGGAGGAAGAGTAGCTACTGCTCTTGGGTCAACGTTGAGCAGGGGCAATCTAGCTCTAACAGGTGTCGCCACGGCGCTTGGGCTGTACAGCGCACTTACAGGACCCGAACAGGAGCGCGGTAGAGGCATAGGGAGTGCCGTTGGGACCGCTATTGGTGGTTTGGGTGGTGCGTTCCTTGGGAGTCTCGTAGCGCCTGGTCTGGGAACGTTTTTGGGTGGTGCTGGTGGGTCTATACTTGGCGGACAGCTTGGAGGTATGGCTGGAGATTGGGTCCAACAGAATCTCTTTGGTGCGCCGAAGCTTGCGACTGCTGGCAGTGGTCTAGGTCCAGGCACTGAAACTGCGGATGATCTAACTGCCATCTTCGCTCTGGGCATGAACAATAGCGACGCGGTGATACAGTTGGAGCAGATCAATCGTAAGATGGATCGTAATGCTGGTGCTCTAAGTGGCACAGCAGTGAAATCTGCTACTTCTAAAGCTGGTCTTGGTTCAGCAGGTACTGGACAACCTGGAGCAGCGGGTAGTCTAGAAGGTGCATTCGTAGATCAATACGGTGGACAGCTAACCAAAGCTCAGGCAGATGCAGCCTGTGGACCTGCTGCTGTAGCGTTCTTTGCGAAAGCCTATGGTCGTAATCCTACACTGGCGGAGGCATATGCCCTACAGAGTCAGCTCCAGGGAGCAGATATCGCGACTACAGGCGGAAGCAACATTGTTCAGATGGGCGCAGCGATTCAGAAGCTTGGCGCTCCCGCAGGAGAAGTATATCAGGGCGCAAATATCGACTGGGGACGTCTTGCGGAGAATGCAAAACAAGGCATTCCAGGCATTGTCAACATCGGACCGAACAGCAAGACGGGATGGCCTGGGCACTTCTTCCAGATAGGCGGCTACAATCCAGATAACAACACCTTCATGGTGGGTTCGAGTGGCACGAACCTCAAGGGTGGTAGTGCCTGGATGACTCCGCAGCAGATGATGGCCTTTGGTCCTGCTTTTGGAGCCATTTACGGTCAAGCAGCCACAAATCTGGGGGGTGGACGTACTCCTGGCGTCAACATACAGGGAAGCGGAGCCGTAGGCTCTGGGCGTGGCGACTTCCTGGCAGGCATGATCCCGCTTGCCAAACAGCTTGAGCAACAAACGGGCATCCCGTGGCAGGTGACCACAGCTATCGCAGCTAACGAAACTGGTTATGGCAGTAGCAATCTTGCCAAGACGCATTTCAACTTCTTCGGGATGCAAGGCTCTGGAGCAGGTGGAGATCGATGGGCACAGTACGGCAGCGCAGCCGAGAGTGTGGATGCCTTTGGTAAGCTGATTAGTGGTGGCGGTCGGTACGCGACAGCATTCGCGAAGGGCAAGGCAGGTGATGCTGGCGGCATGGTCCAGGCGATGAAGGATGCAGGCTATATCGTAGATGAGCCTGGCTTCCCAGCCCAAGCCTGGGTCAATCAAGTTCAAGGCATCATGCAGGGTCTACCATCTGGCGCAGGTCCAGGTGGCGGCGGAGGAGCTATACAGGTCAATGGCAACCTGATTGGCACAGTAGTCCTGGGTGGTGGTGCAAGTCAAGACGATGCAGATGCACTGGCGGCTATGATTGCAGATGCACTGGAGAATCTTATGAACACCAGCGGTGGCGGCACAGTTGGTCAGAATAAGATGTTCAAGCAATGACACCAGAGTATCCAGGTCCAGGCGAAGGTACCCCAGAAGCTCCCTGGACGCCAGGTATCGATCCAAGCCTTGGCCCCAATGACTACTTCGGCCCTACACTCATCAGCGTAGACCAATACTTCGATCCACAAGCGACAAGTGATAGCTGGCCTGGCAAGCAGGGCCTGAACATGAAGTCGCTGCACTGGACACAAAATGGAGAGTATTGGGATACATACGAAGAGGTTGGTCCAGGCGCGGCCACTATTGACACTGGCAATCCAGATCCTACCGCACCCGCGGACGATAGCGGTGTGCCTCCAGGTGGGACTCCTGGTAGTGGACCATACGGCAGTGTAGGCCCGAGCATCAACGGCATCCCGCTTACGTGGTGCGAAGAAGATGGCATAATTGGCGACCTCTATGGTGCCCAGAGCAATACTATCCAGATATTGCTTCAGGGGGTGCAAGATATTGGAGATTTCTGGTTTCCAGTAAATCCTGAGGAGCTAAGCGCTACTTTCGATAACGATAATGACTATGAGGTTGATGCCATTGGCGTAGGCGAGATTATTATTCCTGGTACCGAGCGCTTGGAGAGTGTGGGCTGGAGTAGCTTCTTGCCCCTGAATTATGACGATGGGTATGTGAGCATTCCATCTGGTTTATTATATGAACCAGACTATGCAATGCAGAAGCTCATCGAGACCAAGCGTAATAGACTCATTTGTTTCCTCACTATCGGCGGCACACCCTGGAATGACTTCGTAGTAATCAAGAGTCTCAAGTGGTCGGCGCATGCGGGTGAGGTTGGTGATATCTTCTACGATATCGAGTTCAAACGATACCGTGATGTCACTATCCAGACAGTTGACATTCCTGGCGCTGGTGTAACAGATCCTAGAGATGCACCTTCATCTTCAAGGTCGCAAGCAACTACGCCGAATTCCGATAACCCTAATGGCAGCGATAGTACTCAGCCCCAGGAGCAGCAGGTCAACGCTGCACCTACTGATGCGGCCAGTGTTGCGGTGGCTCCTGTTACAGTAAGTCCACAAGATGCTCTAAACAGGCTTGGCGGTGGATTTTCGGACGATAGGATTGTTCAGGATACGTACACTGTCATGCGTCCAGGTATGGCGATTACAGACGTATTCGATGATCTGAAGCGGCAGGGCCAGGGGGATTATAATTCCATTGAAAAGCTCATGTCCGACAATGCGAATAACCCTGTAAGTTATCCATCGTTCCTGGGTATTACTCCAGGTGTGCCAGACTCTTTTGTAAAGACGCACACCAAGGTTAGCGACTTCAGCCAGACTGATGCATTCCCCCTGGGTACCAAGTTCTGGTACATGAAGCGTCTGAAGCTTGTTAGTCCTCCAGTGGGTGCTGGTATTGGACGTACTACTCCTCTGCCTCAGGTAGTTGAGCAGCGGCCTAACAGTGGCGCAAGTCAGGGTGGTGCTGCTGGTGGAGGAGGCTTCTAATGCCGATAAACACATGGCCTCAAGTCACGGTACGCGGCACATCGCATACTAACCTGATTGATCCGTTTGCTCCACATGGCCCTAACGTCTACAGTCTGGGTGATCTAAAGCTCAACGCCTATCAGGTGTTGATCAGGGATCCCCATGCCGACCAGGGCTATGACCTGACGCCATTGTGTACGAGCTTACAGTGGGATTACGATCTAGACCAGGCGTGCGAGAAGTTTACGGTCACATTCGTAAAGGTCACAGGTATTGCCACGCTGTTGAGACCTCTGAATCACCTGATAATAACAGGTATCAAGGTCAATATCAACGGTGTGAGTACAGAGTACCAGCCCTTGAAGTTTGGGGTCATTATCGACACTGAATTGACCGATGCAGCTAGAGGTACTCTAACTGTTACGGCCTATGACATAATGTGGTATCTGGCAAATAACAAGGCCAGTCATATACTCAATGCTGAGACAGCTACGAGCTTTATCACTCGCATCGCGGCACTGTATGGCATCAAGATGGGTGCAACGGCCGAAACAGGCATCCAGATTGGCCCAGACATATTCCCAGAACGTACTATCTGGGATATGTTCGTTACCACACTCTCGCTCACCCGAGATATTGCGTACAGCAACAGGGTTATCGCAGCAGGTAGTGATCCATCGCTTGAGGATCCCGTAAACCCAGAGGATAAGGGCGACAGATACTATATCAGGACCAACTTCGATAAGGTCATGCTGCTGCGGAAGCAAGATCCTCAAAAGGCTTGGAAATTTGAGACTGGCAATATCTTTGCGGCCAGCAACAGGTGGAGCGCCCAGAACTATCGCAACGTGGTAAGAGTGTACGCACGCTCCAGCTTCGATACATCTTCTGATGGTGTGGATCAGATGTTGGCTACGGCGGGTAGCGGAGATATTACAGTCTACGGGCAATATCCCGAGGATCCAATAAATGATCCAGATGTGCTGAAGTACGGTATGCTGTCCGAAGGTGTGAGTTTGGCAGGGGCAAGTGATCCAAATCTCATGGAAGCGGACAACACTGCACAGGCGCAGTATCAGGCCAAGGAGTTATGGGTACGTCTGCACAGGATACTCCAGACTGGTACCATTACCACCGTGAATATCAACACGCTTGGGCCAGGTGATCCTGTGTATATCAATGAGCCGATCACTGGTCTGGTCGCCAAATATTACGTGAAGAGTGGACAACACAAGGTTACGGCCCAGAGCAGTACCATGAACCTAACTCTCAATGCTATCGATGCGTTGCCAGAGGCTTACAAGTCTAAGGCTGAGAGCGTCAGTTCTCTGTTTGGGCCAGTGGTATGACAACCTCCGATGGACGGGTACGGCTGTTCAGGGCTATACAGGATATTGCTGGCAGTCTAGATCGCCACCATGCACTCAAGGGTATTGGCGTCGTAGTATTGTTCGGCAACGTGTTGCAGCCTCTACCCGACTTGCAAGTATCTGTCGAAGGCCTCACGCAGATAACAGATGCTGAGACGTTCTTGCTAACCGCGGATAATCTACTTGTTCCTGATGATGTGCGCTTGACCAGAGGTGATAGAATTGTTCTGTTGCCAGTGCAAGCCGAGTTCTCCACAAAGATGCTGGTCATCTGTAAGATGCGTACTTCTGACCTTGCGCCAGATACTGATATGCGTCTTGGTTATAACGGGGATATAACCACGGGCGGTGGGGGTTTCGTGGGTGTAGAGATACACGTAGATGGCGCAAATGAGAACGCGGATAGTGATGTGCTTATCCAAGGAGATTCGATAGATATACTATCGTTTGGCGGGGCTGCTGTGACTATTGACGGTATTGTATTCAAGCATCATACACATCCTGGCGGAGGCCCGCCTGCCTGATGCCAACACTAATCCCTAACGTAAATGTCCCAGCAATAGCTCCTAGCCTGAGCACGTCAAATGCTTCTATCGTATGGGGCATCGGGCCACAGTATAGCTACGAGAATAATGCGTTCGCGTTCAACGACGCCATGGATATTGTTCTGGGCAATGAAGCTGTACAGCTAAGCCAGTGGATCACAAATGCCTTGATTACTCCACGCTTGAGACATTACATTCACGGTCGGAATTTTGGTTCGGACATAGATGTCATCCACACCAAGAACTATCCTCAAGCGGTGGTAAAGAAGCAGATAGATACCTACGTGCGGCAAGCATTGTCGGTAGATCCCAGGATACGGCGGGTTATAAGTGTTGATTCGGCCCCGTATTTGAGGAGTGTAATAATCAATGTAGTCATTGCTACGGTAGAAGGCTTTACTCAACAATTCCAAGTGCAGTGGAGTGTCCCATGACATTACAGGTCGCGAGTGTTACTCCTGCCTATGGAGTTGTTACCCAGGATGTAACTATTGAGATTGTTGGGTCCGACTTCCTGCCCAACAGTGCCGTGACCCTTACGGTACCATCAATTCCACCAGCATCGTATCCGTTCGCGAATACGCTGTACGTCAACGCCAATGTATTGCGGACAACTATTCCAGCCAATAGTCTGCCATTGGGTATCTATGACGTAATAATCACGAACCCTGGCCCTATTACGGCAAGCCAGAGCCAGGTGTATCGAGCTACTGTTGATCTGATCGACCCATACCTTGGACAGACTCTACAGGTGCTTCAACAGCGGGTACGTTCAAGATTTACTGCTGCTCCCAACGGCAAGCCCTA
>Ga0126379_10000354_pt1 | contig 25040 bp, 20 predicted proteins | sample PanSoiMetPlot_24_FD_92640 | JGI IMG/M metagenome (GOLD analysis project Ga0126379, IMG submission 92640) | Tropical forest soil microbial communities from Panama - MetaG Plot_24 | ecosystem: Environmental > Terrestrial > Soil > Tropical forest > Bulk soil | place: Panama | collected 2016-02-17
AGAGAGAGACGGAAGACCGCCTTCGCGCGAAACCCACTCCAAAGCCAGCCCCGCCGCGGCTAGACTCTATATCGATGGCCGGAATTCAGAGTGGGATCTGGGGAAATGCACGTCCCAGAGAATCAGAGGATACCTAACTTTTTGTGCTTCTTCTTGCTGAGTTTCTTGGCGTCCGATTCTTTCTCAGAAACGGTTTCGACAGGCTTGGTCTGATTGGGACTCGCCCCCGAGTCTACGTAGCCCGGCTTGACGTCGATATAAGCATCTTCACGCAATTTCGTTAAGTAAGCGCGAAGTGCCGGCTGGAGCTTTTCGTAGTAGAGAGCGTCTTCAATTTTGGGCAGCGCATCTTTGAACGGGGGGATGCCGGCCTGCTGATGATCCAGCACCTTGAGGATCACGTACCCCTGTTTGGTTTGAATCACGTCCGTGACGTCGCCGGCCTTCATTCCGAATGTAGTGTCTTCGAGTTGCTTCGCGAGTTGCCCGCGTTTGAACACGCCAAGCGCACCGCCATCGGCCGCCGAAGGCCCATCCGAGTTTTTCTTGGCGATATCCTCGAAATTAGCGCCTCCACGAATCTGCTTGAGCAGATCATTCGCCTTGGCTTCCGCAGCAGCCTGTGCAGCGGCATCGGGAACCTGCTTCGCCGCCTGGTCGAGCGGCGTCTCGGAAGCAGCCGCCACGCCCTTTGGCTCGGTCGGATTAGGTGCAGTCGCCGCTGGGGCCTTTGCAGCAACCAGAATCTCGCTGAGACGGATGGATTCCGGCTGCTCCATCTCATTTTTGTGCTGCTCGTAAAACTGTTCCTCCTCTTCCTTAGAGAGCGCCAGATGCCCACCGACTTCCTGTCCGATCACTTTTCGAGTGATGATCTGGTTGCGCTGGGTCTGCTTAAAGTCCTCCCACGAGATACCTTGCTTCTCGGCCTCTTTCTCCAAAGCCTCCATTGAATCGAGGTTCATGCTTTTGCGCATTTGATCGAGCTGCTTGATCAGATCGGTGTCCCCCGAAATGCCCAGATCCTTTCCTTTTTCCAGAAGCAGCTGCTGGTCGATAAGATCGCGCAAGACGTCCTTTTCCTTGTCGGAGTAGAGCTTGTCCGCGTTATTGGCATCTTGCTGTTTTGCCTCGTCGCGGAGTTGGTCTTTGCTGCGCGCGAGTTCAGACTTGGTAACAATCTGGTCGTTTACGCGGGCAATGATTTCTTCTACGACCTGCGCGGATGCCAGTGCAGGAACAAAAGTCAGAGCGGCGAGGGTCAACAAAAGCTTCTTCATAGCGATTAGAGTGGCCACGTTCCTGGATTCGCGGGCAGGCAGGGTTTTTGGGCCAATTGGGTTATTTTACTCCAACGAACACTAACTCCACTGTTGTAGGACGCTGCTGCCCAGTAAGAAGTTGGCTGCCGATCAGGCGTTTCGAATCAATGCAAGGGCCGTCCGGTCGTCGCAGGGCGCACGTCTTCCGCCAAATTCAGAAGCCGCGTCGAGGACAGAGGAACAAACTGTATTTGCGTTTTCGACAGGTAGGCTTTGTAGAGCCTGCTTGATTCGATCAAGACCAAATGTATCGCCCGATCCGTTCGCGTGCCCCTCGCACTCGACTAAGCCGCGAGAAACCAACAATAAGGCCGCGCCTTTCTCAAGAGCCACGGTGGGTGCTTCGCAGGTGGCGTGCGAAAAAAGGCCCAACGGCAAGCCCGTTGAGCTGAGTTCCGCGACCCCGCCGTGGTCACGGAGTAACGCAGGGGTATGTCCGGCATTGGTGTAGCAAAGTGTTCCGAACTTCTCGTGGTAGCAGGCAATGAACACGGGGCAGGAGTGCACCCCGCAGCAGAGATCAATGAGTCCCCGGTTAAGTTTGAGACAAAGCTCCGTCATTGCGTCCGATTCGTTAATGTCAGAACCCGAGAACAGCTGCGCCCCAACCGTTCGGAAAATCTCCTGTGCATGAATCAGAATGGGCCGGTTGTCTTCACGGCGACCGGCGACGTCCATTAACCCAATCAACACTCTTTCGGAGCTGGCCCGGATCGAGTCGTAGAAATCTCCGGCTACGCGCTTTCCGGTGAACACGGCCGCGATGTCAGCGCCGTCGATCTTCGGAAACACTGTAGGCACGGGTTCCACGGTGGCGACGGAGGCGGAGCCCGACGAATGAAAACGTGAGAGCAACATAAAACCCCACCGGGGAAACTAGCACATGCGTCGCAGACGAGCAAACGATAATAACCGTTCCTGGCGCAGTTCTTATCGCATTTCTAGTTGCCGTACTTATCTCCAAGGTATCTGGCCAAGTCTGACTCGAGTTGGCCATAGTCGGAATGGATCGTCGCGCGAAGAGCCGCTTCCGTCGAAGTCCCCTGACTAATGCGCTGAAGGATGCGTTGCACGTCACTGATTCCGTATGAGTCGACGATAAACGAGACAGCAGCAAGTGATTCAGCATAGGCAAGGTAGGCTTGCCCTCCCGAGAACTGCAGGAAGCTGCCTTCCAATGCGTTCAGCGGTATATCCTTTTGGGCTTGAAAGAGCAGGGCAAGTTGATGCCCGTCACCACCTAGGCTTTTCGGCTCAAGATATTGCGCAATCCCTTCGTGCAGCCAGGGAGGGCAGCGACCTGCTGAAAGCTGCGTGATAAACGAATGAGCGAGTTCATGCTTGAGAACGTGTGCGAGTTCCGAGGTCATCGAAGTGAGACCACTTATGGGAATTCGCAGCTTTCCGTCGTTCATTGCGCCGGACCAGCTCGGCGCGTGCGTGACATCAAAAAAAGCCTGCTCGGTATAGAGCGTCACGAGAATATTGTCGTGGGGGGGAGTGCCGAGGTCCCTGACCAAGTCGTCGTAGTCCGACTCGAGCGCGGCAAGGATCTGGCTGCGCAGCCCTTCGGATGTTTGTTTGCCCTCGTAGTGAAGGGTAAAATGCTGACTCTCGCCTTGCGAGAATTCCGATTCAACGTTCTGCTCGCGCTGAGCCCGGGTGAGGAACTGTTGCACAGCGGGATCTGGTCTAAGTTCAAGCGAGTGCTTCCACACCGTGATCGCTTCCTTGGTGTGATCAGAAGCAAATAGTGCATAGCCCAGCATCGTTTGCGCGTCAGGAGATTCCGGAGCAGCGCGGACCGCCCTTTGGGCGTAGGAGACTGCCTGGCTCGCATTCCCCGAGCGCACGAGGACTGCAGCGTAATAAATAAGAATCGTGGAATTGTCGGGCTGGAACCGGAGAGCGTTATCAAAATGCTGTTTTGCTTGCGCGATATTTCCGTGATCGAATTCGAATTTGCCCGCGATGAAATCTGCCGTTGCGCTCAGCTCGGCATTCCCTTTGCCCTCAAGGCTGGCTAGCCCCTCGGGATCTACCTTTCCTTCCTTAATGACTTTGCCGACTAAGTCGCCCTCATTCGCAAGGCTGTTATTCGGCGTAAAACCCGGCAGATCAGCAGCTTTCCCACCTCCGACCGAATGCGCGGGCATGCCTCCTGCCTCGATGCGGTCGACCGAAGACTTCGGGATGGCATAGGTGTCATCCCCAACTTCATACTCGTAACGGCTGCCGTTCTCCCTGACGTGGTCGGCAAGTATGGTACGTCCATTCTTAAGATGAATGGTATCTGCCCTCGCGCTCGTCAAGAGTGACGTCAAACAGAGGCCCAGGAAGGTGACAGGCAGGCGCATTCAGGCGCATTCTAACAATGGGGGAACTAGAAACCACGTGACGAAGGTACTAGACATCTGCCGGACATCGTGGGTCGCCGGACTTTGTGTTTTAGCGTTCATACTCCCTCGCGCCTACGGGGCAGATAGTCTGTCTGCGAAACCCGCGGAATCCCTCTACCTGCAATTGGGCCAAGTGGGGCTTGATCCGTCGCGTGTCTATCAAGTCAGGGGTGCTTCGCTAGATCGTCCTTCTATCCACATCAGCCTCGAAGACGGAACCATCGCTTTTACGCAGGATGTCTTCGGCAAAATAACCGGAGCGTTCTTCGAAGGCGAAGGCGAGATTCTGTTGATCCCTCCGAGTGAAGTTGAGCGCAAATCGATGAGCCTGTTCACCGGCATGGCAATTCTGGAGGAAAGATTTGCGACCGCTTACTTTCGATTTAATGACGATGTGATGACAGAGCTGCAGCCTGATCTGCGTGGTGGGGAGAACGCGCAGGAGTTTCTCAATCACGCGGCGCCCACGGCTAAAAACTTGGCTGGAGTCGACGCAATGCGGCTGTTGGTGTCACTCAGCCACATGCTTCCAGCTTCTGATGGCACGGTGCCAAACGGCGCGCCGCCGGTCGAAAGTCGGCCAGATCGCTTCTTGCACGCCAGACTACAGGGCACCAAGCTGAGTGTTTTCGACGTGTATTTCGACTCGACTGCGGCGGAACAAGTAATGGTGGGACAGGCCAAACCGGCTGAGGATGGAGAGACTTACTACGATGTCTGGGCTTCATTCTCTCCCACTCAACCTGCACCGCGTACCGGCACCAGCCACACCGCGCAGCCGCAGAGCGAAAATGTTCCGGCACACAGCATTGCCGTTCGTAGCTACAGAATTTCCACTCAAGTCTTGCCTCCTAAGGAGATCCGTGCGAAAGCGCTGCTGCAATGTGACGTTGGAGCCGGAGGAGCTCGGACCTTGTTGTTCGAGCTTTCGCGCTTTCTGCAGATTGAGAGCGTAAAACTCGATGGCCAGCCGGTGGAGTACATCCACAATCCGGCGTTGGAAGGAACGGAGCTCTCCCGCCAGGGGAACGACGTGGTAGCTGTAATCCTGCCGCAGCCCGCTCGAGCAGGACATAAGTTCGAACTGGAGTTCATATACAGCGGAGAAGTTCTGGCCGAAGCGGGTAGCGGCTTGCTTTATGTTGGAGCTCGCGGAACGTGGTATCCCAATCGGGGCTTGGAGATGGCGAACTTCGATCTCCAATTCTCCTATCCTCGCGAATGGACCCTCATCGCCACGGGAAAACCGGCACAGGTCGCCGCCGAAAGTTCAGCCGGAGATGACGACCAGCGGTCGCGCTGGATTTCCGAGCGGCCCATTCCTTTGGCAGGATTCAATCTGGGCAAATACCGGAAGGCCCTAGCGAAAGCCGGGGAGGTAACGGTGGAGACGTACGCTACCGTCGGCGTAGAAAAAGATTTTCCAACCGCTCCGATACAGATTGAACCCCCACATCTTGACATAGCTCGGCGTCCGCCGCAGGTCATCGTCCCTGCCCGTCCTTCGCCGGTCCAGCATGAGGTGGTAGTCGGAGAATCTGCAGCCCTTGCAATCCGGTATTTCGCAGACCGATTTGGTCCCTTTCCATATAGTCAGCTGGCTCTAACTCAGATGCCCGGACGGGAGAGCCAGGGTTGGCCGGGCCTCGTCTTCCTTTCTTCTTACGCCTTTCTGGATGACCAACAACGAGAACAACTTCATTTCGCCCCAGTCCAGAGTCTTCTCTCGCAGTCGGTCCCTGCACACGAAACTGCGCACCAATGGTGGGGAGACCTCGTTTCATGGAGTAGTTACCGAGACCAGTGGTTCTCCGAGGGATTGTCGAATTATTGTGCGCTCATGATCCTGCAGGACCGGGACCCGGCCGGCTTCCGGCAGGTTATGGATTCCTACCGTCAAGATCTGGTCGAAAAAAATAAGGACGGGATGACCCCGATGGATGCCGGGCCGGTCACGCTCGGTACCCGCCTTCTCTCATCCCGCTTCCCGGGCGGATATGAAGCAATCAGCTATGGTCGTGGAACCTGGCTATTCCACATGCTGCGCACCATGCTGGATGATGCCGACCCGCAACGAAACAGACGATCGGCAGATAGCCCAGACGAGCCGTTCATGCGAGCGTTGCATGCTGTGCGGCAACGGTATCAGGGAAAACCCATCAGCACTGCAGAGTTGCTCCAGGTCTTCGCGGAAGAACTGCCTCCATCGCTTCGTTACGAGGGCAAACAATCGCTGGACTGGTTTCTGGATGGTTGGGTCAACGGCACTGCATTGCCCAAACTGGAGCTGAAGTCCGTCAAGTTCACTGCCCGGACTGGCGGAGTATCTGTGACCGGCACGATTCTGCAGAAAGATGCGCCCAACGATTTGGTAACCTCTGCACCCGTATATGCACTTACTTCAGGCAGACAGCCGCTTCTGTTAGGACGAGTGTTTGCCGACGGATCAGAGTCCACATTCCGTCTCTCTGCCCCTGTCGGAACCCGTAAGATCGTTCTTGATCCTTACAATACGGTCTTGACTTTCCCAAAATAGCCAACATCGATTTATCTCCAGAATCGTAAAAATTCCGGTAGCACCTTTAGGCTGGTTTGCGGCGTTGCGTCGCTTGAATGATTTGTCTGGGTATATCGAAGAGGGGGGCCACTCGAGCCAGAACACCCAGTTCGGAACAGATTCTGGGCATACCGAACACTGTACAAGTCGATTCGTCTTGCCCGATGGTTAGACCGCCACTACGGAAGATAGCGGACATGCCTTCTGCTCCGTCGGAACCCATGCCAGTCATGATCACCCCGATGGCTCGATGGTGAAATACCTCGGCCACGGACTTCATCAAAAGTGAACCGTCCTTAATTCGAACAGCCCAGTCTAGTAAGAAACGGCTCAACTGCAGCCAAATCTAAGCAGGAACAAAGGTATGCGGTTGCCAAAATGGGTCACGGCACCAAACCTGAACTCCCTCGGCTCCTCCTTCTGGATCCCTGAACCCGAGCCGCCAATACGCTCCGCCGCTCAATAGCAGCGATAATTAATGATGGATCGTTTCCTGATTCGTGTATGTCCATACGCGTTCTAAATCGGGCCGCAGCAAAAGCCCTCCTGGTACCAGGAGGAATTCTGCTGTTCGGGGTCGTGGCGCTCGCCAATTCCGGATGGTTCACTCTGGCTTTGCCCGCACTGAGCTTCCTTTACTATTGCGCCCTTGTGGGTGGGATGCTTCTTGCCTGGAGATTTCATTCGAGCCGCACATTTCTTGCTTTACTGGTTCTGTTCCTCGCCCAGCAGGCTGCCTCGTTTGTGGCAGGACAGCCCTACTTGCCAACAACCATCCAGGCGGTTGCCGTTCTGATACCCATCAACTTCATCTTGATCGCTCTGATGCACGAACGCGGCCTTACCGCGGAATCGCTGGCACCCGTTGGCTTGCTGCTCTTTGTCCAATCCTTGACCGTCGCGGTTTTCTGGGGATCATCCGGAAGGCCTTCGCCGTTGGTCCACGCCCGCCATTTTGGCGACCCGGTTCCCATCGCTCGCTATGCCATCGTCGTCATCATCGCGGCGGCAGCCCTGCTCTTGCTGCGATTCCTGTTGACGCGCAAGCCGGTGGAAAGCGCCCTGTTCTGGTCCCTGTGCAGCATCGCTCTCGCCTTGCGATCGACCGAGATGCCACGCACCTCAACGCTTTATTGGGCCGCGGCGGCCTGTATTCTAGCCGTCTCAATCGTTGAAAACTCTTACCTGCTTGCCTACCACGATGAGCTAACCACCCTACCTTCGCGCCGCGCTTTCAATGATGCTCTACTTCGCCTCAAAGACCCGTATTCGATTGCCGTCGTCGATATCGATCACTTCAAGCGATTCAACGACACCTACGGTCACGACACGGGCGATCAGGTATTACGCCTCGTTGCAGGGAAGCTTGCCCGTGTCACCGGAGGAGGCGAGGCCTACCGTTGCGGTGGCGAAGAGTTCATGATTCTCTTTCCAGGTAAGAACACGAGTGACGTCGTCGAGCACCTTGAGGGCCTGCGCAGAAAGGTCGAATCCGCAGAGTTCCGCGTGCGCGGTAATGATCGGCGGCAGGCGCCTCGTGGACCCGATCGCCGCAATGAGCGCGCTCGAGCACGGACTAAGAGAGGCCACATCATTCGTCAGCTTGCGGAAGAGAAAAGCAACGATGCCCTCTCGGTCACTGTAAGCATCGGTGTTGCCACCTCGACCGAGAGTTCTGATACTGAGTCTGTCTTGAAAGCGGCGGATAAGGCTCTGTATCGCGCCAAGGAAAACGGGCGCAACCGCGTCGAAACCACATCTCCCGTCCGACGCACGCGCTCAAAAACTGCCGGAATCGCCTAGAGGTGCCTTTGGAAGTGCGACCTTTCTTCTAGTCCACACAGAACAATGTCATGCTGAGCGGGGCCGGAGTACAGCGAAGCGGAACTCCGGCGGAGTCGAAGCATCCCTATTTTAGAGCGACTGTCGGCAGGATTTCGCTCAGCTCGACATGACAGTTGCACGCGGGCATTTGGACTACCCCTGAGAGCGTTCGAAGGGGATAAACCTTGAAGCGGGAACGTCCGGGCCGGGCCGTCGACCGTTGGACGGGAAGAATGACGGCCCGGTGACCGTACGTTTTCGCAAGCACCGCAGGCCGTGCGGTCAGCCCGCGGTAGTAGGTGAGATTGGGCGCTTCCGGCCAGTGCCCCCGCAGGCGGGACATTTAATCCGGATAAATGCGACTCCTTCGGACTTACCGTTCAAGTCCACAGGCTTCGCCACATATCCAGAACCGCCGCAGTTCGGGCAGTCGTCCGGAGCCACTCCTTCTCCCCCTCGTGTTCAGGCCATTTTCCCCGACATCAGCACAATATGAACGGAAGATTCGTTTGCGTTACGAAACCCGAACAAACTGCCAATATCCACCTTCGCCTGACCTCTTGCGGGAACGTGCTGGTCGCCTTAGTGCAGACGCCCTCGCAGCACTGTCACCGAGGCAGCCGGAAGACTGTAGACTGCAGCCTCCCCACCATCAACCACCAGCGATTTCGGCGGGCCATCCGGTTCCGCATGGCCCTTCTTTCGGTCCGGATGCCACTGGTATTGCTCCTTGCCAAACGTAATCTCTGCCACTTTGTCGATATAAAAAGCATTCTTACTATCGCGGCTGTTCTGAAACAAAACTCGCACTGGATGTGCTTTGTCGTGATCCTTATTAATAAGCATCAGCGACCACTGCCCGTCCGGACGGTGCAGTGCATAGGCAGTTACCAACGTGTGACCTTGGTCATCCCTCACATCACTCGTGGCCAGGTATTGAACATTCTCTTTGTCGATGGGTTGGGCCCATTCCTGAGTGATCATCTGCGCGGCGAAGTACTGTGACGTCGGCTGCTGAATCGCGTAGTGCTCATCGACCATAAATAGGTGGTAGGTCCCCCAGCTGTTCGCGCAGGCCGGGTGCGGTGGCGAATACGAAAGGTCGTGATAGTAATGGGTCGACTGCCCTCCTGCGCTGAGGAACCCGCCAAAAGAATCGGCCAGCCAAAGCGCACCAAAGATGTCAACAGAGGCTTCGCCTCCATGCGCATTCGTTTCGGTATCGAGCAGTGGAGTTCCGGGCGGCAATCCGTCGTCCCGCCAAACCTTCATGATGTGGGTGATCAGTTCAGGTTCCTGATATAGGTTCTCCCAGGGCGTCTCGCAACCGTCATATGGATAATGCTCAAACGACATGAAGGCTAGATCCTGTATTCTCCCGTGCGTTTTCAGGTAATCAAGAAAGCGCCCAAACCATGACGTCCTCCCCAGCGCGTCAGGCCAGGACTTGATGTCTTCCGTGACTCCTTGAAAAGATGGCCCGCCCAGTTTGAATTGCGGATCTACCCGGTGCAGCGCTTCGGCAAATTGCAGATACAGAGCCGCGTTATCTTCGGGCAGCATGTATTGCCCGTCCGCTTCCTCTCCCATCTCGATATACATCACCGGATATCCGCGCTTCTTGATGTATGTCATCTGTGCCGCTGCGTCCTCGGGCGTGCTGTAGAGCATTGCCACAGGCACAATGGCCGGCAGTCCGCGCGTGATTCCGCTGGTGAAAAAAAGATCGAACCCCGCTTGATCGCCCGATTCCATTCGATCTGGCGCAACATAAAGGTCCGAAGGCTGGTGCCACGGATCGACTGAAGAACACAATGTCAACGTCTGCTTCTGATCCGGCGAGTGCCGTATCAGATCTCTAAACTCGCCCTTCTCATCCGCCGTTCCGAGGTACAACTCGCGGATCGCGTACCCGACGCAGTTCCGGTGATCCGCTGATCCATGCGTGTCGCAGGTGTTCGACGATTGAGTCATCACCACGCGGACAAACTTCGTACTAACCGGCGACGCCGCGAGATTCAGAGTTGAATCGCCACCCTTCGCATCGCCAACGCTTCCAGATGGGAATGTCTTCCATTCTCCCTTGTCCTGCTCGTCCATGGCATCGCCGTCCCCAACCCAATACTGCACCTGAAACTCGCGAGCATAGGGTTCAGCCCAACGAATGCGAATGGCATTCACATCCTCTTTCTTATCTAGCGCAATCACCACCCACTGCGGATGCAGTGAGTCATCCTCTCCCGTGAATTCTTTCGCGAGATAGGGATTACTCTTCCAGTAAGTCTCAACATCTCCATCGTCGAGCCGCGAGTAGCCATCGAATTCCGATCCGCCATTCCGCGTGAATCCCCGATGCGGCAGCGAGTATCCGTACGAGTGCCGAATCATTTCCTTCATCGGATTTGCATCACCGGTGAAATATCCCTTCCCAGCCGGATCGCTCCACGCTCCTTTGGGATTCCAATGCCATGCCTGTACGAACAGATCAGTGTTTTGCCTGTAACTGATGACTCCCCATCCCGCCGACAAGACTTTCTTGATCTGATCTGGATGAAAGAAAACATCGGTCGCATTGCTGGGCACGCGGTCGACTGTAGACCCCAGTGCATAAAGCGGACGAAAGCGGTTCACCTCGTGTCCCGGAGTGGCGTTGACGGTCACTGTCTGCGCAAATGCCGAGACCGCGATAAGTGCCAGAAGTGAAATGACTGCGTGGATGACTCTGCCAAGTTTTCTCATATTAGTATTCGATCCGATTGTTCCGACCGCAACAGAGTCATACAACAACTCTGATACTCCCGCTATGACTGTGCTCAGATGTTTTCACCGGATAAAACTCCCGCGGGCACGGGTCTCAATCCCGATTGATCGTTTTGTATAATTTGCCGTCTTCGATCTCCGTTACTCGGATTTACCTATGCTCCTGAGAATGTTTGACGACAAAGTGTCATTAGGAAAAGCAGCGGCCGACCAAGCCGCAACCGCCGTCCGGCGAGCCATCGCCGATCGAGGACAAGCCCGCATCATCGCTGCCACTGCGGCGTCCCAGTTGGAATTTCTGGATGCGCTCACTAAACAGCCCGGCATCGATTGGTCCAAGGTAGAAGCCTTTCATCTCGACGAGTACATCGGACTCCCGATCACCCATCCGGGCAGCTTTCGCAAAATGCTGATGGAACAACTGGTCTCGAAGACTGGGATCAAGCGCTATCACCTGCTCGAAGGCGACGCCGCCGATCCGGCGAAAGTACTGCGCGAAGTGGGAAGGGAACTGGCTTCAGCTCCAATTGATATCGCCTTCCTTGGAATCGGAGAAAACGCTCACATCGCATTCAACGATCCGCCCGCTGACTTCGAAACTGAGGAACCGTACATCATCGTTACGCTCGATGAAGCCTGTCGCCAACAGCAGGTTGGCGAAGCGTGGTTCTCCAACATTTCACAAGTTCCAAAGCATGCGATGTCGATGTCGGCTCGTCAGATCCTCAAAGCGAAAGAAATCCTCGCGGTCGTACCAGATAAGCGAAAGGCCCACGCGGTCAAAGCTTCAGTGGAAGCGGAGATCAGCCCGATAGTCCCCGCATCAATTCTCCGCCTGCATCCCAACGCGACAATCTACCTTGATCAAGCCTCCGCCTCGCTCCTGGCGCCAGCCTTGCAGAACACTCTAGCGAAAGACGGCCGAGCCACAGTCTAGAGTCGTTCACGAAATAGTGTGACCTCTTCCGTGTACCCAGAACCCTGTCATGTTGAGCGGAGCCGGAGTGTAGCCAAGCGGAACTCCAGCGGAGTCGAAACATCCCTACCTAGACCTGACCGGATCGAGCTGCGGTAAGGTTCGTTTCCGGTTCAGTCTCTGCGTAAGTTGCGGTCAAACTCTTCGTCGGATCGACCACCAGCCAGCTCGCGGCGCCCACTATGCACAGCCCCGCCGCCACAAAAAACGACGCGTTCCATCCGAAATGCGACGCAATCCACGGAGTCAAAGACGCCGTAATGGCCGCCCCTATCTGATTTCCCATGTTCATCAGCCCCGACACCGATCCCGAGGATGCTCCTGCGATATCGGCGGTGACGGACCAAAACGAACTTTGCGACAAATATAGTGCCCCTGCACCACCAGCGAGCACTACGCTAGCGAGTCTCGCACTCTCCACTCGCGCTCCGAAAACCAGAAACACTCCCGCAAGCGCAATTGCAACGACTGCAACAGCGCAACGGCCAACCCGCGGTCCGTATCGGCGCGTCAATCGGTCGTTCGCAACTCCACCCACCAGGCAACACACCAGCATGCCAAGAAACGGCAGCATCGAGTAAAAGGCGCTCGCCTTCAGGTCGAGTCCGCGAACCTTCGCCAGGTATCGATAAAACCAGCTGAAGAAAATCCATGCGACATAGCCATAGCAGAAATAACTGACGGTCAGGGCGCAGACTTCCTTATTCCGCAGTACGCGTTTCCACGAAAGCAGTTGCTTTGTCTGCTGCGGTCCCGCGCCATTGCGCGCGACAAGTGTGAGGCCAGATTCAATGGTGGCAAGCTCTTCTGCCGAAATGGACCTATGCTCCCGAGGTGTGTCGCGTGCCGTCAGATACCAGATCGCTCCCGCCACGAACCCGATCAACGCACATACCCAGAACGACGAACGCCAACCGTAGTGCACCATCAGGTATGTAATGAGAGGAGGTGTCAGACCAGCTCCCGCCCCGACTCCCGCAAAGATCCAGCCATTGGCGATGCCACGCTCACTCACCGGAATCCAGCGGGCAATAAACTGGTTGGCCGAGGGATAAATCACAGCCTCGCCCGCGCCCAGTAGGAAGCGAACTGCCATGAAGAGAATTAGCGCGCCTTCTATCTGAGACGGAACGACGGCGGTTAGCGCCGTGAAGATGCCCCACCAGATCACGCCTCCAGTCAGCACCAGACGGGCGCCGAACTTGTCTGCGAGACGGCCGCCAACGGTCTGAAACAGCGCATATCCGGCGAGCATCGCGCTGAATACGTTGCCGAGTTGGACATCCGTCAGATGGTAGGCATCTGCAATCGGTCCGCTGGCAATCGAAAAGTTGACCCGGTCGAGGTAAGAAACGGCGCTGAGGACAAATAGCCAGAAGACCAGAAACCACCGCACATGTGTTGTCTTGGCCTGAGGCATGAATTCTTCGGAAGACTACGCCGCGTGTTCGCGCAAAACTCGTGATAACTGCTCGGCAACAATCTTGTCTTCACCTGGCTGCAGCATAAAGGAGCACATCCCTAGGCCCTGCCGCCCCTCGCCGCCGCCGATTACGATCGACGGCTTCGACTCACGCAGCGCTTTCGAAATTTCCTTGGCTGTGGCCGCGATTCTCGAATCCCAGGTGATCTGCATGTGTGGCACGTGATTTGCGATATCGGGCGTGAAGAACGACGTCGTCACGCCCGGGACTTTTGCCAGTTCGCGTGCAATTCCATCCAGCCGCCGTTGCCACTCATTCGACAGCGCATCGTGATCTTCCTTCAGGTACATCTCAAGCGCCTTCACCATTCCGATGATTTCTTCTTTCCCAACCTTCTGGCTACGTCCTAGAGTATCTTCGTGCGGACAATTGTTCAGTAAGGCATTAGCAACCAGATCTTTGCGACCAATCAGCATTCCCGCGCACTGCGGTCCTCGAATTGCTTTGCCACCGCTGAAGGTGATCAGGTCGTATCCCAAGTGGGCGTAGTCCCACAGATGTGACACCGGTGGAGTATCAGCCGCAGCATCGTTCATGCAAGGTATGTTGTATTGCTTTGCCAGCCTCACCCACTCGTCGACCTTGATCTGTCCTGCGGCATTCGCGAAGTTGCTGAAATGCATCATCGCCGTGCGATCGTTCACCGCTTGCCGCAGCTGATCGCGGGTCTCAATCTCAATCAGCTTTATACCTGTCGAACGCAGCTGATGATCGAACGGATTGCGATGTGTTTTTTGAATGATGACTTCAGACTTCATTCCCGTGAGATCGGGAAGTTGGCGAATCAGGGCCTCATTGTCGCCGGTAAGAATTCCCGCGAGCCCAGACTGAATCGCCGCCGCCGCGCCCGATGTCACCAGCGCGCTATATCCATCAGGAAGCTTCAACATCTCCGCGATGCGTTTCCCCGCCGCGACTTCGAGTTCCGGAATACTGACGAAATGGCGTCCGGCCATCGCCATCACCGCCTCAAGCTCAGGACGCAAAATCGAGCCCCCGAGCATAGTCATCGTTCCCTCGCAGTTGATAACCGTGGAGACGCCTAATTCGTCATAAGGATTTCCACTCTGCCCGAAGCCGGTGACTTCAGCAGCCTTCGCCGTCGTACGCGTAGCGGAAAAAAGCTTGCGTGGTGCAAACAGCGAGGCTGCCAATGCGCTCGCGGTACCGAGAAATCCGCGTCGATTCGAATCCAGTCTCATGACCCTTCTCCTTACAAACTATTTCTTCGCGACAGCCGCGATGCAGTTGATTTCAACCAGCGAATCTCCCGGCAAAGCGGCAACAGCCACCGTAGTACGCGACGGTCCACCATGCGGGAAGTATGTCGCAAACACCTTGTGCATCCCGTCCCAATTTTCAATCTTGGTCAAGAACACATTCGCTTGTAGAACGGTGTCCATTGTCCCGCCGCCAATCTCAACGTGCTTTTTGATCTTGTCCATCACATTGGTGGTGTGTGACTCAATGGTCCATTCTTTCTGATCGCGCGTGTCGTGCGCGCCTTGCCCCGCGACATAGATCAATCCGTTGTGAACCACCACGGGCATAATCACATCTTTTTCGCTGCCCGGCTTACCTTCGGAGTTTAGCTTCTTAATTCCGTTTTCCTGTGGAGGACTTCCGCTGGCCATTGCGCGCGTCGGGACAACAGCAGCCGAAACTCCCAACGCCGAAAGGACTGAGGCAAACCGCAATGCAAACATTCTGCGACTAGAGGCGAAATTCATCGATTCACTCCTTTTCAGTAAAAAGTTTGGAAATCACGGTAATGCAAAACTGAATACGTCACTTCCGGCGGCAATAGCCACATACTGCTTTCCGCCGACTGCATAGGTCATTGGAGAAGCGCTCGAATCCTGTCCAGTACTGAAGTGCCAGAGCGGTTTTCCTGTTTGTCCTTCGACCGCTTCAAACGATCCGGCGTCGTCTGCGAAGAAAAGTAATCCACCCGCCGTCGTCATCGTTCCGCCGGACGAATGTCCGTGTCCGCTTTGCGGGTATTTCCAGCCAAGCTCGCCGGTCGCCAGATCGTAAGCCAACAGATTCTTGTGAGAGGTTTCGCCGGGAATCCGTTTCACTCCAGTGGAATAATATTCTTTGCCTTCCTTAAATTGCTGGGTTGGCGCTGAGTAAAACGTCTGGCATTCCTCCAGCGCCAGGAAGTAAACCATGTGAGCAGCTGTGTTGTACGATGGAGCGTACCAGTTTGTCGCTCCCGCAAAACCTGGGCAAATCCGCGTCCCTTCAGGCGTAGGCCGCACATCGGTCCGAATCGGACGCCCCTGTTCGTCAATCCCCTTAGCCCAATTCAAATTTTCCACGAACGGAGTCGCCGACAAGAATTTTCCATTTGTACGGTCAAGCACATACAGAAAGCCATTTCGATTTGCCTCGACCACGAGCTTTCTCGGCTCGCCCTTGTAGACAGCATCGATCAACATCGGCGTCTCGACCGAGTCGTAATCGAACAAATCGTGCGGAGTAAATTGGAAGTACCACTTCAACTTGCCGGTATCCGCATCCAACGCGAGCAAACAATCCGTGTAAAGATCGTCGCCCGGACGAACATCATCGTTGAAATCGGGGGAAGGATTACTCGTACCCCAATAAATCAGATTCAACTCGGGATCGTAGGAGCCCGGCATCCACGTTGTGCCACCCCCACGCAGATACATTCTTCCCGGCCAACTCTCGGCGCCGAACTCTCCCGGACCCGGGATCGTCCAGAAGCGCCACGCCAACTGACCGGTCTGCGCATCATAGGCCGCAACGAACCCACGCACGCCATCATCTCCGCCAGAAGTCCCTACTAGAACCTTGTCCTTTACAACCAACGGAGCACTCGTGGCTCCGTAGTTCTTGTTCCAGTCCGCGTAGGCAACATCCCAGATCTGATTTCCCGAGCGCGCGTCCAGACAAAGCAAGTGCGCGTTATCGGTCTCCATGTACAGACGATCATGCCAAATTGCCATGCCGCGGTTGATGTGGCTCGACGCATCATCGATAAGCCCATCAGTGTTCGGACGCGCGTGATGCCAAATGACGCGGCCGGTAACTGCGTCCAGCGCATAGGCGTCATTCGAGGCTGTCAGGAACATCAGTCCGTTCACTACCAACGGGGTGGTCTCCAGCCTGTTCGTGTTCGGCGCGTGAAATACCCATTGCGCACGAAGTTGGCTAGCGTTTTCCGTGTTGATTTCTGAGAGACCGCTGTTACGAGTGCCAGAGTAGTCTCCGTTGTACGAAGTCCAATTCGCGGAAACAGGGTGCGTCAGCAAATCCTCAGGATGCACATCCAGCCTTCTGGCAGATGGCGCAACCGCGTCGCCTGCATTCGCCGTAATGCCGAATATTGATAGCATCAGAACTGCGGAGAGTGATGCGGCTCCGCACAGCCGAGCTCTATCTCGCCAAGTCCACCTAGAACGAGATTTTTGCAAACCGGGTCTCCGTATTCCCACTCTTTTCGCCACTCGACGCCGCTGGAGGCTGATAACCAAGCTCCCGTGAAATCTGCAAACCCGCGCTCTGGATTAATGGCGCTAGCTGCCGAAGCCGTGTCACTGGCATCCTCACCACCGGAGCAGTGATACTCACGCTGGATTGCACGCTGCCGTTATGGTCCCAGATCGGCGCGGCCATGCAGCGAATGTGCATCTCGTGCTCTTCCAGATCACACGCGTAGCCGTTCTTACGAACGCGATAGAGCTCAGTCTTGAGTTCCTGCAGATTTCCTACTGTATTCGCCGTGAGTCGCTTGATCGCAATCTCGGGCAGAATCCGTTCCTGCTCCTCCTCCGGCATATACGCCAGCATGACTTTGCCGACAGCAGTGCAGTAGAGCGGAACGGCCGCACCAATTCGCGAGTGAATGCGCAGCGGTTCGGGTGAATCCAGCTTTTCAACATACACAGCGGACATTCCATGACGCACTGTCAGGTGAATGGTTTCTCGCGTCTGGTGATTCAGTTCCCGCAAGTACGGCAGGCTCAATCTGCGGATATCAAGCTGCCCAACCGCTGCCTGCCCGATCGCAAAACACGCAATCCCGAGGTGATAGGTGCCGTCTACATCGCAGCTCAGGAACCCTGCAGTCACCAGGTTCGCCAGAAAGCGATGGACCGTGCTCACCGGTAGACGGGAAAGTCCGGCCACCTGCTTTGCGGTAAGACCGCGAGAATATTGGCTGAAAAGATGGAGAAGGCGCAGCCCGCGTTGCAGGGCTGTAATGTCGTATGTGCGCTTTGGTCGAGCGGGCATCTTTGCCTCGCAAAATGAAAGTGCAAATTATCTGATGAAAGTGTGGACTTATGCAACCAGATTCTTTGACTACAGCCGCCCGAACTTCTTCACCGCCTCGACGATCGACTTCAACTGCTCGATCACCGGGTACATGGAGTGCTCTTTAAAGTCCATTTGTTGCGCCAGAGCAAGTACTGGCTGAGCCTGTGCTTTCGGTACAACCACCACTCCATCACTGTCTGCGACCACTATGTCTCCCGGATTTACGGGAACCCCGTTGCATACCAGCGGAATCTGGGAACCGGCGAAGCGGTAGTGATGAACTGAGGTGGAGGGGACGATTCCGGTGGCAAAAACCGGGAAGCTGATTTTGCGCAGGTAAGCGACATCTCGAACTCCGCCATCGATCACCGCCCCCGCGTAACCGCGCGCCGCCATGGCCGTTCCCATCAACCCACCCATCCCGGCGATATCTTCTCCATCCTCGACAACCATCACATACACAGAGTCCGTCCCTCCCTGATCGATGGCTTCCAGCATGCCACTTAGCGCGTTCGGATCCTTGTTACCCTCATCCTTCTTGAGTTGCACGGTCCGCGCAAACCCGGCGAACTTCGATACAAAGATCGGCTGCATGCGATGGCTCATGTACATCTTCTTTCCCATGATCTGCTCGATCGCATCGGATACGGAAGCTACTTCCACCCTGCGGAACTGTGAGACTAGGTCGCCGTCAGAAAGCTGTGACGCATTACCGGAAGATTGCGCTCGCGCAACTCCAACGCGTCCGGCAGCCACCCAGATCGCCCCAATCATTAGCACAGCGACACATCCAACGCGCAACGCCCGACTCTGCATTTTGTCCATTTTGTTTCTCCGAATTTTGTTTGTTCGCGGAATGTAACACCTGATTTATCGTCGCTGCAAACGTTGCGTAACGCAACAACACGTCACAGACCGTGGTTTGGGCTTTAGCGATGAGAATGGGCGGGTAAGACGCGATTGGGGATATTCGTAGTCTTGATCACTTGTATTTTCTCACGCGGGAGACCGCGTTTTTAACAGGTGAAAATAAGCTTCGCTCGCATTTGCGATCCGAAAGCAATCCGGTGGGCAGCACCTTCTCAACTTCCTAACGCAAATGCCGATAGATAGAAGTAGAAACGGCCCAGTTTGCTATGGCTGCCACCGACCAGTACATTGCCTCGATCGTCGAGAAATACCATGTTGAAGCTGAGGTTGGGTCTGCGGCGCATCGGGCAGCGGACGAACTGATTCCCAACATCAAGCGGTGGGGCAAGCAACATTTGCTGGGGATTACACTTTCCGGCGCGTATGCCAAGAACACCGCTGTGGGCGTGTCGTCAGATGCGGACGTGCTGGTAACGCTCAAACCGATTGCCGGCATTGAAATCAATAACCTCTTCTGGAAACTGTTCGAGTATCTGCTGCAGGAGAATTTGCAGCCTCGCGCCCGCACCGTATCGATGCAGGTCACAATCCACGGGCACAACGTGGATGTGATCCCCTCATATCGCGATCAAGGTACCTCGGTCGATATTCTTTACAACAAGAAATCGGGCAAAGAAGTACAGACCGAAGTGGCGCGTCACGTTCATCTGATCGCCAACTCAGGCCGGCAGCAGGAGATTTGCGCGTTCAAGATCTGGCGCGAACGCAACCGATTGGAATTTCCGTCGCTGTATCTTGAACTCACGGTGCTGCGGGCGCTGGGTTCGGAGAACTTCGGGAAACTGGCGGACAATGTCGAGGCCGTGCTGCGCTTTCTCGGCAACCGATTTGAAGGGGCAATCGTGCGCGATCCGGTCAACAGTGCCAACGTGGTCTCGAATGACCTTTCGGAGAAAGAAAAGAAGGCCATCGCGAAGGCCGCGCGCGACGCGTTGTATGAGGAGAACTGGAAAAAGTTTCTGTGGTAGGCGCCGCGCAGCGGCTGGAATCCGTCATTGTTAGTGCTTGAAAGGCATCACTGAGCGATGCCCTGATGCGAAACTACCGCACGGTTTAGTGCTACACATTCAGCTCTACGACTGTCGCTCCGCCTCCACCCTCGTTTTGCGGAGCCTCAACCACCGACGTGACATGCGGATGCTGTTGCAGCATCTGGCGGAGAGCTTTGCGCAAGATGCCCATGCCGCTTCCGTGAACCACACGAACGCGCGGCAGTCCGGCCAGGAAAGCGCGGTCGACAAACTTTTCGACCTCGCGCGAGGCGTCGTCCACCGTCTGGCCGATGACGTTGATTTCACTCGGCACGTTCGCGCCTTCGCTCTCAAGTTGGATAGAAACACCCTTGGCGCGCGCGGCCTTTACGGGAGTCTCGGCAACACGCGGGCTCGAGACTACTTCCGCGATGTCGTCATGAACGATCTTCATCTTCATAGCACCCATCTCGACTTCGAAATGCGTGTCGTCGATTTTGCGGACCACTTTCGCGGGACGTCCCGTCGACTTGAGCTTGACAGTATCGCCTGCAAGCACGTGCTTGACGACCTGCGGTTGCGCATGCGGATCGCCCTGGTCAGCGCCCGTGGAATGCGCTACGACCGTAGCGTCAAACTGCTCGCGGAACTCGCGGCGTAGTTTGGCAATGCGGCGCTCGGCATCTTTCGACAGTTTTTGCGCTGCGGCGCGATCCTGAATGGCGTTGACGGCCTCGCGCGCGTGGTACTCGAAATCGCGCAAAACGCTCTCGAGCTTCTTTTCCATCTCGCGGACTTTAGCCTGCTGGTCTTTCCTTCCCTCGACAGCCAAGCGCTGCTTTTCTCGTTCAACTTCTTTCTGTCCGCTTTGCAGGCGCAGACGCTCCGCTTCGGCTTCTCTGAGTTCTGCGTGCAGCTTGTCGAGGAACTGACCGACGTCTCGGGCCTGCGTGCCCAGCCGTGCCCGGGCGCTGGTGATAATCGAAGGATTCAGCCCCAAACGTTGCGCAATGTTGATGCCGGCCGAGGCTCCGGGTACACCGACTCTCAATTCGTAAGTTGGCTGAAGAGTCCGCTCATCGAAGCCGACGGCTGCATTCAGGACACCAGCGGTGTTGGCAGCATAAACCTTGAGCGAGGTGTGATGCGTCGAGATGATGGTCATGCATCCGACGTGGCCGAAGTGGCTGGCGATGGCGACGGCCAGCGCGGCCCCTTCCTCTGGATCCGTTGCGGAACCGAGCTCGTCGAGAAGAACAAGAGACTGCGCGGTTGCCGTGCGCGAGATGAAATCGATGTTGGTGACGTGCGCGGAGAAGGTCGAGAGATTCTGTTCGATCGATTGATAGTCGCCGATGTCGGCCAGCACGGCGTCGAATACCGGCATCTCCGCCCGATCAGCCGGAACCGGCAGGCCTGATTGCGCTATCAGGGCGAGCAGTCCCGCGGTTTTGAGCGTGACAGTTTTTCCGCCGGTGTTGGGGCCCGTGATGATGAGTTGGCGGCGGTTGCCTTCGAGTTCGACGGTTACCGGGACGACTTTCGCACCCTTTGCTTTGAGATTTCGTTCGAGCAGAGGGTGGCGAGCGTCGTGCAACAGAAGGCGGCTCTTGGCTTCTGGCTCTCGGCTCTCGGCTTCCCGAGAGGAATCGCTCGCTTGCGCTTCATTTCCCGTTAGCTTTACTTCGACGCAGTTGTAGTCTTCGGCGAAGTGCGCTTTGGCGAATTGGAGTTCTAGTTCAGCAAGTGTGTCTTGCGCCGCGGAAATTTGCTCGGCCTGCGTTCCGATGCGCTGTGTCATCTCGAGCAGAATGCGGTGAATTTCGGCGAGCTCTTCTTCGAGCAGGCGCACCAATTCGTTGTTCTGCTCGATCGTTTCCAGCGGCTCCACGAACACCGTCTGTCCGCTTGAGCTGGCGCCGTGCACCACGCCCTGCACGCGGCGTTTCTGCTCGACCTTGACCGGGATCACGAAGCGCTCGCCGCGGATGGTGATCAGCTCGTCCTGCACAGTGCCGCCTTCGGCCAGACGGCGCAGATAGCCGCGCAGCGATTCCTGAATCGCGCGCCGCTGTTTTTCCATGTCGCGGCGGATGCGGGAGAGTTCCGGCGAGGCCTTGTCCTCGAGCGTGCCATCGGGCTGGATCTTGTTGCGGAAGTAGCGCAGGAAGTCCGAGAAGTCAACAATCCGTGACGACAGGAAATGAACTTCACGCCACTCCGAGCGCATCGCCACCGGCGGATTCTGTGCGATCAGTCGCCATTCCGCCGCGCGATCGACAACGGCAACCACGTCGCGGATTTCCGTGGTCTCCAGCGCCGCACCCGTGATGCGTGACTTGGCCAGCAGTGAGCCGATGTCAGTGAGCGCGGAAAAATCGAAGCGTCCTCCCACGCGGCGGAATTCACGAATCTCGGTGGCGAGTTGTTGCTGGGTCTGAATCCAGTCGCGGTCGGTCGAGGGAGCTAGGGCAGCGATCCGGTCCTTACCCAGCGGGGAAGACGCAAATCCACGCAGAAGCTCGCGAAGGGAATCAAACTCGAGCACGCGCGCTGAGGTGTGGAGCACAGGCTGAGACATCGCAGTCTCATGTTACAGGACGCCTGCCAGAGAAGCGGTCAGGTGTTCAGGATCATGTGGGACAGCCGTCGGCTCATCGTCAAGGCAGATACACACTCGTCAGCCCAAATTCTTGTCAAGCCCCCAAACCGCCTCGATTTCCCATAACCTATTGTGCGCACTCGAAATATATTTTCCGAAATCGTGTTACATCTACCCTCTACAACTTGAGATAATAGAAATAGAGAGCAAAAAAACGAAGCGCGGCCCATGTGGCCGCGTTTTTTGTTGCCTCCACTCTCAGAGCTTTTCAAGTGAAATGTCCCGGAATGTCCATCCGCCACGCGAAGGCGCGCGGCGAGTGGGCCGAACTACGCTTCATGACGCGTGCCACCGAACTCGGATTTCGCGTAGGCAATTTAGTGCTTGTCATCCTGAGAGAGCACGTTTTTTATGCGAACGAAGGACCTGAGCGTGCCGCGCGAACGCGTCGCGCATTTTGCGACGCATTACTCGCGCGTTTGGCGCGCATCCTTGTACGACGTCGCCACCGAGCATCACGGACGCTTTCTCCGCGTCCAGGTAAAGTGCACCATCTTCCACCGGGGCAACTCCTACAAATGTCACCTCGACTCCAACAGAGTCCCCTATTCGCCCCGCGACCTCGACTTCATCGCCGCGCTAGTCATTCCCACCGACACTTGGTACATCCTCCCCATCCGCGCCACCAACGGCCAGCCCGATATCCTCCTAAGCCCGCAAAGCCCCCGCGCCAAAAACGAAAAATACAAAGAAGCTTGGCACCTCCTGAAACGCTGAAGGGTTCGTGTGGCACGTGTGGCGCGGGCGCCCCGCCCGTGAGACAACTGGTTGTGTGAACAACCGTGGAAGAGCGGCGCTTATAGCGCCGCGTCACGCAGCCTGGAAAGACGTCACAAACGCAAAATCACGGTTTCAAATTGGGAACGGACAATGCGGCAGCTCCGAAGGAGCGAAAGAATGCAGCCCACAGCGCAAGCTGTGGGTACTAGCCAAAAGACGGAACCAGCCCCGGAGGGGCGAAAGAAACGGCATATACTCCTCCGATCTTACTTTGGCACTCAGGTGAATGAGCGGTCTTAAGAGAGCCTTCTTGCTTCTGTTTTCTATTTCACTTGTGATCAATCCCAAATGTACCGCGCATCGTACTCGATATGATTCTTCTTCAAAAACGCGACGAACTCTTCCTGGAATGAATGCTTCTTGTGGTGCTCGTGCTGATCTGCGATATATGCGCTGACTGCGGCGACGTTCGATTCGCTGACGCTGAAGACGCCGTATCCGGTCTGCCAAGCAAATCTCGGGGAGTGCTTCTCGCGGAGCCACCGCGAGGAATTTGTTTTGACCAGGCGCATGATTTCGGAGGCGGAGTGTGTCGGGCGCAAGCGGATGAGCATGTGGACATGATCGGGCTCTCCGTTGATGATCAGCGGGGTTCCGTGCATTTCTCGAACGATGCCTCCGAGGTAGGCGTGTAGGTCATCGCGGAATTCGGATTCAATCAGCGCACGCCGTTCCGCAGTCGAGAAAATGAAATGCAGCAAAATGTTTCCCGATGTATGCGACATTTTCTTTCGCCCCTCCGGGGCTGGGTGTAGTTTTTCGCGGCCTTACCCACGCCTCACGGCGTGGGCTGCATTCTTCCGCCGCTTCGCGGCTGCGCACGTAGTGAGCGCCAGCCTCAACTATTTTCAGTGTGCATCGCGCCGCGATCACACGAACGCCGGAGCAGATATCGATTCTGCGAAGGCCAAGAGTCCGGACGCGGTGATAGCCGTCACAAATGCAAAATCATGGTTTCAAATCGGGAACCGAGAACACGTCAGCTCCGAAGGAGCGAAAGAATGCAGCCCACAGCGCAAGCTGTGGGTGGTGGGCGAGAAGAAGGGGCCAGCCCCGGAGGGGGCGAAAGAAAAATTTGCCGCGTTTTCTTCCGCCCCTTTCGGGGTTCTTACATTCTCGGGGCATCAATCCCACGCCTCACGGCGTGGGCTGCATTCTTCCGCCGCTCCGCGGCTGCGTTCGTGGCGAGCGCCAGCCTCAAACATTTCCAGTGTGCGTCGGGTGCGATGACACGAACGCAGCAGCCAATATCGATTCTGCGAAGGCCAAGAGTTCGGACGCGGTGATAGACGTCACAAAGGCAAAATCACGGTTTCAAATTGGGAACCGAGAACGAAGCAGCTCCGAAGGAGCGAAAGAATGCAGCCCACAGCGCAAGCTGGTGGGTGTTCGCAAAGAAAATTAGAGCCAGCCCCGGAGGGGCGAAAGAAACGCGTCTTCGTTTGGCTGGCACATCTGCCAACACACTCATCTGTACCCTCCCGGTAAACATTTCCGCGAAAAAATCGATTAGGGCTTGCACTTTTTTGCGGGGCTTGCTATAAACAATGAACCGAGAGCAATTGTGTGGCTGGCTGGGCGCTTTTCTGCAACTCTCGTGGCGCGTCCGGCATCTAATGTTTTGACAGGGATTGGATCCCTGAATCGCCCCGGCCACGGGGCTTGATTCGGAAACACTGAGTAGGCTTCCGAAGGGTACCTTCAAGGCAAGGACCTCCAAAGTTAGTTCTTTTATCAACTTTTTGTCTTCCGCCCTCGCATGGCCTGAAAATGGCCCATGGAGCGAATATTGAGCTCTGCGAAGCGGAAGAGTGTATCGTTGCGCGCCGTAAGGAGCCCAGAAGTAATAGAAGCGCAAGGGGTTATGGTTTCACTTTGAAACTCTGAAGCCTTGCAACTTTGAAACTGGTCCCGGCTCTCCGTCCGCTGTCCCGGAATTCTCCCGTTGTGGAAATCGGGTGGAAATTCTGTGCAGGGCTTGCGTTGACGCGGGTTGTTGCGCACGGTATGTTTAAAAGGTTTCGAGGACAGTCGGATTTGCACTAGATGCAGGTCGGACTGGACTGAATTCGCGCCGCTCAGGCGGAA
>Ga0126379_10000356_pt1 | contig 24977 bp, 17 predicted proteins | sample PanSoiMetPlot_24_FD_92640 | JGI IMG/M metagenome (GOLD analysis project Ga0126379, IMG submission 92640) | Tropical forest soil microbial communities from Panama - MetaG Plot_24 | ecosystem: Environmental > Terrestrial > Soil > Tropical forest > Bulk soil | place: Panama | collected 2016-02-17
GATAAGCCTTGATCGCTGCATCGTTGCCCAAAACGGCGGCAAAACTGTGAAGGTCGCCTTCTTCGTGGGCCACGGAGATCAACCTCCAGTCTCGGTATCCGGGGGAAATCGCCGTCACGTAGGCCGAGGCTGTCGCTTGTTCGCCGTGGCTCACCGCGAGTGCTATCAAGACGATGGCGCATATCGCAGTCGCTCCCAGTAGGAAGGCATCGATCCGTCTCATAGGCCGTCCTTCTCCTCGTGGCCGGGAATGTGTCTGCCTCCTCTCGCGGCCGGCGCCAACGGCACGTCACCGTGAAAATGATCAGCGTGGCCTCGGCGTCAGTGCGGCAGGGTGCGCATCTCGGCCGCGATTTCCTGGCCGAGGTTCAGCAGCGCCCGCGTCATGGCGGCGACCATGGGCTCGTAGCCCTGGCCCGCCACGGTCTCGGTCAGCGTCGATCGCCGGAATGCGAGCTCGGTGCCGTCCCTCGCGAGGATCCGCCATCGCGCGTCGAGCACGATTTCGCCGCCCTGGTGGCCATCGAAGCGCAGGATCCCGACGGGCACCTGGTACTGGATGGCCCGGCCGATGGCCCCCCTCCATGGGTACGTGACGATCCGGTCGGTCGGGATGCGAGCGCCGATCTCCTCGACGAGAACCCGCGCGATGCCTTCGTCGAGCGGCTCGGCCCACCGGTAGAATTGCGAGAGATCTACTTGATCGGTCCCGGTCCGCGTCACGATCTGGAGGCGATCGAGATAGCCCGGTAAGAACACGGGGCCCACCCCGATGGCGACGGCGCTCGTCCCGCCCTGACTGGCTTGCGCGGTCGCCGGATTCGCCGGACTCGGCGGGCTCGTCACCGCATCCGTCTTCCCGGTTCCGACTTGTCCGAGCGCGTAGTACTGCGTCGGGTCGGTAACCGCGCAGGCCGGCACGCTGATCGACGCTGCGAGAGCGACCAGCCACAGGAGCAACGGTCGGCGAGCGGTCATCGGCTGGCTCCACGGGACGGTCGGCGGATCCCGTACACCGGGGCATCGGGCACGCGTTCGAGGTAGTCCGCGAGCGAGCGGAGCGCGAGCGCGGCCGCCCGGAGCTCTCGCATCATCTCGAACAGCTCGAGGCCCAGCGGGGAGTCCTGCTGGAGCGTCTGGTCCACGTTCCCGAGCGTGACCTGCGCTCGTTCCAGCGCCGTGCGGGCCGTGTCGGAGGTTCCTCGGAGCGACGTCAGCAGCGGGTCGGCCTGGGCGTCCAGCTTGGCCGCGATACGGCGGAGATCCCCGATGAGCGGCCGTGCATCGTCCAGTGTTGTCTGGGCCGACTTGAGCGCGGCCTCGGCCTGCGTGGCCACCGAGTCGATCCGGCCGTCCACGTCGGTGACCAGCTTCCTGGCGGCGTCCAGGCTACCGTCGAGGCGGGCGAGCGTCTGCCCGATCTGGCGCATCAGGGGATCGATCTTCGCATCCACGTGCTCGACGAGGGTTCGAGCATCGCCGAGCGCGCCGTTGGCGTTCTTGAACAGGTCCTGCGCTTCCTTGGAATTCACGATGTTTTTGACCCCGTCGAGGACCGCGGCCGCCGATTGGCCGATCTGATCGAGCGGGATCTTTTCGATCTTCTCGGCGAAGCTCTCGAGCTTCGCCGTCCACACCTCGATGTCGGTCGGAATGGTCGGCAGCTCCGGCACCTTGGGGTCGAGACCGCGCAGGACGATCGGCGTATCGGGCCGCAGATCGAGTGCCACGTAGAGGACACCGGTCACGAAGCTCTGCAGCCGCAACTGGGCCCGGACGCCCTCCTCTCGCACCGCTCGTTCGAGCGCCTGCGCGGGTCCGCCTGCCGCCATACCCTTCAGCAGATCCGGCTCCAGAGCGATGTACACGCCGATCACGCCGCGCGTCCCCCACCGCAGCTGCACGTCCGTCACCTCGCCCAACTTGACCCCCCGCGCGAGCACGGGCGCGCCCTTGTTGAGCCCGGTCACGGAGGAGTCGAAAAACAGCACGTAGGTGAGCTTGCTGCGGAAGAGACCCGTGCCGCCCCACACGAGAAGTGCCACCAGCAGCAGCGCGATGGCGCCCACGACAAAGCCGCCGATGGCCGCCGAGTTCACGCGTGTGCTCATCGAAATCCTCCTGCGGCCTGCTCGCCTCGTGTGAGAAAGGCGCGCACCCCCGCCTCCGGGCTCTCGTCTCGGAGCGTCTTCGGATTGCCCAGGGCGATCATGGTCCGCCTGTCCGCGTCGAGAAAGACGGCCCGGTCCGCTATGGCGAAGATGCTGGGGAGCTCGTGCGTCACCACGACCATCGTCGCCCCGAGGCTCGCGCGAAGCTCGAGGATCAGGTCGTCGAGCCGCCTCGAGCTGAGCGGATCGAGGCCGGCCGACGGCTCGTCGAAGAACAGGATGTCCGGATCGAGCGCCATCGCCCGGGCCACACCGGCGCGCTTGAGCATGCCTCCGCTGATCTCGGACGGGTAGAACTCCTCGAAGCCCGCGAGCCCGACGAGCGCCAGTTTCAGCGCCACGATCTCCTGGATGTCCTTCGGCGACAGCTCGGTGAACGTCTGGAGCGGCAGGGCCACGTTCTCCGCGAGCGTCATGGAGCTGAGGAGCGCTCCGGCCTGGTAGGACACGCCCAACCGGCGCCGGAGGCGGTCGCGCTCGTCCCCCACGGCATGGCCGAGGCTCTGGCCGTCGTAGAGGACATCGCCGCTGGCCGGGGTGAGGAGACCGACCATGTGGTTGAGCAGCGTGCTCTTCCCGCATCCGCTGCCGCCCATGATCACGAAGATCTCGCCCCGCGCAATCGTGAACGACAGGTCGTGCTGGATGACGAAGTCGCCGTACGCCATCGTGAGATTGGCCACGGCGATGCGCGGAGGCGGCGGCGCAGTCCGGCCTTCGGGAGGAGGTTCGGAAGGCGGGCGGAGCCCCCCTCCGAGCTGACTAGAGGTGGAGGACATTCAGGATCACCGCGAAGATGCCGTCGATGACGATGATGAGCACGATGGACGTGACCACGGCCGACGTGGCGGCGAGCCCCACGGCCTCTGCGCTCCGCCCCGACTGCATGCCCCGGAGGCAGCCGACGAGGGCCACGACCACGCCGAACACCGCGCTCTTGCTGACGCCGATGAAGAAGTCGGCGAGGCTCACGGCGCCGCGGGTCTGCTCGAAATACTCGGTGGGGCCGAGCCCCAGCATGCCCACGCCGACCACGGCGCCGCCCAGGATCCCGACGAGATCCGCGTAGATCGTCAGGAGCGGCATCATGAGAATCAGAGCGAGCATCCGGGGCAGGACGAGGAACTCCATCGGCGCGATGCCCATCGTGGAGAGCGCGTCGATCTCCTGGTTGGTGGTCATCGTCCCGAGCTGCGCGGCGAACGCCGCACCCGTGCGGCCCGCCATGACGATGGCTGTCATGATGCAACCGATCTCCCGGGTCATCGCGACGGCCACCAGGTTCGCGACGAAGATCGAGGCGCCGAACTGCTGGAGCTGCACCGCGCCGACGAAGCCGAGGATGAGCCCGATCAGGAAGCTGATGAGGCTCACGATGCCGAGCGCTCGTGGTCCGCACTCCTGGATGACGGTGAGCAGGTCGATGAGCCGGAAGCGCGCGCGGCCGCGCATCAGCGCGCCCACGGCGAAGATCCCGTCGCCGAGGAACGCGAGAGCCAACACGGTCTGGGCCCAGGCGGCGGTCGTTCGGGCGCCGATCCTGACGAGCCACGGAGGCCGCTCGCGGGCGCGGCCGGTTTGCCGTTCCGGAACCGCCAGGGCGAGACGCAGGAGGCGCTGGGCCCCGTCGGGGAGACCCGTCCGATCGGTCTCGATGCCGCGGGCGTTGCCTTCCTCGAGCACCTTGATCGCGAACGTCACGAGGCCCGAGTCCCACTCGGCGACCCGGCTCGTGTCGAACGTGAGCCGATGAACCGGCGGACCAGCCTGCAACTGTCGCCAGACGTCGTCCGGATCGGCCAGGCGATCCTCTTTCCGCCACACCCCGGCGAGCTCGATGCGGGCTACGTCCGGCATGGGGCGAGCGAGGTGAAGCGTCCAGGGGCGCTCCGGGCTGGTTCTCGACGACTCGTTCACACGCGCGCGATCTCCGGCGGTCGACACACGCAAGTCGCTGGCCAATCCCAACCTGCGGGATTCATTCAGGCGGGCGTGTGGCTTCGCGAATTTTCCACGAAGGCTCGCGAGAGAGACGGGTCCCCGCCAGATTCACGATTGCTCGGGCCGGCGGCGCCGTGAGGAATCCGCCCCGAGGCGCTTGCTTGTTGCCCCGGGGAAACGCCCAGATGGACCTCGTGACAAAGTCGCCGAGATCGCCGATCCTGCTTGAGCCACCGGAGCGGAGACGGGGGAAGACATTCGTGAACGGCCCTTTCAGCCGAAGGGAGACGATACAAAAGCTTAACGGCTCCATCACGACTCGCGCCCTCACGCAGCGCTAACCTCTCGAGGAGGCGACCGATGCGGCAGGAATCCGGCGAATCCGTGGGATCCGCTGAACCGGCGACGGCCGTGGCGCCATCGCGGGCGATCTCTGGCGACGGCCTGATCGAGAAGCTCGCCAGGAACGGCACGGTCTCACCCGTGCTCACGCCATCCCGAATCTCCCTTCTGACCTTGCTGGCCTTGCCGGCCGCCGTCTCGGTCGAGAACGCGCGCCTGCGCGCGGATCTCGAGCGCGCCCGGGCCGACCTCGCGGAATCCCGGCGGCTCGCCGCGGCGGTGATCGATGCCGTGGCCGCCCGCGGTTCAAGGGAGGCGTTCGAGACGGCCGGCGACGAGATCCGGGCGCTGACGGAGCAGCTGCGGAGCGAGAACATCGCCCTTCGCGAGGAGGTCGACAAGACCTCCATGTTCGAGGAGATCGTCGGCGCCTCGGCCCCCCTCAGGGCGGTGCTGTCGCAGGTGTCGAAGGTCGCTCCGACCCATTCCACCGTCCTGATCACTGGTGAGACCGGCACGGGCAAGGAGCTCGTCGCGCGCGCGATCCACAAGCGATCGCCGCGATCCCCGCATGCATTTGTCGCGGTCAACTGCGCTGCGATTCCCCCGTCGCTCATCGCCTCCGAGCTGTTCGGCCACGAGAGAGGTGCGTTCACCGGAGCCGTGCAGCGCCGCCAGGGCCGCTTCGAGCTCGCCGACCGCGGGACGCTGTTTCTCGACGAGGTCGGCGAGCTGTCCGCCGAGACACAGATGTTGCTGTTGCGAGCCCTGCAAGAGCGCGAGATCGAGCGCGTGGGTGGCAACGGACCGATCCGCGTCGATGTCCGCGTGATTGCGGCGACGAACCGCGACCTGAATGCCGCGGTCGCCGACGGCAGCTTCAGGGCGGATCTCTTCTACCGGCTCAACGTGTTCCCGCTCGACGTCCCGCCCTTGCGCGAGCGCCGGATGGACATCCCGCTCCTCGTCGAGTATTTCGCCCATCGATACGCCAGGCGAGCGGGGAAGCGCATCCGAGGCATCGCCAGGGACACCCTCTGCCGGTTGCAGTCGTACGAGTGGCCCGGGAACATCCGCGAGCTGCAGAACGTCGTCGAGCGAGCGGTGATCGTCTGCGAGTCGCACACGCTGTCGATCGATGAGCGCTGGCTATCCGGCCGCCCGGTCGGGCTGCCCATAGTCGCGAGCGGGTACCCCAACGCACTCGCGGTCGGCGAGAGAGCGGCGATCGAGGCCGCGCTCGCCGAGAGCAAGGGGCGGGTGGCCGGGCCGTTCGGCGCGGCGCTGCGACTCGGCGTGCCGCCGTCAACGCTCGAGTCGAAGATCAAGACCTTGAGAATCGACAAGCGGTGCTTCAAGTCGGTCTCGCGCGCCGGCCGGGACGGAGCGCGGCCGAACTGACCCGGTCGCAGGCGGTTGTCAGCAGCCGCAGCGACGGGATCCCCACCTCGTTTTCGCGACAATTCGCGAGAAATTCGCGAGCCCGTGCCCGGACCTCAACGGGACCAAGCACTTGCGGTTGGCCTCGGCCTTGCCCCCCCGGTCACGAGCATGGAGCGTCGCAAATTGAGCTATCCGCCGGATCGCTCGACAAGTGTGCGCGCCGGGTTGGTCGATCGTGGCGGGGACCCGCCGGCGTGACGAAGCTCGCGCCTCGGCTGCGGCTCGGTCTGTCGATGCTCAGCTGTTCAGCGCTCGTCGCGTGCATCGCCTTCCAGGCGCTCGCGCAGAGCGCTAGCGACGTGCCGGAGCGACTCCGCCAACAGATCGCCCCCGGCGCCTCCGCGCCCTGGCGCGCGCCGGATCTTCGCGGGTACTCGAGCGCGCTCAAGCCGACCGAGCGGGTCCCGATCGATCCGGACCGCCAGTACGATCTTCCGGAACTGATCGACGTGGCGCAGCGGGTGAACCCCGAGACGCGCATTGCGTGGGAGCGCGCGCTCCAGGCGGCCATCGCCGGCGGGCTCGTCCAGAGCGAGTACTTCCCGGTGCTGACGATGGCGGCCTTCGGCGGCTATCAGAGCCTTCCCCTGCCAGCGCCGCAGACCGTGATTCCCCAGGGCTTCTTCCGCATCGACACCGCGCATCTCGTTCCCGGCCTCGACCTCAAGTGGCTCCTGCTCGACTTCGGGCGGCGCGCGGCGACCATGGACGCTGCCAAGCAGCGCCTGCTTGCCGCGAACCTCGGATTCAACCGCACCCATCAGGCGCTCGCGTTTCGCGTCCAGCGCGCGTTCTACGCCTTGACCAGCGTTCGGGCGCGGATCGCCGTGGCCCAGGCCGCACTGGACGCGGCGCGGTCGGTGCAGGGCGCCGCGGAGTCCCGCCGCACCCAGGGACTCGAGACAGTGCCGGAGGTGCTGCTCGCCCGACAGCAAGCCGTCCAGGCGGAGTTCGACCTGGAGGACATCGCCGCGAAAGAGCGCGACGCGCAGGTGGCGCTCGCCGAGAGCATGGGCATCCCTCCAACCGCGCCCATCAAGGTCGCCGACTTCTCCGCCCTCGCGCTGCCCTCGACACTCGAGGATTCGGTGGACCGGGTCATCGACCGCGCCCTCGACCAGCGGCCCGACCTCATCGCCAAGGTCGCCCTCGTGCGCGAGAAGGAGGCGGTGGTCCGCCGCGCCCGCGCCGACTACTTCCCCACGCTGTCGATCGTGACCGACGTGGGTGGCCAGATCGCGCGGAGCCGGTTCGACGTGGGCGCGAAGAGTGGCGCCACCGACTGGTTCAACATCGCTGAGCTCACCTACGGTGTGGGACTGCGCCTCGAGTGGCAGCTCTTCGAGGGCGGGGCGCGCAAGCGGAAAGTGGAGCTGGCCGAGGCAGAGCGGCGCGCCGCGGAGGACGAGGTCGCGTCGGCGCGCGACCGCGCGATCAACGAGATCTGGAAGGCCTACAGCGACGTGCGGGTCGGCTTCCGGCGACTGGACGTCGCGAGCGCCCTCGTGAAGGCCTCCGAGAGCTCCTACGAGGCCGTCCTCCGCTCGTATCGCCTGGGCCTCGGAACGCTCGTCGACCTGCTCGCGGCGCGCCGCGAGCTGAGCCGCGCGCGGTTTCAGGAGGTGGATACCAAGGTCCAGCTGCTCGACGCGTCTGTCGTGCTCGCGTTCAGTACGGGCGAGACCGCCCCTGCTCGGGGCGCAGAGCGCTAGCGGACATGACCGCCGCGACGCTTCGCCGGGCGGCTTCCCACCGTGGCTTCACGCTCGATCCGCGTGCGCTTCTCGCGTGCTCCATGGCCGTCATCGCGGGGTGCCGCCCCGGGCCGGACGTCACCGTGGCGGGGTCGTACTTCCCGTCTTGGATGGTCGCGTTTGCCATCGGCGTCCTCGGGACCATCGTGTCCTGGCAGCTCATGAGCCGCATCGGGATCGACCCGTATCTGGCACCGCGGGCACTCGTGTATGCGGGCCTCGTGATCCTCATCACCATCGTCGTCTGGCTGGGCGTCTTCCATGGCTGACGAGGCGGACGAGTTCGCGGAGGCGGCTCCCAGCTGGCGTCGCGCGGCCGGCCGCGTCGTCGGCGCGCTGATCCTGGTAGCCACCGTCGTGGCGGTGTGTGTCCTGGTGTGGCGATGGGAGAACCGCCCCGAGACCGACGACGCGACCGTGCGCGCGAACTTCATCGGCGTCGCGCCGAAGGTGAGCGGGCACATCGTCGACCTTCCGATCCACGACAACCAGCAGGTCAAGCAGGGAGACCTCCTCTTTGCGATCGATGCTCGGCCCTACGAGATCGCCCTCGAGCGGGCCCGCGCCACGCTGGCGCTGACGCGGAAGGAGGTAGACGCGCTCGGCAAGGCGGTGGCGACGGCCGACGCCGCCGTGACGAAGGCGGGGGCGCAGCTCAACGCGTCGGCGGCCGATGTCGTCCGCCGCGAGACCGATCCCGTTGCCGCTGATGCCGAGATCGCGCGCCTCGAGGCGCAGCGAGCGGCATCGGACGCTGCGCTCCGCCGGGCCGACGCCGAGCTCAAGCATGCCGAGGATCACCTGAAGCGCGTGGAGCCGCTCCTCCCCGAGGGATTCGCGACCGAGGATCGCGTGGAGGAGCTCCGGACGAAGCGCATCAGCGCGGCCATGGCTCGGGACCAGGCTCGCACCTCCGTCGACGCCGCCAGAGCGGCCGTCGAGGAGGCGCGCGTGAAGAAGCTGGCCGCCGTGGCCACGCTGGACGCGACGAGAGCCCAGCACGCCGCGTCGGTCGCCGCGGTCGCGCAGGCGCGAACCGAGCGCGCGCGAGCCGAGGACAATCTCGGGCAGGTCGGCAACGTGAATGCGCGCGTGGCCGCGGCCGAGGCGGCCGTGCACGGCGCGGCGCTCGACCTTGCCTATTGCCGGGTGACCGCGCCCTTCAACGGTCGCGTCGTGAATCTGGACATCTCCCTCGGCGCGTTCGCCCGAGCAGGGGTGGACGAGTTCACGCTGGTCGACACCGGCACCTGGTACGTCATGGCGAACTTCCGGGAGACGCAGCTCCGCCACATCGCCGCGGGCGCCCCGGCGGATATCCATCTGCAGTCGCAGCCGGGCAGGCGGTTCCGGGGCAGGGTGGTGGGACTGGGCTGGGCCGTCCTGCCGGAGAACGGGACCAGCGTGGGAGGGCTGCCACGCGTCGAGAAGTCGATCGACTGGGTGCGCCTGGCCGCGCGGTTCCCGGTGCGCATCAAGGTCGAGGACCCCGACGAGTCCTTCCGCCTGGGTGCCTCGGCCGTCGTGACCGTCGGCGAAGGCCGCGCCCGCTCGGAGGCGAGGCGCTGAGCCGATGCCCTTCTCGCTCCTCGGGTTCCTCGGGCGCGAGCTCCGGCCCACACCCGGCCGGCTGGGCGCGACGGTGCGCCTCACGCTCGCGTGCACCGCCGCCACCGTGCCGATCATGATCCACCACATCCCGCACGGGCTCGTGGTGATGATCGTCATGTACCTCATCAGCAAGGAGGACACGACCGCCACGCTCCTGGGATCGGTCCTCGGTCTCGTCGGCGTCACCCTCGGCTTCGCCCTCGCGCTGCTCCTGTGGCAGATCGCCCTCGAGACGGCGTGGCGACTCGTCTTCGTCTTCCTGTTCGCCGCCGTGGGGCTCTACCTCGCGCGAACGCTGGTGATCGGCTTCCTCGGGACCGCCATCGGACTGCCCGCCATGCTGGCCATGGTACTGCCCGACGTGATGCCGGTCCCGGATACCGAGGCCCTGACCGAGTTCGTGCTGTGGCTCTGGTGGTGCATCGTGCTCGGCTTCAGCGTCAACCTGGGCGTGCAGCTCCTGCTGTCCCCCGGGGATCCGCTGGTCCTGCTCCGCCGCGCCCTCGTCGAGCGGCTCCGGGCAGTGGAAGAGATCGCGCGGTCGCGCGCTCGCGGCGCGAGCGCGCCCGTTGCAGTGCGCTCTTCACTGACCGCATTCACCATCGCCGGGGCCTCCGAGATGCTCACGCACCTCAAGATGGCGAGTCTGCGCCACGCGTGGGTGCGACGGCATGGCGCGGAGCTCGGGGCTGTCGCGAGCCTCGTCGACCAGCTCGTCACCGCCGCTGCCGCCCTGGAGGTCGCGCCTCCGCCTGCGGTGGCAAGCGATGTCGCCGAGCGTCTCACGCGCGTGGCGACCGCGTGCGGAGCAATCGCCCGCGCGCTCGCGGGCAAACCCGCCGCGTGGCCCGGCGAGCTGAGCCACCTCGAGATATCCGCGCCGGCGCGGGGCGCGGCGGTTCCCACCGTGACGGCAATGGAGCGCACGCTCGAAGAGATCGCGCTCGCGATCCCGCGTCGGGACGGCCCCGGGTCTCGGCCACGTGTTCCGGGGGAGGCGAAGGGCGCGTCGCTACTGGTGCCGGACGCGTTCCGCAATCCGGAGTACGTCCGGTTTGCCGTTCGCGGCGCCCTCGCGTGCCTGATCTGCGAGGTGCTGTTCGTCGGATTCGACTATTCCGGGATCTACACCTCGGTGATCACGTGCTTCGTCGTGTCGCTCTCCACGGTCGGAGCGAGCACGCAAAAGGGCGTCCTGAGATTCGCCGGCTCCGCAGTCGGCGGCGCGATGGGGATTCTCGGCCTGATGTACGTCCTGCCCCACGTCGAGACGCTCGGCGGCTTCTGGGTCGTCTTCGCCGCCGGCACGGCGCTGGCGGCCTGGGTGAACTTCGGCAGCCCGCGCGTCTCGTACGGCGGATACCAGGTCGGGCTCGCCTTCTACAAGGTGATCTTGCAGGGCTGGGGGCCCGTCACCGAGCTCACGGTGGCGCGCGATCGCCTGGTGGGCATCGCCCTGGGCCTGGTCGTCTTCGGCATCCTCGAGCATGTCCTGTGGCCGGTGCGCGCGAGCGACCGCCGGCGGCAGCGATTCGCCGACGCCCTGGGCGGCCTCGCGAAGCTGGCGCGCCTGGGCACGCGCGATCGTCCGGCTGCCGGGCCGGATCGCGAGCTCGGCGACCTGCGACGCAGGATCGCCCAGGACCTGACCGAGACACAGCGCCTGATCGAGGAGTCGAAGTTCGAGCTCGAGGCCGGCGAGGTGGCCGCCCTCCAGCGCGCCGTGGGCGACGCGCAGATCATCTTTCTCGTGCTGCTCTCGCTCGCCTATCAGCGCCGCGCGCCGGGGGCGCCGCTGGTAGTTCTTCCCGCGTCGGCGCTCCACCTCCAGGAGACGGTTGCCACGCACCTCGAACGACTTGCCCAGCCTCGTCGAGAGGACCGAATCCCCGAGGATCTGGATGCTGTCCTGGCATCCGTCGAGGCGGAACGGATCTCCGTAATTGGCGGAATGTCGCCGGCGGGCGAGGAGGTGGTCGCCGTGGAGCAGCGCCTGCGGCTGTACCAGACGCTCGTGCCACTCGTCTCCCAGCTTCATCCCTGGCGCCGGAGTGCTGCCGGTGCCCGCGTGGTCTCCAGAAACTGATCTCGAACGCTGGCTCAGCGAGCCCGGGGGAAACCGACAATGGCGAAATCGAGCCACCTGTGGGCGATCGGGTACGACGACATGGAACGGGCCGACCAGGTCCGGCGCCAGATCACGAACCTCGGATGGGACAGGCACTACCTCGTGCTCGACGATATCGCGGTGGTCATCCGTCACCGGGACGGATCGTTCACTCTCGAGCGGGAGTCGTTCCCTGCGACGACCAACATTCTCGGCTGCACCGCCGTGGGCTTCCTCGCGGGCCTGGTGCTGGGCGTGCCCGCGATCGGCGCCGCGGTCGGCGCGGTAGTAGGCGGCGCGGGCACCGCCGCCTCGGCCGCAGCCGGGATCCAGAGCGATTTCGTCGAGACGGTGAAGAAGCTGATGAAGCCCGGGACATCCGCTCTCTTCGTTCTGGACAGCGAGGGAGAGATGGACGTGATCCTGCACGCGATCCGCGGGCTCGGTGGCACCGTGCTCCGGACGAACGTCGATCTGGAGCGGATGCGGTTGATCCAGTCCACGCTGTCCGCTGCTTCGGCTCAATCGGACAAGCCGGGCGGCGAGTAGCTCGACGGCTGCGACGCGCAGCCCCGAACGGGAAGGAGGAGGCCGTGAAGCGACTGTGGATCCTGCTCGCGATCGTTCTGATCTTCGGCTTCACCGTACTGGGCTGGGTGGGTAGCCGCATCTACCAGGCGGTGCCCCCGATCCCGGACCGCATCGTCACGACGGAGGGCCAGCTGGTCGCCGGCGACGGCAGCATTCGCAATGGCCAGGCCGTGTGGCAGACCCTCGGCGGGATGGAGGTCGGGTCGATCTGGGGTCACGGCAGCTATGTCGCCCCTGACTGGACGGCCGACTGGCTACACCGTGAGTGCGACCTGATCCTCGACGACTGGGCCAGGTCCGAGCACGGCCAGCCCTACGCTGGGCTGGAGCCCGAGCGCCAGGCTGCGCTGCGCGAACGGCTGCGGCGTGTGATGCGAGCCAACCGTTACGACCCGGCGACGGGGACGCTCACGATCGAGCCCGTTCGCGCGCGCGCCTTCGAAGCGAACCAGAAGCACTTCGCGGCCGTGTTCAGCCAGGGCAAACCCGAGTACGCGATCCCGCGCGGCACGGTCAGCGATCCGGAGCGCCTCCGGCAACTCTCCGCGTTCTTCTTCTGGACCGCCTGGGCGTCGGCCGCCTACCGTCCCGGGCAGGACATCTCGTACACCAGCAATTGGCCGCACGAGCCGCTGATCGGCAACGTCCCGACGGCCGAGGCCGTCATGTGGACCGGGGTCAGCATCCTCCTGCTCCTGGGCGGTATCGGCTTCATCGTGTGGCTCTACGCCGCCATGCCGGCACCGGCGCCTCTCGAGGCCGCTCCCGACCGCGACCCGCTGGTGGGCCTCGGCGCGACGCCGTCGCAGCGCGCCACGATGAAGTACTTCGTCGTGGTGGCCGCGCTGTTCCTGGTGCAGATCGTCGCCGGGGGCGTCGTCGCGCACTACGGCGTGGAAGGAGACGCCTTCTACGGTGTGCCACTGTCACGATGGCTGCCATACAGCCTGACGCGCACGTGGCACCTCCAGCTCGGCCTCTTCTGGATCGCGACCTCGTGGCTGGCCGCCGGACTCTTCATCGGCCCCCTGGTCGGCGGCGTCGAGCCCAGCGGACAGCGGCTCGGTGTGAACCTGCTCTTCGCCGCGCTGGTCGCGGTCGTCGTCGGCTCGTTGGTCGGCGAGTACTTGAGCATCCACGGCCGGCTGTCCGACGCTGCCGCCTTCTACTGGGGACATCAGGGCTGGGAGTACCTGGACCTCGGTCGGGTCTGGCAGGCCGGGCTGTTCCTCGGCCTGTTGATCTGGCTGGTCCTCATGCTGCGGGTCATCTGGCCCGCCCTGGCCGAGCGGGGCGACCGGCGCCACCTGGTCGTGATGTTCGCCCTCTCGGCAGGTGCCATCGCGCTGTTCTACGGGACGGGCCTCATGTACGGCCGCCACACGCACATCAGCGTCGTGGAGTACTGGCGCTGGTGGGTCGTGCACCTCTGGGTGGAAGGGTTCTTCGAGGTCTTCGCCACCACGGTCATCGCGTTCCTCTTCGCGCGCCTCGGCCTCTTGTCCGCGGGCCTCGCGGCCCAGGCGTCGCTGCTGGCGGCCACGCTCTACCTGGCCGGCGGCGTTGTCGGGACGAACCATCATCTGTACTTCTCGGGCACGCCCACCGCCGCCCTCGCGTGGGGCGCGACGCTGAGCGCGCTCGAGGTGGTGCCGCTGGTGCTGATCGGCTACCAGGCGATGAAGGACCTCAGGATCTCCCGGCGGACGGAGTGGGCGCGCAAGTACCGCTGGCCGATCTACTTCTTCATCGCGGTCGGCTTCTGGAACCTCGTGGGCGCGGGGCTCTTCGGCTTCATGATCAACCCGCCGATCGCGCTCTTCTACATGCAGGGCCTCAACACGACGCCCGTGCACGCCCACGCCGCGCTGTTCGGGGTCTACGGCATGCTGGGCCTCGGCCTCACCCTGATGTGCCTGCGCGCGCTCCAGGCGGATCGGGAGTGGAAGGAGGGACTGCTCAAGTTCTCGTTCTGGGCGATGAACGCCGGGCTGATGGCGATGATCGTGCTGAGCCTCCTGCCCGTCGGTCTGCTGCAGACCGTGGCGTCGGTCAAGCACGGCTACTGGTATTCCCGGAGCGACGTGTTCCTCGGGCAGGGGATCATGCAGACGCTGCGCTGGATGCGGATGCCGGGTGACACCCTGTTCGCGATCGGCGCGATCGGCTTCGTCGTGTTCGTCTTCGGCCTGGGGCTCGGATACTCGCTCGCCGACAAGGGGCGCGCGGCGTCCGAGCCGGGCCGCGTGCAGTGGGGGCCGACCGGCGGGGGCCGGTAGGAGGAGCAGGGGATTGACCTATCGGATCCACCGCTCGGTGACGCCCGACGCCATCGTGTTCGCCTCGAGCGGCGACATGGACCTGGAGCACGCGAGTCGACTCCGGGAATTTCTCGCTGGAGAGGCGAATACTCGCATCATCCTCGACCTGAAGGACGTCACCCTGGTGCATCGCGCCGCGGTGCGCTTTCTCGCCTGCGCCGAGGCCGCCGGGATTCGAATCGTCGACTGTCCCGACTACGTGCGAAGCTGGATTGCGGCGGAGAGAGACGGGCCACAGGAAGCAGAACCGGAAGAGCAGGAGTTGCCGCCATGAGGGCCGGCACGGCAAGAACTTCCAACGACACGAGGTGAGGGGATGAACAAGGAACAACTGCGGAAGATGAAGACACATCCCGGCTTCATCGCCGCGCTCGATCAGAGCGGTGGTAGCACGCCCGGGGCGCTCCGCGCGTATGGAATCGCGGAGGGTTCGTGGTCCAACGAAGAGGGGATGTTCACCATCGTCCACCAGATGCGCGCGCGCATCATCACCAGCCCGTGCTTGAACGAGAATCCAATCCTCGCTGCGATCCTCTTCGAGGGCACGATGGACAGTGACATCGAGGGTCAGCCGACCGCCGACTATCTGTGGAATGTGAAGCGGGTGGTGCCGTTCCTGAAGGTGGACAAGGGCCTCGCCGCCGAGGCGAACGGCGTCCAGCTGATGAAACCGATGCCCGAGCTGGCGGCGCTGCTCGACAAGGCCAACGCGAAACGCATCTTCGGAACGAAGATGCGCTCGGTCATCAAGCAGGCGAACAACGCAGGCATCGCAGACATCGTGACCCAGCAATTCGAGGCTGCTCGACAGATCATCGCCGCGGGCCTGGTGCCGATCGTCGAGCCGGAGGTGGACATTCACGCGCCGGACAAGGCGAAGGCCGAGGAGTTGCTGAAGACGGCCATCCTCGAGGCGCTCGACAGACTGCCGGCGGATCAGCTGGTCATGCTCAAGCTGACGTTGCCGGACAGAGACAATCTCTACGCGGAGTGCGTCAGCCACCCGAGGGTCGTGCGCGTGGTGGCGCTCTCCGGCGGGTATACGCGCGAGGAAGGCAACGAGCGCTTGCGCAGGAATCACGGCGTCGTGGCGAGCTTTTCGCGAGCCCTCGTCGAGGGGCTGTCGGTACGGCAATCGGATGCCGAATACAACGCGTTGCTGGATGCGTCCATTCAGAGCATCTGCGACGCCTCCAACACATGACATGGAACCCGCGACCATCCACGACCTCACAGAGCCGACGGCGATCTCCCCGCTCGCGGGGAAGCCGGCTCCGCCGTCGCTGATCGTCGACCTGGCCCGGCTCGAGCGCGAGTACTACGAGCGCAAGCCCGACACCGGTGATCCGACCCAGCTCGTGAGCTTCGGCACGAGCGGCCACCGGGGCTCGCCATTCCGGGGCTCGTTCACCGAGGCCCACATCGCGGCGATCACCCAGGCCATCTGCGACTACCGCCGTGGCCAGGGCATCGACGGCCCGCTCTATGTGGGCAAGGACACACACGCCCTGTCCGAGCCGGCGCAGCGCACCGCGCTGGAGGTGCTGGCCGCGAACGGGGTCGAGACCATCATCCAGCGCGACGGCGGCGTCACGCCGACCCCGGTCATCTCCTGGGCGATCCTGGTCTACAACCGCGGCCGAACCAGTGGCCTCGCGGACGGCATCGTCGTCACGCCGTCACACAACCCGCCCGAGGACGGCGGGTTCAAGTACAACCCGCCCAACGGCGGCCCAGCCGACGTCGACGTGACGGAATGGGTCCAGCACCGCGCCAATGACCTCTTGCGGGCCGACAACGCGGGTGTCCGTCGCGTCCCGTACTCGACCGCCATCAACGCGGCGAGCACTCACCAGCAGGACTTCGTCCTGCCCTACGTGCGGGATCTCGAGAACGTCGTGGACATCGACGTTATCCGGGGCGCCGGTCTCGCGCTCGGCGTGGATCCGCTCGGTGGCGCGGCCCGGCCGTACTGGGAGCCGATCAACGCGCTCTACAAGCTCGAGATCGCCGTCGTGAACCCGGCGATCGACCCGACGTTCTCGTTCATGACCGTCGACCACGACGGGCGGATCCGGATGGACCCGTCGAGCCCGTACGCGATGGCGCGGCTCGTCGAGCTCAAGGATCGGTTCCGCGTCGCCTTCGCGAACGATCCCGACTCGGATCGGCACGGAATCGTGACGCGGTCCGAGGGGCTGATGAACCCCAACCACTTCCTGGCCGTGGCGATCCGCTACCTGTTGACACATCGGCCTCGCTGGCCGGCCCACGCCGCGGTTGGCAAGACGCTGGTGAGCAGCAGCCTGATCGACCGGGTCGTCGCGCAGCTCGGCCGCCGGCTCTACGAGGTACCCGTGGGCTTCAAGTGGTTCGTGCCGGGCCTCTTCGACGGCTCGTGCTGCTTCGGCGGGGAGGAGAGCGCCGGCGCGAGCTTCCTCCGGCACGACGGCACCGTGTGGACCACCGACAAGGACGGTCCGATCATGGATCTGCTGGCGGCGGAGATCACCGCGCGCACGGGCAAGGATCCCGGGGAGCACCATCAGGAGCTGGCGACGGCGTTCGGCGCATCCTGGTACACGCGGATCGATGCGCCGGCCACTCCCGAGCAGAAGGCGCGGCTCCAGAAGCTATCTGCCGACGCGGTGAAGGAGGACAGCCTCGGCGGGGAGCGGATCACGGCCAAGCTGACCAGGGCGCCGGGAAACGATGCCGAGATCGGGGGTCTCAAGATCGCGACGGCGAGCGGGTGGTTCGCGGCCCGACCGTCGGGCACGGAGAACATCTACAAGATCTACGCGGAGAGTTTCACCAGCCCCGCGCACCTCGACACGCTGGTGAGAGAGGCGCAGGAGCTCGTCGACGGCGCGATCGGCGCGCGCAAGTGAACCGGTGTCGGTTCCCGGTCGCGCCGGGTGAATCGGGATGAGCCCCGATCCGGGACGCCCCGTCCTCGTCCTCCTCACCAGCCACTGGCTCAGCATGCTGGGCGTCGCGGTGGTCACCACGGCGGGCTTTTCCTGGCTGTTCGTGCTGCCGATCCAGCTTCGCGGGCACACGAACAACCCGTACGTCGGGATCGTCGTCTTCCTCCTGATCCCCGTCATCTTCGTGCTCGGCCTGCTCTTGATCGCCCTCGGGATGTTCTTCGCGCGCGGGCGCATCGGCCCCATCGAGGCCGACCTCGTGGCTGCAGACCGCCGATCGGCGATCCGGAAGCTCGCGATCTTCTTCGCCGTGACCACCGCCATCAACATCGTCATTGGGACCCAGGGGACGTATCGGGCCGTCCAGCACATGGAGACGGTCCAGTTCTGCGGGCAGAGCTGCCACGTGATGACACCGGAGTTCACCGCCCACCGGGACTCGCCGCATGCGCGCGTGGAGTGCGTGGATTGCCACGTGGCTCCGGGGGCGGTGGGGTGGCTGGAGAGCAAGCGGAACGGGACGCGGCAATTGCTCGACGTAGTGTTCAACCGCGTCCACCGGCCGATCCGGTCGGCGATGGAGACCAACCGCCTGGTCCCCTCGAGCGTCACGTGCGAACAGTGCCACTGGCCCCAGAAGTTCAACGCGGTCAAGCTCCGCGTGATCTTCCGCTTCAAGGACGACGCGACGAACACACAGACCCAGACGGTCCTGATGATGCTCACCGGCGGAGGGGACCTCGGCGGCATTCACGGGACCCACCTGGCGCCCGGCGTCGAGATCGGGTACGCGACAGCCGATCCCAAGCGCCAGACCATCCCGTGGGTGGAGTACCGCAATCGGAACACGGGCGAGACCCGGACATTCGTGGCCGATGGCTCGACCGCACAGTCCGTCGCGAGCTTGCCGCGCTATCAGATGCAGTGCGTCGACTGCCACAACCGGCCGACCCACACGTTCGAGCTTCCGGAGCGCGCGGTGGACCGGGCGATGGGGTTCGGCCGCATCTCTCCGACGCTGCCCTTCATCAAGAAGAAGGCGGTGGAGCTTCTCAAGGCGGACTACTCGAGCCGCGAAGACGCCGCGCGCAACATCCCGGTTGTGCTCGCGCGTTTCTATCAACAGAGCGACCCGGCGATCTCGTCCCAGCGGTCCGGTGAGATCGCCAACGCCGGCGCGGAAATCGCCGCCATCTACGGCCGGAACGTGTTTCCCGACCTGAAGGTGACCTGGGGCACGTACCCGAACAACCTCGGGCACGCGGACTTCCCGGGGTGCTCTCGCTGCCACGATGGAGGGCACTCCACGGCCGACGGGAAGATGACGATCGCAGCAGACTGCAACACCTGCCACGAGCCGCTCGCCGTTGACGAGGCGAGTCCCGGGGTTTTGAAAACCATCGGGCTTGCCGACCGCATCAGCGGCCTGCAGAAGCCGCAGGGCAGCGGCGGTCAACGGCCCGGCTCGCCGACCGGGCGATGACGCGGGGGGCAGGTCATGTGGCACACCAGGGGGCCAGGCGCCGGCTCCGATGAGCGTGATGCCGGGCCCTCGGATCGCGCTGCTCGCGCCGCTGGCCGCCAGTCTGGGCGCCTTCTCCTGCACTCTCCTCGTGCATGCGCTGGCCATCAATGCGATGGTGAACGTCGTCCGCCGACAGACGAGAGCTCGGCTGGTCGGGGCGAGCTTCTGGATCGATGTCGCGATCGTCACGGCGGTGGTCGCCATCGCGTTCGCGGCCCATCTGATCGAGATCGCCCTGTGGGCCGGGTTGTTCCTGCTCTGCTGGGAGTTCTCGGACTTCGCGGCGGCCTTCAACCACTCTGCCGTCAACTACACGACCCTCGGCTACGGCGACGTGGTGATGAGCCCCTCGTGGCGTCTCCTGGGCCCGCTGGAAGCGGCTACGGGGATCCTGATGTTCGGCGTCTCGACGGCGGCGGTATTCGCCGCCATGCACCGGCTGATCGTCGCTCGGCTCGCGGATCTCCGGGACTGATTGCCGTCCCGACCGACGGGGACGCGGAACGGCTACGTGCATAGTGGCGTCAACGCGGTGGTGAATTTCGTTCGCCGTGAGGGGAAAATCCGGCGGGCCGGGGCGAGCTTCTGGATCGATGTCGCGATCGTCACGGCGGTGATCGCCATCGCCTTCACCGAGCCGTCACATCGGCGTCATTCCCCGCGGGCGCGCCCGACGTACAATCAGTCATGACCACCATGAACGCCGACATCGCACAAAAGCTGGCCGACGCGGACGGCTTCCCCTTCGAGACGCAGCTCAGCCTGGCGCCGCTGATCCGGTTCTGGGACGAGCTGGCCGGGGAGGAATCGGTCCGCGGCGAGCTCGCCCGCTCTCTGCAGCAGCGCGTGCGGCAGTCGCTGGAGCTGCACGCGCCGATCCAGGACCTTGCCGTCCTGGAGCGACACCGGTCACTGCTGGACGCGCTGATGGGCGCCGTATTCCCGCCGGCGTTCATGGATCAGGCGCCCATGGCCGCCATGATCCCCTTTCGGTTTCGGAGCATCTACGGCTCTCGCGCGTTCGCGCGCACCTTCGTCGCCGCCGACGGTGGGATGCGGGGGCAGCTCAACGTCGGTGCGCACGCGCTCGAAAACTTCCGCCTGCAGAACGCCTATGCCCTCGCCCTCTTCCGCGTGTACGGGATCGAGGTGCCCGTCGACCACGCGCTGACCTTGACGACGGCGGACCCCGAGACCGGGCTCGACCGCCACTTCAAGATCTCCTTCGAGGGCCGCTTCGTGGACGTCGAGCCCGTGCGGCCGTTTCCCCCGCTGGACGAGGAGCGGCGCCAGCGGCTGGCCGCGCACGCCGTCGACCTGGACGGCCTGGCTGCGCTGATCCCCGCCGGCAGCGTGCGTTTCTCGGGGTTCAGCGTGTTCAAGGCCATCGACGTGACGGACCAGGAGGTGTTGTCCGCGATCAAGCGCGAGCTGATCGACAAGGAGTCCATCGTATCCAACGCGCGGTTCGACGCCCTTCAGGCGAAGCTCCGCACGCTCTTTCACCGGCCCGAGCTGCGCCTGAGCCTGGCTGCGATCGAGGGCCCGCGGGTCCTGGTGCTGAACTCCGGCCACCGGGCGGCGTCGGGCAACCTCTTCGACGCCTGCGTGCAGCACAAGACCGGCGACTTCACGGGATCGATCTACGAGCAAGCCATCGTGCGCGACGAGCCGATCTTCGTGGACGACCTCGCGGCCGTCGCGGTGCGAACGCCGACGGAGGAGACCCTCCTCAACAAGAAGGGCATGCGCAGCGTGGTGATCGCTCCGCTGCACTACCAGGGGCAGCCCATCGGCACGCTGAGCCTGGCCTCGCCCAATCCCGGGGACATGAACTCGCGGCTGTCCGCGAGGCTCGCCGAGGTGCTCCCTCTGTTCTCGATGGCGGTCAAGCGGAGCGTGGACGAGCTCCACGCGCGCATCCAGGCCTTCATCAAAGAGAAGGCGACGGCCATTCACCCGGTCGTGGAATGGCGCTTCCAGCAGGCGGTGCTGGAGAGCCTCGAGCAGCCGTCGGCGCGAGGGCTTGCCGGAGGCGAGCTTCCGCCGATCGTCTTCCGTGACGTCTATCCGCTCTACGCGCTGTTCGACGTGCGCGGCTCATCGGCACACCGATCGGCGGCGGTCCAGGCCGACCTGCTCACCCAGCTCGGGCTGGCAAGGGACGTCCTGCGCGCGGCGTACGACGCGCGAACGCTCCCGATCCTCGACCATCTCACGGATCGGATCGACGCGTACCGGTCGGCGATCGCGGCGAACCTCGAGTCCGGCGACGAGCTGGGCGTCGCGGCCTTCCTCAAGGCCGACGTCGAAGTGCTCTTCGACCACATCCGGGCCTTCGGCACCTCGGTCGGCGACCGCGTCGTCGCGTACCGGGACGCCGTCGACCCCGCCGTCGGCCTCGTCTACGCGCGCCGCAAGGACTTCGACCAGAGCGTGACCATGATCAACGAGGCGATATCCTCGTACCTGGACCTCGAGGAGCAAGCGGCGCAGTCCATGTTCCCGCACTACTTCGAGCGACAGAAGACGGACGGCGTGGACTACACGATCTACGTCGGCCGATCGCTGCGGGAGGATGGCGTCTTCGATCCCCTCTACGTGAAGAATCTCCGCCTCTGGCAGCTCATGGTGGCGTGCGGCGTCGCGCTCCGCGCCGAGCGGCTGAAGGCGCAGCTGCCGATCGTTCTCGAGATCACGAGCCTCATCCTGATCCAGCACGCCCCGCTCGCCATCCGGTTCCGGGGCGACGAGCGGCGCTTCGACGTGGACGGCGCCTACAACGTCCGCTACGAGATCATGAAGAAGCGCATCGACAAGACCATGATCCGGGGGACGGACGAGCGCTTGACGCAGCCCGGGAAGATCGCGCTCGTGTACTCGCATGGGAGCGAAGCCCAGGAGTGGCGCGAGTACATCGAGTACCTGCAGGAGCTGGGCTATCTGACCCGCGCCGTCGAGGAGCTGCCGCTGGACGAGCTCGAGGGCGCCCAGGGGCTGCGCGCGATCCGCGTCACGGTGGACACGGCGAGCCGGGAGCTGGACCGGCCATCGTCGTCCCAGCTCATCACGCGGGGCAACCCGACGGCAGCCGCGTGACGGCCGCAGAGACCGAACGAGTGGCCGACCGGAGGGCTCGCGGTCCGATCAATCGCCGGCCGACGCCGTTCGCGACGCGGCCTCCCGGCGACGCGGCGCCGGGTTCGGCGAGGGCCGGGCGCCGTCGCGCGCCGAGGACGCCCGGCCCCCGCCTGCGAGTGTCGGCGCATCCCAGCCGCCGCCCCGGTCACCTCTGGGCCCGGCTCCACGCGATGGTAGTCGCCGGAGGCGCTCATCACCCAGGCCTGCTGGCAGTCGCTGAGGTTGACGTCCAGAACCTCCCAGAGGCGCTGGCGTAGGGCCGGCGTCACCACCTCCACGCCCCCCGGCAGGTTCCGCTCCATCCAGTCCGCCGACCCGATGTAGAAGTCCCCGTTCCCGGGTTCGGCCCGCCCAGTTGGCGAAGTAATAGATGCGCGAGTGCGCGAGAAAGCGGCCGATGATCGATCGCACGCGAATGGTCTCCGTCCGGCCGGGGACGCCAGGCCGCAGGCGGCAAAAGCCCCGCACGATCAGGTCGCCATCAGCCCCGGAGAGAGGGACAGCGCGCTTGCCAGCGCGATGCGCTGCTGCTGGCCGCCGAAGAGCTGGGCCGAGCACTTGGCCATCTGGTCGGCCACGTCCAACAGCGTCAGCAGTCCATCACGCGTTCGCCGATCTCGGGCCGGCTCCGGCCGGCCGAGACCAGACCATAGGCGACGCTGTCCCGAAGCCCGCTGACCTGCACCGAGCGGCGCACACGACGCTCGCCTGACGGCGCCGCCGCTCAGGCGACGCAATTATTGATGCTCCGGCAGACATCCCGGAGACGGCCCTCCCGTTACAACGTTCCTGTGATGGTGGCCTGCTGGAGTTCTGAGCCGCCCCACGAGATAGATCCCCCAGGGAGGGCCAACACAGTGCTTACGACACGTTCACGAGGATGGTCGCATCTACGCCAGCCGGGTGGGACTCTCCGTTCAGGCATCTCCGCGATCATCGCGGTGTTCGTCTGTTCAGGACTCGCGTCGCTGGCCTCCGGCGAGGACGGCGTCGCGCCGCCGCCGATCGATCGCGCCACACTCTCGGCGATCGCCGAGGACGTGCTGCGGCGCGGGGCCGCGAGCGCGAATCACCCCGCACCCCGAATGGTCACACCGCCTGCGAGCCCGCGGCCGGCGAGCTCGATGCTCGACAGCCCGCGCGATCCGGAGCCGCCGATGGCGCACATGCCGCCCGGCCGCGAGGGCACCACCGTTGCCGGTCGGCCAGCGGCCTGGACGCCGAAGAAGCCGCTGCCGACCGAAGCGCCGGGCACGTATCAGTCGAACTCGTGGCGACAGGCGAGGCCCGAAACCGCACGCGCGCTCAGCTTCTCGTCCGGGTACCTGGCGCCGTCGGTGGGGCTCGACGTCGCGCTGAAAGCCCAGGCCGACGGGCTGCGCGTCGAAGGGCAGCAGTCCGTGTACGGCTTTCTCCTGCTGCGCCGGCCACCCGATGCCGCGCTGGAACAGAGGCTTGCCTCGCTCGGGGTCGAGCTTCTCGGCCCCCACGACGATCACCACAAGGCGCGGCTGCCGATCGCGTCGCTCGAGGCGATCGCCGCGCTGCCGGACGTCGAGTGGGTCGGAGCGAGCACGCCCGGCCAGAAGGTGAGCCCGGAACTGAACGCGCTTCGGGGTCCGCAGGGCAAGAGCGTGGTGTCCGCCGACACTGCGCTGCCGATCGTAATCAACCTCTTCGAGGGGGACGAGAGCGGGGACTTCCGGCGGCAGCTCGAGGCCGCAGGGGTGGCGTTGGGCGAATACGATCCGGCGCTCCACTTCTATCGCGCGGTGGCGACGTGGCCGGTCATCGAAGCCGTCACCGCGCTCGACTTCGTGCTGTACGTCGAGCTGATCCGGCCGACGTCCATCGGACACGACCAGAGCACGCCGCTCATCGATGCCGACTTCATCCGCCCGGGCGGCACGTTCCTGCCGCGTTTCGGCGGCGCTACGACGACGGTGGGCCTCCTCGACACGGGGGCCGACATCTTTCATCGGGACGTGGGCAGGAACTCGTGCGGGATCGACTTCACGGCCAATCCCACGTTCTTCTTCCAGGACGACAACGGCCACGGGACGCACGTACTCGGCACGATCATCGGCACCGGCGCCGTCAACAGCCGCTACCGCGGAGTGGCGCCGGGCGTGGGCGTTCTCTGGGTCGGCAAGATCTGGGGAGCCGATGGGCAGGGAGCCGAGTCCTGGATAGAAAGCGGGATGGATTTCCTGGCTGGAACCAGCTGCGGCAGCTTCCCTACGCCGCAGCTGATCAATCTCAGCGGAGGGCTGGGGGGAATCGCGCAGACCGGCACGGATTCCCTGTCGCGGAAGCTCGACGACAAGGTCTGGACGAACCGCCAGGCCTATGTGGTCTGCAGCGGCAACAGCGGCCCGGGCGGCCAGACGATCTGGAGTCCGGGCGTGGCGAAAAATGCCCTCACGGTCGGCAACGTCTACGACAACGGGTATCTCTCGGTCGGCCTGCTCAACGACACGAGTAGCCGGGGGCCGACGGGAGACGGGCGAATGAAGCCCAACGTCGTGGCCCCGGGCACCACGGTGACATCAGCACGGGCGGGAACGACAGACGGTTATGTCGACATGAGCGGCTGCAGCGCCGCCACCCCGCACGTCACCGGCCTCGCAGCCACGCTGATGGACCACTACCCGGAGTTCAAGAACAACCCGGCGCTGCTGCGGGCCGACATGATGGCGACGACCATCGCGCACAACGACGTGACGGGGAAGACCAACGACTACGGCGTCGGGCGGGTGTCGGGGTACCTGGAGCACTGGGGCCGGACCGATGCGGCGGGGTGGGGCACGAACTGGTTCTGGGGGGGCGTGAGCTCCGCGGGATACCAGTTCGGGGACATCACGGTGCCGCCGGGCACGCAGCGGTTGATCGTGGTGATGACCTGGGACGAGCCGGCGGCGAGCGCCGGCGCCAGCCGCGCGGTCACCTACGACCTCGATCTGTGGCTGGATTTCAACGCCGATTGCACCGCGCGCAACGGCGCGTGCGGGGAGTACGCGTCGACCTCGAGCATCGACAACGTCGAGTACATCGTGGTCGACAATCCGCCCGCCGGCACCTACCGGTGGAAGGTCACGCC
>Ga0126379_10000360_pt1 | contig 24875 bp, 25 predicted proteins | sample PanSoiMetPlot_24_FD_92640 | JGI IMG/M metagenome (GOLD analysis project Ga0126379, IMG submission 92640) | Tropical forest soil microbial communities from Panama - MetaG Plot_24 | ecosystem: Environmental > Terrestrial > Soil > Tropical forest > Bulk soil | place: Panama | collected 2016-02-17
GGGTGCGGCGATCAGCGCCATTTTTTCAGGCCGCCGAGACTTCATCCTGCGGCAATATGAAGTCTTCCATCGCCTGCGCGAATCCCTCTTCCTCATTCGAAGCGGTCACATACGTGGCAGCCTTTTGCACTTCCGGGCTGGCGTTCCCCATAGCGATGCTCACTCCACTTCTTTTAAACATCGTGATGTCATTGGGCATGTCCCCGATCGTGGCAACCTCTTCCGTAGGGATCCCGGCGAACTCCGCAGCCAAGTGCACCACTTCACCCTTGTTGGCGCTGGGATGGGTGACGTCCAGATAGAACGGCTGGGAACGTGCGGCTGAAACGCTCGTACCGAAGCTATCCTGAACATCCTTTTCGCACTGGGCGACCGCGTCATAGTCCTTGCTGATGCCCACGATCTTCACCACCCGGTCGAAAAGACTGTCGAAAGCCGGCGTTACCTTCGGCGGGAACTGCACGGTCGCTTCTTCGCGATCGACACGGTAGGCATGCGGATCGCGGACAAACCACTCCTTGTCCGTATAAAGCCACACGTCCATGTCGTGCTCCTCGATCATTTCGACTACCTCCTCCGCAACCTCCGCCGGAAGAAGGTTCTGTTTGAAGAGGGAAAAGTCGCGGCGCACGATGATTCCTCCGTTGAAGCCTGCGATGAATTTCAGGCCGGCTAGGGAGTCAACTAGCATCTTCGTGCCTTTGGGGGGCCGGCCGGTCGTAACTCCGAACAGGATGCCCGCGTCTTGCAATCTCTTGACTGCTTGCACGGATCTTGGCGTAAGCAGCTTCTCTCTGTTGATAAGCGTTCCGTCGATATCGGCAATCACGAGTTGAATGCGGGGAGGTTTGTTCGTTGCGGGCAGCGCCATCGAGGACTCCACACGTTTTTGATATCGTCAGATGCCGGATTCGTGGCGCGCGATGTCGGAGAGCGAAACTGCTGCTCCAGCTACTCTGCTCAGACAGGTATCAGGCTCGAAGTTTTGTGCGAGTCGCAGACGATCGCGTCTCACTACTGCTCTGCCCTTTTCTCGGAACCAGCTTCACTACTTTCGGCGATCCACTCTTTGCTCGTGGCTCTTCCCACAGTCGAAAACCGCCAACGAACGCGTTGGCGTTATCTCCGGCGCGGCAGCCTTTGGGCAGCTTCTTCAATTTCTTGGCGTTCCCGCCACCGACCACGACATCGTCAACATGCACCTTGGTCAAGAAGTTACTGATGATCTCGTTAACATGTCTCCGCCATTTCTTCTTTCCCAGCCTTCTCAGCGCGCGAGCGCCGACATACTCCTCGTATGTACCTTTTTTGTAAGGAAAGTGCGCGATCTCTCTCGATTCGGCCACGCCATTGATAACCAGCGCGGTCCCAAGACCCGTCCCGAGTCCGAAGAAGAGCATCCGGCCCCCCCTGTAACTGCCTACAGCTTGCATCGCGGCATCGTTGACAAGTTTTACCGGAACGCCGAAGGCAGCGCTAAAGTCGAAGCCTACCCAGCCTGGTCCCAGGTTAAGGGGCTCCGCAACCAACTCTCCGAACAGGACCGGTCCCGGCACGCCGATGGACAGTACGTCATATTCCCACTTCGCCGACAGCCTTTTTGCGCGGGCGACCATCTGGCTGGGGGTCAACCCACTGCCGGATGGAAACTTCAGCGGTTGCGCGTGTCCAGTCGCAAGCATCTTGACGTTGGTTCCACCGATATCGATTACGAGCACCTTCATCGAACGGCCCTCGTCCAATGCTGCCCCATGCCGTGTGGAGCAACTTTCGCCTTATCCACAAGATGCCCTCGCGGCTTGATTGGATGTCGTGCTCTGGACCAACGTGATGGCCGCATAACTTGGCCTTAGACCGCCAGGATGTCCCGCATTCTTAGGTGGGGTCCGGGGCATGGAAGCTGACTTCGAGACCTCTCAGCAACGCATCTTACTTATTCGCAGGAAATGGCGGTCACCAGGGGCGTCAAATAAATCGCGCTAGCGGCTGATCTCTCGCCGCAGAACCTGTCAAGGAGAGCGGGAGTGACGATAACCGAGTACCTGGACGGCAAATCACAAGGCGTGCTTCTGGCATTGGGGACCTTGCTCCTTGTACTGGTTGCAAGCGGCGATTACCTGACGCACACCAACTATGCTCTCGAGTTCTCTCCCGTCTATCTCGTGCCAGTGTCCTTCTTCAGCTGGTTCATCGGAAAGCGCGCAGGCATCGCCCTCGCGGTTATCAGCGTTGTCTTCGGTTTCCTGATCCGGCTGAACACGTTGCCGAGAGTCATTGCATCCTGGGACGCCTTGGTGTGGCTTGTGCTGTATACCAGTTTTTCCATGGTGGTGTCCCAGCTCAAGCTCTTGTACGCACACGAACGACACGCCTCTCGAATTGATCCGCTCACCGGAGTTGAGAACCGGCGCGCCCTTTTTGAATCTGCAGCCAAGGCAATGAACTTTTCCGACCGTCATGGTGTCCCTCTCAGCATTGCCTATCTCGATCTGGACGGCTTCAAGGGCTTCAATGACCGGCTAGGGCATGAGGCAGGAGACAAACTTCTCGTGGTAGTAGCCACGAAAATACGCGGGGCAATCCGGCCGACCGATGCAATCGGCCGCATGGGAGGCGACGAGTTTGTTCTAATACTGCCGGAAAGTGACACGGAGACTGCGGCAAGAATTCTCGATCGCGTGCGCCTCGATCTTGATCGCGCCATGCGCGAATGGCGCTGGCCCATCACCTTCAGTATCGGGCTTGTCAGTTTCTCTCCCCCGTTGCGACCGGTAGCAGAGATGTTTCGGGCTGCCGATGATGCTATGTATGCAGCCAAGAGCGCGGGAAAGGACCGGGTCGAACAACGCGACCTTGCTTCATGAAGGAAAGCGCGCAAACCCGTACGACGATCCAACCACCCCATGCAGAAAAAGAAACGATCCAGATACTGATCGTCGGCGACTGCATGTTGGGGCGGGGTGTGGACCAGGCATTACGACGTTACCCACCGGAATTCCCCTGGGGCGATACGCTGCCTCTGTTTCACGGAGCTGACGTGCGGATCTGCAATCTGGAATGTGTCCTGTCTGACCGAGGTGAACCTTGGGCAGAATACGAAAAGGCGTTCCACTTCAGGTCTGCCGCCAAAAATGCTGCCGTGCTTACTCGAGCTGGCATCAACATGCTTTCGATCGCCAATAACCACATCTTGGACTACGGCTATGAAGCCCTCCAGCAGATGTTAGAGGTATTGAATAGGGCGGGAATCGTCCACAGCGGCGCAGGCGTCAATTGGGCTCAAGCCTCCACGGTCGGCCGTCGCCAAGAAAGAGGCTGGCGCCTGGGCCTTCTTGCCTTTACTGACAATGAGTCATCCTGGGAGGCCACGTCGCAGCGCCCTGGCACATTTTATGTGCCCGTAACCCTTCAAGATTCCCGCGCGCAAAATCTGATCACGATGGTGCGTGAACGAAGTGACCTGGATATTCTGATCGTGTCAGCCCACTGGGGATCGAATTGGGGCGACACGCCTCCGGAGGAGCACGTTCAGCTGGCTCATGGCATCATCGACGCGGGAGCCGATATCGTCTTTGGCCACTCCAGTCATGTGTTCCGGGGCATCGAGTTTTACAAGAACCGGCCGATCCTTTACAGCACCGGAGACTTCGTGGACGACTATGCGGTCGATCCGAATGAACGCAACGACCAGTCCTTCATCTTTTTGGTGGACCTCAATGGGGCGGGCCCGGCGCGCGTTCGATTACGCCCGACCATGATCGACTATTGTCACGCACGACTGGCCCGTGAAGCAGAGGCGCCAAGAATTGCCGCCAAGATGCAGGCCTTGTGCGCGCCCTTTGGCACACTGACGCTATGGGACTCAAACCAGCAGGTCCTTGAGGTTGCTGCAGCGATCGGAGATGCGGAGTCCGCCCGGATAAGCGCGTAACCGACGCAACTGATGGGCGACCACCGCAGGCTACCGGTGATTCTCTGCTGCACCTCGTCTCTTCGCTTTCCAGTATCGCCTCGCGTACACGGCAAGGTTGAATACGCAAACGGCCACCCCTGCGGCCACAATCACCGTGCTCGAAACATCCGGGTACACGAGCGCATCAACGTAATGAAGCAGAAATCCGCCTTGGTAGGGTTGAACTCCTGCCTGGCTCTCGAGCCAGTTCTCCAGCGTTGTCAAAGGGCACGACCAGGGAAAGACCAAGATGAAGATTCCCCAGACCAAAGACGCGACATGCACCCACCGCAGCAGCGGGCGAGATCTCGTAAGGAGCGCGCCAGCGACTACCCACAGAATGAAAACCGCGTGTACGATGAGGACGCCGGCTGCCAACGCAGCATAGACATTGTTTCCGAGGGCGATGACGAGCGGCATCTCCAATCTTGTTCTCTTGTATCCAGCGGCGATGCAACCAGCAGGAGTCGCCCGCCATACGCAGACGGAGAACTGGCTTGGATCTCCCGGACGGCCTGCAAGAGGGTGAGACATGCATCTTCAAGCAGAGCGTGCGAGCGGCGGCGTAACCTGCGAAAGAGCTTCATCCGCGGTTAGGAGCCTTGTACCACGGGATTGGAATTCAGCCACAATCTGCCGGCCTAGTACGGGGTCGAGCGCCTGGATGGCGTCCGCGATCAATGCAACCCGGCGGCCACGGCGCAGCAGACCGTCGACAGTACAGCGGACACAGTGCTCAGTGACCACGCCAAAGACCAGGAACTCGACATCCGGATGAAATGAAGGGGAACCAGTTGGCGCCAGTCGGGCCAGCAAGAGATCCGTGTTCGGATTGTCAAACACATCGAGAGTGTTCTTCTCGAGCACGACATGCTGGTAAGGGCTAAGACTGTCCGGAAGAACGAATCCATTCCGGTTTGGAATCACGAGTCGAGAGGGTGCGGACGCTTCAGGGATCAGGCTCGCGCCCGGAGTGCCTTTCAAACAGTGGGCGGGCCATTGGCGCAGCTCAGAGTCGTCGAGCCCATGTGCGTCAGCCGAGGAAACAAGAAAAACCTGGCCACCACGGGCGGCCTCAATCAGGCGCTTGACGGTAGGAACGATCTTCTCCGCACCTGGAACATACAGCCTGCCATCCGGTTGCATGAAATCGGCCTGTAGATCTACTGCCCACAAGATCGTGTGCGGCGAAAGGTCGTTGACGGAGGAGACGGCCAGCTTGGTGGGCAACGTCTCGACGAAAGTGTGCCTAACCTGATCGTTGAGTCTCTCAACACGATCACTGTAGCGGACAGAAAATGGCTTGGCTGAACGCAAAGTCAACAAACGCGGCGGCAACCGCTTGCGGCCGGCGAGAAATGCTGACCGCGCTTCCCTGGCAGTCACGACAGGACTGCGAGATGCGATCTCTAGCCGCCGCCCCTCCTGCATGACTTGAACCAAAAGGGGCTCGGCCTCCGCGAACACTTCACCCTCCAGGCCAATGATGTCCCCTGCGAACACCCCCTTTTGAGTGCTGAATCGGAAGACCTGCTTGCGGCCTGGGTAGGTCTTTTTTTCGGCGCTGAACTTAGCCGTATCGCGAACGTGATTCTCGAATTCGACTTCCACCAACTTGTAGATGAGGCTAAGGGATGGCGAATCCGATGAAGTGGAGAGCGCGGAGCCAACTCCGAACGAGTCGACGCAGCCGCCCCCGGCCAGCAAAGCTGCGATGCGCTCCTCCGTGAGATCGCCCGAGACAAAAATCTGTACGTCCCTCCACCCGATGCTGTCCAACTGTTGGCGGGCCCAAACGCTGTCCTTGAGAACGTCGCCGCTGTCCAAACGAATTCCGTGGGGCTTACGGCCCGCGGAAATGATTTTTTCTATCGCCGCCCGTACGTCATAGGTATCCACCAGGAGAGTGGCCTGTTCGGGAAAAACATCTAGAAACTTGTTGAAGGCTTCTGATTCATCGTCATGCGCCATGATCCAGGAGTGGGCTTGCGTGCCATAGATCGGGATGCCGAAACGAAAACCTGCATATGCGTTTGATGTTCCTTCGCATCCTCCAATGAACGCGGCACGAGCGGCGAGAACTCCCGCCTCGATTCCCTGCGCCCGGCGCGAACCGAATTCGACCACCGGGCGGTTGCCGGCGGCGCTTGTGAGCCGCGCCGCTTTGCTTGCGATCAATGTCTGCAAGTGCACGGCGGAAAGCAGGCTGGTTTCCACCAGTTGGGCTTCCACAATAGGACCCGTAACACGGAGCATCGGTTCGCCAGGAAAGAAGATGGTTCCTTCGGGCAGCGCCCACACATCGCCGGTGAAGCGGAAGCTCTTGAGGTAATCGAAGAATTCCTTGCGCACGTGGGCAAAGACTGGCAGCGCCTGGAGATACGCGACCTCCTCTTCATAGAAGCGGACGTTCTCCAGGAACTCAAGCGCCTGTTCGAGTCCTGCGGCGACAAGGTAGTTGCGATGGGGCGGAAGATTGCGAATAAACAGTTCAAACGTGGCGCGAGCGGCAAAATTGGTCTGCTGGTACGCTGCCCCCATGGTCAGCTCATAGAGATCGGTCAGGAGCCCCGAGTAGGGACCAGGAGCCGTATTGCGGAAAGGAGGCATAAGCCGTCTTCAGGCGGGGAGTGCGAAACTGATCGCAACTTCCGCGCGTGTGCAACCGTCAAAACCCCTATACAAGTTATCTTACGCCTGGATTCGAGTGAGTCCGCGAGGTCCACATCTTATGCGTTTTGAATCCGTTACGGAGGGGTTTGACGTCGGCATCTTGAGTAGGGGATAGTGAATGGATGGACACCGAGCGGACCATTGATGAAATCGAGTGGCTGGAGCGCACCTTCGCAATGCCCGACGCCAGACCGCTGGGCCCAAGCGATCTAGCAGCTGCGAATCAAAGGCATGACGCGAAGCTAGCCCACAGCCCATGGTTCCGGCTCTGGCAGCGGTACGGCGTTTGTTCCCGACCAGAAGCCCCAGTAATCCAATTAGGCGAAATAGAGAGGTAGGCCTGTGACGAATTGGCCTGGGCAGTCGATTTCCGATCACCATGATCGATGTCTTCTTTTGTCTGCGCTAAGATAAAGATTGCCCTTCACGCTTGCCCATCCTGCAGCGGTACTACCGTTTCGACGATTCCTTGTCTTCTCGGCCCTGGTCGTGGGCAGCGTGGCCCCCGATTTCCATTATTTTTTCAACCTGGGACCACGCGGACACTTCAGCCACTCCATCCAGGGCGCGTTCCTTTTCGCTTTGCCGGTTTCTATCACGGTGCTGTGGGTCTTTCAAACGGTGATGAAGGCGCCCTTGATCGCCTTGGCGCCGCAACGACATCAGGAGAAGCTTTTCAGGTTCGCTACCCCGTTTCGATGGCTGCCGATCAACAGGTTCGTTCTGATTCTGTTTTCACTCATGATTGGGATCGCTACTCACCTTCTCTGGGACTCCATCACGCACGAGCGCGGCTTAGTCGTCCGCAACTTCGCCGATCTCCGCGCCCCGGCGCTCGAGGAGTTTGGCAGCCAGCGTCCGCTCTACAACGTGCTGCAGCACGCCAGCAGTCTGCTGGGTTTGGCAGTCCTGGCAGCGTGGTACTGGAGATGGTATCGCCGCGCACCTGTCCAAGCAGTGCCAAACTCTCTGCAGGTGAGTCGGCATGCCAAAACATCGATCGTAACTTTAGTCCTGGCCGGCGCGGCCGGTGCAGCGATCGTCTTCGCCTCCATCGTCTCCAAGGGTCCGCCGTACCAGCGTTCAATCTTTATCGGAACCACGGTGACTACCTTCATGTCATTGAGCTTTACTGGGGCACTGGCCTTCAGCGTTTGGTGGCAGTGGAGAAGATGGCGCGCTCGCGAGTTAGATGTAGCCCTACAAAAACAGTGAAAAATATGCGCTCTGGCGCGAGTTTCTAGGGCGGCGTCTTGCGCAGACGCTTCCCCAAGCTGTGGTGAAAGGCGATTACTTATCCGAATGTTGACGTTGCTGAAGGCGAAGTACAGCCGCCTTGGCTTCATCCAACCATTTTGCTGGCCCCGGGAGTTCTTGCGCCGCCTTGTATTGTTCGATGGCTTGAGGAAGCTGGCCTAGTTTCTCAAACACTCGCCCCAGCCGGACATGAATGGCAGCATCTCGCGGTTTTTCTTCAACCGCATCCTTGTACCGCAGCAATGCGCCGTCATAGTTCTTTGCCGTAAAGGAGTAATCGCCGACTTCGACGTTGTGAGCGGCCTGAAGTGCCATCTCCATTGCGTCATTACACTTGTGTACTGCAAGGCTGCTGGAACTCGAGCTCTCGTCGCCGCTGGAGTTTGGCGCTTGCGGCGCGGATTCTGGAGTGGTTTGCGTCGGTGTCCGCTTGCTTGAATCGCTGCGGCACCACCCCCAGAGGCAGGTGACGTCAGGAAATGGGTTCGGATTGCGGTGCTTCTTTTTCGACTGCTGTTTGTGTACCTCTGTGATGATGTCATCAACCGGCCGGTCAGCAGGACATGAGGGTGGCGCAGACTGCGCAAGCATTCCGGCGCTGAAGACAAGCAGGGTCACTGCACATCGGACGTGCACACTGCCATTGTATCGCCACAGTGCCTACAATTGGGGTAATCGAGCTCAGCAGACGAGCTTCTTGTTCAAGGGTTTAGGTGAGACTGCAACACGAAAAACCTGATTGGTAGCGCTACCGGGAATCGAACTTGAGGCGCCTAGCGGGCGTCGGAGCCCGCTGCCGAAATCCCGAGCACAGCGAGCGACCTCTTTCACTCCCATGGCGACCGCGGGAAGACGCTGGTAGCGCTACCGGGAATCGAACCCGGGTTTGAAGATTGAGAATCTTCCGTCCTAACCCCTAGACGATAGCGCCACACTCAAGAAGGGTGAACTCAGTATACCAGAGCACGCAGGCGGACCACGCGAGCCGTCAGGAGCATACCGTCACACCTGCGCGGCCATATCGCGAGGATTTTTTTATTTTTCAAGGCACGAACAGTGAGCAGAATTTTTCTTTATAATGCGTTCATTCGGAGTTTGTAAGTCAGGAGTACAAGCAGTATGTCAACGAAGAAGAACGGGGCACGCAGCAAGAAGGCTCCCACGCTCAAGTCAGTGCAGGCCCAGGTTCCCAGCACCACAAGTGAAGGCAATGCCAGGATGCACGCCAGCGTTCAGTTGGACGCTGGACTGGAAGAAGAGATTCGCCACCGCGCCTATGAACTTTACGAAGCACGAGGCCGGGCGGAGGGCTTTGACCAGGACGACTGGAATCAGGCGGAAGCTGAGGTCCTGTCGCGTTACCGGAGCTTGGGAAAACAAAGCGCGTGATTTGATGAAACAGGTCCTCTTGCTTGACGACGATCTTACGCAACTTTCCGTCCGTCAGCTCCTGTTGCGACGCGGAGGGGTTGAGAGCCAAATCTCAACCAACCCGTCCGAGGCCCTCAATTTGTTGGCCAGCGATGCAGGACGCGAAGCCATCGGGGTCGTGATCACCGATCACCTCATGCCGGGGATCGATGGCGCCGAGTTTGTCCGCCGGCTCCGCGCTTTTGATCCGCACATCCCTGTGATCGTAGTAAGCGGATTGCCTGATGCGGAAGAAGCTTACCGCGGCCAGGAAGTCATGTTTCTCGTAAAACCTTGTGAACCGGAAGACTTGATCGCCCTCGTCAAGGCCGCCCTGACTGTACCGCAGCGCAAGGATGTCGTTGCGTGATCTGCGTCATTGCGGCTTCCCTCAAAAGAGACTAATCTTTTCACGATGCCGTTCTTAGGAAGCTTTTGTCTTTTGTTCGCTCTGGCTCTAGCCGCCTATTGCCTGGTCGCAGGCATTGCCGCGGCCTGGAGTGAGGATGCACGGATCCGTCTGGGTGAGAGTGCCCGGCGCGCCGGCATCGCTACATTTTTTGCAGTTTCCGGCGCTGCCTTAGCTCTGGTCTGGGCGGCGCTCAATAACGATTTCTCCGTCACTTATATTCTTCAGCACAGCAACCGTGCTCTGCCCATCCCGTACAAGCTCGCTGCCCTGTGGTCGGGGCAGGAAGGCTCGCTGCTGTTCTGGAGTTGGCTGCTCGCCTGTTATGGATTCGTGTTGCGGGTGCGGCACAAGGTTGACCGGCGTCTGGTAGCGAACACCTCGACGATATTGGCCGCCATCCAGATCTTTTTTCTGATCCTGGTAAATTTCGTGGCCAAGCCGTTCGGCGTCTCGTCTCCGGTGCCGGCTGATGGCAATGGCCTCAATCCGCTGCTGCAATACCCGGAAATGGTCATCCATCCGCCCATGCTGTACCTGGGCTACGTGGGCTTCTCCCTGCCTTTTGCCTTTGCGCTGGCTGCGCTGATGATGCGTTATCCCGGTGAAAAATGGATCCACATCACCCGCCGCTGGACCATGGTGACCTGGCTGTTTCTGACTTGCGGAATCACCCTGGGCGCGCACTGGGCTTATGCCGTGCTGGGCTGGGGAGGATACTGGGGATGGGATCCGGTAGAGAACGCGTCTTTTTTCCCCTGGCTTACGGGGACGGCCTTCCTCCATTCCGTGATGATGCAGGAAAAGCGCGGCATGATGAAGATGTGGAATCTGTGGCTGATCTTTGTCACCTTCATGCTTTGCATTCTGGGCACAATGCTGACGCGCGCCGGGCTCGTGAGCTCAGTCCATGCTTTTGCCCAATCCAGCATAGGTCCCTGGTTTGTGACCTTTCTGATCATCATCTTTCTGGTCTGCGCGATCGCTTTCGTGGTGGTGTTCGTCAAGGATTCCAACTTCTTGGCTTCGGAAAACCCGCTGCAGTCCGTGGTATCTCGCGAATCGAGCTTTCTTTTCAATAACCTGATGCTGCTGGCCCTGACGGTGGCGATTGTGTGCGGAACCCTGTGGCCTCTGCTCTCGGAAGCAGTCGTGGGTTACAAAGTGGCATTCCGCGTTCCCTATTTCAACATCGTCACGATCCCATCGGGCCTGTTCCTGGTCTTCCTGACTGCAGTGGGACCGCTGCTGGCCTGGGGAAGCACATCTCTGGCCAGCATTAAGCGCAACTTCGTCATGCCTACGGTCTTGTCTCTGCTGGTGGGCGTGTGGCTGTTTGCCGCCTATATGCGTCCTTGGCTAGGCGCCGCCCACATGCGCTCACGGCTGGAGTCGCTCACGTTTTGGCAGTTTTGTTCGTGGATGGCGCTGACGCTCAGCACTCTGGTACTGGCGACGGTTGCATCTGAGTTCATTCGCGGCGGGCGCGTGCTGCGTGACAAGCTGAACACCAACCTGGTCAGCGGCATGTATCACCTCTCGCGCCGCAACATGCGCCGCTACGGAGGATACGTCGCGCATATTGGCTTCGCGCTGGTGGTGATTGGACTCGCCGGCCTGCCGTTCAACCAAGAGCAGGAACAAGAGATGTCCATGGGAGACACTCTCAACATTGGCCACTACTCGTTGGTCAGCCAAGGATCCACACAGGACGATCTGCCCAACTACCGCTCTGAAGCCACCATGCTCGATGTTTACAAGGACGGTAGTTTCCTCACACACTTAAGTCCAGCAGTCTTCGTGTACAAGGCGAGTGAACAGCCGGACCATAAGGTCGCCATTCACCATGGGCTGTTCGAAGACCTCTATGTGATCTATGCCGGTGGGAATCCGGCACATCCCACGATCAAAGCGTTTGTCAATCCCCTTGTGTCGTTTGTGTGGCTGGGAGTGTTCATTCTCGTCCTGGGAACCGGGGTGGCGCTGGTGCCCAACGCCGTGAAGGCCACTGTGCCTACGGCTGTGACGGTCGCGGCCGGAGGCGAGCGGGCTGCATGGCAGCCCGCAGGAGTCAGAAAATGAAACGCCGCCTAGCTGAAGTCCTGCTTCTCTGCTCTGCCGTAACTATGTTGATGGGTGCGGACACCAAAGAGGCTCGCTTTCGGCGGTTGGGTGACAAGATCATGTGTTCCTGCGGCTGCGCCCAAATGCTGCTCCAGTGCAACCACGTGGGCTGCCCGAACTCAGACCGCATGATCCGCGAGCTGCACGCGCTCACGGGTACCACCGGCGGCGTGCAAGGAAGCGGCGACTCCAACGGAATCGCCAGCCTCCAGCCGATCGATAACGATGAAAAAGTCCTGGAATGGTTTCGCCAGAACTGGGGCGTTACGGCGGTGGTCGTACCCCGGACTTACGGCTTTGAGCTTTTTGCCTGGATCATTCCTTTTGCCGTGCTGGCCTTGGGTCTTCTCGTCGTGATTGGCATTGTTTTGTGGTGGCATTTCCACCAGGTGCCAACGCCGCCGCCCGATCCCCATACCGCATCCTTACGCACGCGCGTTCGCCAGGAGACCGAGATATGAGCCCGCAAATGTTTGACATCTTGATTCAGCTTCTATGCGGCATGTTCTTAACCGGTACCCTGATCTACGTCTTCATGCCCAGCAGCGACGTTGAAATCGGCGTGGACAAGACCCGGCTCGCCTACCTCTATGAGCGCAAGGATGTTATTTACGAAAACCTGCGTGATCTGAATTTCGAATTCAAGGCCGGTAAGTTCACCGAAGCGGATTACGAAGGCATGCGCCGCGGTATGGAGGCCGAAGCCGCCCGTCTCCTGGCTGAAATCGAACAACTGGAAGCCGCTCAGGCGTGATGGTGAAGCGCACCGCTCTTTTCCTGCTGGCCTGTTCTCTTGCCGCCGCCGCGCAAACTCCGCGTAAGGGCATCAACATACCGCAGCGCATGATGGTCCTCGAGAGCAACGGCTCCCGGCTGAAGATCAACGAACTCTACACGGTCGAATACCAGCCCGTGTCCTCCCGCGCCAAAACAGCGCAGGTGATGATGAAGATTTACCTTCCCGACGGGGCCACAGTCGAGCAAGCGACCGCGCGGCCCAGTGGCAACGCGTCACTGAAAACCGCCATCGTCCAGCAGGCAGAAAAGAATCTCTACGCGTTTACCTATCCGATCCGCCCGGGCACAACGCAATTCGCCGTCACCTACACTTTGCCCTATCAAGGACAACTTAAGATCGCTCCCCGCGTCACCGGCCCAACAGCCCAGCTGATGTTGATAACGCCGAATTCCATGAGTCTGACTCCGGACGACGACTCGGTCTTCACGCGCGCCAATGATCCAATGCTCAAGAACGTCACCGTATTGGTGGCCAGTACGGTCACTCCGGGACAGGACTTGGGATTTGAAGTGAGTGGCACTGGAACCTTGGCGCACGCATCCCAGGAAAAACAAGCGGCGCCGCAAGGCAGCCAGCCGGCGGAAACAGGCCGCCGCCGCGATGAACCCGTCCCGCACGGCCAAGAATCCGCGGCCGGCCAGTCTCGGCCGTGGATCTTTGTGGCAGTTGTGTTCTTGTTTCTTGCTGCAGCCGCATCCTACGTCTATTCGGTCAACCACGCCGCGCCTACCACTGCGTCTTCGCCTGCGGGCGATCCGCTGCTTGCGGCTATGAGAGAAGAGATGTTCCAACTCGAATCCGACCGGTTGCAAGGTAAGCTCTCGCCCGACCAATACGAAGCCGCCAAGGCGGCGCTCGACAAGGCCCTAAGCAGGGCCCTTGAGCGCGAGGCAAAATCGTGAAACCCCGGTTGCTGGGGGAAACATTCCGCTATACTGCCAATCGGCAACCCTTGGTCTGATTGCTGCATGTTGGAGAATATTTGGTAATTGGGTAAGTTAGTAAGTGGGTAACTAGCCAAGACATGAGCAATTTGGTTTTCCAATTACCCAATTATCAAATTACACAATTTCTAAATCCAATTATGGGCTTGATCATTCGATCCTCTTCCCTGCACGGCGCCGGAGTTTACACAACTTCTGCCATTGCCGAAGGAACACGCATTTTGGAGTATACCGGTCCGCGCTTGAGTGCGCGAAAGACTGACGGCATGTACGCCGACAGCGAAGTCACCTACCTGTTCGGGATGGACGACGGGAAGACGGTGATCGACGGCTTTGGGATGGCGGCCTTCGTAAACCATGCGTGCCATCCGAATTGCGAAACCGACCAGATCGACGACCGCATTTGGATCATCGCGCTCAAGGACATCGCTGCCGGCGAAGAGTTGACGTATGACTACAACATCTACGATGCCGAGCCGGGAGAGAAGTGCCCCTGCCACTGCGGCGCCCCCGACTGCCGAGGGACCATGTACTCGGAAGAGGAAGTTACACGGCAGGAAAAAATTTTGCAGCGCAGGAAAAAACGCCGCTCTGCGTTACACAAGCGCCGTCATGCGTCGGGCCGTGCCGCCTGAGCTGTAGGCCGCCATAAGGCCCGTAAGTCGGCGTATAATTCTTAAAGATAGCTTGTAAGTTTCTGGAGTACCGGTTGTGATCAGCGACAATGGGCAGCTTTCTAAACCACGCGTCCTGGTGGTCGATGATGAGCGCGTGATTGCGGATACGCTAGCTACCATTCTCAACCAGAACGGATTTGAAGCCAGCGCCGTATACACCGGCGCGGAGGCCGTCGCCCGCGCCCGCACCAGCCGACCTGACTTGGTGATCAGCGACGTCATCATGCAGGACATGAACGGGATTGAGGCCGCGATCCGCATCCGCCAGAGCCTCCCCGGATGCAAGATCCTTCTCTTTTCCGGCCAGGCGGCCACAGCGGATCTCCTCGAGAAGGCCCGCGCACAAGGCCATGAGTTCGAAATCCTCGCCAAACCCGTCCATCCACAGGATTTGCTCGCAAAACTCAGGACTTAACCACAAAGGTCACAAAGGAACACAAAGGTGTTGCAGCTGTTAAGATGCGGCTTACTTCGTGCCTCTTCGTGTCCTTTGTGGTTACAGCTCGCGCCTGCCCTCGATCGCCTTCAGCATGGTTACTTCATCCGCATACTCGATGTCCGAGCCTGCTGGAATGCCGGTAGCAATTCGCGACACCTTTACGCCCGGACGTTTGAGCAAGGTGGTGAGGTGCACGGCGGTGGCTTCGCCTTCGAGGGTGGGATTGGTGGCGATGATCACTTCCTCCACGCTGCCACTTTCGATTCGCTTCACCAAGGAAGGAATCCGCAATTGCTCTGGGCCGACACCCTGCAGCGGCGAGATGGCGCCGTGCAGAACGTGATACACGCCGTTATACGACCGCGTCTTCTCGATGGAAGCGATATTGGTCGGCTCTTCCACCACGCACACCAGACGCTGATTGCGAGTTGGACTGGAGCAATAGCTGCACGGGTCAACATCAGTGATGTTGCTACATACCGAGCAAAGATGAAGTTTCTCTTTAAGATTACGGATCGCTGCGGCCAAAGCCTCGGCGTCCTCCCCGCTGGCACGCAAGATGTGGAAAGCCATCCGTTGCGCGCTCTTGCCGCCGATGCCGGGCAGTTTCTTCAGTTCATCGATGAGTCGAGCCATGGGCTCGGCAAACTTGGCCACAATTCGCCTCTAGAGTCCGGAAAGACCCATGCCGCCCAACATCCCGCCGACGGTAGATTGCATGGCTTCATCCACTTTTTGTCCCGCGGCATTGACCGCGGCAGTTACCAGGTCTTGAAGCATCTCTACGTCGCCGGCTTTCACCGCTTCGGGATCCATGCGGACCTCGAGCACCTGCTTGCGTCCATTCATCTTCACGGTTACCGTGCCGCCGCCTGAGGAAGCTTCCACCACGGTCTGCTGCATCTTCTCCTGCAGACTTTGCGCTTGCTTTTGGGCCTGCTCCAGCATCTCCTGAAATTGACGCGAATTAAAACCGCCCATGCCTTCTCCTAATTCTTGTCACGATGGTCGATTACGGTGCGAATCTCGGCACGAAATTTTTCTTGCATGCGCTGCACCACGGGATCTTCTGCGGCCCGGCTGCGCGCCGTGGCAGAGCTGCCGTTGCCGGAAGGCCGCGCCGCCGCTGTCCCGTTAGGTGGCGGCGTTCCGCTCGCCACACTTACTTTGAGGGCCCGGCCGGCCGCCGTGCTGGCCGCCGTATTGGCCAGCTGCTTCTGCTCCTGCCCCATCATCAGCTCGATGACCGAAGGCGGCTGCGCCACGGTGATTCGCAGTTGATCACCCTCAAGCACCGCACTGCCGCTCTCCAACAAATGCGCCACCATTTTGTGGCCTGCGTTATCCAGCTGGCTCACTACCTGGCCCAGAAGACTGCCCGGATCGCTGGTGGAAACCGCCTCCACGACCGCAACAGCAGTCGCGGTGGCCGTGGCCGCGGTCTGCGAGCGGACACCCGTCGTATCGGCCATCTCCGGCTCTGAGCGGGTCTTTCGCGCGCGGTCAGCGGCAAATGGCGATACCGCGGGCTCAGACTTACGCTCCGGCATACCCGATGATGAAGAAGTACCGTGCGTGGATGACGGCTGCCGCGGTCCGGCCGCAGGTCTCCCCGCGGTTTCCGGCGCCACCTGGCTCAAAACTTGTTCGAGCGGCAGGATGCGCTGGGCATGCACCAGCTTGAGAATTCCCAGCTCCAAATGAAAACGTTGTTCCTGGCGGTAACCGATTTCGTCATAGGTGCGCAAGATGATCTGCAAAAACCGGGCGAGGTCCTCTTCCGAAAAGCGTTCCGCCAGACGCCCGGCGCGGGCCCGCTCGTCGTGGGAGATTTGCAGCAAGGGCGATTCCGTCCCACCCACCTTGGCGACCAACGTGTTGCGCAGCAATCGGACCATCTGGCGCGCGAAGTGAGCGGGATTGTGTCCTTCCATCATAAGGGCGTCCAGCAAGCGCAGGGCGTCTTCGCTGGAGCTGCGCTCGACCGCGCCCATCAGCTCCTCCAGGGCTTCGGATCCCACATTGCCGACCAGCGCTCGCACTTGGTCGCCGCTGAGCTTCGTTCCACAGCCGGCGATGGCCTGATCCAAGATGGAAATGGCGTCGCGCATGGAACCGTCACCGGCTTCGGCCAGGAGCGCAAGCGCCGAGTCGTCAGCCTGGATATTCTCCTTCCGCGCGATCGCCGCGAGCTGGGCCACAATTTCATCAAACTTGACGGCATGAAAACTGAAGTTCTGGCAGCGCGAACGAATGGTCTGCGGAATATCTTCAGGCTGCGTGGTAGCCATCATAAAGACGATGTGGGGCGGCGGCTCTTCCAGAGTCTTGAGCAAAGCGTTGAAGGCCGCATCGGTGATCTGGTGGGCTTCGTCGAGAATATAGATCTTGTAGCGGTCCCGCGCCGGACGGTAGCGGGCGGCATCCCGCAGTTCGCGGATTTCGTCGATGCCGCGGTTGGTAGCGGCGTCAATCTCAATCACGTCGACCGAACTGCCGGAACGGATCTCAGTGCAGGATTCGCACACGCCACACGGTTCGGGCGTGGGTCGGTCCGTGGAACGGCAATTGAGGGCCATGGCCAGAATACGCGCGATGGTCGTTTTCCCGATTCCGCGATGGCCGCTGAAGATGTATCCATGCGCAATCCGCTGCTGCTCAATCGCGTTTTTCAGCGTGCGGGTCACATGGTCCTGGCCGATGACTTCAGAGAAGCGCTGCGGGCGGTATTTGCGCGCTAGGACCTGGTAGCTCATGCCGGAAATTTGATTATATACGCGCCGCACGAGGAGATTTTCACAGGCGGTGGAATTGACAAGCCCCGGCATCGCATCAATACTTGAGGTCGCTGCAAGGAGGTCCCTTTTGTATGCCCCCGTCCCTTCACTCTGTGCGATTCCCAGGCGAAAGCTCTGAATACCGCGATACCCGCGACCGTTTGTTGGAAGCAGAAATAAAGCTGCGCAAAGATATTGAAGACGTTGCCGCGCTGAGACGGTCGCTGCCTCTGGGCGGTCCGCTGAAAGAGGATTACATTTTCGAAGAAGGCGCAGCCGACATCAACGACTCTACAACCACTCGAAAGACACGCTTGTCAGAGCTGTTTAGCCCCGGCAAAGACAGCCTGGTGATCTACAGCTTTATGTTTGGGCCGCAGATGCCCGCGCCTTGAGTCTCCTGCACCTCAATCCTGGACGGATTGAACGGGGCAGCGCCCCATGTGCGGCAGAGAGTGAATTTTGTTGTGGTGGCCAAGTCACCGATTGCGCGCATACGCGAAGCCGCACGCGGCCGTGGCTGGAATGAACTGCGCCTGCTCTCGTCGGCCGCGAATACCTACAACCTCGACTACCAGGGCGAGTCCCCGAAAGGCGACCAGCGGCCGTCACTCAACGTCTTCGTGCGCCGCAATGGCAAGATCCATCACTTCTACAATACCGAGTTGCTGTTCGCTCCCAAGGAGCCAGGCATGGACGGCCGACACGTGGACTCCGTCTGGCCGATCTGGAACATCTTTGATTTCACTCCTGAGGGGCGCGGCACGGACTGGTATCCAAGGCTGAGTTATGAAGCACCTCCACCTCAGCAGTTGAAGAAGTCGGGCAGCTAGGCGCAAGGTTCGTCTCGGCAAAAGAAAAGGGGGCCATTCAGGCGCCTTTCCTCCAGCAACTTGCTACGGCGCTGCGATGAGGTGGCGACTTACCGTCTCGCTTCCGGCGCGGCACCTCAACTCATCCCCGAGGCCCACGAAAAACGAAAGCCTCGCGGTCTCATGTCGTGCTTTGCCGCTTGGAGCACCTCTGCACGTCTGGTACGCTTGACCGCGATTATGCCGCAAAAGCCAACTGCAGCAGCGCATGCGTTTCACGGCGGGAGATTCTTTGAAGCCATTGGGACCGACTTCCAGGACCTGGCGCGCGCGCAACAGGTCATCAGCGCTGACGTACTGGACGCATGGTTTGATCCCTCACCCCGCGTCTTAAACAAACTTCGCGAGTACCTTCCATTCCTTTCGCGGACCTCCCCGCCCATGCATGGAGAAGGACTGATCAAAACCATTTCCGAAGTTAGAACAATTCCGCGAGCCAATCTATGTGTCGGCGGCGGCTCTTCACAGCTGATCTTCGCTTGCTTGCCGGAGTTGACTGGCAGGAATGGACGGGTACTGCTGCTTGATCCAACGTATGGCGAGTACTCCCATGTCCTGGGACCGGTTCTGTGCCGCGACGTGCACCGGCATACCTTGCGCGAAGACAGCGGGTTTCGGATCGACCGCAGCCAGTTCCTGGAGCACGCGCGCCGCATGCAGCCTGAGCTCGTGGTGATCGTAAACCCCAACAGCCCAACCGGACAGCATTGGCCGCGGGAAGAACTCACGGAATTTATCCGGCAACTTCCGGAGACCCGGATTCTGGTGGATGAAACGTACATCGATTATGTCTCGCCCAAGGAGTCTTTAGAGCGCGAGATTGGTCAATTCAACAACCTCGTGATCATCAAGTCCATGTCAAAGGCTTATGCCCTGAGCGGGTTACGAGCAGCTTATCTGGTGGCACAAGAGGAAATAGCCCGGTCCATGGCCCGTCGCCTTCCGCCCTGGTCCGTGAGTCTGCCGGCTCAAGTAGCCGCTGTGGAAGCGTTGCAGGACCCGGAGTACTACCAGCGTCGCTACGATGAAACTCACGCGCTTCGCGCGGAGACGCTCAATCTGCTCACCGATGTCCCGGAACTTCAGCTGTTTGACTCTTGCGCAAATTTTTACCTGGTGAAAACAGAGCAAAGCGCTGCCCTCCTTCAGTCCCAGCTGGAGAATCAGGGGATTTTCGTAAGGCACTGCGATTCGATGGGCCTCCAGTTTCATGACAATTTCCTGCGCATTGCCGTGAAAACAAGAGAGCAAAACGCCAGGATCGCCGCCGCTGTTAAGAGCACGGTCTGGCTAAGCCTGGCTGCGAACGCTGATTAAGCCGCTTCGACCAATTCCATCTTGCCGTCTTTCTTGCCGTGCAGCACTTTCACTCTTCCTTGAGGATCCCGAAACCGTAGCATTACGAAAGTACTCAACACCATCGCCCAGGCAAAAAGGATGAATCTTGGTCCGCTGGCTTTTGACCGTGCTAGCCTCAAGATCGTTATGAGCGCTAACGCCCACTGGTTCACTACCATGGTTCTGTGCGCGAGCATGGGGTTATTCGCGACTTCGACGCAGGCACAAACCGGCGAGGCATCCGCCGGAGGCTCGAATGGCAGTGGCCAAACCACGCAGTCACCAACTGGCAGCGCGCCAGAGACCAGTTCCTCTAAGGCCTCCGCAAAACCATCGGATACTCCTCCGCAAACTAGTCTCGGCGACGTTGCGCGCAAGCTGAAGAAGAATGACGGCGGTCAGAAAGGCGGCCAGCCTTACGCGGGAAAACAGCGTGTCTACACCAATGACGACTTTTCTCCCGGAAGGACTGGGCCGGCGCATGTCCCACAGGCGAATGCGTCCAGCAAGCCGCGACGGCGTCGAAACCATCAGCACCAGCAGCGAGCGACGGTCCGGCAAACATCGTGATCAACAGAGTGGCGCTCAGCGAATCGGATTGCGCTGGACAGTACTCGCTTGAGCTGCGCATGACCGTGGCCGGGCAAGTCGTAACCGCTTCAAGCACTGTCAACGTTCTCTAGTGAAATAAAAGAGTTGTTAAGAACGATAGAAAAGGGGCGCCTGCAGGCTGCCCCTTTTCCATCATTGTTTGTGCTGAAACGCAATCTACGGTGCTTCGATCAATTCCATCTTGCCGTCCTTCTTGCGGTGCAGCACTTTAACTCGTCCCTGCGGGTCACGAAAAACGAAAACTTCGCGGTCGCGGAATTCGGCTTCTTTGACGGCTTCCTCCACCGTCAGGGGCCGGAAGGCCACCGAATCTGCGCTGTTGACCACGTGGGCCTCCGTGTACTTGACGGTGTTAGGGAACGAATGCACGCGTACGGGAACGGCGGTTACCAGGTCGGCGCCTACGGACACGGCGACGGGAAGCTCTGCCGGGGCTGACTGCTCCTGGCGTTTTCGGGCCAAGCGCTTCTTGCTCTTCCAGCGCGTCTTGTACTTGACGGCCTGGCGCTCGATGCGATCCAGGGCATCGCCCACGGCCACCGTCATTTCCGCGGCTTCAGCCACGCCGACGATCGGGGGATGGTTGCGCACGGTGACTGTGATCTCCGCTACATGGCGGTGTTTGGCCGCGGAGAGAATCACATGCGTATCGAAGTTGTCGCCTAGGATTTTTTTGAGTTTTTCAAGTCCGGTTTCGACTTGTTTGCGGGTGACAGGAGTGACTTCAAATTGCCGGCCAGTGTATTCCACGTTCATTGACACCCTCCTGGGGTACGTCCATTACGAGTCGCTGTCTGGTGTCGGGGAAACATCGCCATCAGGCGGCGTTGGTGCCTTTGCTTTCGCGAGCGCAAGCCCCGGTCCGGCCGCGCTTTCTTAGTGCTTCATCCTCCTTTGATGCGTGCTGGGAATTTTCATGTCTTCACGGTACTTGGCCACGGTCCGACGCGTGACCTGAATGCCTTGCGATTGCAGGATCTTGGTAATCTGATCGTCGGTGAGGGGCCGTGCCGGATCTTCTTCTTCGATCAGCTTCTTGACGCGGCGCTTCAGGATCAGCAGTGACGTGGCTGCGCCCTCCGGACCCTGGACGCTTTCCGAGAAGAAGAACCGCAGCTCGTATACTCCCTGCGGCGTGTGCACGTACTTACTGGCCACGGCGCGGCTGACGGTGGAAGGATGCACACCGATTTCTTCGGCTACTTCCTTGATCATCATGGGTTTCAGCAAGTCAATGCCGTGATCCAGGAATTCCCGCTGGCGTCCGATGATTGCTTGACACACCTTCAGAATCGTCTGCCGGCGCTGCTCGATGTTCTTGATCAATTGCACAGCCGATTTGTACCGCTCCTTGACGTAGCTGCGGACGTCTTTCTCCACCCCCTCGCTACGATGCAGCAGCTTACGGTAGGTGGGACTGACGCGCAGTTGCGGCAGGTCTTCATCATTCATCAGAACCAGATACTCGTCGCCGTGCTTCACAAAGGCTACGTCCGGCTCAATCAGCTTGGGCTCCGTCTTGTTGTAGCGCAGCCCCGGCTTGGGATCGAGCGTGCGGATGAAGTTATGCGCCTGCGTCACGGCCTCCATGGAGCGGGAAATAGCTTTGGCGATTTCTTTGTACTGCTTGTTCTGGAGCAGATGGAGCTGGCCTTCGACAATTTTGAGGGCGTCCTCGATGACCTGATCGTTCTCCGGGTCATCCGAGCCTTCCATCTCGCGGGTGTTGCGCAGATACTTCAGCTGGGCCAGGAGGCACTCGCGCAGGTCGCGGGCCGCAACGCCTACGGGATCGAACTGTTGCACCAATTGGATGGCTTCCCGCAAGTCGTCGCGGTTGAAGTGCAGTACGGGCGCAGCGGAATTCCCATGCTCGCTGGCGCGCGCTTCCGGCGAAGGCGTGTGCGACACCACCAGATGCAGCGGTCCCGGTTCACCCAGGCCGTGGGCTGCGGTCTGGCTGGCGGCGGCATGAGGGGCGGCGGCCTCGATCGCGGCGGCCTCGCTTTGCCCGTCTTGAGCCTGCGCTTCCTGAGCCTCGGCGTGGGCCAAACCCAGCAGCTCATCGTCAGAAGCTGTCAGGTAGCCGTCTTCATTCAGATTCCCGATCACTAACTCCGCTGCAGCCCGGATCTCAGCGCGCACGCTCACCGCACCAAGCTGCCACATGAGATGGTCGGTGAGGGTCGCAGGTTTGGAAAGAAAATTCTCGAATGACGGCCGGTCAATCTCTTCCAGGTCCGCCGAGTTGCGATATCCGGGATCCAGATAGTCGCGGAAAAACGATCCAAAATCAATCTCTTCGAACGGGTCTTTCCCTTCGTCCGCTGTAGCAGGTGCGTCTTCTTCCTTTTCTTTAGCTTCCTGCCGCTCCTGGGCTTCTTCGCGTCCAGCTACCTCATCCAGCAGCGGAACGGATGAGTCCAGCTCTTCCAGTACAGGGTTTTCCACCATTTCGGTGTTGATCATCTCCCGCAGCTCCAGTTTGTTGAGCGCGAGCACGCTCACCATCTGGACCAGACCCGGAGTAAGGATCTGCTTTTGTGTGACTTTGAGATTAAGTTTGTGCTGGAGTAAAACCATTAGCTCCTGGACCCTTTACCTGAACCTTAACACCCCGCTGCCACACCCCGAAACAGTACTGCCGTAATTTGCACGGCGTGCCTCTCTAAGGGCTCGCAAATCCCACTTCCCCACCTATACGAACGAGAAACTTTCTCCCAAATACACTCTCTTGACCTCAGGATCATTACCCAACTGCTCGGGCGTTCCGGTACGGAAAATACGCCCTTCATTAATGATGTAGGCGCGGTCGGTCACGGAGAGCGTCTCGCGGACGTTGTGGTCCGTGACCAAAACCCCGATGCCGTTCGCCTTCAAATCAAAGATTATCTTCTGCAAGTCGAGCACGGCAATGGGGTCGATGCCTGAGAACGGTTCGTCCAGCAGAATAAATTTGGGGGAAATACATAAGGCCCGCGCGATTTCCACACGCCGTCGCTCGCCACCGGAGAGCGCATAACCCATGTTGGTGCGGATGTGGCCCAGCCCCAGCTCATCAATCAACTGGTCTCGTTTACGGCGACGCTCCTGCCAGGTGATCGGCTGCACTTCCAGCACCGCCAAAATGTTCTCCTCCACGGTCAACTTGCGAAACACCGAGGGTTCCTGGGGCAAGTAGCTGATCCCGTAGCGTCGGGCCCGAAGGTACATGGGGATGTCGGTAATCTCCTCCCCGTCTACCAAGACGCGTCCGCTGTCCGGCGGCACGAGTCCCACGGCCATATAAAAAGTCGTGGTCTTGCCAGCGCCGTTTGGGCCCAGCAAACCTACCACTTCCGCCTGATTGATATGGAGACTGACCCCGTTGACTACCCGCCGCCCCCGATACGATTTCGCGATTTCGTCCGTGGCCAGGGTCTGCATTTACTTCTTGCTCGCGTCTTCAACCTTCGTCTGGGTGAATGTGTGGGAGGAATCCCCGCTACCTACCAGCACCCTACCATCGTGAGTAAAGAAAGTCAACGAATCGCCCGTAATTTGGCCTCGTTCGGCATCAAAAATGCTAGGAGGATTTCCCGCCGACCCCGTTAGAACGAACTTTTCCTCGTCGCCCGTATAGACCAGTTGGCTCCCCGTGGCCTTGCGTCCGGGCTGCTCGATCCGAATATCCCCCTGGGCGACAATCCGATCCAGCTGGCTTGGCGATTGCGGACCGCTTTGGGAGCCGCGCGGCTGCAGCAGCACCTGGACCGAATCCGCGGTCACGGTGCTGCCTTCAATCCGCGTGACTACGTTCCCGTTGAACACCGCTTTGCGATCGGAATCGACGTAGGAAAGCTTATCGGCCGCGACGTTGACGGGCGTGGATTTCCCTTTTTTGTCGGTTTGAACAAAAACGGATGTGACCCGAGTGGTCTTGTCTCCCTGCGCCTGAAGGCTGCGTTGCGTCCGGTTGAAAACCAGGGTCGGCGCTTCCACGATGTCCGGCCCGCGCCACAGGCGTGCCGCCGTGTATCGAGCCGTTCCGCTGTTGCGCGTGGCGGTCATCGTGCTTCCCGTCACGTGCACGGGATCGGCCGAGCTCAGCATGGCTCCAGTCCCGGCCGCTTGCGCTTTCTGGTTGTAGGTCGTCTTAACACTGCCCTGGGCCAACATACTTCCGTTCTTGCGGTTCAGTTGCACGTTATCGGCGGTAAGAGACGTGTCAGAGTCCGTGATGCGTGGCGATCCGGTGAGAACATAGTTTTCGTCCGCGGCTGTGTACCGCGCGCGATCGGCGTTTCCGGTCCGCGTGCCTTCAACGTAGTGAAAGTTGCCGGTCTGTTCCGCGGAAACAATCTCGCCTTTGTTGTTGAATACGGCGGTGACGTCGTGGCTGGTGGTCACGCGGTCGGACTGGCCGGGCGTGACGGAGACAATCTTGGCATCCGGGCTTCCGACCACTGACCTCAAATGGTTTTGGTCGCCGAACCTTGCTTCAAACTGTGCGGCACTGATGGTAGAGACCGTTGGCCCTTGCGTGAGCACGATCTGTGCGGGACCGGATGACGTGACAGCCTTTTCGACGATGTTGCCGTTACGGACATCTA
>Ga0126379_10000361_pt1 | contig 24851 bp, 36 predicted proteins | sample PanSoiMetPlot_24_FD_92640 | JGI IMG/M metagenome (GOLD analysis project Ga0126379, IMG submission 92640) | Tropical forest soil microbial communities from Panama - MetaG Plot_24 | ecosystem: Environmental > Terrestrial > Soil > Tropical forest > Bulk soil | place: Panama | collected 2016-02-17
CGTCTAGGGTTGGCGCTGCGACGCGTGCCGCGGATCGTGCTGGCTCTGGCGTAGCGGCTTTGATCCCTCAGGCGCTTACATTGGTGGAGAAAGACTGTCCTGTGGCCACCAACACGACTGTCATGCTGAGCGCAGCCGGAGTGCAGCGAAGCGGAACTCCGGCGGAGTCGAAGCATCCCTACCCCCGAACAACTGCAGCTTCTAGGGATGACGCTGCGACGAATGCCGCGGATTGCGCTCTTGCGTACCGGCGGCTTTCATCCCTTGAGGCGCCTTACAGAAGTAGCTAACGCTAGTGGAGAGAAACCTCATTCCATCGAGGAGATGCGCCTTCTAGATTTATTTCCGCCGAGCAGCCATCTCTGCTGCAATAGCCGCTTTCTCAGCCGAAGACAACACCTTTCCGGCAACAGGAAACACGAGTTCGTCCTCGATGCGAATGTGCTCTTTATAGATTGACGCCAGTTCCGTTACTGCACGGGCGAATTGACGTGCATCTTCTGACGACAGGCTTCCCGCCGCCAAACAGTTTCTTCCCAATCGATCGACCTGAGCATGGAGCGAGTCGGCACGCCGATGGTCGCGCTCGAGAGGATCAAGCGTCTCGAGTGCCGCCTCGACTTCGGGGTTATGCATCCTCCGTAGGCGTGGAAACAGCGAGTCCTCCTCGTCGGCCGTGTGTTTCGGCGCCGCCTCACGAAAGTATCGCAGCGCAGTTTCCATGGCCGAGCGCGCCTCCGCATCGAGCGGCTTTTCCAGCAGTGGCGCGACCTGCACGAGAGAACCAAGGAACATCTCAATGCGACGATGACAGTCCGATAGAAGCCCTGTTGGCTCGCTAAAGCTGTGAGTCTTGCCTCCAATTTGAACAGGCATACTAAACTCAGGATACTCCAGACGTGCCCCATGCAGCCCCTCCGCTGTGCGTCAAGCTCTCTGGTATAACTGATCGGCATGTCTGGGGAGAGCACGTCTCGCAAGAATGACACTCTGACCATGATTGCCGTTGCCGCGTTGGCTTGCATCCTGCAGGATGTCTTGCACGAAGGCCTCGGACACGGCGTCACCGCGTGGTTGACCGGCGCTCATAAGATCACCATGAGCACCGTTGCGCTGCAGAGTGATATCGACACCCGCTGGATCGCCGCAAGTGGCACGCTGGTGAATCTCGCCGCCGCCGCAATTCTCTGGCTGCTCCTTCTTCGTCCTCAGCGTTATCGCGCGGTGCCCCTTTACTTCCTCGTCTTGGCCCTGGCGGGCAATCTGTTCACCGGGACCGGATACTTTCTGTTTTCAGGAGTGGCTAACTTCGGGGACTGGAGGACGGTGATCGAAGGCCTTCAGCCTCACTGGATGTGGCGCGTTGGATTAATCGCGCTTGGCGCCGTTTCCTATTACGCTTCGATGCGGCTGGTCATGGCCAAACTGCGTCCTTTTCAAGGCCCCGATCCGCGGAGCGTGCGCTGGGTCTGCTGGACTCCTTACTTTACCGCCGGAGTGCTCGCCGGTCTTGCCGCACTTTTCAGTCCGTTCGGACTTTTCTACATGATCGCATCAGCGCTACCGTCCACTCTAGGTGCAAATGCCGGCTTGCTCAGCATGCCGGGCCTCATGCGCTGTGGCCGACGCAATGAAGAAGGCCTCGTAATCGCGCGCAGCGTGCCGTGGATCATAGTCGGAGCGATCGCCAGCCTGTTCTTCATCTTCGTGCTCGGCCGCGGGATAACATGGCAACGATGAACGACGCGTAGGGTCACAGAATCCATGACCGATAATCAGGAGACGTGAAAATCAATGTGGGCTTGCCGTGAATCCGGCATAGATCAAGAAAATGCCGAGGGCGATTGAAACAGCCGCGTAGTCGTAAAAGAACCGCTCATAATGGAGCTGCCCGAAAACAAATCTCGATTCTATCGCCGGACTTAGAAACAGCAAGAACAGGCTCTTGATCAGAGTTAACCAGCCGATAAGAGTAATAATCAGCGCCAGGGCGCCGCTCCACCAGAGATTATGGGCGAGAATCATTGCTAGCGAAGCGCCCAAGATCACTAACCCAAGCAATAACGTCAAGGAAGGATTCTGCAGCAGCGCTGTTACCGCCTCCAGAGTTAGTTGTTTGTGACTCACCATAGTTAGGCCAACCAGGAGACAATACAGTCCGATTAACCTGCTGAGGAAGAGCGTACGTGTCGGCGGCGTCATGGTTCGGCTCTGTGGTCTCGTGGCTGTCGGCAAATGCAAACTTCTGGTGGCATGAGGAGTCGAAACGATTAGACGTAGTTCGCCTGACACGCATAACTGTCAAAACTGGCAGAATGGGGATGACAAACTATCCAGAGACCGGTGGTTGGTGATAAATCTCGACACTCAAAACCGCTCGACCAGCAGGATCATTTTCAATTGTTAGCTATCCCGGGTCCCTTTAATGTTGAGTCGCGCAGCGTTCATTGGATCGGCAATCCGCCAACCCTATCATCGGGTCCGCTAACCGGCAGGCATAGATAGTCGGCAAGCAGATGGCTTCTCTTAATCTCCGCGATAAGAATTTCGTGCTTCATTGCGGCAACTCGCCATTCCTGGAGTTCTTTGATGAACTGTTCTCTTATTTGCGACCTTTCGCGGCGCACCTGCCTGAATTGGCGTCGGGCATCGTAGCTACTGGCGCGTGCTTTGTTGATGCGATTTTCAATTGTCACGGGAAACCCTTCTCCGCGGACTCGCGGACCACCGAGAGAAAAACATTCGAGTCAGATTCACAATCGTTTCCACTATCGCGATTGTCGGTCTTTGTGAGGATCGTATAGCATTCGTGGCCGGCTGTTGCTCCCGATCTTGGCCTCGAATGCATCGAGCACCTGGTTCATTTCATTGAGGATTTCGTTGATCTCTTCCGGCGTTTTGGCGCGACTCATCCGCGCCTGGAGTTCTGGCCAACCCTTTGGTGGATCGGGAAACTTCTCCATAGAACTCCCAGGGAGAACTGCCTCATTATCACCTAACTGGAGCGGATTACTCCAGAAAAACGGGCCCCTCGAGCGGGTAATGGTCCGACAATTGACGAAAAATCTCATTATCGTTCATCGTGATTAAGGGTACTCTTGACCTCGGCCACTACAACGGGAGTTGACTTCATCATGCACAAGGTCATTTCGATGTCGTCCGTTTTCCTTCTTTTACTCGCGCCCTTCACTTGGCCGCAGGCCACCAAAGCGCCAGTCAGCCCGCGGGGACCGAGTGTCGCCACCGGCAGCCAGGGAGTGGTTGTTTCCGGTAAGCCTGCCGCCACTGCGGCCGGCATCAAAATTCTGGAACAGGGCGGAAACGCAGCCGATGCAGGCGCCGCTACGCTGCTGGCACTCTCCGTAACTTATGTAGGCGCGTTCTGCGTGGGCGGAGAGATTCCCATTCTCGTTTACAGCGCCGACCAGAAAAATGTGAAGCTGCTTGAAGGGCAAGGCGAGGCCCCTCGCGACCCCAAAGCCATAGCCTGGTACATGGAACACGGAATCCCGGATGGTGATGTCAAGGCAGCCGCCGTGCCGGGCACCATCGATGCGATCGTTACTCTTCTGAAACTCTACGGAACCAAAAGCTTCGAGGAGGTCGTACAGCCGACGCTGGCCATTCTCGACGCCGGTGGCCCCACGTGGTACATCGACACCGGTGACGGGAAGAAGATCGAAACCGGCGTGAACTGGCAGGCCGATTTGGCGGTAACCTTTCGCAAATTGGTCGAGTCGGAAAAGGCGACGAAAGGTACGCGGCAGCAGAAACTGCAAGCTGTCTCACACCGTTTCTATCGCGGCGATATCGCCGATGCCCTGGAAGCCTGGTATATCGAAAAGGGTGGGTTCCTTCGCATGTCCGACTTAGCCGCGCACAAAACTCCAGTAGTCGATCCGCTCACAACGACGTACCGGGGCTACACGGTTTATAAAACCGGTCCGCTGACCCAAGGTCCTTATCTCTTACAGACGCTGCGCCTGCTGGAAGGCTTCGACCTGAAAAAGATGGGCTTCAATTCGGCGGATTACATCCACACGGTAATTGAAGCGGAGAAACTGGCGCTTGCCGATCGCGATGAGTATTACGGCGATCCGAATTTTGCAAAGGTCCCGATGCAGCAGTTGCTTTCCGATCCGTACACCAAGATGCGGCGCGAGCTGATTGATCCGAAGAAGGCATCGCTCGAGCTTCGGCCGGGCGATCCGTACAATATGAAGCCGGCCAAGCCGCCCACCATCACCGGCCCCTGGCATGGCGGGACCACCGTCATGTGTGTGACGGATAAGTTTGGGAACGTCATCGCGGCGACTCCCAGCGGCTTGTCGAGCACCGCCGGCGTGGCCGGACGCACGGGCATTATTCACGGCGCCCGGCTCACCAGCCTGAACACGTTTGCGGGAACTCCCGACGTCATCCAACCCGGCAAGCGGCCCCGAATCACGCTGAGCCCCACGCTGCTTTTCCGTGACGACCATCCCGTTATGGCAATCTCGGTGGCGGGCGGCGACCAACAGGATCAGGCAGCGATCCAAGTGATCCTCAACCACGTGGAATTCGGCATGAGTCCCGAGGAGGCGTTTAAGGCGCCGCGCTTCTCCACGACTCATTTCATCAGCTCCTTCGGCCAGGACCGCGCCGAGTTAGGCAGTCTGTCTGTGCCCAATACTCTGCCCGAAAAAGTGCAGGCCGACCTGAGGGCTCGTGGCCATGTGGTGACCATCGGCCGCGGCGGAGTCGGTGGGGCGGCGCTCATCGGTATTGACCCTAAGACCAGGCAGGCCACCGCAGTGGGTCCAGCCGCCGCCAAGTTGGAATAGAACCTGGGAGTTCAAACGCTATGACCTTGGATGATTTCCGTCAATCGCTCACTGGAACCAATCCACCCGAGAAACTCACGCACGCGCTCGCTGGATTGTGGTGGGATGCCAAGGGTGACTGGACTCAAGCGCACGAATCCGCGCAGCAGGACGAAAGTCCCGAGGGGGCGTGGGTTCACGCCTATCTACACCGCAAGGAAGGCGATCAGGGAAACGCGGCTTATTGGTACGGTCGCGCAGGAGAGCCGGTTTGCAAAGATTCGTTCGATGCGGAATGGGCGAACATCGTGCAGGCTCTGTTGGGATAGCGAATGCACGGATGCTCAACTTTCTTGTGTCTTTCTGACTGGGTAGATTGAGTCTAACGCTAAGCCACGCGAGATAGTGTGTTCTGCTCAGGCTCGCGCACAGGCGTACGCATGTAGCGATCGAGCACACGGCGGGAATATTCGATTAAGTGATCGATTCCCCTCAGTGCATCCGGCTCTTGGATGAGCGCCGTTAGATTCGTCCAACTCTTCATAACAGGTTTGATGCTATTGCGGTGCCGAGCGACTTACCATCGGGAAATTCTTGATTACGGAAGTAACACCGTAGCTACGATCGGCCGGAGTTCCCGTCTGTCGGTTGTCATTCCGAAGCGCCGTTTTTTGGCGAGGAATCTGCTGTTTGCAGTGGCTACGTCACAGTAATCGAAAAACCACTCCAAATCCTAGTCATCCAGTCCCCTGCCCTGGAAAATCTGCTGCATGCATCGTTCAATTCTTGCCTCTCGCGTTTTGGATTGTTTGGCTTGCGCAAAATGAAAGATGTAGCCTCTTTGGCGTCCAGGGGTGAGTGCTTCAAAAGCGGTTTTCAAGGCAGGAAGTTCATCCAGCTTCTTCTTAAATTCTTCGGGAATCTTGAAGTCGGCCGTCTTTCTTAGCTTCACCTTCAAACCGGCTTTTTCGACTTCAATGGCTTCACGAATGTAGACCTGCAGATCGGGTTTCAGCTTAATGATTTCGCGAACATTGGTGAATCGAATCTGGCGTCCCGCCTGTACGTTCTCCGTTTGTTGGATCAGAATGCGCTTGGGATCCTTTAACAGGACGCCTTTGAAGAACAGCAGGGCGCAGTATTCTTTAAATCCGTGGATCAAAACTATGTTTCGTTTCTGAAACGTGTAACACGGCTGATACCATTTCACCTCTTCAGTCAACTGGCAGTCGAGAACGATAGTTCTCAACGTTTCAAATTCTTCCTTCCATTTTGTGGCCCGGCGTAAAAGAGCGTCCACCTTGGGATTTTTTCCAGTCATAGATTGTTACCCTGAAATGCAATGAGCTTACCTGCTCGCGGACCCATTGAAAACTCTTTTTCGCCCTCTACAACCTTGGGTTCGCCCCTCCGACCCTTCGAGAACCGTGGAAGGTGCGGCAGCCGCAGATTGGGATGTATGGCAGACTGCGGAGTCGAGAACGCCGGGAGTAGCGTGGCAGAGCGCCGTGAAAGAGCAGCGTGAAAGAGAACCGTGGAAGAGCGGCCCTTCAGGGCCGCGTAAGTGACTTGAAATCAATACGGGCTTTAGCCCCAGTGGTCGTAGTTGGCTGGCCGACGGCCTTTTCCGCAAGCGCTAGGAAGCATTGCGTTTTCGAATAAGAAGAGGAGAGTGCAACAGTTAGACCCTTAGCGCGCCACGAAAGCCCCTGGCAGCGTAATACGTCTCCGCGCCGTTGTGATACAGAAAAACCGTGTTGAACCGTCGATCACAGAAGAGCGCGCCGCCGAGTTTTCTGATCTCAGACGGTGTTTTCACCCAGCTCGAGGTTTTCGTATCGAAATTTCCGAGCTTCTGCAGCTCTCGATATTGCTCTTCCGTCAACAGCTCAGTGCCCATGGCAGCTGCCATATCCATCGCGCTGCCTTTTGGCTTATTTTCTTTCCTCGAATCCAGCGCTTCACGGTCATAGCAGAGACTCCTGCGGCCTTTTGGACTTTCCTCAGCGCAGTCATAAAAGATGTATTCGCCCGTCTTCTTGTCGTGGCCGACCACGTCCGGTTCACCGCCAGTTCTTTCCATTTCACTAAGAGACCACAATTTCTCAGCGTTGGCGTCGAGTTTTGCTCCTACTTGAGACCACTCAAGACCTTTGTGGCGGTTCATGTTGTTCTCAAAGCGGGTTTGCAACGTTTTGAGAATTTCTTCGCGTTGTTTCTTGGAAAGGCTTGAGTTTGGCATAATCTCACGCAGTGGCGGCAGAATAGGACAGCTCTACAAATCCGTTCTTGTAAGCAACGACGTTCTTCAAACTCCACCTCTCTTCCATCGGGGAACCGCCGAACAGCCGCAATCCTTCACCCAACAGGACAGGCGCCACGGTCAATTTGATTTCGTCCACCAACCCAAGTTCGAGAAAGCGCTGGCACAACATGGCCCCGCCCACAAGCCAGATATTTCGATATCGAGGTGCGAGTTTCTCGTCAACTAATGTCTTGAGATCGCCCGAATAGAACTCGATGGTCTTCCTCGTGCTCGCCGCCGGCCATTTTCTATTCGTTACCACGACGACCGGAGTATCGCCATACGGCCAGCCCAGTTCAAGCGCGTGCTCATACGTGCGAGAACCGAGAACGTAACAGTCGACTGATTTGAGGAAGTCCGCAATTTCTTTCTCCGAGATCGAAACGCCGCGTTCGTAGATTTTTCCAGGGCTGTCCATCCAAGAGACGTTGTTGTCCTTTTTTGCGATGAAACCGTCGAGACTCGAAACCACGTGCAGCGTCACATTTCGCCCGTTTGCATTTGTCTCGCTGGATGACAAAGCTCCTCCTCGATCGACTGAAATCGATTTGCAGTAGGCTGATCTGGAAAGCCGCGTTTGCGCCAAGAATCTTACAAGAATCCGATGCGGTCTGCTTGACCGGTGTCCTACTCTCGAGTCGGTGCGGTGCGATGCCGAGTCATCTGCGGTTGGATCTCACTAGGTTGAGTACGAAGTTGCGCCTCCGGGCGATCTTTTCGAAAGCAGTCGGCGAACCACGTGGCCTTTCCACATCCACAATCCCGAGACGATCATCATCGGGACGAAGACATACCGAGTCTTCGGAGCATAGCTCGGAAGTTTGTCGAACGGACTGTAAATGTAGCCAAGAATTGGAATACTGAAGACCAGGTGAATCCAGCGACAAATTGTACGGCTGAGACTGCGCTTCACGGTCTTGGTGGCGTTCGCTGATTGGGTCATATTGTTACTCCCTGTCGTTTCGAGCGTAATAGCCATTCGCCTCGCACAATAACCAATCGTTGTCATTCCGACCCTGAGCGAAGTCGAAGGGGAGGAATCTGCTTTCTGCCGGCTGCGTAACAACTGCGGATGCCTCTCCAGGCTCTAGCCCAGTTCGGAATGACAAAGTGGGGTACATGTTTCACATCCATCCGATCCCCTTACCACTTCGGCATTTCAACGCCGAACAGTTTGGCATACTCGGCATGCAATCTCTGGAAGCCGGGGTCCTTCATGTGCTCGGGGCCGACCCTGCGTCCAATGGGTTGGCCGACGAGAAGATGATCCAGAATATCGAAACACATGTGCCACCCCGCAGCTCCCATCGCGATGAAGTGGCGATTGATGCTAGTCCATAGCGTTAGTCGCGTGCCGCCAGCAACGGGCTCGAGTTCCCACTTCATCTCGTTGCCGCCCCAGGTGTACTCAAGTGCCCTGGGTGCGTCGGCTCGGGTCACGATTGTTTCCGTAACATGTGGCGAAGGAGCTCCTACCGTGGTGAGCTTCACCTTGTTTCCAACCGTACCGAGGTTTGAATCGGCGTCAAAAGGCGCCCACTCGCGCAGATGCACCGGATCGGTCAGCGCCTCCCAGACCTTTTCCGGCGAATGCCGTAGCTCTCGGACGAGAATAAGCGACCAGTTCGGCCCTTCTTTCTTTCGCATCTGTGCCCCGTAGGCCGGACCCGGTATGTATTGTGCGTGCGCGGTCATCTTCCTCTCCTCTTCCGAATAGCGTCCGCTGGTGAACTCGGCGATCCTGACAAATGGCCCGCGGCATGCGATTCTTGCCGTGCTCCCCGAATCGAACTCAGATCAGGTGGAACACGGTTCGAACTACATCTGGAACAATGCCACTTAGTACCGCGGGCAGCGCAATCCGTGCAATCGGGTACGCGATCAGCAACAGCGTGACGGCTGCCACTGCCCACTTGTCCGTCGCGAGGTGGCGGTCGAGAGCGTCCACGTGGGCGGACCAGGTGCGGCAGACCTGCGTGGCCGTAACTGGATCCACAGTGCACTGTGCGTGAGTAATCATCTTCCTCTCCCTGCCTTACCAGCGTGCCAGCTGCGTCAGCTGAATGAGGTTACCGCAAGTGTCTTTCACCATCGCGATTTTCGACGCCGTTACGTCCGTGGGAGGCATGGTGAACTCAGCGCCTTGCGACTTCATACGGTCGTAATCGCCTTGCACGTCGTCGGTGAAGAACATGGCTGCCGGCTGGTTTTGCTGAAACAGCGCCTGCTGATAAGTCTTCGCCGCAGGATTGTTGTTCAGAGCCAACTGCAACTCCGTGCCGTTCGGCTCTTCTGCTGATGCCACCGTCAGCCAGCGGTAAGGTCCATTACTGAAATCGGCCTTCTTGGCAAATCCCAACACCTCCGTATAAAAACGCAAGGCCCTGTCCTGGTCGTCCACGTATACGCTGGTCAATTTGATTTTCATTTCTTTTCTCCTTTATCAGCTTCGCGGTCGGGCCGCGTCGAGTCCTTAGTCGTCTTCTGTTTCTTTGGTGTCGAGAGATGCATGCGGTCAAGGTAGCGCTCAAGTGCATCCAGGTGCGGGGCCCAGAAGCGGCGATATTCCTCGATCCAACTCGAGGCTTCTTTGAGCGGAGTCGCCTCCAGTCGGCAAGGACGCCACTGCGCTTCACGTCCGCGGACGATCAAGCCGGCGCGCTCCAGCACCTTCAGATGCTTGGAGACAGCGGGCATCGACATCTCGAATGGCTTGGCCAGTTCAGTCACCGAGGTTTCACCCAATGCCAGCCTGGCAAGAATGGCGCGGCGCGTAGGATCGGCGAGTGCGGCAAACGTATGGCTGAGTTGATCTTGCATTTTTAATAAACCGCTTGGTTAAATAACCAATGGGTTAAATATAGGCCAGATTAGAAAACGTGTCAATCTTTTTTGAAGAATTTTTTTCGGGCGAACGATTCCTGCTGGAACCTCTCTTATCCGGAAGTTTGTTCAGAGATGCCGAACGGGAGCGCGGTGCCGAGGAGAAGAAAGTCATCTTCGACTCCAGTTGGGCGCCGCTAGATGCAGCATACAAAACATACGGCCTTCCACAGCCCTCCCTGTCTTAAACTGGATAATCACTCAAACGCGTTTCAACTTCTGACAGACTTCATAAAATGATTCTGGAATCTGTTCTCACCGACGAGATGTCGCCGGTTCTCTTAAAAGAGACTCAAGATTTCCTGGACAGCCAAGATACGGGACACCCGTTTCAGTTTCCGGAGTGGGCAGGTGCCGGTTCGAGGGTCATGCTGCTTCGCAAGGATGGCCGAATTTGTTGGCTTGGTACATTCGGAGTGCAGCGGCCACTGGGCCGCACATTTCCATGGGTTCGTGCGCTCACTGCCAATCGCGGTCCCGTGTGTGATGACGATCGACTCTGGGACGCGGCCGCGGAAGAACTTGCTCGCAACATACGAGAAGAGAGGTTCGCTTACCTGGACGTCCTTCCGGAGTGGATCCGGCAAGCCGATGCCGACCATCCAAACTTTGCCGACCACTTCAAGTGGCACAGCATTGGAAAGCCGCGAACCTCGTTACGTCTCGACCTCAAAGCCGCGGAGCAAGACATCTTTGCGAATTTTCGTAAAACTGCGCGGTATGAAGTCCGCCGTGCGGAACGATTGGGAACCACTGTCACCACAGCCGCGAGTGATACGCAGATCGACGAGTTTCTGTCCGTCTACGAACGCATGGCAGTTCGAAAGGGTTTTACTCCTAACCCCATCGATAACTTGCGTCGCGTCATTCGTTGGTTGATTGCCTCAGAAACGAGAGGCGCGCTCTTGCTGGCATGCGCAGGGGAGGTCGTCCACGGCGGCGTAATCATCGCGCGGTCTGGGCGGAGATGTTGGTACATCTTAGGAGCCATCGATCGGGACGAGGGCGCGACCGTAGGCCACATTCTTCAGTGGAACGCCATTCGTTGGGCCAAGGCTCACGGATGCACCGAATATGATTTCGGAGGCTATACGCCTGGCGCTACATCCGGTCCAGCATGGTTTAAAGAAGGGTTTGGAGGCACAGTGGTGCACCTGGTCGCTCCGCATCGCAGGATGATCGAACGCAAACGTTACAACGTTTTTCGTCTAGTCTCAGAAGTCAGCAGTTGGGTACGAGCCTCTTGACCCCACTCTCTAACTCCGCAACGAACGAATCGCCCGCGAACCCGCTATACTCAGTCGTTTCGCGACAACCGGCCTCTGGCAGCCGTTTATTCCAGAGTGGGGCTTGTTCAGCCAATGTAAGTGACTTCTGAAATATGTCTGCCAGCGACCAAGCCGCACATCTTAAGGTCTACAACACGCCAGAGATTGTCGCTCGCTACGCTGCAATGGACTCTGTCAGCGCCTGCGAGCAAGCATTGTTCGACTCTTATCTTCGTCAGGGGATGGCGATCCTCGACCTCGGCGTGGGTGCAGGTCGCACCACACCTCATCTCTCCGCGATTGCCTCACGCTATGTGGGCATCGATTACTCGGAGGAGATGATTCGCGCTTGCCGCAGCAAGTTTCCCCATCTGCAATTCAATGTTGCCGACGCCTCCGACCTTTCACAATTCCACGATGCTTCGTTTGATGCAGTCGTGTTCTCGTACAACGGAATCGATTGCCTGCCGCATGAAAAGCGAGAGAACTGCCTGCGCGAATGTCACCGGCTCCTCAAGGAAGGCGGGGTCTACATCTTTTCGACGCACAACCCACGCGGCTTGTTTCTCGACTGGCGATGGGACCGCGAACGCTTGCGCCGCCTGGCGAGCAGGGTATCGAAAAGCGAAGGAGTTTTGTTTCATCTGACGCTGGCAGCATTGACGTCCGCCAGAGTGACGCTTGCCATCGCAAGGTCGTTCGTGAAAGCCATTCCTCGTGCTCGGTACAGACTGCCAACCGCAGCCTTCTGGCGAGGCGAGGGATACGTTGTGGACCCATCCTATGGCGGCCTGAAGTACTACTGCGAAATTCCCGCTTGCGCGGTTGCCGAACTTACACGCAGCGGCTTCAAACTTCTGCAACTGCTGCCAGAGAACCACCCCGGCAAGGGCAACGAGTACAGCACTCGTTGGTATTACTATGCGTTCTCGAAAGATTGACCGTCACCTAACAAGGATTGAGCGCCGCCTAAGAAGGGTTGAGCGCGGCTAATTTAGCTCCGGTTGTCATTCCGACGAGTCGCCAAGCGGCGACGGAGGAATCTGCTTCACCTCTCCGCGATCACATCCCACGCGTCCCGCCACCGCTCCCATCGCGCCACTCGCTGCCACCGCCTTCCCCGCTGCTCCACCCTTCCCGCACTTCGACGAGTAGATCTCACCAAACTCTGAACCTCAAGCCCCGGATACAGCCGCAGACTCCTCGCCCGCCCAACCTTTTCGATCGGGATCAGGTACCAAGCGTCCACCGGTTGCACATGCGCCGCAATCACATCAATATCTTTCTTTGTATACCGCTTCTTCCCACCGCCCCGCGTGGTGTGCACGGGCTGCACCTCATATCCTCGCCGATGCAATCTCCCCGTGCCCTTCACCTGCACACGCACCGCGCGCCCATCCCGCTGCCACACCACAAAATCGAACTTCTGATTGTCACCCCACGGCAGCGCCACATCGAATCCCATCATCTCCGCCTTCAACAAAAACGCCGCCTGCGAAATTTCCCCCGCCCGTTTCGGGTTCCCCCGCAACCGCAACCACCACTTCTCACATGGATCCACCGCAGCACAAAGCCAAGGAATCTCTCCATCCGCCTGCCTTGAGCCCGTTGAATCGTCGAAATTCTGACCCTCCGTGGAAACCTGGCACTGCCTCTCAAGCGCGATCCCTCCACCACCGGTGCCCCATTCTTGCCCTGAGCGAAGTCGAAGGGTCTCGCGCGCCCTTTGCGCGAGAAGTGCGGATTTTTCGTCCTGCGAATCCCTCCCCGCCCCCTCCACCACAAACCGAGCTCCCTTTTTCGTTCTACGTATCACGAACCTCACGAACACTCCTCCCCAAACCGCGTCACCCAACGCAGCCTGCATCTCAAACCTGATTTTTGAGCAGATACTTCAGAATAAGAATTCACAAACGCGAATTTCAGTGACCGAAATTACTGACCACCGTGCGCCGGAACACACAGCTGCAGATCCGAGAAATATCCACCTGCGAAAGCGGCGGCAGAATGCAGCCCACACCGCAAGGTGTGGGAACAGACTTCCAGCGCCGGGGAAGACTGCCAAACGAAAAACCACCGTGCCGGACGCACGCCTGATCGACCGCACAACGTAAACGCGAAAACGCGGGTAAGAATCCGGGAACGGCATGACTTATATAGGCTGCGGAAAGAGTGATTACGGCGGCAGTAGCGTGGAAGAGCTTCAGGGCCGCGTGAGTGACTTGAAACCAATGCGGGCTTTTAGCCCCCGTGGTCGTAGTGGGCGGGCTGATGGGACTATTTCCGCACCTTGCGGCCGATCCAATTCCCACAGGACGGATGTTTACTTCTGGAAGAGCGCAAAGACAGTTCCGCCTACACCGAGGGAAATTGTCACATGCGATGCCGACCTGCTGCGCTAATTCCCCCGCGAGCGCGGACACCAGACCCGCATCAACGCCATCCTGCGCGCGTATATGGAGGCGTACCGCTTGGAATAAATCAAGATCTCAGGCCGGAGACTCTTTCGCGATTCACTTTCCCGGGGCCGCCGGCGCGGACAGCCTGAGCGTAACAATTCTGTTGGTCAGGACCTGGACGGTGTCGTCGACAGCTCGATGTGGCAACTCGCAGGCTTTGAGAGCTTCGTGGATCGCCAGCCGATTGTATTTTGTTCTCCAACGGTCGGCGCATTCTGCGTACATTTCGGCGGCATCTGAGGCCTTTTCCCAATCATCAAGGAGTTCTTTGTCGTTCTCGTGCTCAAGTTGCAGAAGCATGCCCAGGCGCAGGCGGTTGCTGTTCCACTCAATCATTGCCGCATCATAGCGGTCCAGTACACCCTGTTCTTCTTTGATGACGTGGGGCGACAGCGGGGTCCTCTGACACTCTTGGCAGAACTCAATCCGAGACAGAGTAGTGAGGTCTCTCGATGCATCGACAAATTTGCCTAGTCTTAGGTACATCTCCTCGACCACCTTGCGTTCGCGGTCCAGATGCTCTTTGTAGGCGGCAACCTGGCGGTCGTGGTCGAGGCGGATTTCGGCGGCTTGAGCGTCGCGCTCTTTTTCGGAGTGCTGAAGCATGGCAGTGATCACCCCGCCAGCGATTCCACCGACAATAACAGTAACAAGAGCGGCGAATCCTGCAGACTCGAATAGTTGCAGCCACAACGGTTTTGTATCTTTCGACGGAGATCCAGAGCTTTTCTCGCGCTGCTTGAGGTAGTCGAGAGCGAGAGCTTTTAAGAGCAAATCGCGAAGCTCTTCGTTGGCTGGAATTGGTGGGGTAGGATTGCTCACATATGCGCCCCAGCTTTTGCCAATATGAGATTGCCAGCCGAAATGGTTCCGTTAGCCACTTTGACCTGAAGGTGCTCGGATTCCAGGTTTCCTTTTGTGGCCCAAACCTCATATTCCCCGGGTAGCAAAGAGGTAAATTTGTACTGGCCCTTGTCATTGCTAGTAGTGCTGACCGGGTTCTCTCGAGTGACTGTGTCTTGAAGCATTACAGTCGCACCGGAGACTGAACCGCCTTTGTCGTCAGCGACGATTCCAGCAACGGAACCGGTATGTGTGCGATCCGGACGGTCGGGCGCAGCTTGGCTCACGTGTTCATGTCTATTCTCCCAGGAGTGTACGGGCGTCGAACGGAGGGTGGGAAGGTTTAGTGCTAATAGTAAAGTGAGTAGAGGAAAGGGCTTAGCCATTGTGCCTCCGTGGCCTGGTGGCGGATACGTATCGTGAAGGGCCCTAATTTATGGGGAAGGAGAATTGTACACCGGATGCAAGAGGATTGTGGTCTATCGGGTTAGTAAATCAAAACATCAATAGACGAAGTTCGGAAATACTCGCTTTTCGCAAACGGCCTTTGCGAAAGGATGGGCTAGCACGGACGCGAATCCCTTCGTATTTGGAACACGCTACTAACGACCAATGACCGGAGCCACTTCCTTCGCCCCCACCTGCCAAAACAAAAACGAATAAATATCCGTAAACTCCTCGATCTGCTTCGTCACCGGCTTGCCTGCGCCGTGGCCCGCTTTCGACTCAATCCGTAGCAAGATCGGGCGCGTCTTGCTCTCGCCATTCTTTGCCTCGGCCTGCATCAGCGCGGCCATCTTCTTCGCGTGCATCGGGTCGACACGCGTGTCCGTATCGGCCGTCATAAATAAGATCGCCGGATACTCCGCGCCCGCCTTCACGTGCTGGTACGGCGAGTAGGCGTAGAGCCACTTGAACTGCGCGGGATCGTCGGAGCTTCCATACTCTGGAATCCAGAGCTTGGCGATCTGGAAATTCTGATAGCGCAGCATGTCGAGCAGCGGCACTTGGCAGATCACCGCACGAAACAGGTCCGGACGCTGCGTGATCATCGCGCCCATCAGCAGGCCGCCGTTCGATCCTCCCTGAATCGCCAGATGACTCTTATCCGTATATTTTTCGGCGATCAGATGCTCGGCAGCGCCGATCATGTCATCGAAAACGTTTTGCTTCTTGTCGAGCATGCCGGCGCGGTGCCAGTCCTCGCCGAACTCGGCTCCGCCCCGCAGGTTGGCCACGGCGAAGATGCCGCCGTGCTCCATCCAGAGATAAGCGGTGCGGCTGAAGGTGGGCGTCAGACTTACATTGAATCCGCCATACGCAGTCAGCAGCGTTGGATTCTTACCGTTTTTCGCGATACCTTTCCTGTGCACCACGAACATGGGCACGCGCGTACCGTCTTTCGACTTGAACCACTCCTGCGCGACCTCGTAGGCGGAGGGATTGATGGAGGGAGCGTCGACTTTGGTCCATAGAGACGTCCCGCCAGGGAGATCGCCGCTCGCAGGGGCATTCAGAGCGTCGAGACCAATCCGATAGATACTCGGCGGCAACGTGAAGGACTGAAATCCATAGAACATTTCATCGCGGTTCCATTTGCCACCCGTGCCAAAAACCGTCCCGATCGCGGGCAGTGAAATGTCCGAAATCTTCTTTCCATCGAGATCGAAAAGCTTTAGCTGCGACGTAGCATTCTGCTCATACTGCGCGAAGAGCTTGCCTCCGTACACAGCCGCGCCCTGCAGTACGGCGTCAGTCTGCGGAATGATCTCTTTCCACGCTTCCCGATCGAAGTTTCCGGCGTCGGTGACGAAGACGCGATACCGTGGCGCATCTTCATTGGTCGTGATGTAGACCTTGCTTTCATAGACGTCGGCGCCGTAGAGGAAGTTCTTGCCCGTGGTCAACCGCGTCGGAGCGTTGTTCGACTTGAGGTCTTTGAGGAAGAGTTCCGACTTCGTCCACCCTTGCGAGACATTAATAAGGAGCCAGCGACCGTCATTGGACAGCGATACGCTGGGCCAATCTTCCGCATCGCGTCCCTCGCCGAAGATAGGATCATCGTGTTCAGGATCATCGCCGACCACATGGAAATAGACGTGGCGGTTGTACATTTCCTGCCCGGCCGGCACGTCCCCTTTTTTCGGATAGCGCGTGTAGTAAAAGCCAGAGTTATCGTGCAACCACGCAACTGACGCAGCGCGCGTGCGCTCGATCGTATCGGAAAGAATCGTGCCAGTCTTGGTCTCGATGATGTGGAGAGTCGACATCTCTGATCCGCTCGGGGAAGTCCCATAAGCGACGTACTTGCCGTTATCAGAGGGATGGAACCAGTCGAGCGCAATGGTGCCGTCAGAGGCGAGTTGGTTTGCGTCGACAAGAACACGGTCGGGCCCGTTCAGTTCGTCGCGCACATAAAGGACAGGCTGGTTCTGCATGCCCTCACGCTTCGTATAGAAGTAATGTTTGCCAGCAATGAGCGGCGCCGTAATGTTGCCGATCGTCAGCAGTTCGGTGAGCCGCTTGTGAATGGCGTCACGTGTGGGTAGGGGATCCAGAATCGCCCGCGTGTAGGCCATCTCCTCTCCAACCCACTTCTGGGTCGCAGGAGAACTGCCGTCCTCGAGCCAGCGGTAACTGTCGGCAACTTTGGTGCCGTGGTAGATATCAACGATCGGCTTGATCTCAGCCTGTGGCGGTGCACTGGGAACGTTGGCCGACGTAACGCTCGAGTTTTTCGTGTTCGCCGATTTCGAATCGGCCCCAACAACGGCAGCCATCACAAGAAAACAAGAGAAAAGAAAAATACACAAAAGAAGCAACCCCCGCCCTCCACTCATACGCACCTCGACAGTTCCAATCCAAAAGCGTATCAGACCAAGTGCGAGTTTTCATGACGAAGGGCAAGATGCTATGATGCTAATGATCTGGCCGCCAGGCCAGCCACCACTCCTCAGTAGCTCAATGGCAGAGCATCCGGCTGTTAACCGGAGGGTTGTAGGTTCGAGTCCTACCTGAGGAGCCATTTTATGCAATAAATACGCGGCTCCGGCGATGGTCGGGGCCGCAAGTGTTTTAGGCTGAAACCGTTTTGCTATGGGTTTGCTATGTTGAAATACGGCGGTTTTTTGCCCGTTCCTGTGCCTTCTTTTTGCAGACTTTTCCTGATGCCTTAGGTTTCCGCTCCTTCTTCGCCTTCGCGGTCGGTATGCGAACCTTCGGCGATTGCGTCCTTCTGGTTTCGGAGTTAAACTGCGAGCGTTAGAGCAACCAAACGAATTCGGCCTAACGAAGAAACAGCGCTTCGTTGGGCCTTTTTTATTCATTGGCGAACGCCAGCATCTTCGATGTAACCTTTGAGATCGCGCATAAGGCTCTGGTACGGGTCGCCATCTTGACGGCTCAGTAAATGGGGAAATGATCTTTCCATCTCCCTATAGAAAACAACGACATCTTCCTCGGTCCGCTTGCCACTGGCACGTTGCTGCCAGAGGGAAAGTATCTGTGCCCTGCGTTCCCGTTCGCGAGCCCTTATTGTCATCCCTCATCCTCTTCGCTTCTTCCGTTCAGCCGCTTTCTTGCTGCGAACCTTCGCAGCGGCCTTGCTTGCCCGAGTATTGAACTCTTTACGCTCCTGCGGCGTCATTTTGGCAAACCGTGCCTTGCCGCCCTTCTTGCCCATCATGGAGAAGTAGCGGGACAACTGATTCTCATCTGGTAGGTCGGCCATTCCGGGTGCGAGTGTATATGCCCGTGACGGTAGTACCCAAGCCGTCTGGATAGTTGACATCCATGCCGTCTGGGTGCACTATTGTCGGCGTCTGTATTGCGTTCCCGATTCGCTGCGGCACAGACCATTTCCCCCATCGACAAAACGGGCTGAGTAGGTGCTTTCCACACCCGCTCAGCCCTAACCACCATTACCTGACCAGAGGCAACGATGGCATATACGGATAGTAGCGCGTTTCCCGTTTTCCTCACCATTCAAGACGATTCCAAGTACGTGCATCAGGCGATGCGCGAACTGGAGTTCTTTGGCGAGTTCTCCGACCTGACCATTGTGGAGATGCAGTGTGTTCTCCTCATGGCCGAATACTACAAGCGCTCCGCGGCTGAGGCGGATGAGTGGGAGTCATGATCATGGCCAGACTCCTATCCTTCCCGCAAGCTGAACTATTGCCCATCGCTGTTAACGGTGGGCAGACACCGCGGCCACAGACTCCGAAGCCTGACGCCGAGGTGCCTCTTTCGGATCGCTTAAGCGACGCTCTACGGGAAGCATGGTTTGAGCGAATCATTGACCAACTTCTCAGTGCGGAAGCGGGCGAGCTCAATCCCCACTGGAGAGCTGACATCCGACAGTCCCGAATCATCGTCGCCCTTTGTCGCAAGGACGATCCTGAGCCATTAGTCAGCTCGAGCTATCTCATGTACGGCGTGCATCCTGACTTGGTTTGGACCGCGATTCAATCGATACGCACCCCGAGGATCCCCTTGTGCCTGCTCTGCCGAACTTTGATGAATTGCGGACTTTTTCGGAGAATTGAGCGGATGCACTCTTTCTGTGAGCTGGTAACGCTTGAGCAATGGCTGAAAGAATGGTTGTTCAGCGCAAGTTGTTGTCAGTGTTGGTGCAAAATGGCACGGAGCACAGTCAGCGCACACTAAGACCATTTCCGCTTCTCCTTCGCCATCAGTATTCGAACCTTCGGGCCATAGCATTCTTCCGCTGGAGGACTAGAGTGCAGAGGATCCTCCGAACAGGGATCCAAACGACATTGGCCCAGCGAAAGAGAAGGCTTCGTTGGGCCGTTTTTCTTTAGGGGCCTTTTCGGTTTGTGAACCTTCGGGCGACTGCGTTCTTCCGCTTTAGGATTAGACTGCAGCTAGATAAGCAACCACGACGATGACGGCCCAGCGACAAACGGCGAAAATCGCTGGGCCGTTTTCTTTGTCTCTGTAAGTAAAAAGGCCCCGTCTGTGGGGACGGGGCTTTGTGGAGTGTGGCTTGCAATCTGTAAAAGCGCTCGCATGGTACCCGTCCTTTCCAGAAAAGCCTAGTTAATATTTGACGACAATTAAGCTTTTCCTTGACGCCTTGCCTTCTCCTTACTAGCATCCTCCGCAAAACGTTGGTTTGGGCCACCTTACATTTCTCAACTAAGAGAGAACGAGCCGAACGCCTAGGGGGGAGTTCGGCTCTGTAACCCGGAGGTCCGACGACCTCGTCCTGTCACCGTTCGGAGGACGGAGGGCGGCGATTCAGTTCATTGCAATTCGGACATCTGCAAATGTACCCGGGGTCATTCAGGGCCTCGACGTGATCACATTTCGGGCAGACAAACAGATGCCCCCACGGAATCATGATCTTGAATCCGTCTCCCTCGACACAGTAAGGACAGCGCACAGGGACCATGCAGAAGATCCTAGTTGGGAAAAACTAGAAGCTCCAACCGGCTACACGGGAATGCAACTTTCAAGTCCACTTTTCGTTTTAGCACACTTTTCGTGATTGAGTGGGGGTTCGAAGCCGCCGACACTGCCAGCAGTCACAGAAAAAGTTCGGGTCAGACAACGAAACCAAATGGCCGCAGCGCTGGCAAACGAACACGCTGCCAGTCTGTGTCATCAGTTTGAACTCATCGCCCTCAACGCAATATGGGCAACGTGGTTCGTCTGTAGCCATGCGGCGTCAACCTCTTTCGACTATACCCATCGGATCCGTTTTTCAAATGGTTCTGCGATAGTTCTACGAAGAACGAATGATTGGGATGAGGACGATGCCACGGCATAACAGCGACCAGTATGACCACGAAGGCCAACAGGAAGATGGGAAGGAATGACATGTCGCTCCACCTCCTTCCGCTACCCCTACCCTAGGCTCCGAATGTTGCGTGAGTGTTAAGAGTGGATGCGAATTGCTAGTGATTCCAATCACCTCGGCCCATTGAATATTGGTCGCGTTGAGCTTGTCTGTGCGCGGGCTTGCGGCGCGGCAGTCGTTGCGCATCCTGCCTGCGTAAGGCCTCCCCCAAAAAAGGGGCCAAGATCGGGTCAACGAGTGTAATCGCCTGGTTTTGACAGCCGTGGCGATTCGCACACCCACCGAAGTTACCGACGTTATCTGGATTTCCAAAAGCAAACAGGAGTATCAAGTGAGACACCAAAGTGAGACAAGATCTCACTCTGAGACCGGAGGCCGTACGATGCCCTCCCCGCTACCGCTTTACTATTTCTGTGCTTGGACCGACTCAGGTTGTCTTTGCGGGTGCGACCACTTCCATTTAACGCTCGCCGCTGCCGTCGCGTGTTCTTCTTCTGCAATGGCTGGCGCGTACGTCATTGCAGTTGAGAAGGGCGAGTATCGAGAGCTTGAACCGAAAGAGGAAGCTGAGTTCCAGGATCTGATGTATTCTCCAGAACGCAAACGAGCGGGTACAGTCCTGGACTGGCCGATGAAGCAAAGTCCGGAGCCGATTGATTAGGCCAGAATGGTGAATGGAGATTGGAATATGGAATCGTGCATAAGAACGCACGTGAACCGGACTGGCAGATGGATTCGAAAACACATGCGCCGCAGCGAAGAGTGCCGCCGTTAAGAGCGTCGAATATTTGCCCGCAGATTCAATAAGGGACGCGATTTTGTCTACAGCAGATACCCGATTGCGCCTCTCGGGCTTAGGGCGATAATCGCAAAGAACATTCCAAATTGCGAAATGGCCCACCGAAGAGCCTTGATCGTTGGGCCGTTTTTTGTTTCTGACGACTGGCCGTTATGACAGTTGCCGGATAGCGAGGTTTCTAGGAATATCAGGACGATTTGAACTTGAAACGCCTATGGAAGCCGCCCAGAACTTTGGGCGGTTTTTCTTGCTAGCAGAACTGTTAGTTGCCCCGTGGGCAGGCAGGTAGGAGCATTAGAGACGAGGAAACAAATCGGTGCAAGACTCGAAAGCGCGTTAGAATCCGTCCATCGGTCTCTGCACAAGTCCCCGAGGACGGGTTTTCCTTTTGGCTCCTTCGTTCTCCGAATCAGGAATGCCGACTTGGTTGATGGCACTCATGGTCACTAAACCTTCCCCTAAGATAATCTTCCGCACCAATAGGATCATGAAAGAGCGTCGATGGTGTAAAGAACTTACGTCCGCAGGTAGCACAACCTGCCATGATCGCAACCCCACCAAGTTTCTTGAGAATGACAAACGCCCGCCAGTCGGCAGGGATATGCTCTCGCACTCGCAAAATGCTCGCCTCGAGCAGCGCGGATGATAAAAGATTGGCCCTAAACGGTCCCTAGTCCTCAGGGCCTATTTTGGGGAAGAGCTGAGACGTACCAAGCGGGAGCAAGTTTACTCCGAAGGCTGGAGCAAGCAAAGGGCCCTCAGTCTCCAAACTATATACTCTGCTCATGCCAGTCCATCGGGTGATGTGTCCTTACTGCGATGCCGATCTGCAGATTCTTTGTCCGCTAGACCACATATTCCTTTACTGGAGAACCTGCCCTGAGTGCTGAAGGGAATGTCGAATCAAAGACGGGAATGCCGAAAAGAGCCCGAACTGATTTGGATGCTGGAAGGCTGGCACACGGTTAGGAAAGTGAAGAGGGTCGCCGGCCAGTTGTCGAGTGGTTTTCCTTGGAGGAAGGAAGCAGCGACCCTCGGAAGCATTTACAGGAATCGAACGCCGACTAGCCTTGCATGTTTACATCAAGACGCAAACTGTCAAAGTTGACAGGTATGCATGACTGGCCGTTATGACAGTTGGCTCCTAGTAACGCTTGGTGGACTATCAGAACGCTTCATCTTATCCAAATGGCTCGGTGAAAGAGTACCTGGGGAGGTCTCCCATCGGGCCATTCCCGCTAGTTCCCAAGTCTTTCCCAGAATGGCAGCGTGCGACTCGTCCCACCTTCGCCTAGATACTGGAAAATCTCAACCTCTCTCTGACATGACGGGCAGGACGCGAACTGACTAGGATTTTCCGCCAGTGCTGCGCGGAGCATCCCGCAGTTTGGACAGAACAGCAAAAGGAAATAACAGCGTGTGAGCGAATGCCGCGAGATTTCCTGCCCTAGATCAGCGCAAGGCATTTACGGAACAGTGACAGCGGACCAAGTATTCCCCGGACTGCAAACGTACAAAATTGTGCTGTTCGTGCTTCCTGCAACATTGATATCTAACTGCGGCGCCGATGGACATGAGCCAGACGGTGCAGCGTGGACAAACTGAATTGCTGCGGTTGAGTCTGTCGTTCCCGATGCTCTAGCGTGCCCGGTAATCAACTGGCCGTCGGATGCTCCACTCGCGGCGCTTTGTGTGCCAACCCGCGCGAAGGTGTTAGCGCCGCCATCCTGCCCTGTGAAACAGCTATTCCACTGATTTGAGTTGGCAGTATTACAGTCAATGGCGTTGCCGATTGGACTATTAGGAGCGCCGTTCCAGAAAAACGACGGCTGATTTGTGAAGAACGCTGTTTGCTGACTCCCGTCCAGAATCTCGTAGATCGTGTTCCCCGAACCGTTGAAGGTCCTCGTTACCGTCGTCGTGCCCAGAATTTCTATGTTGGTAAAACCAGCGTTGAGAACATCAGACGCAACAAACTCACCACCAAGTGCTGCATTGTCGTTTGCGATTGCGCGACCCTGCCCGACAACTCCAGCCGCTGCGCCACCCCCTACAAACCCGTTATTTGCCAGCCCAACCAGCCCTGCACCAGTCGCACCCGCGCGGCTGGAATTGCGGTACAGCCGACAACTCCACTCGTGACTGTACCTCCGATGACACCTGGGCCGGAAAGTTCGGTCAGAGGGACGCAGTTGTTGACCAAACTGGTGATGTAACCATTGACCAGCGAATTATTGAAGACGCCAGGGTTTGAGAATGTTTTTTGTGAGGTGGCACTTTGGTTGTCTTCGAGGGTCATTTCTGTGTGAGTTTGTGCCCACGCCTCACACGCTGCCAGAATCAGAACGATGAAAAGTAGACGTTTCATTTTTCCCCCTAGCGAATCCCGCGCCTTTGTTTCACGAGGTGAATGGCCCTAATTGCAGGATCTCCCTGCACATTCATACGGCGCGAGAACTTTTAGCGAATCCCGCCCGCCCTCAGGCGCAACTTGTCCATTGGCATCGACCATGCTTCTTCTTCGTCAAACGTGGCCGCTTTGCGCTCGGCTTCGATTTCTTCGGCAACCTTTGCCTTTGCCTGCTTCTCTAGTACGTCCTTCTTGAGGCTCAAGGAATTCCGCACCCTGCTAAACACAAGATCGAAATCTTCGGCAGTGGCAGTCGTCGGATCAATACCGAGAGCCCTTAAGCCCACGTTCATAGCTGCACTATTGTGCTCACAATCGGAGTACTCAGGTCGCAGTTGAAAGAACCTTTCGATTTGCCTTCCAAGGTCAGCTTGCGCTGCTTCTCTCTCTTGATCCTTGACGGCGGCGCGAGCCAATTTCCGGTACTCAGCGGGAGAACAGTTGTTGGCTACTGCATCCGCCCAATTGTCCTTGCCGTCCAATCTGTCCTTGATTCCCTGATTGAAATCGTCTGTAACTTCACGAGTCCCGCCGCCCCATGGACGTGGACCGATGTTTACGGAGTCACGCATTTGTTGTTCCTTTCCAATTAGCCGAGGATCTCAGCACCAGTCTGGACACAGTCCGACATGAGCAAGTTAAATTTGTTGGTGTCAAATATTGCAGTGGGGTCTAATTTGCGCATCAAGGGCTCGTCAGGCCTAAATCTCCCCTGACAGCGCATGCAAAGAATGTACCCAGGCGATGTCGGAATGTCGTTATCACGTACCCAAACACAGTGACTACCACCGCCAGCAGATTTTGGATGCTCGTGCGGACACCCATGTTCCTGCATCCAACGTTCATTGCGCTTCTTTTCCGCGACACCCTGCCCAGTCGCTAATCGTTCGGCCTGCTGTTGTTCGATGTCGGCTTGCTGCTTTGCTGTCATCGGCTCGGGCTTGCGCATCTCCGCAACAGTCGCAGCAACCGTGCCTGCAATAATCTGCTGCAGTTTGTCTACGTCGAGAGTGATTTCTTTTCCCATTATTGTGTTCCTTTTGCTCTCTGCTGTCGTTCAAATGCGATGATTTGTTCAAGTGCAACTTCGTCGCTGCTTCGGCGCTTACGATTCCATCGAGTCTTAGAATGGCGCTCTGCGATTAACGCCATGCGTATGAACTCATCGTGCGATAGCTTGGGATCTTCCATGCGCTGAAATAGGAGCACTAGATAGCGCCGCTTGCTCATGAGCTGCTGCTTTCTTGCCATCTCTACC
>Ga0126379_10000362_pt1 | contig 24785 bp, 46 predicted proteins | sample PanSoiMetPlot_24_FD_92640 | JGI IMG/M metagenome (GOLD analysis project Ga0126379, IMG submission 92640) | Tropical forest soil microbial communities from Panama - MetaG Plot_24 | ecosystem: Environmental > Terrestrial > Soil > Tropical forest > Bulk soil | place: Panama | collected 2016-02-17
ACCAGCCCAGCCGTGCCCGCCTGGCGGCTAGGGCCTCGGCCTCGGTCTTTGCGTCAGAGCAGGGCTGGCACAGCAGCTGCAGATTCCAGTCAGCCTCAGGGCCGCCCCGCTGTATGTGGTCCACCACAGCCCCAGGGCCGCCACAGACGCGGCAGCAGCCCCGGTCCCTGGCCCTGATGCGGGCCACCGTCTGCGGCCATCCTGGGGGCATTCGGCGGCCCGCCCCCTGCCACGGCTGGCGGGGGTGCTCGGGGCACGGCTGCAGCTGGCGGCAGGGCCACACCAGGCAGGGCGGCCTGGCCCGCTGGGGGCTCACGGCAGCCAGGTGACGCTGGCCCCCCGTGCCCGCCAGTAGCGGGCAGCTGAGCCAGCCGACCGGCCGACAGACTTACGGGCCACGGGCGGGGCCTCAATCACCCGGTAGGTATCGGGGTCCAGGACCAGGCCGAAAGTCACCATTCCGGTACGGACCACCAGCATGGGGCCAGGGATCATGGCCCCTCACAGGGGCGGCAGGTCGGTGATTCGCCGATGGCCCGGCTGCCGGTGCTCATGAGTCCCGGCCACGCAATCAGCGCACCAGGCCCCCGGCCTGCTGACCAGATTCCAGCAGGGCAAATCCTGATGCGGGCAGTTGCACAAAGGCCCGCCCATTCCCCCCGCCCCCATGGCGTCATCGGTGCCGCTTGCCCCGCCGTGCGGGGGCTTTCTTTACTGACGCGATCTTGCCACCAGCGCGGGCCTTGACCTTTCGGCGGGCCATGGTGGGGGTGATTGTCTTAGCCCCCCGCTTGGAATTGCTGGCCTGCTGCCCGGCCCTGGCTAATGCACTGCGGTGTATGCCTATCCGCTGGGCCTCGGATATGCCCGCTGCCTTTGCCTGGCTGGCTGTCGGCACTGGAAACCTGCGGCCTTTCGGGTCCAGGAATGCCGAGGGCGGCAGTTTATTGCGCTGCCTTGCCGTCAGCCGCCTGGCCATCGGGCCACCTTTCCCGGCCCGCCAGCATGCCCGGCCGTGCCCTGAGCCAACCTGACGGGGTGTGGTCCGGGGACCGGGCACACTGGCGGCGATCACTCACACGGCTGCCGAGGATGCCACCAGCTGCCGCAGCCCGTCAATCCAGGGGCGGCCATTCATAGACCGGCTTCCCGCTTTCCAGGATTAGCCGCCTGGCTCCGCAGAAATCACACCAGTGGTCATCCCCAGGGCGGGCCTCGGTCAGCGGCGGCCAGGTGTGCCCCTCACGGGCACACCACTTAAGCCGCTGCAGCTGGCTATTCCTGGTCATGCTCAATCGCTGCCAGGATTTCGGCTGCCGTCTCCCCTTCCTCATCTGTGATCCATTCTGAAAGCCGCTCGATTATCTCAGCACGGAGATAGGCCCGCTGTGCCGCTGTAAAGCCATGGCCGCTGCGGGCCTCTTTCGGCATCAGGTAAACGGACGGGCTGCCGTCCTTTTCCTTGGGGTATTCATGCTTGATCTTATTGGCCCGCGTCAGGTAACCGTCCTGGTTCACATAGCGGGTCAGATAGGCGCCACATTTCCGCATGCATTCCACATGGATGTGGAATATGCCGTTTACCTGCCGCTTAATCTTTGTGCGCCTATGGTCGGACCAGTCAGGCCAGCGGTGCTGCCCCACCCGGCATTCCAGGGCGTTTAACGGCAGATTCTGAGCCCACTGCTCGAATGCGGCCCACTGGCGGGCCAATTCAGCCTCGGGGCCTGGCGGGTCCAGCACCCCATTTCTGCTGCTGCCGTCATTGAACACTGGCGCTAACTCCGGTCGGCTGTCCGTGCCTGCCGTCATGGTGGGTTCCTCTCAGTCGGTGGCTGTCACTGGCTAGGTCTAGATAACGATAGCGGCCTGGTGTTAGCTTTGGCAGGCACCACCCCGGCAACGGGGTGGCAGGCCGCTGGCGCTGGGCACCCGGCCCCCCACTCCCCGTGGTGGCCCGGCAGCTGGTGGCCATAGGTGCCAGGCAGCTGGAAGCTGCCCCCTGAGTGACACCCAACGGGGGCTGTGCCTGGCACCAGGGGCACCAGGGCAGCGCGGCCCCGCTGCCGTTCCGGGGATGGACGCGGCAGCTGGCAGGCCCGGCCCTGGTGCCCTCACCAGTCATCGGGCGGCCCATCCTCGGCTGGCCGCTCGGGCAGCCCCAGCAGCCGCCTGGCGTCGGCGGCCCCCTTGCGGGATACCTCGGGGTCGGCAATCCCCTGGCTGTGCGGGCAGGCCCGGCTGGGGTGATCCCGGCTGCCGATGGCGGCCCCGCAGCGGGGGCACAGCTGGCCCGGTCCTGGCGGCTGCTGGCTGCCCGGCTGGCTGGGCCTGGCGGCTGCCCGGCCAGGCTGCCGCCTGGTCCTGCCTTCCTGGGTCAGGGCGTCGGACGGTGACCACTGACGGGGGCCGCCAGCAGGGCGGCCCCCTGTCTCTGTCTCTGCCTCTGTCTCTGTATATATTGCCAAACTGCTGCCCGTTTGCTGCCCCGTTTGCTGGGGCTTTGCTGCAGCATTTGCTGCGGCACTCGCTGCCCGCTTTGCTGTCTCATGGCCGCCGCTGGCCCCGGCCTTCCGGCGCTGCTCCGCTATGCGTTCAATGTCGGCCCTGGACCGCTGATGCTGCAGGTAGTTGTGGACATTCACCCCGCCGTCTGCCGACTCCACAAAGCCCCGTTCCAGCATCAGCCTGCGGCTGGCCCGATTGCCAACCTTTGCCCAACGGGATGCCGGAATGAAACCGTCTTTTCTGAGCCGTGCGGCTGTGGTCCAGCAGTCAACGAGTGCCCCAACGACTAGCAACTTAATGCCTATCGGAAGCCCATCCAGCTTGTCATCGTCTAGCAACTGGTCATCGACCTTGACATAGGTTCGGTTCGGTCTAGGCATGGCCAGCCAGCCAGTCATCCACTGACGGCGCTGGCCCCGGCCTGCCCCGTTCGCGGTGTTCCAGGATCAGGCCGCGCTGCACCGTCGCCAGCACGTCTGCCCGGTCCATATCCAGCCGCCACATTGCGAATGCGATCACTTCCTCACGGCAGGCCCGGCAGCGGCCCCGTGATCGCGGGATGGCATGGCAGCTGGGGTGCTCACAGGTCGGCGGCCCCGGCAGCTGGCACAGCGGCAGCCGCTGGCAGCTGTGCTGGGGCTCAGCCATGGCTAGTCCAGCGTCCCCTGCACATACTGCGGCGGCAGCCCCAGGCAGGCCCGGCAGATGCGGTCAGTGGCCCTCGGGGTGACCCTGAGCCATAGGTCCCGGCTGTCCATCAGCTGCCCGCAGCGGGTCATTTCGTGGCCCTCGGGCCAGGGGTCGAGGGCGGCCCCGGCCTCGGCCAGGTGCAGGACCGTCAGGATGCGGCCTGCGGGGGCACAGTAGACAGGCTGAGGGCTTCCCAGCGGCTGGCTGTCCTCAGGCATGGCCCCGGCCCCCAGGCCGCCTGCGGGGCTCACGGCGGGTCGGCGGTCACTGTCGGCGGGGGCAGCATCAGCCTGTCTGGGGGGACCGTGACAGAGCCCTGCCAAACGGTGGGCACAAAGACATTGACTGGCAGGTGAACCGTCATTTTCATGACCACACAGCCAGGCTCGGGCTGATCCGGCCGACGCTGGGTGATCCGGCCCGCCCGGACCTCTTTCAGGCTGCTGCCCCCGGCCCACCAGATGGCCCGCAGCTGCACCCAGAATTCAGCAGTGATCATGGGCGGCTGAATGGGTGGCGGGGGTGGTGGGGGCAGCGCGGGCAGGTCGGCGGGGCCTGGCCGGTAACCGTCCTCATCAGGCTCAGGCAGATAGCCGGGCGGGTCCTCATATGGGTAATCGCTCACGGCTGGCTCACAGAGCCCTGAGGGGTGGCCGGTCCCTTTCGTCATTGTCCCAGCGCACCACCATGGGCTGGCCGGTGGCGGTGTCCTCAGCGTCATACCAGAGCCTGCCGTCCCGGCCATACCAGGGGCGGCCCAGCTGAATGGTGACACGGCGCGATGGCGGCCCAGCTGGCACCACCCGGTATTCAGGGTCTGGGCCTGGCATCGGCCCCCGCGTCAGGCCGCTGCCAGGTGGCCAGTCGGCGGGCTGGTCATTGATGGCCTCGGCTGGGGCCGCCTTGATTGTCTGCGGCCTGGCCCGGCTGGCGGCTGGCTCGGGGCGGCCATTGGACCCTGCCCGGTCGGGGTGGGCCACATAGACGCCACGGCGCACCTTTTCCAGCACGTTCGGGTAAAGGTTATTCAGTGCCCGCAGGGCTGCCCCTGCCGCGCTGTATGAAAGGCCGGTGTTAGCAGCGCACTTTTCCAGGGATATGGGGCCTTTTGTTCGTAATGCCCAGTCCCATACCTCTGTCAGTCTTTGAGCAGTCATTGGCCGGATGCTCCGATCGTGTCTAGCAGGAATGGTTCACAGGGCCAGGCCCTGCCTCGGGGAACGTGCAGGGCCACAATGCGCCGCAGCCGCAGCTGGCCCCGCGATGGCTTATCTGCAATGACCGGAATGGCCCGCAGCCACTGGGCCAGCCGGTAAAGGTCATTCCACCAGTCATCGGCCAGGCGGGCATCGCCCCGCTTAACCTGGACCAGCACCAGATAGGGGCCAGGCTTTGCCGCCACCAAATCTGCCTCACCCAGGCTGCCGCCTGGCCGCCACACCACAAAGCCGTCACGCTCAAATGCGGCCCTGGTTTGGCGTTCCAGTTCATAGCCCTGGTTATAGCGGGTCATCACCCGCCCCCGTTATTGCCTGCTCTAATAGCTCAGCTGCCCCCGATAGCCAGCGGGTGTCCTGGCTCGCACAGTCGGCGGCTATCTGCCGCCAGCACTGGGCCAGGTCCCAGGCCCGGCGCAATCCGGCATGGTCGGCGGCAATGTGGGCCTCGGCCTCGGCCAGCTGGGAATCCAGCAGCCGGATTACTGCCTGGTAATCCTCGGGGGCTGGCCAGGGCCAGTCAGCGTCAGTCATCGTGGGCCTTTGCCTCAGCCCTGATGGCCTGGGCTGCCTCATCTTCCAGGCGGGTTATCTGGTCCAGGTGCTGCCTGGTCATCATCACTAAATGCTCACGGTCGGCCCTGGCGGCATAAACCTCATCCAGCAGGGCGGCCACATCCTCTGGCCGGATGGCGGCCCGGTCGCCATAGTCCACAAATAGGCTGGCCCGCTGTGCGATATCCGACAATTGCGCGTCACTCATCATCGAATAGGCTCTTTTCTGGTGGGGGGTCCTGGGGTGCCTCTGCCGCCTGGTCCTGCCGGTCCCTGGCTTCCTCGGCGGCCTGCCTGGCTTCCTCAGCTGTCAACTGGTCCAGCACCTGGCCAGCCTCGGCCTCGGTCAGGTCATTACTGCTGGCAATCTTGCGGTCAATGACCAGGCCGATAAAGGCCCGTGCCCCCTCACGGTCGGTGATCCCGATGCGCCGCAGCGATGCCCACAGCCTGGCCCGCTGGGCGGGGCTGATCATGGTTGCCTGGTCATGATCAGCACCCGGCCCAGCGGGGCTGTCCCCCTGCCCAGCGGGGGTGTCCTCAGATTGGCCCCCAGGCGGCTCTGAGCGGCCCTCTGGCGGGCTGCTGGCCTCGGGCTGGGGTGCTGGAAGGGCCGCAGCTGGCGGCCTGGTGCGGCGGGCTGTGCGCTTTGGGCGGGGTGGCGGCCCCCCTGTGCCACCAGTGCTGGGGACCACCACCCCGCCGTCCTGCCCCTCATCCCCGATTTCCTCAACCAGGTAGGGGAGTCCCAGCAATACATCGGCGGCAATCCAGCGGGCCATTTCCCCGGTGCAGCGGGCCACCAGCATGACCTGGGGCTGGCGCTGCCAGCTGCCCTTAGGGTCATTGAATCCCCGCACACCCAGATTTCTGGCCCGGTCAATTGTCCATTCAGAGTTAACGGGATACCAGTCATCACCTTTGCGCTTGCCGCGCATGATGGCCCTGGTATTGCTCACGTCTATCAGTTCCAGGGTGTGGCCATGCTGCTGCAGCAGTGCCCTCAGCGCGATGGCCCGCAAAGCTGGCTGCCCCGACCCAGGCGGGATGATGTCGATGGACCGCAGGCTGGCCATCGGGTCAAAGCCCAGGGCCTGGCCGGTCAGGATGGCGGCAGCCCCCTGGGCTATTGAGCCCTTCCAGTCGATGGCGTTTTTGTCATCCCTCAGCCGCAGGCTGTCTGGAAAGAATCGCGTAGGGGCAAAGATGGCCGCTAACTGCTCAGCTGCGGCAGCCTCATCAGCCCAGGCGGCCAGGCTGGGCCTGGCGGCCTCGGCCTGCAGTGCAACGGTCATCGGATGGGCGGCTTTCTAGTCGGTGTGTCACGCTGCCTCGGGGTCGGCAAAGATGGCGTCACCCACCCAGCTGGCCATTTCGTCAGCGTGGTGGTGCAGCCAGGCCAGGTGGCGGAATGTCAGCCATACCTGGTCCCCGCTGTCCAGGGGCCGCAAGTCATAGCCATCTGCCCTGACGTGCAATGCCCCGCAGCGGGTAATTCCCAGGTCGGCCAATGGGTGCTCTGCCCCATCCTCGCCAGCTGTGGTGTATGTCTCGGCCCTGGCGTAAGCGCAAACCTGGGCCGCAGCCTCGGGCCATATTCCGCTGCGGCCCGTCTTGATATCCAGCATCCAGACCTGGCCCGCCATATGGGCAACCAGGTCAGCGGTGCCGCAGTAAATGACCTGCCGGTTGCAAACTACCAATTCCATAGCTACCGGGTCCGGGTCCCATTCCCTCAGAAATCTGAGGTATGAATCCACATGCCCGGCCAGGTATTCAGGGACCGATACCTCACGGTCGGCGGCTAGGGCCTCGGCCAGCTGGTGGACCTTGACACCCTTACGGGCCGCCTGGTCCCTTTCCTCATACCGGGCCTTATTCAGCTTTTTAAGCCGCTCTGAGGGTTTCAGGTCGGCCAGGTCATCCCAGTGGTCCACGGCATATTCAGCCGTGGTGCGGCCCGCCCATTCAATCAGGGCATCTTTGGGCAGTTGCTTAAGGATCGTGGTGACGCCAGGCAGCTGCTGCCCATCGGCCCAGTAGGTGTGGCCAGAGCCCCGGTCACGGCGCACCAGGGTCATGACGCGGCCCGGTCCTTTGCCTGCCGCAGGCTGATGGCGTCCAGCAGCTGCCGCAGGTCGGCCACTTCCTCTGGGGTCGGGGGCCGCTCACGGGCCGCCAGGGCGGCCATGCGCTCACGGCGGGCCTGGCTCCGCTCAGCCTCGCTGGCGGCAGGGTCGGGGGTCACCTGGCCACCCGCAGACTGGCGGCAGGCTCGCCGGTGTCCACTGACTCAAAGATCGTTTCCACGCTGCAGTCCAGGGCCTGGCAGACGGCATCGACCGTGGCCGACGAAACGGGGTGCCCGTGCAGCATGTTTCGCACGGTGTCTACGTGTAACCCTGTGACTCTGGCTAACGTTGTGGCATGTGTGCCCAGGCCCCGGTCCAGGGCCTGATGCAGAATGGCGTTTGGTCGTGCTCTGAAACCAGGCACGGGGTCATCACCACGGTCCCCTGTTGGCGGGCAATCGGCGGGGGGGCCTCGCCAGGCATCTGGGTCCCCGGTTGAGCGTTCCGCCAATCCTTACTCTGGGGGTTCCGGCCTGTCAATGTTGGGGTCACCCTCGGCCCCCCAGGAAACTGCTCAGGTAAAGGCAAAGCAAAGCCCCCAGGGCGGCCATTCCCGGCCCCAGAGTGCCGCCCCCCGGATGCCCTTCCTGGTTCCCCGGAACCAAATAAGACACCCCCTGACCAGTGATCTTGTCAGGGGGTGTCTCAGGCTGAGACTGGCCCAGATTGGACTAGACCATTCAGGCCGCCAGGTGGCTGGGCACCAGCTGCACCCGGTCATCTACCGTCAGAGCCCTGGCCCCGCCGTTGCCTGGGGCAACCGTGATGGTGGGGCCGAATGCCCGCTGGATCATGGCCCGCTTTTCAGCTGCGGTCATGGCGTCCCAGTCCAGCTGACGCGGCAGCGGGGTGCTGACCTCGGCTGCCAGCTGGGCCTGCTCATCCTGGACCGCTGCCAGGCGGGCCTTGACCACTGCCCGCAGCTGGTCATATTCGGCATCATCGGCCAGGTCCAGGGCCAGGTTGCCCAGCCGCTTGCGCCACCTGGCGGCCTCGGCCTCTAGTTCGTCCTGGCGGGCTGTCAGCGCGGCTGTGTCGGCCTGGGACGCGGCATACCAGTCAGAGCCTGCGGCCCACCCTTCCAGGCTGTCTCTGACCTTCCTGTGCAGCTGGTCAGCGCTGATGGACACACCCCGGCAGGCCCTGGTGATGGGCAGCCCGTCCCGGCCCACCAGCTTGGGGTGGGGGTTTTTGCAGCTATAGCTGGGGGTGGTCCTGATGACCTGCCACTGGCCCCCGATCTTGCGCCGGTCATACATCGGCTGCCCGGTCAGCTGGTTGAGGCAGACGCCACACCGCAGGATGGGGCCTAGCGGGTACTGGTCAGGGTCGATGGCCTGGCCCCTTTCGCGGCTGGCGAACACTGCCCGCACTTCCCAGTACAGCTGCGGCGGCAGGGGGCTGGGCTCGCCGGTCGGCCCCGCGATGGCACCCGGCTTGCTGCTGGGCACCAGGCGGCCTTTGCGGTTCCTGACCATGGGCCGCCGCTCGGTCATCAGGCCATAGGTGATGGGCCGCTGCAGGGCCGCCCGCAGCTGCTTAAGGCTCACCCGCTGGCCCCTGCTGTCATGTACCCAGCTGCCTGGTTCGGCCGTCCAGCGGCCTTCCAGGGCTTCCCAGATGGCAGTCAGGGCCTGGCCCTGGATGACCTGGGGGGCAACCTCGGCCAGCAGGCCAGCGGCTGTGGGCTCAACCACCCAGATGGCCTGCCTGCCCTCACCCTGCAGCTGATAGCCCAGGGGCGGGCTGCCGCCCATGACATAGCGCATGCGGCCTGCCTCTCGGGCCACGTCACGGTGGTCCCGGCCTCGGCGGCTGGTGCTGTCCGACTGATTGATGACTACGGCAGCCATGATGCGAAACACCATACGGGCATCAGCGTTCGCCCCCAGGTCCAGCACCTGCTGGGGGGTGATCAGCGGCAGCCCATTCTGGGTGGTGACTTTCAGCAGCCTTTCACTGTCGGTGCCGTTTCGGGCCAGCCGGTCAAAGTGGTAAGACATGGCCCCGTCAAAGCGGCCAGAGGCCAGGGCTTCCAGATAGGCTTCCCAGCCTGGCCGGTAAACCGACTCATCCCAGGCTGACAGGTCATCATCGCTGAAATACTCAGCAATGCTATTGCCGTTTGCCTGGGCATGGGCCTGCTGCATTCTTTCCTGGTCATCCACTGATGTCAGGGTGCCGTCCGGGTTACTGCTCAGCCGCGAATAGGCGGCCAGGGCCTGGTATGTCATGGTGGGTTCCTCTCTGGCCCCAGGGCCTGAGCCCTGGGGCCTTACTTGTCAGGCCAGGGGGACGGTGACGGTCAGGGGCTCAGCTGGTCCCTGCCGCATCGACCACGGCGGTATCTGGTAGCGCTCACGGATAAGCCCCTCAGCCTCGGCCCCGGCCACTTCCCGCAGGTCATGGCGGCTGATGGGGTCAAAGCCCATGCTGGCGACAGCCCAGGGCTGGCCATCGACCGTGACCACATCCCCGACCGACAGGGACCGCAGACGGCGGGCACGGTAGGCCGCAGCAATGGGGTGCGGCGGGTCCTGCTCATGGCCGATGTTGAATACCTCCCAGGCATCGGCCAGCAGCACCTGGGCCAGGTGGTCATCCAGCTGGTCAGGCATCTGGACCTGGTACTCAAAGACTTTGACCAGCGGGTGCCGGTCCTTTGGGTCAGCGTTTACCCGCCCGCCAGCCTGCAGCCTGACATTCAGGCCAAAGCTGGCGTCTGGGTCGATGTTGTGATGAATCGTGACTTTGATCATGCGGGCCATGGTGGTGGGTTCCTTTCAGATGTTGCGGCTGGTGGGCTGGTTCATTCGGTACTCAGCGAGGATGCGCCCGACGCTGGCGGTTTCCACGCGGACGGCGGCATTAGTGGCCAGGTCAGCGAGGAAGTTAAGGCACTCAGCCAGGCTGCCCCGGTAGTGGTGCCTGGTGGTGGGCTGCTGGTATTCCGTGTCACCCATCTGCCTGGTGGTGGCCTCGGCAACGTAGCTGCTGCCTGCGGTGTCTTTCATGGTGGGTTCCTTTCGTGGTGATGGCCCCAGGGCTGGTGCCCTGGGGCCTGGCGGCTAGTTGACCGGCCGGTGGGTGCCCTCGGGGTCATGAGGGCTGGCGGCAATCAGGTGCTGGTCCAGGTCGGCCTGGCTGGTGCCTGGGTATCCGCAGATGCAGTCCCAGCGGCCCGTGGTGCCCTGGCGGCTCTGGCTCATGTCGGTGGTCCCTTCCTCTCAGCCGATGTAGTGATTCAGCTGTGCGGCGCACGCGGTCAGCTGGTCAGCGCGGGCCAGGTGCCTAAGCGCTGTGCGCCGGTCCCGGTCGGTGATCGTTTCGGCGGCCAGCAGCTGGTGGGCCTCGGCTGCCAGCTGGCGGGCCTGGACAGCCCAGCCGCTGGCGATGGCCGCAGCTGTGGTGTTGTGCGGCTGCCAGCTGTCAGGGATCGCGGGGGCCTCAGCCTTTGCCGCGTCCTCACGGGCACAGGCCAGGCAGCCCAGGTCAGCTGTGGTGCCAGGCCGCAGGCCGTGGCCCCAGCCGTCGTGGTGGCGGGTTTCCATGGTGGTGGGTTCCTTTCGGTCGGTGATCATGGGCGGGCATGGGCACGGGCCACGGTGCCGCAGTCGCGGCACTCATCCCCGTATTCCGTGACAGCCCACCAGTCCAGGGTCCTGGGGCAGGCCGCCTGCAGCCGGGCGGTGACCTCGGCAGCGGCCTGGTCCAGGCAGGCCATGGCGTCCAGCCGCTGGGGGCTGAATAGGGCCACGGTGATGGCCACGGCATAGACCTCAGCGGGGGTGGCCTCGGGGGCATTCGGCTGGTCCTGGACCAGCCATGCGCGATGGGCCGCAGCCTCAGCAGCTGCGGTCATCGGGGTGGTCATGTGGGCTGCCATGTGGTGGGTTCCCTTCCTATCCCCCCTGGTGGGGGGCTGTGCGCGTTGCACGTAGGGTGCAACGTTTGGTGTATGCCTTAGAATTCCCGACCCCAACGGGGCGGGCACTCTAAGGCGTTGACCTGCGGGCTGGTCAGGCATCCAGCCGGGCGGCAATCCGCTGAGCCGTCTGCAGTTTGGCCAGTGCCCGCCTTAGGGCGGCTTCCTCGCGGCGGGCCATGCCCCAGGGGAAGATCGGCGGCCCTTCCACCTGGGCAACTTCCTGAGCGGCAAAGGCCAGGGCCTGGGCTTCCAGGCGGGTCAGCCTCAGCCTCACCTGCCTAGCGGCCATCTGTCGGGCCATCCTCCCCGAGGGCGGCCAGCAGGTGGCCACGGATCGTGGGCAGCACCTGGGCCGCCCATTCGGCTGGGGTGGTCCTGTCATCCCCGAGGGCAAGCGGGGCCACGATGACGCGGCTGTGCAGCTGCCAGGCAGCGCCAGGGGCCGCCCTGGTTTCGATGGTGACGCGGGCCTCTGTCAGCATGGCGGGCCATCCTCCCCGGCTGGCCCGTCTGGGTCCCCTGGCGGGGGCCAGCTGCCGCTGCCCTGGCACAGGCAGCATGGGTCCCCTTCCTGGTGCAGCGGCCCGTCATGCAGGCACATGGTCAGCGGCTGCAGCTGGCCTGAGCCCAGGCATAGCGGGCACTTGCCTGCAGCGATGGCAGCCGAATAGGGGCCGCCCTCGGCAGCCTCGGGGGCGGGCATGTCAGGCCGCGTCCCCCGTGGTCACAAAGGTGCCCCGGCCGGTCACGATGGCCACCAAACCCTCATCCACCAGGGCCTGCACCGCACGGCGGGCAGTGCCCTGGCTGATGCCGTACTCAGCCGCCAGCTGCGGCCCTGACGGTATCGGCCGGTCGGGGGCCAGTTCCCCGCTGGCGATGGCTTCCCGCAGGATGGCCGCCAGCTGCAGGTATTTGAGAGTGCCGCTCTGGTGATCAATCTGCCTCATGGGTGACAGCTTAGTCAGGGCCATGGCCAGTCAGCCAGGGTTAGGCATAGTGTGACAGTGACCACCACACCAGGTAGTCAGACAGCCACCAGAGGGGATGGGGTCACGGTGACGGACGCGGGCCAGCTGACCAGGCAGGAAATTGACCTGCTGCAACGGCTGAGGGGTGAGTATCCAGACTGGGCTTTCCGGGGCCTCTGGGTGCCCACCAGCGCTGGTGAGAATTGGGATAACTGGATGATTCCGCCACCCCCAGACAGGTACAAAGTCATTGCCCAGCGTGACGGCATGACCGTGGTGGCATTCAGCGAGGATGAACTAACCAAAGGGATAAAGGAAGCTGAGGCAGGGCATGGCGAAAGTAATAGTGACGCTGGATGACCTGGACAAAGCCGATGGCCAGGAAACACGGGCCAGCATAACCAGGCAGCTGGTGTTAATCGACCTGGACTCAGCGGGCCAGGTCACCAGCCGCCAGGCTGTGGAATTGGACCTGACAGCGGAACACTCAAAGGCCCTGGATGCCCTGCTGGCCCCATACCTGGCCGCTGGCGAACCGATAGGGGAAACCCCCAGCCGCCCAAAAGGCCCCAGTAAGCGGCGATTTAACGGCCGTGCCCTCACCCCCGAGACAACGGCAATGCTGGACTGGGCCGACAGCCAGGGGTGGGCCTATGAAAGCAAATCGCGCAACGGTGATGACCGGACCTATTACCCAGAGCCCATGAAAGCCGCCTGGCGCATCCATCAGCGCGAAATGGCCCAGCGGAACGGGGGCCAGTCGTGAGGAAAGTTATCACCAGGATTGTGGCCTGGGATGACCTGGACCTGGCCGATGGCACAGAGACTGAGGCAGACAAAGCGGGGACCCTGGCATGGGCGGGCAGGTCGGTGGACCTGGACCTGACCGGGGATCACCATGACCAGCTGACAAAGTTACTGGCCCCCTATTTCAAGGCGGGCCGCAGGTCAGCCGACCGGACCAGCAAACTGCCCGACAGCCAGAGGCTGCGGCAGCCGCCCACCCCGCTGGCCAGGGCTCGCCGGTATAACGATGAAATGGCCACCTGGGCTGCGGCCCAGGGCCTGCCATTTACGGCAGCCGACAAAGCCAGTGGCCGCAAGCGAGTATTCCCGACCGAAACTCAGCATGCATTCGCTGAGCACCTTAGGCGAGAGGGGATTTCAGCATGGTGGATACCTGACCGGACAGCTTAACTACCCAGGCAAGTGAGGATGTGTTTAACAGTGCCGGATACCCGCCAAACCAGCATGATGTTAGACCGGGGCTATACGTGCCCCCAGCAAGATGGCTGGTGGATTCAGAAAGGACAGACAGGCATAGTGCGAGCGTATTTCGATGGTGGGGACACCACAGCCCCTGGGGCCACCATCATTGTGGAAGATCGGGACGGCGGCCTGGCCTGGCAGGCTGACCTGATCCTGCCACCCCAGCAGCTGCTGCTAACCAATCTCACCCTGGCTGAGCGGCAGGCAATGTGCCTGGCTCAGCGGCCCCCAGAGCCCCGCCACGCCAGGACCCAGCCAGCCACCCATGCCAGGCCCTGGCGGGCCGCCTGGGGCCGCCCTGGGGCCAGGCTGTGGCAGACGCGGGGTGATGGCCTGTGAGCCGCCTAACCGACCTGGCCCGGATGCGGCCCGAGGGCCGCATTGCCGCATTCATCACGGCGGCCCAGGCAGCTGGCATCAGGCTGCAGCCAGAGCAGATGGCAGCTGTCCGCAGCTGGTCAAGGGACATTCAGGCCACCCGCGCTGTGGACCTGGAACGGGCACAGCCCGGCCAGCTGCCCGCCTGGACTGCGGGCTGGGCTGGGCTGCCCGAGGGGCGGCCAGGATGACCGGCAGGGCCGCCGAGGGCGGCAGGGCAAACCGTGCCCAGCTGGCCCTGGTGGCTGGCTCAGCGTTCCTGCTCGGGGCTGGTGCCGTGACCGTGGCCCTGGCCTGGTTCCTCGGCAAGCGGCTCACGGTGCGGGCTGGGGTGGTCCGGGTGATGGACCCAGCCGAGGATGGCCAGGCGGCCAGAGCATCGGCCAGGACCGGGCAGGATTAGACCGGGCAGGCACCCACCAGCTGCGGGCCGCTTTCAAGCATCCCCGGCCCGTCCCTGGGGTGAAATCGACAGCACCAGGGTGCCTGCCCCCTTTATGGCACAGGTTTGGGGCCAGCGGGCCTCTCGGGGGCAGGCCCGCTGGCCCCATTTTGCATGCGGTTCCCGAGGAAGCCGCCGACAAAGGCACCCAGCAGCGGGGCCACAATGTCAATGACGGCATACCAGGCCCCTGGGATATCCCCGTTGGGGATTGCATAGGTGTATAAGGCCCAGATGATGAGGCCACCGATGGCAGCGCCAATGGCGGCCCCGTCAACTTCCTTTGAGGGTCGCACGGCAGCCCCCTAGCGGTTCCTGGTCCAGAAAACCAGGCCCCTGGGCATCGGGGCACCCCGGCCAGGCCCGGCCAGGTAGCGGGCAAAGGCCGCGCTATTGCCACGGTTCATATTCTCAAATGACACATTGATGATGTTATTAACGGTGGTGCTCCGACGCCTCACCAGCTGGTCAAGGCTGAAACTCCCGTCTGCCACATGGCGAAATGGGCCGCTCATGTTACCCCCTAAGGCTCTGCTGACTATGGTGGGGACCTGCCGGATAATCGGGTCACCAGGGCAGGCAGTGGCAACGTGCTGCCGATGCCAGCCCACCCCGGCCTGGCTCGCATTAGCCGCCACGCGGACAGTCAGCGGCCCATACCGGCCAGCTGCCCACCTGATAATCCTGGCGTTAGCATCCAGCTGGGCAGTGGTAAGGGACTGGCCCACCCCTGCCTCATTCCCGATGCCGATACTGCGGCCATTGGCCTGTTTTGCATGCCATGCCGTATTAGCGGTGTCCACCCATTGCCATATGGACCCCGCCCTGGTCACACCAAAGTGATAGCTGACCTGAGAGGCAGGATTCCGCAGCCAGTTTTCGGCCCCGGACAATGACGAAACCGTGTAGTGGACAATTGCGAGATTTACCCGCACGGGGCGGCCCCGGTTGAAATGGTTTACCCCGGCCCGCCACTGTGCGCCCGGCATCCTAGCCATCGGCAGTCTCACCTGGGCTGTCTGGATAGCTGTCTGGGCTGCCTTCCTCCCGCTGGGGCTCGCCACCCTCGGGGGTGCCATCCTCGCCAGGGGCGGCATCTTCCTCATAAGGCTTTTCTGGCTCGGTGCCCTCGGCCTGGTCCTGGTCCTGCTCGGGCTGCTCGGTCATTGTGTGTTCCTTTCTAATTCCCTGGGTTGTGTTTCCAGAGGGCCAGGGTTGACCCTGCATAGATGGTGGATTGGGTATCGGTGTTAACCGACCGACGCCAGCGGACGGCAAAGGGTCCCCCGTTTGCACCAGTAATCAGCACCCCCTGGCCCCAAACGCTCATCTGCGAACCGAGGCCATCAGTCCAGGCGGCCAGGGTGGCGGCAGTCCATGCCTGGCCCTGGGACAGCCAGGCATTACTGGTGCCCCGGTAAATGAGGCCGATATTGCCCGATACCCCGGCAGGGGCCACCCAGCCAAAGCCGAACATGCCCGCTGAGGCACCCTGGCCGCCCTGGTAAATCAGGCACATTGACACCAGGTAAGCCGTGCGGGGCTCAACTGGCACGACTAGCTCAGGGTCAGTGGTAAATGCGGTCCCGGTGTTCCCGGTGCCCGCATTGCTTTGCTTGCAGGCAATTAGCCCAGGGCTGACAGCGAATGTGGGCAGGGCTGGGGCAAAGGTCATGGCCGCGCTGGTATTGGCATTCGCGGGGGCTGTGATCGTGCCCAGCTGTATGCCCGTGCGGCCCACTGCCTGAGCCGCAGTAATCAGGGCCAGCTGCCAGGTGCCCGCATTAACGTTAATGTCGCACCACAGAATATCTGTCCTGCCGCCCGTGCCCGCTGCAGTGGTGGTAATTGTGCTGGTGGCCAGGCTGCCCACCACAGCGCTGGTGCCATCCCCGCAATCCACGATGGCCCGCCATGGCCCGATATTGATAACCAGGCCCGTGCCCGCCGACAATACGGGGGCCTGCTGAATGCCTATCCGCCCGCTGGCCAGTCCCGAAATCACGTTGCGGTCATCTATGGCGTTATAGGTCTGTGCCTGCCCATACATCAGCAGGCCGCTAGGTGTGGTCATGGCTCATTCCTCAATCCCTGGGGGTGGGGCTTCCAGCCTTTGATGGAAGTTGTTTGCCTGGAATGAGGCAGCGCGGGCCAGGGTGCCAGTCAGGGTGTTATCCAGCCGTGAGGGCGGCTGGGCCAGCTGCACCGTCCAGTCAACTGTCCCCGCTGCCGCGTCGGCGGCCATCCCGGTCAGCCGCCCGGTGGTGCTGTAACCCTCGGGGGTCAAAGGGTCGGCAATTTGCAGCAGCACATCATCACCGACCCCATATGAGCCGAGGGGCGGCAGGCTGACCGGCATAGTGGCGCTAACCTCTAATGTCGGGTAATTGTAAGTCTGGGCATTTGCGTTAGCCCGCTCGGTCAGGGTGGACCGCAGAATGACGCCAGGCCAGTCATCGACACTATCTATATTCGGTATTCCCCGGTCCCATTGCGTCTGGGTCACCAATACCACGGGCCTGCGGTCAGTGGCTGCAGCCGTTTCTGGAAGTTCCCCGACGGCAAATGTCCTGGTGCGGAATTGCTCGCTGTCCCATTTCAGGTGATAAGAGACAGCCCCGCCAGGCACCTTGATGCCCAGGCCGCTATCCCTGCCGACCCTGGGATATGCAATTCTGATGCTGGGGTCAAGGCGGCCCGTGGCATCAATGCCGTACTCTGACCGGAATTCAGGCCCCTGGATAACCTGGGTCAGGTTGGTGAGCAAATCCCCCCGGCTGCTGCCCTCTAAATACTGGTATGTGCGGTCCCTCAGAAAGCCTGGCCCTGGCTGGGTGACTCGCCGGATGCCCACATTATCCAGGCGGGCTGCCAATTCGGCGGCTATGTATGTCTGTTCCTGCTGTGTATAGGTGCGGTTTAGGGCATGTTGTTTCCGGTCGATATACCCGATGCCTTCCACAAATGTGACCGTGACGGCGGGGCCGCCCTCATCATCCAGGGCAGTGGGCAGGCCCATCCATACGGGCTGATTGTTAAAGAAAGCCCAGAGCCGCCAGCCATAGAAACGGACCAAATCAGCGCGGGTCATCGGGCAGCCTTCCAGCGGGATGACTGCCTCACCATTGCCCCAGTTGTTTAGTTCCCAGCTGCAGGTAAAGCTGGCCAGCTTGATGGGACCGATAGGCGCGTGATTCAGGGTGACTGAGCCCCCAGGGGTGGTGTTTGACTGGGCATTAGACTGGTCAGCCCAGAATGTCCATTCCCCTGGCAATACGGGGGTCACGTCAACCAATAGGGGCTCAAAGCCCCAATATGGCCGCTCATATTCCTTGGTCATAGGTAGGCCGCCCGCCACTGCAATTCAACATAGCCAGTGCCGCTGCCATATAGTGACCAGGTGCCGATGGAATTGGCGGGCACGGTCATGGCTGATGAGCCAGCCAGCACATAGCTGGCCCTGGTGGCACCACCTGGGGCCACTGCCACCAGGCTTTCAGTGGCCACGGTCAATACCTGGCCCGCCACCAGCGCGGCAATCCTGATGGTGTTCCGGCCATCGGTCAATGTGGTGGCACTCAGCGGCCCGGTGTAGACAGCCCACACTGGCGCGGGCACGTTCCCCGGATTGTCCAGCCTGGCGCTATTGTCGATTGTCGGTGCCCCGTATTGCCAGCTGTATGTCCTGGGATAGGTGCGGCCCGTGGCAGCTGAGCCCCCCAGGGTCAATTCCGCTATTTCCCAGCCATCGGCATACAGCCTGGGATCATGGGCGGTCAGGGTGACCTGGTAAGTGAAAAGGACTGGCCCGGTCCACTCATGGGTCATCTGCTCGGTCCCGGCCCTGACAGCCGCTGTAAGGGCTCGGCCATCCTCCCCGACCACCAGGGGCACGGGCAGCCTGGCAGCGGCTTTCCCGGCCAGCTGGCGGCTCAGCAGCAGGCATCCCAGCCGAGGGCCATTAGCTATGCCAGTGATCGTGACTAGCCGCTCATGGATCGTTTTGACGCCAGCCAGGGCACCATCGGTGAGGGCCAGGTCCAGGTCATGCCCATCCAGGACCGGGGTGCCATACCAGCCCTCAACATTGGTGACAATGACCAGCATGCCGTCATCGCGGTAACCCTCATTCAAATCCAGGCCATCCCAGATGACAGGCACCAGCGTGTCAGCCGGGGTCGGTTCTATTACCTCGGGGGGCGGCTCGGGGTCAATGGTCATCGCTTAGGCCCTTCCACTGGCGACAGCCCAGGACAGCCGCCGAGATACGGCAGCGGCAATGTCAACCTCTGACTGGCCCCTCTGGGGATAGACATTTATGGTCACCCGCTGGGGGGCATTGCCCGCCTGCATTTGATTGCTGCCGGTCAGGGGTGACCACAATTCGGGGACCCTGGGGGCCTGCTCGCCGAATGAATAGGGCTGCCCGCTGTGGATGCCGATGCCCCAGACTGGCTCATTAAGGATGCCGCCCTGGGCATATCCATGGCCCCGGCCAATGACATTAAGCAAGTTAGCGCCATACCTGGCCCGGCCATACCGGACGGCGGCCCAGATGTTAGCGAATGGGTCCCAGATGCCCCGCCCACAATACGGCGCACAATAGGCGGCAAAGGTGGGGTCTATAACCTGCATCAAACCTTTTGATGGCGTCCCGGCGCGGGCATTTGAATCCCAGTTGTTAATGGCCCGCGGATTGAAATTAGATTCAGTTCTCATCTGGCTAATCCAGGCATTAGCGGTGTGCGGGATGCCCTGCCTGGCGGTAATAGCCCTGACCATGCGCTGGTATGCAATCGGCCCCATCGGGCCAAATCCGCCCGTGCCCCCGCCCGGCCCGGCATACATTCCCGGCCAGCGCCGGATCATATAGCCAGGGCTCGGGGTCTGCGGCCCGATGCCCGTTGCTGTGGACCTGGCGGCAAAGCCACGATTTTTTCCAGTGACCAGGCCCATATGGGTGCTGTTAACAAAGATGTCACCAGCTGCCATGTTGCCCGCGCTGACCGTCTGCATTTTGTTAAATGCCATCCAGTCAGTGGTCACGGGGCCATGGGCCGCCGAGGGTGCCCGGAATCCACCAGGGGCGGGCAGCTTACTCATTCCGGCCAGGTAGTTAATAAAGCTGCTGCAGTCAAAGCCAGTTGCCGGATTGGCCCCGCCACCCCAGCGGTATGGCCTGCCGTTGTATCGCATGGCCAGCCGCACAATCCCGGTAGCGTCCCCAGCTGCAGCGCTTTTAGATTCCAGGAATGAGTCAAGGGCACCCAGCCCCATTAGGCCCAGTTTCCCGAATGCCACCCGGAAGAAATTAGGGGGTATGGGTGAGGCTTCCAGGCCGTGCAGCAGCTTGGTTAGGGGCTTGGTCCCCAGCTTAAATGCCTGATAGGCCCCCCACTGGATGGCCTTAAAGAATGGGTCAAAGATGGCATTAGATGTCATCTGGCCCAGTTTCTTAAACGTGTTCCCTGCACCTGAGGCCAGGCCCTTTGCCCAGTCGATGGGGTTCCAGTAGGCAGCTGGGGGCACCACCCCAGGGCTGGCCCCGCCGTCACTGCCGACTAGGCCGCCCGTCTGGAATCCAGGGATGCCCTGAGACTTAGCCCAGGCCCTAAACCAGGGTGACTTTGCCCGGTCCTTTGGGACAACTGCCTCCCCGGCTTCCAGCATTGCCAGCAGCCGGTCCCCGCCCCCATAGCCGGGCAGCAGGCCACCACTGCTAAACCTCGGGATAAGCGGGATACTCATTTTCAGCTTGGATAGCAGCTTATTGGCACCATTCAGCAGCGGGTTAATGATGCTGAATGCCACATACCTGGCGGGGGCCGCCACTGCCCCCCGGACCCCATTCCAGGCTGACCGGATAACCTGGGTCATGCGCTGGAATGCCTGCCCGGTCCTGGCAGCTGCCGTCTGGATGCCCCGCATGACTGGCGCGATGGTGGCGTTATAGACACCCCGAATCACGGTGCCGATTGCCCGCCAGGCCGCCCCGGTGGTATTCCTCAGGGCATTCTGAGCGGCACCATTCCGGTTAGTCAGCAGGTTAAATGCGCTGATGACTGGCCGGATCGTGTTGTTATAGGCCACAGCCACGGCAGACTTAATCGCATTCCACACAGCGATGGTGACTGCCCGCAGGGTGGACCAGTTGCGGACAATGGCATAAACGGCCAGCCCTACCGGGCCTGTCAGGATGGCGGTCAGCAGTGGCCAATTCCTGGCAATCCAGGTCCAGACACCCTGAGCCGTGCTCTTGACCCAGTTAAGCGGCACCAGCATGGCAGACACGATGGCGGCCCGGAATTTCCAGATGACGCCAATAAGGGCCAGCACCCCGACCACAGCGATAATGACCCAGCCCAGTGGGGATATGGCCATCACGATATTGAATGCCGCCCATGCGGCGGCCAGGCCCAGGATGATGTTTCGGAGCGGCCCCAGTTTCATAAAGCCCATCACCAGCACAGCCAGGCCCTGGGCTATGTAGCTGATCAGCTGCCCCAGCACCTTTGCGGCCACGGTGATGGCGGGGATGATGCCCCGCAGCGATGTGGCCAGCTGGTTGCCCCATTCGATGGCCAGGCCCCCGCCCTTAGGGTCGATAAACGGGGCCACGATTGCCCCGCCTATGTCCCTCATGGCCCCCTTGATGCGGTCAGTGGTCCCCACCCATGTGTTTTTGACGTTGGCAGCTGCCCCGCCAAAGCGCTTTTCCATTCCCCTGGATAGGGCATCCAGGGCTGTGGTGGCATCCAGGGTGCCTGCGGTTATCTGGTCCTTAATCTGGGTGCCTGTCTTGCCCATCGCCAGGCCGATTAGGTCGGCAGCGTTAATGCCTCGCTGGGCAAATTGCATCAGGTCCACACCAGTGATGCGCCCGGCTGCCTGAATCTGGGACATCACTAGCGTGATTTCAGACAGGGTTTGTGCGGTGCCGCCCGTGGCGGCCACGGCATCCTGTATGGAAGTCAGATAGGGAATCACCCGGTTAGCGGACACCCCGAACGAAATCATTTGCTGGGTGGCCTCAATAAATGCTTGCCTCGGGAATGGCGATGTCCGGGCAAATCTGGTGATGCGTTCCATCATCTGGTCAGCCGCTTTGGCTGATCCCAGGATGGTGGTAAATGCGGCCCTGGCCCGCTGGCTCAGCGAATTGTATTCGATCCCCGTTCTAATGGTCTGGACTGCCAGGGCACCCATGGCGACAGCGCCACCAGCGGCCAGCGTCTTAATCCTGCTGCCCATTCCGGCCAGGGCACCCAGCCCCCGAGGGCCAGAGATTGCCTCTGCCGCTCGGGCGGCCTGGGTCTGGATGCTGCTGAATGCCCGGCCCAGGGCAGTGCTGACAGCGTTGCCCGCTGCCCCAGCTGCCCGCGTGAAAGCCGCCCCAGTAGCCTCTGCGGCCCGGCCAGCGGCCCCTGTGACGGCTGACCAGGCCCGGCCCAGGCCGGTGGTGATCGGGCCAGAGACAGCCCCGGCCACCCGGCCCCAGGCTGACTGCACTGCCGCAGCTGCCCGGCCCGCCTGGGTGGTGACTGCCGACCATGCGCGGGCCAGGCCGCTGGTCAATCCCTCGGGCAGCCTGGCCCAGACGCGGCTGGCCTGGCTGGCAATGGCTGACCAGGCCCGGCCCATTCCCCGCTGGATGTCCTGGGCCGCCAGCCTGAATTGCCATCTGAGATTGGTTGTTATGGCGGTCCAGCTGCGGCTTAGGGATTTGACGGCATCCTGGGTGCCCCCGGCCATTCCCTTACTGACCGACCGGCCCGCTTCCTGGCCTGCCTGGGTGGCGGCTTTCTGGATGTCGCGCCGCAGCTGCCCAGTGTCGGCCCGGACCACCACCACCAGGCCGCTGTAATCGTAATTAGCCATGGCTGATCACCACGCCAGGGATCATGGCCAGCTGCTGGGCAGCCCCAGCCCAGGATTTGCCCTCAGGCGGCCCTGGGGCGGCCTGTGCGGGCCTTTCAGCCCTCGGCCTGGGCCTCGGCAAGGGCCTGGGGCGGCTGCCCTTGCCGCCCGCTGTGATCCATGCCAGCTGGGCCAGGTGATCGACCACCAGGGCCAATAGCTCAGCCTCAACTGACCACATCTGCCCGCCCTGCCTTGCCCAGGGCGGCAGCTGGTCCAGCAGCACGGCAATGCGCCGCACTGAAACGGCGGGGCTGAGTACGTCAACCCCATAGGCAGCCATTAGGGCTGCCTCTACTTGCGGGTCATAGCGGGCAGCTGCGGCCCGCTGGAAGGGGGGAGGGCTTCCAGGCCGCTGGCTTTGGCTACCTCATCAAATAGGGTATTAAGCGCACCCACAGTGATGCCAGCCTCGGTCAGCTGCTGCCATTGCTCTGCCCCGATTAGCCGGGATAGGCCCTCTGACAGGTCACCTTTGGCTATCAGGTCCATTACCTCTACAGGCCAGGACTGGGACGGGGGCACCTGGTAATTGCTGCCCTTATACGTGAAAAGGAAAGGGGCGGCTTTTGCCTCTCGGGCTGCTGCCTCGGCGGCTGCCTCTAGATCGAATGCCCCGGCCCCGTTTCCGTTGGCCACGGCGCGAGCGGTCATGACGTGACACCACTGCCCGCCATTTCAGGCTGGCTGCCGCCATTGCCCCGCCTGGGGACCCTGGCCCCGCCCGCCTGGGCCTCGGCTGCAGCTGCCCCGGTGCCGTTGGCCGACGCTGACAGCGGCTGGCCTGCCACGGATGGCCCCAGCTGGATGTTAGCCAGCACCCCGGCCGTTTCCAGGGCACTCAGGGTGCAGTCCAGTGGCACCACAGCGCCACGGGTAATGGCCATGTCGCCAGCGTCGGAAAGGCTGGCCCTGGGGAAAGTGACCCTGAGCACCCGGTTGCCATCCCTGCTGTCAATGGAAATGGCATAGGTGTGCCCGGCCTGGTCCGTCCTCACCTGCATATCCAGGCTGCCGTCCGTGCCTTCCACGGGGATGTCTGTATCGAAATACAGTGCCAGCGTGCGGGCATTCAATTGCCACAATACGAATTGCATCGTGACTGACCGGCTGGTAATGATGCTCTTGATTGGCGCTACCGACTGCCAGGGGGTCAGGTCGGTGGAATCCGTAGACTGGCCGACTGTCGGCCCGTCATCCGACAAATAGCCCAGGCATGCCCATGGCGCTGGATATGCGGTGCTGGTGTCTGCGGGGGGTGCAGTCCCAGGGGGGGCAACGTAAATGCCCGGCCCATTCGGGGTGCCGACCTGTACCTCATCAGGTAGCAAGCATTCCGTTGGGGTGGTCATTGCCTATCCCTTTCTGATCAGCCGGGCACCATTACGCGGCGGGCATCAGGCCCACTGGGGTCCCCGGTGCGGTTAGGGTGTGCGCGGTATTCGGCCCGCAGCACATATCGCGGCTGGCCATCCTCATCAGCCAGCCAAAATGGCCCTTCGGTTATCTGGGCATAGCTAATCCAGCCCTCATCCCATGGCACCTGCGGCAATTCCCAGAGGATGCGGCGCACCTGCTCTGCCCGGTCCCATGCGGCTTTCTTTGTCCTGGCCCGGCAATCGACCTGCATTGAATAGCTGACCTGCCAGGGGACCAGGGCCATGGGCAGGGCGGAATAGCAGAATGACGTAACGCCAGGAATGCCTTTCACGGCGGCCCAGACCCAGGCTTCCAGGTCGGGCTGTGCGGGGATCACTTGAAGCCCCCGCGATTGCGCCAGCGGGCAATGGCCCGGCCAAACTCCGGCCTGGCCCGCATGTGCCTGGTGCCGTATTCCACAAAGCGGGCATATTCGGTGGGGTTACGGACTGCCCGGATGCCTTTCATTCCCCGTACCGTGGTGACCTGCCAATTGCCAGCCATGGTGCCTGTGTCGCGGGGGGTCCTGGCGGCAACCTCGGCCCTGAGCCTTTCCGCTATCGCGGCAATGCCCCGGTCAACTGCCTTATATGGGGCTCTGGCGTCCAGAATGCGGTAATCGGTCACCTGGTAATTAGGCATCGGTGCCCCCCGAGGGCCACGTATCCACCCCAGTGGCTGTGGCCACCCAGCAGGTAAGGTCCATTCCTGCGGGGTCCTCAATCAGGCGGGCCTGGCTCAGGACCCAGCCCTGGCCCCTGACCACTGCCGCGATGCCATCTGCAACTGGCGCGTCAGGCGGCAGGTAAATGACAGCTGCCGCCCCATGGGCAGGGTCATAGGGGCCATGGCCGCCCCCGTCAGCCGCCCCGGCGTCCGACCGTCCGGGGACCGGCTGCAAATTGCCTGGGCCTTCCCAGACGGGGGCAGCATTATCTGGCAGTGCCCATCCATGGCTGTCACTGCCCCCGCCTGGATAAAGGGCCACTACATCTGGCGCTAATAGCAGGCTCACGGCGCATCTTCCAGGTTGCGCTGCCACCAGTCGAGAGGCAGCAGCTGGCCGCCCGGTGGGGCCACTTCCAGGGGCACTGAGGCCAGGCCGCCACGCTGCTGGCGAAACCAGTCAGCCCTGGCCATGGCCCAGGCCCAGCGGCCCCCAGGCTGGCTGTAAGAAACCGTTTGTGCCCCGGTGGACACGGACGCCACAGCTGGGGTCAGGGGCTGCATCAGCGCGAATGCTTCCCACATCATGGCTGCGGCCAGCCATGGGTCCGTGTCCCACCAGGCATAGGCAATTTCCTGGGCTATTTCCTCGGGCAGCCCGTCATCATTCGGCGGGTCCAGGGGCGGTGCCCA
>Ga0126379_10000363_pt1 | contig 24763 bp, 24 predicted proteins | sample PanSoiMetPlot_24_FD_92640 | JGI IMG/M metagenome (GOLD analysis project Ga0126379, IMG submission 92640) | Tropical forest soil microbial communities from Panama - MetaG Plot_24 | ecosystem: Environmental > Terrestrial > Soil > Tropical forest > Bulk soil | place: Panama | collected 2016-02-17
GATCGATGTCGACATTCAGGATTATCTCAGCGGCCGAGATCCTGTCCTGGAACGAGCCGTAGAAGCCGTCCTGAAGAAAAAGCAATAAACCATCGAGGACCGCGCTATATCGCTTGCATTGCGAGAGATCATTGCAGAAGGAGTCGGTTACATAAAGTTCGGCGTGTGAAGTTCCGACACTTCCTCGGCCTCGCGGTTGGAAAAGCCGATTGCAGTAAGCCGTCGCACGCGATTTTCATGCATGGTTTCGTACAGCTGAATGCGAGCTTTCGTCGCAGAAGAAAGACGGTCGGGAGAGAGGCCACCTGCAGCCAGGATCACGAGGGATTCCTCAACGAGCGGATTCAATCCTTTCATGCCGGAGAGAATTGAGGCCCTGTTGGCTATCGCTCGGTAGAGGCTGTCCTTCAGTCCGGCGTCGGACTGTAGAACCGAGCGAATGTGGTCCAGCGCAAAATGCACATGGCGCGTTTCGTCGATGCGCGTGCGTCTTGCGATTTCGCGCGTGACCTGATCCGGAGCGTGCGTTTCGATGTATCGCAATAAGTCGAGGAATGTACCTTCACCCAATACGCTCAGCATGAAACTCGCCTGAACGAAGTCCTGCTGGTCCATCAGCGTTTTCAGCGATGCCTGCGTGGACGCGGAAGAAAATTGAAGGCCACCGCCGTTGGCAAGCGCGCGTTTGACGAACACCTCGATGTGGCGTGCCTCGTCACGCACTTGTGTGGCGAGGAAAAGCACGGTCTCAGCGAAGTGCGGATGAATACGGGCAATCCATTTTGCCGGGACGTAAAGAGCGGAGAATTCATTCTCAGCAAGAAACGTCATGAGCTGGCAAATCGCACGTTCCAGGTCTTCGTCGAGAGTGTGCAGTTCACGCCAAGGAATGTCACGCGATGCGTCCCAATGCCCGGCAGTGGCTTGTTCGTAGAATTCGGCGGCGCCGTGGCTCCAAGCTCGATTGCGCTCCAGCACATCGAACTCGAACTCAGGGCTCCCTTCTTCCACGCTCGCGCCCCGCGGCGCGAATCCATCCGACGGCTGCGCCGTACGTTGAATCTCGCCCGCACGTCCAAGCAGCCAATTGCGTGTATCGAAGCGGCCGTCCTTGATAGGTGCGCGATTACCCCAGTCCAGCTCTTTATCGGTCAACACGCGTAACACAGAGCCCTTTTCTATGCGATGGCGCCATCTGCCGTTTTGAGCCACGGTTCCCAGCCACCTGTGCGCATTGAGCCTTGACCATGCAGGAAGGTCATGTTGGGTCGAGGCATTGTCAGACAGAATTTCAAGCGTGTCGCCCGGTTTGAGCTTATCGAGGGCCCGTGTGATCAGAATCAACAAACCATCAGCGGCAGACAGCTCGCGGGCGTCGACACTAGTTGAAGAATCGTAGTTCATCGACGGCTTCGAAGAGAGCGCGATATCCGTCCAATTGAGGGCGGACCCATCGCTTCAGGCCTTCCATTTCGAGGATCTTTCGCTCGGCCGGCTTGTTGTAATCCATTGCCAGAAGCGCATTCGTCCAGGCCGCGAAGCGTCGTTCGTCCGTCTTTTCGCGAATGGTGAAATTGCAATGGCAATATTCCGGAGAAGTCCAGACGGCACGCACTGCATTGTCTAGGAGATTCTCCGTGAGGGCCCTGGCCCAGTATTGATCTCCAACGGCGCCGGCGTCCGCTTCGCCGTTGATCACTGCGTTGAGGACTTCGACCTCGCTGGTGCCGGTGTCACCGTGCTTTCCCACGTCGAGATCGAAACGAATGGCCGTGATGTCCTGAGACGGATCGATGCCATTTTGTTTCAAAAAGTAGCGGGGAAGAATAGCGGCTTGTCCAGAATCGCGGCTGCCGAACGCGACGCGCTTACCTTTGAGATCGCGCAGAGTTTGAATACCCGTTTTCGCACCGGCAATAACTTTACTGGTGAAACCGACGTCTACGTCACGCATTGCCAAAACCCCACAATTACCGCCGGTACGGCGATAAATTTTGACGTAGGCGAGATTCGTGTTCCATGCGATATCGATCCATCCATCCAGCAACGCGTCACATTGGGCATCGTAGTTTGAGAACAGGACGAAATCCATCGCGATACTGTGGGCGGTGAAATACTCTTTGATTCCTTCCCAGATCGTCACGACCTTCGGATCGTATGCAACAACGCCGACTTTGATTACATCGGACACCTGAACCTCCAACTTGCTAAAACAACGGCAGACCCGCAACGGCCTTGCCGATGAAGTCGTACAGTACGTCCGTTGTCGGCGCCATGATCGAAGCAGCGCGCGCATCGCGGAAATTGCGCTCGATAGTCATGTTGCGGCTGAAAGCGGCACCGCCACACACGCGCATTGCATCGTCGGTGACGCGGAGCGCCATTTCCGCAGCGGCCGCTTTGACGCCGAGCACAAAAAGCATGGCGTCGGGCGCGCCTTTCTCGATGCGTGACAAGGTCTGATCCAGATACCCTCGTGCCGAATCGACGGCAATGCGCATTTGCGCGAGCCTGGCACGGATACCCGGCACGCCTGAAGCCAAGGATTCTTTCAAATGCTCGAATCTGGCGCTACTCGCGTGCGCAACCGTGGAGGCGAAAGCCGCTTCTGCTATTCCGATGGAGACGGCTGCGCTTCCGATTTGAAACCATGGAAGGACGACTTCCATCATCGATTGAAATCCACCGCCTTCTTCCGTCAGCCGGGCGTCCGCAGCGACGTGACAATTTTGAATAGACATCGGGCCGCTTGAGTTTCCGCGAAGGCCGATGCCGTTCCATCCCGAACCCCAATCCAGACCCGGAGCATTCCTTTCGACGAGATACAACGTGGAATCAACGGGCCCCTTCGAGTCAACAGCCAACGACGACACGACGTAATAGTCCGCCTGTCCGGCGCTCGTGACGAACGATTTATCGCAGTTGAGCACGACGCCTTGACTGTTTCTTGCCGCGCGGCTTACCGGCGCCCAAAAGTGGCTGCGCGAACCCTTCTCGCTAAAAGCCAACGTCGCAACTGCTTTCCCGGATGCGATCTTCTTAACAAGGTCGCCACGCCGGGGTGAGGACGATGCGACGATCACCTGTGCTCCGCACACATGCATCAGGTAAATCATCGCTGTTGAAGCGCAGTGCGTCGCGATCTGCTCGGTCACTTCTGCGAATTTCCGCAAGCCTGCGCCTTCCCCTCCGTTCTCGCGAGGCATCGTCAGCCCGAGCAATCCGGCTTCCGCCAACGTCTTTATGGACCGCTCCGGCCATTTACCTTCAGCATCGGTACGTCGTGCTTCTTCGTCCAGCAGACGTGTTACTTCGTCGGTCATCCGCTACCTCCCGGTTCGCTTTTTGAAAGGGTCAATTGTAGCAGGTGACTCCAGCATGCCACTTCTCGTTCTGGGGCGAACCGCTCTTGCAGCGCATGAATAAAATCTGCAAGCCGGCCCAGAAAATCCGCATCGATCTCAGCGCGATATAACATGGCGGAGAGCTGTTCAGTATCGCCCGTGCGAAAAAATCCAGGATACTTCCGGTCGAGCATTCCGACATTGCCGGGAATGTCGGAGCATAAGATTGGTATTCCGCAGACCACGGCTTCAGCAATCGCGTTTGCGCCACCTTCCATAGTCGAGGAAAGAACGAGTAACCGGCAACGCGATAGCAGTTGAAGTCCGGCTTCGTGAGATTGTTCGTCAATCCATCGGTAGCGCGAATTTTCCCTCTCTTGTTGTCTTGCAGCTTCCATCCATTTCGGATCCAGTGCTCGGCCCGCATGAACAATGCGGATCTTCGACGCCTCCGGAAGGAGGCGTGATGCGAAAGCAGCGCGCAACGGATCCTTCACCTCGCGCAGATGGGAGAGGACACACACGTCAAAGCGATCGTCAGCAGGTTTGGGGCGGTATGCCGGCGGGACAGCGGATTGATAGATGATGCGTGTCTTCGCCCGCGTAATATCATCGAGTTGGTCCAGTGCAGCACTTTGCAACACGACCACTCGCGTCGCAATCGAGAGCGAGTGCAACGCTTCGGAGTTGTCAGGAAGGTCGCTGTATAAGTCGGTTCCGGCAAGAGCAACAATCAACGGCCGGTCCGGATGTGCTTTCCGGAAACTTTCAACGCTCGAATGACTGCGCCGCGCATGCAAGGCAATCAACGCGTCGCAATGTTCGTCGCTCCACTCGGTTGTTATTGAAACTTGATGTCCAAGTGTCCGAAGTATGTTTTGCCAGCGATTGGCGGTAACGCTGTTTCCCGATGTTTCCGCTGCCGGCGCAGGAGTGACCAGAACAATTTTCATGATTCAAGCGGGCAGGTCCGGAATCCCGCCCAGATATCGCGGCGATCCGGAGTGTAAAAGTTTCGATAAGGCACGCGAATCAAACGCGAGCGGGTCGCCCAAGCGCCTCCCCGCAAAGTTTTGTGGGTTCCGAACCAGGGGCTCGAGTATTCCTTGTACGGATCTTCGGAGAAGCCAGGATAGGGAGTGAAATTACTGTCAGTCCACTCCCACACATTGCCGATCATTTGACGGCAGCCGCAGGCAGAGTCGCCGTCCGGATGACTGGACACATCGCAGCAGCCATTCGCAGCCCAGTCGAGATTGGCGGAGGAGACAATCGGAATTCCCGCGGCAGCAGCCTCCCACTCGAATTCGGTAGGCAGACGTCGGCCGGCCCATCGGCAATAAGCATCGGCTTCGAACCACGAAATATTCGCCACCGGACGATCCGGCTCGAGCGGAATCCATTTATCGAAATGACGGCGCATCCATCCACGATCCGGATTTCGGATCCAATAGATCGGATGATTTGCTTGTGCCCGCTCACGCCATGCCCATGACTCGGTGCTCCAGAGCTCGCTCCGTGAGTAGCCGCCATCTTCAACGAATCTTAAGAATTCCGATTGTGTGACTGTGGCTCTCGCGATTTGGAACGTGTGGAGATCGACGTCGTGAGCCCATTTTTCATTGTCGAAGACAAAACCGTTTTCCGTTCGCGATCCGATGACGTATGTACCGCCCGGTACCGTGACGTCTCCGAATAATGGCCCACGCGAGCAATGGGAGTGGTCTGCGGTTTCGGATTTAGAAAATGCCGGAGCTCTATAGCCAAGCGTTTGACGAGTGATAGTGAAAGCTTCGTCGTGCATGTCTTCATGAAAGATCGAAAGCAGCATGAAGTAGACATCCCCGTCGGTGAGGCTTGAGCCGGCAATTCGATCCAGAACCCGATCTCTTACGACCTCCAAATACTCAATTGTCCCGGTTCGCGAAGGTAGAGGAAGATCCCACCGGGTATCGTGGGCAATTTTTGCTGAGTCGTACCAATTGTCGGCTGCAGGCAGCATCGAAGGCCTTTGGCCCGCATGCCGGAGAACCCAGTACTCCTGAAAATAAGCAACATGCCCGATCTCCCAGAGAAATGGATTGATGGTGCGGAGCATCGGGACGCGGAATTCATCGTCGGACAAGTCACGAACGAGATCGAGAGTTCTGGAACGGGCGTCGATTGTCCACGCTTCCAATGTCGGTCGGGAGAATTGCCCAACGAGCCGGAGCATAACACTAGCCTTCAGTGTAGCTTGTCGGAGTTGGCGACACTATACTCCGCAATCGGATTTGTAAGAAAATTTCGGCAGAGATTTGCCTGGCCGAAATAAAATGCTTCCGATATTCCGGAGGAGGGTTCGATGTTTAACAAGATTCGGATTAGCCACGCTTTACCATTCGCGTTGCTTGGAATGATAACTATTTCTCTATTGACGATTGCGCAGACTACGCCGCCGACCAATCCGACAGGACCGGTAATGCGCTTTACGGCGACCACAGCGAACGTTAGTGGAGCCGCCGATTCGGTCCGGTTTGATGTGCTCGCCTGGTCGACCGATGCGGACCGGGATCAGATGGTCGGCGCCTGGAATCTCACCGCTGTTCCCGCTGCTGCGGGCGCACGCGGAGAGCGCGGCGGCGCGGGAGGTGCTCGAGGCGCCCGAGGCGGAGGTGGAGGTGCAGGTGCAGCGCCTGACACGCCGGATGCTGCCGCCGGAGCAAACGGGGCTGAAGCAGCACCAGCCGCGGCAGCCGGCCGTGGTGGGCGCGGTGGGGGGCGCGGCGCTGCTGCTGGGGCTGCCGACACGACACCTAAGACTCCCGAGGCGGCGTTAGCGGCGACACTTCAGGCCGCTAAGACCGTTGGATATCTTTGGTCGTCCGAGAGCGCCGGGTACTCCTTGCGATACGCATACCGAATGCCACAGCCCGATGGCGGAGAACGGATCATTTTCGCGACCGATCGTCGTTTAGGTGCCTGGAACGATTTGTGGAAACCCGCCGGCGGCGCTAGTCTGTCACCATATGAGTTCACAGTGATTGAGGTGCATCTAACCCCAAAAGGCGTAGGTGAAGGTAAGACTTCGCTGACCGGGAAGGTGACAATCGATGCGGCCGCGAAAACAATCGCGCTGGACGGTTATAGCGCGCTGCCCGTCGTTTTCAAAGACGTGAAGCGTAATACCGGAAAGTGATTTCGAATGTAACGCCAGGAGGGGGAAGGGCTCTCACCAGGATTGAGATCACTGGGCTGATAGCATTGAGTACACTCTCCACGGAGTTGCATCGATTCAATACTGTCTTCAGTCTATCGATACTGTCATTTAAGCCATCGTCGTTTTTGCGAAGTTCGTCCACGGTCTCGGAAAGGGTGGCATTAACCAACGTCAGTCGGACCTCTTCCGTCTGAAGCATCAATTGGCTGACCCGGCGGCGTTGCGTCGCAGTAGCGTTCTGCATCAGTTCGTTCCACTGCGGTGTCGACATTTTTACGAGAGCGTCGCCGAGGGTTTTGATGATGTCCGTATGTAGTTGTGCCGGATCCATTGCCGACCTTTACTGCACGCGGTTAGCCGCCCTCACAAATACAACGCGCGCCCCAAAGCGCTGTGACAACAGCGCGATCACTGCGCGCAACCCTTTCAGAGCTATCTAAAAGGATTCCCGGCTATCTCTTAGTTTTGCGCATCAATTAAATAACTAAGGAAAATTTTTGAGATGAAGCTGTCTATTTCGCCCCACTTTGTTCGTCTTATAGATGAAGAGTGAATTTACAGAAGGGAACTAAGAACCATGAACGCCGGTTTAACTGTGGAATGTGACGCAATTTGGCTTCAACTTCAAAACTATCACGTGATACCGATGAACGAGCGACTCGATGGATCTGAACTCGAGCAGGCGATACAACGAGGAATACCAGCACGTCCGGATTTACGCCGCAATGATTTCTATGACGTTGAGCTCGGCGGCGGACGCGCCTACGTTCACGTGCATCACGATCTTCAGACTGTATATCTGGTTGCCTATCTCGGTTGATTGCAATGTGTACACTTCAACATCGCGAGCCTGACTGGCATTTCGCAGTTCCTATTCAAGGAACATGCCACGAGAGCCGTGTGGTTCGGCTCGATTTATCTCAAGCCGACTCTTTGGCGAGCGCCTTGAGCCGTGCCATTCAGAACGAACCGCACTTCAAATACCTGATACCCGACGAGCAAGCGCGGTGCACAATATTGCCATGGTTCCTGCGAGCTGTCGCGATTCGTGCGTGCCACGTTTACGGCGAAATCTACACAACCCCACGCATCGAGGGTGGCGCGCTCTGGATCAGCCCCGGGCGGGCCGTCGCCTTCGAGCAAATGGTCCGGAGAGAAATGCTGGCGATGCCCTTCAAACTGGGCTGGACGAACTTCAGGCACTGCGTAAATTTAGCCGCGCGCCTGGAGGCCGTGCGTAAGAGGTTGGTCCGAGGACCGTATTGGTATCTCATGGTTCACGGCGTGAAGCCATCAATGCAGGACCGAGCGATCGGCGCCGCGCTTCTTGAACCGGTGTTGTCTCGAGCCGATTCGTCCGGTTTGTCATGCTATGTCGAGACTTTTCAGGAAACGGAGTTGCCGTTCTACGAAGCATGTGGTTTTCGCGTTCAAGGCGCCGGGCAGATTCCCGGCGGCGGACCAAATTTCTGGGCACTGATGACCTAGCCACTCTATAAAGTGGCACGAGTCTTGCACGAAACATTATGGAACCGGAGGTGGCGGCAATGCATCTAGACCACACGATTGTGCCTGCGAAAGACAAGACTCGTTCCGCTGAGTTCTACGCCGAAATCTTCGGTCTGACATTTAAGCCAGGCCACTTCGCTCAGGTGCAAGTCAACGAGGATCTAACTTTGGACTTCGCCGACGCACCGGAACTATGGGGCGGAGGAGAATTCAAGTCCGGAACCGGGCCGCGTCATCATTATGCTTTTCACGTCAGTGCCGCCGAGTTTGATGCGATATTCGACCGGGTAAAGTCTAAGAGCCTACCTTATGGCAGCGGCCCTTTCAGTTACACAGACGGCAAGATCAATACCCGCCGTGGTGGTCGCGGCTTCTATTTCGAAGATCCCAACGGCCATTTGCTCGAAGTGATGACAGTGCGGGAAACGGGGAGCTAACCTCCGATTTGAGATGGTGCTTGAGCGACCCCCTCGCTCGCTTCGCTCGCGTCTCCCCTCACGAGGGGGAGACTATTCTATTCTCCAAAGGCGGCAGGGGGTCGTTCACGCAATCTTTGATTACGCCGCGTCGCCTTCATCCTATACAACGCCTGTGAGCCCTTCGTGATTTCGCGAGCGAGTTCGCGAAACCGCAACGATCATTTTTCCATTTCACCGTGATTTTTCAGCGACCTGCAGCGATGGAATAACCGTTGCAATCCAGCCATACCGTTATGTTAAAGCGCATGATTCTAATGTTGACCGTGACAGCCGGATTGATCGCAGTGCTCGGCTTCGTCAAGTTTCGACAAATTCAAGATGCGATGGGGCAGGCTGCGGCCTTCCAGCCCCCTCCGGAAGCGGTGACGACCGTTGTCGCACAACAGGAGAAGTGGCCGGCGACACTGAATGCAATCGGCACGATCGCTGCCGTGCAAGGCGTTACCGTGAGTGCGGATCTTCCAGGAATCGTCGAAGGCATCACGTTCGAGTCCGGCTCGGCGGTCCATCAGGGGGATTTGCTCGTACAGCTCGACACGCGGCAGGAGCAAGCGCAGTTAGCTCAGCAACAAGCTCAGTTAGCCGCCGTTGAAGCCGCGCGCGAGCTTGCTCGTCTGAATTTCGAGCGCATGGACAGTCTTGTAAATGAAGGCGCAATCACTCGTGCGGAGTACGATCGGGCTGTCGCGGAACTGAAGCAAAGTGTCGCCGAGCAGAAGCAAACTGAAGCGCACATCGAAGAGATTCGCGCCACGATCGCACGGAAGACGATCCGTGCGCCGTTCTCGGGAATCCTGGGTCTTCGTCAGGTAAATCTTGGACAGTATCTGTCGGGCGGCGCTCCGGTTGTTCCTTTGCAATCGGTGGATCCGATCTACGTGAATTTTGGTGTGCCGCAGCAGGATGCCCGCCAGGTGCGGGTCGGCAATAGTTTGCGCGTCACGACGGACGACGTTGCCGGGATGGCGTTCATGGGAAGAGTAACCGCCATCAACTCAGTCGTAGACGAGACGACTCGAAACATTCAGATCCAGGCCACACTCGCGAATCCCAACGGACGCTTGCGCCCCGGGATGTTTGTTCAGACGGAAAGTTTGTTAGGCGAGAACCGTCCAATCGTGACGCTGCCGGCATCCGCCATCAGCTATGCGCCCTTTGGTGATTCCGTATTCGTTGTCACAGATCTCAAAGATCCGAACGGTCAGATGTATCGCGGAGTGCGCCAGCAGTTCATAAAGGTCGGGCCTGCGCGTGGCGATCAGATCGCTGTAATTTCCGGTATCAAGCCGGGGGAAGAGATCGTCAGCTCCGGTGTGTTCAAGCTGCGCAACGGTGCAGCCGTCCTCGTCAACAACAAGGTGCAGCCTTCCAATAAGCCGGCTCCGAAGCCGGAAAACAGTTAATCAAGGTCAGGTAACATGCGATTCACTGATCTCTTTGTCAAACGGCCCGTTCTCGCCATCGTTGTGAACCTGGTCATCTTGATTGCGGGTTTGCAATCGATTCGCGCGCTAAGTGTGCGGCAATATCCCCGCAGCGACATTGCCATCGTTCGAGTCTCAACCGTCTACGTAGGCGCGAATGCCGATCTTGTGCGGGGCTTCATCACGACGCCACTCGAAAGGGTGATCGCCAGCGCCGACGGTATTGACTACATGGAATCGTCAAGCGCCCAAGGGCTCAGTACGATCACCGTCCATTTGAAACTCAATTACGATACGAACGCGGCGCTCACCCAAATTCAGGCAAAGGTCGCGCAGGTGCGCAATGACCTGCCGCCTGAAGCCGAAGCGCCGATCATTGAACTGGAAACGGCAGACAATCAGTTCGCGGCGGTGTACCTGAGTTTCTCGTCCGCCGACCTCGATCAAAATCAGATTACGGACTACCTGACGCGTATTGTCCAGCCGAGGCTGAGCGCTATCAGCGGCGTTCAGCGAGGCGACATTCTAGGAAACCGAACGTTCGCCATGCGGATCTGGCTCACGCCGGACAAGATGGCGGCGCTCGGGATTTCACCATCCGCCCTTCGATAGGCCTTGGCTCGCAATAACTACCTTTCCGCGCTCGGGCGGACGAAAGGATCCATGGTGTCCGTGAATCTCGTCGCCAATACGGATCTGCGCACGGCGGAAGAATTTCGTCAGCTTGTTGTAAAGAACGAGGGCGGGGTCATTGTGCGGCTGGGCGAAGTCGCCGATGTCGAGCTTGGAGCGGAAAACTATGAGCAGGACGTTCGCTTCAACGGCGAAACCGCGACGTTTATGGGCGTTTGGGTGCTGCCGACCGCAAACTCCTTAGACGTGATCCGCAAAGTCCGGGAACTGTTGCCCGATATCAAAGCTCAGGTCCCTGCGGGAATGAAGGTAGGCATTCCCTACGACTCGACCGAGTACATTCAAGACGCAATCAACGAAGTACTTCGCACACTCACTGAGACGCTTCTCATCGTCATCGTCGTGATCTTTCTCTTCCTGGGCTCGCTCCGCGCCGTAATCATACCGATAGTTGCCATCCCCATTTCGCTGGTTGGCGCCGTTTTCCTGATGCTGGTTGCGGGCTTCACCATTAATCTCCTGACGCTGCTGGCCATCGTGCTCTCAGTCGGATTAGTCGTCGATGACGCGATCGTGATGGTGGAAAACATCGAGCGGCATCTGCACAGCGGCAAGTCTGCTCTGCGCGCGGCCATGGATGCGGCGCGTGAACTCGTGGGACCGATCATTGCCATGACGATCACACTGGCCGCCGTATATGCGCCCGTGGGCATTCAGGGTGGGCTAACCGGCGCGCTTTTCCGCGAGTTTGCCTTTACGCTTGCCGGCGCCGTGATCGTGTCGGGCGTCGTTGCTGTGACGCTTTCACCGATGATGGGCGGTAGGCTCTTGCGCGCGGGAGACACGGACCGGGGGTTTTCAGGATGGATCAACCGACGCTTCGAGAGCGTGAAGCGGATATATACACGAATGCTGACAGCCACGCTGCGGTGGAGACCTGTCGTTGTCGTTCTTTGGTTAATCGTTGCTGCGTTGATGGTGCCCTTCTATGTGTTCTCTCAGCGGGAACTGGCGCCGGCCGAAGATCAGGGTGTGGTGTTCTCGTATATACAGGCCTCGGCAAATTCCACTATCGATCAAACCAAGCTGTTCACATCGCAGGTGCACGACGTCTATCGGTCATTTCCCGAGACGGCGAGCATCTTTCAGCTCACGTATCCCTCCAGCGGATTCGGAGGCATGGTCGCGAAACCGTGGAGTGAGCGGAGCAAGACAGCCCAGCAGCTGCTGCTGGAATCGATGGGTCCCTTGTCCAAGATTCCAGGAATACGCGCGATTCCGCAGACACCGCCGCCCTTACCGGGCGGCGGAGATTTTCCTGTCGACCTCGTGATCGCCTCGCCCGGAGAACCCCAGCAGCTCGTGGATATCAGTGGCCGGCTTGTGCAAAAGGCGTTCGCCAGCGGCATGTTTATTTTCGCCGACGCCGATCTGAAATATGACCAACCGCAGGCGGAAGTTGTCTTCGATCGGGATAAGCTCCGGTCTCAGGGCGTCGACCTGAGCGAGGCGGGCCAGGATCTTTCAACTCTTGTTGGAGGGAACTACGTCAACCGCTTCAGCATCCAGGGTCGAAGTTACAAGGTCATTCCGCAGGTTAAACGCACGGAGCGTTTGACGGCCGATCAACTTTCGCAAATGTACATCACGGGATCTGCAAACCGGCTGGTCCCATTGTCAACGTTCGCGAGCCTTCGTACGACGGCTGAGCCGCGGGAGTTGAAAAAATTCCAACAGCTTAACGCCGTGCGCATTCAGGGCGTGATTCCACCACAAGTTCCGCTCGACCAGGCGCTCGGGTTTCTCGAAAACGAGGCTCATAAGATTCTGCCGCAAGGTTTCACGATCGATTACGCCGGCGAGTCGCGTCAGCTCCGTGTAGAAGGCAGCAAGTTTCTGGGGACCTTTCTCCTCTCGGCAATTCTGATCTACCTCGTGCTTGCAGCTCAATTCGAGAGCTTTCGCGATCCGTTTATCATTTTGGCGGGCTCGGTACCGTTGGCGATTTCCGGCGCGCTCCTGTTTTCGTTCCTCGGATTTACGACTCTCAACATCTACAGTCAGGTGGGTCTGATCACGCTCGTTGGCCTGGTTTCCAAAAACGGAATCCTCATTGTCCAATTTGCCAATCATCTCCAGGAAACAGGGAAGGACAAGCTCGCAGCCGTTATCGAAGCAGCAGCTACACGGCTGCGTCCCATCCTCATGACGACCGCAGCAACAGTGGTAGGCCATTTTCCGCTCGTGCTCGCGACAGGTCCGGGAGCAGGAGCGCGCAACAGCATCGGCATCATGCTGGTGAGCGGCATGTTGGTAGGCACAGCGTTCACATTGCTGGTGGTACCGTCCATTTACATGGTTGTCGCGCGGAAGCGCGAGGCCGTCGATTCAGAGGCAGCTGTAAACGTAGACGACGCGCTAGTGTTAGGGACATCACACGTATGAAGACGAAATGGATCGCGATAGTTTTCACAATCGGCCTTCTCATGGGCTGTCGTACTGTTGGGCCGAATTACAAGAGACCTTTAATTAAGACACCGGACACTTTTCGCGGCAATGCTGATTCGGCGTTGGCACCCGATGCGAGTTCGCTCGCGGATTTGAAATGGTTCGAGATTTTCAAAGATGAGCGGTTGCAAAAACTGATCAGGGAAGCCCTCGAATCGAATTACGATTTGCGCGATGCGATCGCGCGTGTGGATGCGGCCCGCGCCAACCTAGGAGTCACAAGGGCCGATCAGTATCCGAACATCGGCGTGAGCAGCAACATTACGACTTCGCGCACCTCTGCGGGGGGAGCATTCGTCCTGCCTCAAGCCTTCGAGCAGCAACGAACCTTCGGCAGCGTCGCGCTGAATCTCCTCTCGTTCGAAGCGGATATTTGGGGCCGGCTGCGAAGCGCCACTCAAGCTGCGCGAGCAGATTTACTGGCTACGGAGGAAAACCGCAAAACCGTGGTCATGACGGTTGTAGGCGACGTCTCGGGCGCGTACTTCAACCTGCTCGAGTTAGATATGGAATTGGGCATTGCCGAGCGCACGTTAACCACTCGGCAGGAATCCTTGAACCTGATTAGGAATCGAGAACGGAATGGTCTGGCAACGTTGCTGGAGGTTCGCCAGGGCGAGCAACTGGTGCACAACGCCGAACAAGTCATTCCGAGTCTCGAGCAACGCATCGAGCAGACGGAGAATCAGATTAGCCTGCTCCTGGGCCGAAATCCAGGTGCGATAACGCGCGGGCTCTCGTTGACCGAGCAGGAGCAGCCGCCGGCCGTGCCCTCAGGATTGCCGTCGGCATTGCTTGAGCGGCGCCCGGACATTCGCAGCGCCGAACAGAAACTGGTTGCGGCTAACGCGATGATTGGCGTCGCAAAGGCGGCGTATTATCCGCGAATCAGCCTGACCGGTTTTTTGGGGTCTCAGAGCAGCCAATTATCGAACCTCTTTTCAGGGCCGATGGGAGTGTGGCAATTCGTACCACAAGTGGCGCAACCGATCTTTACTGCTGGACGTACTCGCTCGGCCGTCGAGCTGAGTGCGGCCCAGGAACAGCTCGCACTAAATCAGTACGAACGATCCATTCAAACCGCCTTCCGGGAGGTGTCGGACACGCTTGTTCAGTATCAGAAGGTAAGGGAAATTCGGGCGACCCAGGAAAAGCTTGTGGCAACGCTGCAGGATCGATCGCGTCTGTCGTATCTAAGGTACCGCGGCGGCGTCGACACATTGTTGAACGCGCTGGATGCGGATCGCGACCTGTTCGGCGCCGAACTCGGTCTTGCCCAGACCAGGCGTGATGAGCTGTTGACCCTCGTTCAACTCTACAAGGCACTTGGCGGAGGCTGGCAGCAGTAACGCCATATAGGTTGCCCGCCAGAACATTCCGGTGCATCATACCGAACGACTTGATGATGCATCGACGCGAACTACTTCAATCCTCGTTCTGGCTGGCATTCGGTTATCCGATTCGGAAACTCAGCGCGTTTGAATCCGCACCTCGCTTCACTTCCGATCCGTTCTCCGCGGGCGTAGCTTCCGGTGACCCGACCGCCCACGGAGTTGTTCTTTGGACGCGGCTCGTGCCCGACGAGGACCGCACGCAAGAGTGGCAGAGGGAATCAGTCCCCTTAGACTGGCAGATCGCCTCAGATGAAAACATGAACCACGTTGTTCGAAGCGGGCGCATCACGGCGCAACCCGAGTACGGGCACTCCGTGCATGTCGAAGTGAACGGTCTGGAACCGAATCGGTGGTATTGGTACCGGTTCAAGACAGGAACAACCGCCAGCGAAGTCGGTCGCACAAAGACTGCGCCTCTCGGTCCAACCGACCGGATTCGATTCGCTTTCGCTTCTTGCCAGAATTTCGAGCACGGGTATTACACGGCGTACCGCAACATGGTCAACGAAGACCTTGATCTTGTCATCTTCTTAGGCGATTACATCTACGAAACGGGCGGCAACGGAGTGCGATCGGTCCCAGCGATTGAGTGCACAAATCTCGATCAATACCGCGACCGTTACGCCCTGTATCGATCCGATCGATTTCTGCGTGAGGCGCATCGCTTGTTTCCATGGATCATCACGTGGGACGATCATGAAGTCGACAACAACTACGCCAACAACATCGCAGAGGATGATCAATCTCCAGCTGATTTTCTGCAACGGCGAGCGGCAGCCTACCAGGCCCACTACGAATGGTTACCCTTGCCAAAGACATGCATTCCTCATGGTCCAAACTCCACGCTGTATCGACGCCTTCAATACGGTTCGCTGGCGAACTTCCTGGTGCTGGATGGCAGGCAATATCGGAGCGACCAGCCTTGTGGGGATGGAATCAAAGCTCCCTGCGAAGAGTTCATGCGAGGGCGCAGGACAATGCTTGGCGCCGCGCAGGAGCGCTGGCTGCATCATGAGCTGCAGGCATCGCACTCGGAGTGGAATATTCTTGCAAACCAGGTGCGAATGACGGTGGTTGATCAGATGCCGGGGCCCGGCGAACTTTACTCCATGGATCAGTGGGCAGCCTACGACGACGCGCGACGACGACTTATCGGCGGTCTGTTGGACAGCAAGGTCTCAAACCCAGTCGTGATCACCGGCGACATCCATTCCAACTGGGTGGGCGATCTCAAGCTCGATTACCGCGAACTCCGATCGCCAGTAGTTGCCACGGAACTGATCGGCACTTCGATTACATCCGGCGGCGATGGGCACGATTCCGATCCTGCAGTGGAGAGCTACCTCTCCGAGAATCCGCAAATCAAGCTCTACAACAGTCAGCGAGGCTATGTCCGCTGCGAAGTGACACGGGAATCATTGACTGCAGATTTTCGCGTCGTGCAGAAGGTAACTGTTCCCGAATCCCCGATATCCACACGAGCCCGCTTTATCACTCAAAACGGAAGACCGGGCGCGCAACGCGCGTAATTTCACGGTCTGAATACGAATTCTGTCGAAGTCGTCAAAACATATTGAGCCGCAGATTTCGCGGATGACGCAGATGCCATCCGTTCATCCGCGCAATCCGCGGCTCAACGACTTACATGAATTTCATAGAGCGGTTTGTACAACGGGACCGCCACCGCATTTACGCCCGAGAGTATCCGGGCGAGGAACCGGCCATCATTTTGATGCACGGCTTTCCAGACAACCTTCATTTGTATGACCGACTTGTTCCTTATCTCTCACCGCCGCGCCGCGTGATTACATTCGATTTTCTGGGGTGGGGAGGTTCTGATAAACCCCTTGGCTATCCATATACAGCTAAGAATCAAGCAGGCGACTTAGATGCTGTTATCAAACAACTGAAGCTTGAACGAGTTGTTCTCGTGGTGCATGACGCTTCCGGGCCTCCTGGCATTGATTGGGCGTTTCAGCATCCCGACCAGGTGGCGACTCTGGTTTTGCTGAACACCTACTACTCCGCGATGCCGACACTGCGAGCACCGGAAGCGATCTTCCTTTTTTCTATGCCATTGATCAGAAGTGTCTCTAGGCCGATCTCAGGCGCGTTTAATCACCTGATTTTCCGTCGAATGTATTGGTGGCAAGTCGGTAGATTCTTCCGGGATGCGGAGACCAGAAATCGATTTGTGCCGTTACTGTATCAACAATTCGATGCGACACCGAGCGCGCGTCCAGCCTTCTTCACGTTGAATGAGGATTTACGGCCTACGATACGCGCGGGCTCTGAAACCGCGCCCAGACTGAAAGAGTTTAGCCGGCCTGTGCGAATTATTTTCGGCGCGAGCGACCCTTACCTGAACAGTGGGGTGGCGCAGCGGTTTCACGAGCTATTTCCCGAATCGGATTTATTCCTTTTGCCGACTGCTCGACATTTTGTCCAGATGGATGATCCGGAAAACGTCGCACGCCTGATTCTCTCCGCGCCGGCAAACTAAGCTAATAAAGGTTAGTCTCGGCAATCATCTCGCACTTGCGGCGAATGACTTCTTGGCGGGTGCAGAAGGGACTTGCGTTCGGACATGAACAATAACGAACAGGCGCAGGCGCTGCGCAATCTGGTCGCGCACCATTCGGAAGGCGCGTAACTGCTTTTCCGGTTCACTTGAAACCGCAACAGGGTCATCGACTTTCCAATGAATGGTCTCTGAGAGCCGAGGGCACCGATACGTCCGTGCTGTACTCTCATCGAGCGTAATCACGTAGTCGAACTTTTCATCTGGGAGTTCCTGCACGCGTTTGGGTACTTTTCCACTCAAATCGATACCCACTTCATTCATTACTTCCACGGCGAGCGGATGCAGTCGTCCTCGTGACGTACCTGCGCTTATCGCTTCAAAGTGTTCGGAATCAATTCGAGCAAGCAGTGCCTCTGCAATCGGGCTGTGCAGGCCATTGGTTTCACAAAGAAATAAAACTTTCCGCTTCAGGCAAGCCTCCGGTTTTTTCTGGCAAAAGATGGGACGCCAACTATAGCACAGGATGTTGAAGAGGATGTGAGTATCGTTAAACCAATTTCCTCGAGAGAGCGTCCAAAGTTCTTTGGACTGTGCGTTGAGTAACAGTGCGTACCTTTGAGAATAGATTTTGGAGAAACTCCAATGAGCAATAAGGTAGCCCGATTCTCGCTTTTCCTTTTCATCGCGACGTTTTTAACAACCTCCGCCTTCGCCGGGCAGCAAGACGATAAAAAGAAACCGAAAAATTCCGATATCGAGAACATCGGGACGCGAGACATCAACAAAGGCAACATTCTGCCCACGATGTCTCTCGAAAAGGAAATCGCGCTCGGACGTCAACTGGCCGCGCAAGTCGACCGGCAAGCGAAGCTGTTCAATGATCCGGTCGTCACCGAATACGTGAATCGGGTGGAACAGAATATCGTGCGGAATTCCGATGCGAAAGTTCCTTTCACGATCAAGGTCATCGAATCCGATGAAGTGAACGCGTTCGCCCTCCCGGGCGGTTTTCTATATGTCTACACCGGGCTGCTTCGCGCAGCCGATCAGGAAGCGGAGCTGGCAGGCGTACTTGCCCATGAAACTGCTCACGTCGCAGCGCGGCATGCAGCAGAAACTGCTTCGAAGGAGACGGCCCTCAACCTGGCATCAATCCCGCTAATTTTTGTTGGCGGAGCTGCAGGTGTCGGTGCACGTCAGGCGGCCGGAATTGGAATTCCCGTAACGTTCCTCAAGTTCACGAGGAGCCAAGAAGCGGAGGCGGATTATCTGGGCGCGCAATATATGTACAAGGCGGGATACGATCCCAGCGCGATGTTGAGCTTCTTTGAGAAATTACAGGCCAAAGAAAAAGCGAAACCCGGAACAATGTCGACCCTCTTTACAGATCATCCTCCGACTGCCGCACGTATCGCAGCGATCAAGAAAGAAATCGAAACTATTCTGCCCAGCCGTGAGCAATATACGATGTCGACTTCGGAATTCGATACTGTGAAAGCCAGACTGATCTCGCTCGAAAACGGAACCCCTAATGAAAACGGAAACAGACCGACCTACCGACGCACATCAGGGAGACGACGCCCGACAAATTCACCCCCAACCGACACCCAGAATGATCCAACTGTCCAAACTCCTTCAGATGAACCTCAGCAGGGAGAAGATGATCGACCGGTACTGAAGCGTACGAACTGATCGGCTTCGTAGTCTTCATCGAATTGAAGTACTCTGGCGCGCCTCGATCACGATGCTCGATCCGACAATAGAATTCCACTGGGCGACAGTTACGTCCGCAGGCGTCTGGCTTTGCGGAAAATAACACTGCACGCTGCCGACGCGGCCGCTGCTGCCCTCTATGTCGAACGAGACGGACATACCGGACGACGCTTGCTTTTGAAAGGCCAGGGTATACAAAGTCTCCAGGCTGGGTACTCTGGCGAGAAGACGATCTGCTTGCGTTGCTGATGCCGGCTGCCAAACACAATCGCCCTGCTTCCGCAATTGAGTTGATCCGGTAGTTAGAGCAGAAACTGTCCGGCTCTCGATCAACTGGGGTTTTTCTATTCGGCCGGTCCAGGTCGTGGGATCGAAACGAAGCCTGAATTCGCTATTTCCGACATCAACAAGTCTGGATTGCGGCGGCACTGCCTCCCAGATCTCATCGGGAGTGCGGACTGCAGGGGAAAGATCTTGTTCAGGAGTCGTGGTTCTCGGAACCGCAGGGGCGTTCTCGAACAACAGATTGACGCTGGAGCTTGCCTCGCGGCCATCGGAGAAAATGTAGTACGCCCGACTATTGGGTGAGTCAGGAATTCTTTGTTTGGAGTTGGTAGCGTTCAGATTCACGAGTGTCGTGCGGCAGAGCAGGAAACGGTAAGTGAGATCGGCATCGCTTATCGCCTTGCATCGAAACTCGTCGGCCAAGCCCGCTTCCGGTTTGCTCGCGGCCGTCGGCGGTATCAGCGTGTATGTGGTCTCTGCGCGACTCACGCCTTCGGCATAAAGGAATGGGAGTTGGAATGTGTAACTGTTTGTCGATTTATCAAAGAACACACTCACCGGAGGATTATCTCGTAGAGCAACTTTCGAGAACGGAATCGTGCCTTTACGAAATTGATCGTAGCTTTCCTTGACCGGATAACGAGTCGCTAGTCTCAGCGCCGTTTGCTCGGTGCTGCACATTCCGGAAAAGACAAACCGAACGGGATCACTCTTGACACTATCGATATCCTCGTAGTGCCACGCGGCCAGATTCCGATTGTCATTTAGAAATCCAACGTCCTTCCATTCGCCGCTTTTGCCGATGAGATCTGAGCAGCGAATCGCTTTCGCCCGCTGGAAAGCACTATCGAGTTCGGAAGCCTCCAGCCGTCCGAATAATGTTTGCAGATCATCCAGGAACCTGGCGCCAAAATCGGAGTTCTGCAACAAAAGGAAAACGGATACCAGGACGCCAGCGAGTGACATGGTTCAAATGATAATCCAAGTAGTGGCGAGAGCGGCACCGGAGACTCGAAACATCTCCTCGATGGCCTGACGCAAGGATTCATTCCACGTTTTACCTTGATTATCTAGGTGTGGTCGTGTTTCACTTACGTTACCTAGATCATCTAATGGTGCTGTCATGGCAATGAAGGAAATTGATCTGCTGCAGGGGACGCTCGATTTACTTGTGCTGAAGACACTGGGCGGAGGCCCAATGCACGGTTACCGCATCGCATCCAAAATCCAGCGGCTATCGGCCGACGTGCTGCGCGTTGAAGAAGGCTCCCTCTACCCGGCGCTGTATCGGATGGAACAGAAAGGGCTGATCGAGTCGGAATGGGGATTGACCGACAACGCTCGCAGAGCCCGATTCTACAAGCTCACGCGCAAAGGCCGGCGCGAAATGCAGAAGGAAACGGAAAGCTGGCTCCGGCTTTCCACTGCAGTTGCGCGTGTTCTGAAGGCGCTCGAACAGGGAACCTGACATGAATGTGCTTCGGCTTGCCTGGCTTCGCCTGAAGGCTATCTTCACCGGACACAGAATCGAGCGTGAGATCGATGAAGAGATGCGCCTTCACCTGGATTTATTAGCGGAAGAATACGAACAAAACGGAATGACTCGCAAAGAAGCGGACTTTGCCGCGCGCCGCCGATTCGGTAGCGCACTTTTAATCCGAGAACGCGGGCGTGAGGTCCGCGGCGGTGGAATTCTAGTCGATTTGATTCGGGATGTGGGGTATGGCTTTCGCATTTTGCGCCGCAATCCATGGTTCACAGCAGTAGCCGTCCTGACGCTGGCTATTGCGATTGGAGCGAATACGGTCATCTTCAGTCTCGTGAATTCGTTGCTGTTGCGCGCGCTGTCGTATCCGGACTCAGACCGGCTGGCTGTGATCTGGTCCGTTCCTGCTAACCATCCCGAACAGAAGTTTCCGGGAACGTCGGGGGCATACGTTCTGTTGCGCGATAACACGCGCCTGTTTGAGGCCATAGGCGCGGCACGCCTATACGAAGCATTCACAGTTGCAGAAAACACGGATGGCGCCAATTGGGAACGCGTGCAAGCGCAGTGGTTCACGCAGGAAATGACTGCTGTTCTGGCAGTTCAACCGATGCTCGGCCGATGGCCGAATGATGGGGATGACACTAATAGCTTGTTCATCGTCGTCAGCCATGGGCTGTGGCAGCGAAAGTTCGCAGGCTCTCCTGATGTCTTGGGCAAGAAGGTGCTACTGGACCTCGGTGTCGCGACGGTCACGGGAGTGATGCCGCCCGGATTCGAACTGATGAATCCCGACGCGGAAATTTGGATCCGTCAGGTAGTCACAGCGCCGGGCGGGCCGCTGCCGCGAAGTCCAAATCGAATTTTTACGGCGATCGGTCGGTTGAAGCGCGGAGTCACGCTCGAACAAGCGCAGAGTGAAATGAACGCGCTCGCGTCGCAACTGAGCCAGCAACTACCGGAAGTCCAGCGTGGCTGGGGCTTCAAAGTCGAATCACTGCAGAGCGTATACGTCGGCAGGATCCGAAAGCCTTTGTTGATTTTTCAAGGCGCTGTCTTTTTTGTTCTCGTAATCGCCTGCGCGAACGTGGCCGGGTTGCTCGTGGCTCAAGGTGTCGGACGCCGCAGGGAACTGGCGATACGAAGCGCGATCGGGTCGAACCGATGGCGCATCATTCGTCAATTGGTCGTCGAAACGGTCTTGTTGGCGTTGATAGCGGGTCTGCTGGGATTGATGTTCGCCTCGGCGGGCTTAGGAGCTTTCATCTGGTTTGGCCCTGCGGACTTTCCCCGGTTGAACGAGATCGGCATGGACCTGCATGTCTTTATTTTTACGCTTCTGATTTCGGTCGTAACCGGTTTGGTCTTCGGCGCACTGCCATCGATGCAGGTTTCACGTGCCGATTTAACCGGGGCGCTTCGCGAGACGTCTCGAAGCTCGACTCTTGGTCCGCAGCGGCAAAGACTCCGCAGTAGTTTTGTCGTGCTTCAAATTTCGCTCGCCGTTGTTCTGCTCATCGGGTCAGGCCTGATGCTCCGAAGCCTGCTCCTGCTCAATATGGCACAGGTTGGCTTCATGCCTCACGGCCTGGTGACGTTCCAGATTCCATTCTCGCGCTCGGTGTACTACCAAGGCGCCGGCAACACCCCCGCCGGCGGCTTAATGGTTGAATTCGACGGTAAGCTTAATCAGATGACTGAGCGGATGCGCGATCGTCTGAAAAGCGTGCCCGCCGTCGCGTCGGTAACCGTGGCGATTACACCGCCGCTTGGAGGAATGCCGCGACGCGTTACCTTCACAAGAGAAGACACGCCCACCGAACCGGCGGAACGCGAAGCTTGGGCAGCGGAATGGTATCCCGTCACAGGCGACTATTTCGAGACGTTGAGGATTCCATTGATGCGCGGCCGGAGTATTAGCCCTGATGATGCATTCTCGCGACGACCTGTCGTCGTCATCAATTCGGCTCTCGCTCGGCAGTTCTTTCCTAACGACGATCCGATCGGACGGCGAATCCGATTTGATCTTCTTGACGATCAGCCGCGCGAAATTGTTGGAGTTGCCGGTGACGTTCGCCAGAACCGCTATGAACTTTCGTTACAGCCGCAGGTGTACGTACCGCAAGACCAGCTGCCTCGCCGGATGGATCTCAACATCGCGCGTCAGGTTCTGGTCAAGACGTTCGTTGTTCGGACAAGCGCACCGCCGATCGATGCGCTGCGCGCGGCGGTTCGGGAAATAGATCCGACTGCGGCGATTTCGACTGTTAGAACCGTGGAAGAATATGCTGGGGCGCAGCTTCAGGATCTCAGGCAATACACAGCTCTGCTCTCGATCTTCGCGACTATCTCGGCTCTTCTGTGCGTGATTGGAATCTTCGGCATCATGGCGCATGCCGTGATGCAGCGCGGAAACGAGATCGGAATTCGCGTCGCATTAGGCGCATCGCCCGGGAACGTTCTCAGGCTTGTTCTTCGGCAGGGATTGCTGCTCGTCTCCGTCGGCCTCGGGCTCGGACTTGCAGGAGCGGTCGCAATCACACGGGTAATCCGAACTTTCCTGTGGGGTATCACGCCGACGGATCCAGTGACATTCATGATCGTTACCGCCGCGCTCGCTGTGTTGGCGCTCGTCGCGTGTTATCTGCCGGCGCGGCGAGCCTTGAGGATCGATCCGATCATTGCGTTGCGTATCGACTGATTATGTTCCGCGCGTCTAGAACTTTGGTTCTAAATCATCTGAAAGTTTTGTCACAAGCAAATTGTGACTTTAGACCCATTTATCGATTTTGGTCACGTGGGTATACGTAAGAGCCTTTGACAAGGAACATTCGTAGAGGTTCGGAGGTTTAAGTCAATGCCACGGTTCAAAATCGGAGAGCGTGTCGCACTGAATGGCCTCTTGGGCGAACTGCACGGCGGAGACGCGATTGGAACAGTTGTTTTCATCGCACAAGATAAGCATGGCATGGACGTGTTCGACGAATACGACATCGCATTTGAAGACTCACGCCAGTTGCGGGTTCGTAGCTTTCAACTAACCCACGTGGTGCAGACCGACGCTGAAACGCACGAGGAAGCAGCAAGGCCCGATTCCCAAGGTGAGACCCGACCTTAGGATAAAGCACTAACTCGCATTCCCTGCAGAATCGCGATGTCCCAGAATGGCGATGTCCTATGTCCCATTCCTCAAGGGAACCTTCACTCGGACTCTTGCAACTTCGACCTCCAGTTTTCTAACTCAGGGAAGCCTTTCAGGGTACGTCAGCAAGACGTTTGGTCCACAGCTGTCATTACAGGAACGAACATGGCATAATCGCGCATCAAAAGCGACCCCACGGCAATGAGTAGCAAAAAAGGGAGCATTCTATGTTGGTTCGATTGAGCCTCGTGCCTGCTTTGGCGGCACTCGTTGCGACATCCTCATCGGCGGGAGCACAGGTACTCTCCGAGAAAAACATTTCGATCAAGATGGCGTTGGTCATTGCGGAAACGGCGCTGACTGAATGCACACCGCGAGTCTCGGTCGCGGTTCTGGATCGCGCAGGCCGGATGCGAGTATTTCTTCAAGGCGACGGAGCATCTCCCCACAATCTCGAGCTCGCGCGACGCAAGGCGTATACAGCCCTGACGTTCCGTAGGACCTCTGCTGAGTGGGCGAAACGGACGGCCGAAGGCGATGTAGCCGGTCAACGCAGTCTAACGGATGTCATTCCGCTTGGCGGCGGGGTTCCTATCATGATTGGTGATGATGCGATCGGTTCCGTCGGCTTGAGCGGAGCGCCTGGTGGCCAGCCCCAGGAGGAAGCCTGCGCGAAGGCGGGCATTGCCAAAGTGCAGGATCAGCTGAAGTAAATTTGTTTGAACACGAAGGAGAATGCCAGTTATGGATCCGATCAGACGCAAAATATTAAAAACGGGTGCCGCGGTGACAGCGATGGCCGCAGCGCCGGGCGTGTTCAGTGCACAGAATCGGCAAGGAGGAAGTGCCATGTCGTTTTATGAAAAAGGTCCGGTTCGCATCCACTATGAAGAAGTCGGTTCCGGGTTCCCGTTGTTGATTATTGCCGGCGGGGGATTGAACTCAACGATGTCCGGCTTGGCCACTCATCCCTTTGATCCGATCAAGGAGTTCAAGGGAGAATACCGTTGCATCGCATCGGACTTGCGCAATGCCAATGGCGGCCAGTCCGCCGGCCCGGTTGAGATCGACCGGCCGTGGGATTCATACACCGATGACCACATCGGACTGATGGATCACCTCC
>Ga0126379_10000364_pt1 | contig 24698 bp, 25 predicted proteins | sample PanSoiMetPlot_24_FD_92640 | JGI IMG/M metagenome (GOLD analysis project Ga0126379, IMG submission 92640) | Tropical forest soil microbial communities from Panama - MetaG Plot_24 | ecosystem: Environmental > Terrestrial > Soil > Tropical forest > Bulk soil | place: Panama | collected 2016-02-17
CAGTATCCGCCGGTAGCGACGTTAACCCCCCGAGTCACCGGCAGCGGCGCGGTGCCCACGCCCAATGCGTATGTCTTTGACGGATCGGTCTCGCCGGCAGGAGATTCCACCAGCTGCACCCCGCCGAATGGCTATTCGTACAATCCGTTCCGAGATGATCTTCACTACGATCAGCAGGGGAATATTTTCGCGGCGCTGCCCAACGCGACTTGGAGCGAAGGATCCAACCCAACCTGGACCTACGTTCCTGTCGTCGCGCGTGTGCCCGTCACCTCCCAAGGCGAGCACTGTCAAGCGATCAAGAGTGAGCAGACCGTTCTCACCCGATCGGACGTCAGCGTGCAAAGAGGGCCAGATCGACCGGATGGGACCCCCACCGGTGTGCCCGATGGCACGTATCTCGCGTGGGCAATCATCGATCCCGGCTCGCCGGTGCTTAAATGGAACGAGCCATCGAATTCGTCCGGGTTAGCTCATCAAAGGTACGGTTGGTACAACCAATATTTTGTCGCGTACCTGGACGGCGGCTTGATTCCCGTCGCCGGCGGTGAAATGCGGACGCAAAAAGTGTTTTACCCGCGCACGAACGTCCTTTTCAGCTGTACCTCAAACTCCGACTGCAGCAAGTTCCCCGGTAGCGGCATGGCGGCCAGTTGTGAGAACCCGGGGCCCACTGGGCTTTGTCGCACTGCGACTCAATGTCCAGCGCTGCCCACGACGTGCGCGCAGGCCGTCGGCGACGGCAGCGATTGCGATATGAGCGTGACCCCCAATCTCTGTCGTCAGCCCATTAATGTTGGCCTGCCAGGCCGGCTCTCACAGGGCTATGACGTCTTACAGTTCCAGCGCACCGATGCGTCGTATTCCCCGGTATGCCTGGTGCAATCGTATGCGATGCCAACGACTGTGACTCGTACGAGTGAGCTGCCGCACGACGCCGCGACGATCACGGGCGGCGCCTTCCAGGTAGACGGGCCGCCCAATCCCGGCACGCCGGGTGGGGTGATTACGCCAACTTACATTTTTTGTCTCCAGGTTCCCTAGGAAGGTGGGAGAGGGATTTGACCATGAGAAAGTCTCTCAGAGTTGCAGTGAGGGCTGTTGTCTTGGCAGCGCTCCTCGCCTTCCCGACCCTGGTTTTCGCCGTCGAGGAAGTCGGACGAATTCTCGGCCGAGTCCTTGAAGAGGAAACCGGCGCGCCCGTTCCCGGGGCGCAAATCAACGTCACCGGTCCCAACCTGATCGGTCCACCACGGACCACCCAGACCGCAGAGGACGGCACCTTCGAGGTCCCCAACCTGCCCCAGGGACCTTACGACGTCGAGGTCTCGTATTCCGGCGTCAAGCCGCTCAAGCGACGCATTCTGGTGCGCCCGGGCGAGGCGGCCCCCTTGGAGATCGCCTGGTCCGCCGAGTTGGCGGCGGTGGAGACCACCGTGGTGCAGGAGGAGCGCCATCTGACCAGGCCAGACACCGCAATCGCCGGAGCCACCTTTGCGATGGAGAAACAAAACCTGTTGCCGGTTACTCGCAATTACCAGAGCGTGGTGACTCAGGCGCCCGGTGTCAATGAAAACGGCAGCGGCAACCCACGCGTCAAGGGCGCCAATGATCGAAACAATCGCGTCTTGATCGACGGCCTCGATACCACCGACCCGGTGACGAATACCTTCTCCGCGAATATCGGTCAGGACTCGCTCGCCGCCGTTCAGGTGATCACCAGTGGGATGGAAGCCAAATACAACGCACCGGGATCGATTATCAATTTGATTACACTGTCGGGTTCGGACGACCTGCACTTCGGCGTCTCGTTCTATACGCGGCCGAAAGGGTTGCAGACGTTTCATACGCAGGGTTCAAACAATCAGCCGTTCGAAGGGCCCAGGATCATCGACCACACTCCCCAGCCCCCATCCAACGTATATCAGGGCAACTTCAACATCGGCGGTCCTATCATCAAACACCAACTTTGGTACAACGTCGGCGCACAGCTTGACTACAGCAGCACCGTCCAGCCGGCCGGGCCGCCGTTGAACCGGCAGGCGCCCAATCGCGTTTTCCAAGACATTTTCCCCCAGGGAAAGCTGACCTGGGCGCCCTCGAGTCAGCACCGGCTGATGGTGGAAGCGCTCGCAGACCCGACGTACATCGACTACGAGAACAACAATGCATCCACCGCCAACACCACCGCGCCACAGGCAGCGAATGGGCGGTTTCAGGGCGGCTACAAGGTTCTCTCGGAGTGGGATTATTTCATCAACCAGAATTTCGACTTCAAGATGCTGGGCGGGTACTCCTACGACTCGCTAGATGTCGGGCCCCAGGGAGACGTGCGCAGCATCGAGGCCAAGTACGGAGGGTACGGAGGTTTCCAGGTGCCTGGGCACGTCAACCAGTTCGATAACACGTTCTGGCAAAATCCCCAATCGCGGCAGACGACGAAGCGAAACCGCTTTCAGCTAGACGCTGCCTTGGCTTGGCGCGGCCGCACCGGAGAGATGAGCCATGAAGCGGAAGCCGGCGTTCAAACCGCGTACACGTACGACACCACGACAAATAAGTACACCGGCGGTGGCGATTACTACATGGACAACGCACCGAATCGGCCGCTGAACACCGCGCTGTGCGATTACGATCCGAACGTCCGGCTAGACCCTAATGTGATTACCGGGGTCGGGTGTAACGCCTTACAGCACACTGACGATTTCACCACCACCCGCAGAGGCTACTTTGTGGGGCTCTACATCCAGGATCGGTTCAAGCCTCTGAGTTGGCTCACGCTCGTCCCCGGATTGCGCTGGGACATCAACCGGACCTGGCTTCCCTTTGGGGTACCGGACGATTACAAGCGCACAATCAACATCAACGGGCGCGACGTGAAAACCGACGACTACCAGATGGGCTACGGGTTTGGGCCGCGGTTCGCCGCCATTTTAGACCTCACTGGGGATCAGAAGACTATTTTCCAGGCCAGCTATGGACGATACACCGAGCAACTCTACCTCACGGTGATGGGCGGCGTTGATGGCTCGTTCAAAGGACGGACGACGAACTTCACCTGGAACCCGGTGACGAAAACCTTTGATCAAAACCAGGCGGGCGCGCCGAACAACACGCTCGTCGACAGCTCGTCGCGGACCCTCCCACATACCGACGAGCTGTTTTTCCGCCTCAGCCGGGAGCTCTTCCGCAATACGGTAGGAGAGATCGACTACACCTATCGCTACGCATCGAATATCCTCGAGCAGATCGAGACCAACCGGATTTTCGATCCTTCCGGCGGCCGCGTCGTCGGTTTCGTGGACACGACCCATCCCAACGCCGTGGTAGTCTATGCGAACGACGACCGGAACTGGTCGAAGTACTCTGGCTTTGACTTCATTTTCGAATCGAAACCAGTGCCGAACTTCGACTTTTATGGCGTCTACACGCTGAGCTGGACTTGGGGCCCGGGGTTCGCGGAGAACCAGGGCCAGGGCCCGACGGGAAATCTCTACCCTGGTCAGTTCTACAATCCGCGCATGAGCCAGTTCTACAACGGCTGGAACGTCATTTCCGATGTTCGCCACCAGATCAAAACCCAGACGACCTATACCATCCATGGGCTGGTGATCGGCACCACTGTGAACTGGCGCTCCGGCTATGCCCGCCCGAAGTTTTACCCGCAGGCCTCGCCGGTTAATAACAATACGCGTCTGCGCAGTCCGTTCGGCACCGATCCGAGCGTCCCCAACGATACCTCCAATTGGACTGAGCTCCGCCTTCCCGATTTGTTTACCGTCAATTTGCTCGTCGGGTACGACTTCTACGAGCTGATGCGGCAGCACCTATTGATCACCGTCCAAATAGAAAACCTGTTCGACAACTACACCCCAACAGGCTTCACCACTTCCGAAACCGCCCCGCCCAGCCAGTTCGGGCGTCCGAACGCTCGACCGAACCCCCCGTTCAGAACTCAGCTGGGAATCCGCTACACGTACTGAAGGAGCGAAACGCGCCTGGCAATCGTGCACATGCGCGACCTGTCCGCCCTTGCTGATTTAGTAGTGGCTGGCGCTACTTGGTCATGATGCCGAGCGTCTTCGCTCCCGCGCCGCGCGCCACGTCCATCAGGTGCATCGCGTCTCCGTAAATCGCGTCGTCGTCGACGTCGAAGAAGACCAGCTTCTCAGAACGGGCGGTCATCAGATCGTGGATCTTCTCGCCGAATTGCGACTCGACGATCGGCTCGCGGTTGATCTCCACCTGGCCCTCTTTGGTGACCGAAACCACCACCTGATTGGCGGTCGTCGGCGTCGCCACTTGCACGTCCGCCTTCTCCGGAACGGTGAGGTCCAGATCTCTGATCAGCATCGGCGTCGCCACCATGAAGATAATGAGCAACACGAGCACCACGTCGACCAGAGGGGTGATGTTGATGTCCGAGCGAACGCCCGCGCCTGTCGAGCCGCCAAAAGCCATCCTCTACTCCTTGCGGTCGGTGGTTTCCATGTTGACCGTCGTCGCCCCGGCGGCGTGCACTTCCTCGAGCACCTTGCGCACGTCGCCGTATCGCAACGAGCGATCGGCCCGCACGTTCACCGGCCGGCTGCCCTTGCGCAGCTCGCGCTGAAGCACCGAAGCCAGCGCTCCCGATTCGATTCGGTCGGCGTCGATATAGGTGCCGTCCTTGCGCACACTGAGCATGAGCTGCTCGCCGGTATCCTGCCGTTTGTTGTGGTGCTCGGTGGTCGGCAGCACGACGTGGACGCCGCGGTGGAGGAGGGGGGTGACCACCATGAAGATGATGAGCAGCACCAAAACCACGTCGACCAGCGGGGTAACGTTGATTTCTGACTTCGTCGGCGGCGGCTTGATGCTGCCGCTGCGCCGCTCGTGGATGCGTTGGTGGCGGCGGCCGTTTCGCTGGTTCCGGAGGCGACCGTTCGCCGCGCCTCCCGCCTGGAAAGAGCCAGAGCCGTTATTGCCGGCAGGCGGCATCACTTTCGATCCCGGCCTTCTTTGAGGACGAAGGAGAGCACCTCGGAGCTGACTTCGTTCATCTCCACGACGAAGGACTCAATGATGTTGGTGAAGTAGTTGAAGGACATCACCGCGGGAATCGCCACCAGCAATCCGGCGGCGGTGGTGAAGAGCGCCTCGGCAATACCGGCCGAGACGGCTCCCAACCCACCCTGGCCGGTGGCCGCCATCGCTCGGAACGCGTTGATGATTCCGACCACGGTGCCGAACAGGCCGATGAAAGGCGCCGCGGAGGAGATCGAAGCCAGCCCGCCCAAGCCTTTCTTCAGGTTCGCCACCTCGCGCTCCTTGGCGCGGTCGATCACCCGGTTGACCGCGTCCACCACGTCGAACTCCCCCAGCTCGTCGGGGCCGGCGTGGGTCAGCGCATAGATGCCGTCGCGGTACTCAGTGAGGGCTTGCTCGACCACCCGGGCGACCGCGGTCTGTGGCTTCTTCTGGGACAGGCTCAGCGCTCCCTGTAGGTCGTGGGCACCCAGTAGCTTGCGCAGCGCTAGGACGAAGGCCATCGAGTTGCGCTTGTTCTTCATGAAGGTATTGAAGCGGTCGATCATCACAAACAAGGAATAGACCGACATCACTGCCAGGATGATCACCACCGTCTTCGCCAACGGCAGCATCGAGCGCCACATCTCAATCAGATTGAATTGTTGCATTGCGTTCCTCTACTTGATGATGAAGATGAAATTACGGATGGTGCAGACCGGCAGCGGCTGCGGCTTGTAGATCCAGGTGCTCTTGAGCTGCTCGATGATCGCCGGGTCGGCTCCTGGCACCGGGGTGAGCACTGTGACGTCCGAGACTCGCCCGTCCTGCCGCACGCAAATTCGATAAGTGCCCTTGAGCTGCTGCCCCGGGTGAGCAGAAACCACCCCTTCGGGCAAGCGGGGGTCGGGGGACGAAAGTCGCTGCCCATCGAGGACGAAGCTCGCCACCATCTTGGGCGGCGGAGCTTGCGAGGGCGGAGCGCCCAGGACACCGCCGACTACGCCGCCCACGACGCCACCGGCAACGCCCCCCGGCACCCCGCCCTCGACCCCGTCCTCGTCACTCTCTTCCTCCTCGGGCTTTTCGATTGGCGGTTGGACGAGCTTGGGGATCTCGGTCGGCTGCTGTACGACTTTGGGCACCTTCGGCTTTCGCTCGACGGTCTTTCGCCCGGCCGGGGGCGGAGGGGGTGGGGGAGGCGGCGGCGCCGCGCTGAAAAAGGTGAGGGAGACGGCGGGCGGGGCGAGCTCCTCGACGTAAAAGATGGACCAGATGAGGAGCCCCAGCGCGGCGCCTCCGTGGAGTACCAACGAGACGATGATCAGCGCGCGTCGCTTCCAGCTCGGTTTTCGCCCGGCGATGAATTGGTCGAACATCTATTTGCTGCCCTTCAGACGGTCGATCCCGAGCTTGTAGAAACGGTTTGCTTCTTCGAAGTCCAAGCGCTTGTTGTCATCGGTCGATTCGCCGAGCGCCTTTTCCCGGTACACGAGATTGCTGTAGGTGTAGGCGTTGGGGGCTTGCGGGCTCAGCCGAATGGCTTCCGCCAACGTTTTTAAGGCTTGATCGGCCAAATCCAGGCGCTTTTGGTCCGTCACCTCCGTGTGATCGTGCAGGTAGTTCCAGATCAGCACGCCTTGGGCCAAATGTGCCTCAGCGTTCTCGGGCTCCGCGGCGATCCTTTTCTCATACCAGCCCTTTGCTTCGTCAAAGCGCCCGGTCTTTGCGGCGATGATCGCCAGCGTATTCAAGGCTTGCGCGTCGGGAGGAACCGACTCGGTCGCGGGCTTGAAGAACGCCACCGCCTCGTCGTACTTGCCCGTATCCACGAAAGTCTGCACCAGAAGCACTTTGGCCCGGTCGTCCTTCGGCTTGAGCTTGAGGTAATCCTGGAAGGCGATGATGGCGTTGCTTGCTGCTTTGGCCGCCTCGGTGCCGTTTGGCGCCATCCGGTAGAGCGACAGGTTGGCCAATCCGAGGTTTAGTGGGATTGCGGGGATCCTTGGATCACGCTTCTGCGCCTCTGCGAACTTGGCTGCGGCGCCGGCGTAATCCTGCCGGTGGTAGAGGTCGACCCCCTGCTGCGCAGTTATCCGGGCCTGCAGCGACTCGCAGCCGGCAAGTAGCGGCGCCACGGCGAGCGAGGTGAGGAGAGCTCTTCTCATGGGTGCGGAAATCCCCGAGGGGACAGGTAAATATCCGTCTGGCGCGGGCGGTTGCAAGCGTTGCCCAGCAGCCTAGAATGTTGGACGGTTTGCGAACGCCGTTTCGAGTTTTTGGCGCGGCCGCCCTGTGCCTTGGCGGCTGTGCGCACCGGCCCCTCCCTCCGGACGGCTTGCGGCAGGTGCACCGGCCAGCCTTCGCCTCTTGGATCGAGGACGGAGCCGGGCCCAAGTCACGCGTCTTTCGCGAGGATTCCTCCTACCTGGGCAAGCTACAGCGCCTTGATCCGAAGGAGGCCGACCGGCGATTGCAAGTAAAGCTCGCCAAGGGGATGAGCCGCTTCGAGACATCCGATCGCCTTCGCGCGGTAACCCTGGCGAATCTGCCCAAAGAGCGTCCCTGGACCGACGCCGTCGATCCCGCAAAAGTGGCCTCCGCCCTGGAGAGCTTTCTCGTCGAGGAGGTGCCGGCCAATCCACCGGATTACGAATTGCTGAAACCGCTGGGAGCCGATTCGGTGGTGGAGTTCGTGATCGAAGACTTCGGACTCAAAAGCGCGAACGGGCGAGCTGCTTCCTACGTGTCCGGTCGGGGCAGAATGTTCATCCTCGGCGGCTCCGAGCTTTGGCGCCAAAGCTTCCGCCTCGAGCAGCCGAGCCAGCCAGGGTTGGATCCGTTCCGCGTGGCGCAGGAGCCCGAGCTGTTTCGGTCGGAGCTCTCCCGGCTGCTCGATGCCGCCGCTTTACAGTTCGCCGCCGAGCTCAATCCGGAGGCAAAGCCCAACCTCGGCCAGATCCAGCAAGAGCAGCCCAAGGGTTACGAGGTGGACGGCGAGGCAGGAAAATCGTCGCTCGGGCGCTGACGCGACAAAAGCTGATAGGGTGCGCCGATTCCAAGTGAGCTCGATGGCCGGCGCCGGCGCTGATCGAAAAAAACCGGTACTTCTGGATGGGGCCGAGGGGGAAGGCGGTGGGCAGATCCTGCGCTCGGCGCTGACGCTGTCGCTGGTGACCGGCCGGCCGTTTCGAATCGTCGGCATTCGCGCTAAACGCCCGGTCGCCGGTCTGCGCCCGCAGCACCTCGCCTGCGTTCGCGGCGCGGTGGCCATCAGCGGCGCGCAGTGCGAAGGCGCATCCATGGGATCGCCGGAGCTCGAGTTTCACCCCCGCCCGGTAAATCCCGGCCACTATGTGCTCGAGGTGGGAACGGCGGGAAGCGCTCCGCTTCTGCTGCAGTGCCTTTATTACCCACTCATCCTCGCCGGCTCTAGCCAGCTCACGCTGCGCGGCGGCACCCACGTTCCAAATAGCCCGAGCTACCATTACCTCGCCTGGGTATGGTTGCCGATGCTCTCCGCGTTCGGCCTGGGAGGTCAGCTCCAGCTTCGGCGGGCGGGCTTCTACCCAGAGGGAGGAGGCGAGTTCAAGGCACTCCTCGAGGACCGGCGGGCCGTCGAGAGCGCCGTGCAGTTCCCCGCCCGGGGCACCCTGGTAGACATGGACGTGACGTCGTTTGTTGGGGGGCTTGCCTTCGATGTGGCCGACCGGCAGGGCAAGGCTGCCGTCGCCGCGCTGCGCGAATGCGGTATCGCCTGCAATGCAGAGAATCTGCCGCTGCCCACCGGCAGGTCCGCCGGACGCATGGTCTTCATCCGGGCGCAGTTCGAGCGCACCCTGGCGGGGTTCACCGAGTTGGGAGACCGAAACAGCTCGGCAGACGAGGTGGGTCGCCAGGCGGCGAAGCAAGTCGCCGAGTTCATGAAGAGCTCGGGAGCGCTCGACGTGCACCTGGCGGACCAGATTCTGTTGCCCGCTGGTCTATTGGCGGCGGGAATTTTGGGAGCCGGCGTCGCCGCCCCGACGCTCTTTAGCACCTCGGCGATCACCGGCCATCTGACCACCAATGCGTCGGTGGTAGAAAAGTTCCTGCCCGTCCGGGTGCTGATCGACGGCGAACGGGTGCAGGTGCTCCCATGCGAATCCTCCTCGCGCTGATTCAAAACCTGCTCCTGCTGGTGCTCGCTTCGCTGGGTCTTCCTTTCCGCTGGCTGAAGAGCCGTCGCCGCCCGTCGTATGTGCGTTTCCTTTTGCGCGGAGATCCGCCCTACCGCGTGCTGGCCCCACGGCGATGGCGGCCTTTTGCGAAGCGAGATATCGCCGAGGTCCGGTCGTTGTTTACCCTGCGAGAGCAGCTTGCCATCCTGGCGAAGGATGCGCGCGTCCGCGGATCGGTCTTCCACGTCGATCGGCTGCAGATCAGCCCCGCCAAAGCGGACGCGATTGCCGAGCTATTTCAAGGCTTCCGGGCGAAAGGGAAGGAGGTCATCGGCTACGCACGGCATGCCGGAAACAGCGAATACGAGGTGCTCTGTGCGGCGGATCGGATTGTGCTTTCGCCCGCCGGCCGTTTGGAGCTGGCAGGCTACGCCGCCGCGGCCACCGCGCTGGGCGCCGGACTAGAGCGGCTCGGTATCTCCGCGCAGCTCGTCCGCCGCGGCGACTACAAGACGGCGCCGGAGATTTTTGCGCAGTCGGCGATCTCGCCGATCCACCGCCAGACCGTCGAGCATGTGCTGGATCTGCGCTTTCAGTCCTTGTTGACGCGAATCTCACGGGGCCGGAGGCTGACCCCGGAGCAAGCGAGGCGCAAGGTGGATCAGGGTCCCTACAGCGCCAAACGCGCCCTGGCGGAGGGCCTGTGCGACGGCCTATCGCGCGAGGAGGACCTCGCTGAGTTTCTAGGCATGGGCAGTAAGCACCGGCGCTCCGCGAGCGCGGAAGAGCCGGTGCCCCATTTCGCCTCCTATCGCAGCGCGCTGGTGCTGGCCCCGGTTGGCTTTCGACCGCTGGCGCGAGCTCCGCGGCTGGCGGTGGTGCCCATCCAGGGCCTGATCGCGGAAGGCGAAGGCGGGCGGCCGCCGGTGGGCCCGGAGATCGCCGGGTCGGAAGGGGTGGTGGGCGCGCTGCGGGCTGCCCGGCGCGACCGCCGTTCGTCGGCCCTCCTCCTCTATGTCAACAGCCCAGGCGGATCGGCGCTTGCCTCCGAGCTCATCCTCGACGAGGTTCGGCGCACCGCCAAGGCAAAGCCGGTACTGGCCTACTTCGATCGAGTGGCGGCAAGCGGCGGATACATGGCCGCCCTGGGGGCGACGGAGATCTGGGGGGCGCCGGAGGCGCTGGCGGGCTCGATCGGCGTCTTCGGCGGCAAGTTCGAGATGTCGCGGCTGCTCGACCGTGTGGGCGTTCGGCGGGAGATCATCACCCGAGGCGACAACGCAGCTCTTTTGTCCCCCTCCCGGCCATTCACCGAGATCGAGCGCCGGACGATGGAGCTGGAGATCGAGGAGGCCTACCAGGATTTCCTCGAGCACGTTTCGGTGGCGCGGGGCAAGAGCAAGGAGGAGATCCACTCGCTGGCGGAAGGGCGGGTGTACGTGGGCTCTGAAGCGCTCCAGGTGGGTCTGATCGATCGGATTGGCACGTTCGAGCAGGCCTGCCGGCGCGCGCTCGAGCTGGCCAAAGCCCCGGGCGGTCGCTTCGAGGTTGCCGCCCACCCTTTGGCTCGGCGGCGCATCCCGCTGATGCGGCTGATACGCGACGCGCAGCGCACCGGCGTGTTCGCCCTCTGGCTGCCGGGGTTGGGGCCCCTCGAGAGCGTGACGTGAGGACCGCCGGCGTCTGGGCATCCTTGGCCCTCGTGCTCGCCGCCGGTTGCAAGACGTCTCCCGCCGCCAGCGAGAGGCCAAACCAAGCCGCCGTCGAAGTGCTCGCCGAGTTCATCGCTGCTGCCGAAGCGCGGGATTTCGAGCGAGCCTACCTGTTGCTCTGCGGCGCGCTCAGGGCGCGCTACACACCCGAGCGGCTGCAGCGTGACTTCGACAACGAGCCTTTGGCCAAAGAGCGTCTGGAGCGCGCCCGCCAGGCGCTGCGGCAAGAAGCCACCTTGCGAGGAGATTTCGCGGAGTTCCCCGTCGGCGCGGGCAAGGCGGTTCGCTTGGTGCGCGAGGACGGCACTTTTCGGGTCGCTTCGCTGGAATGAGGATCCAGGGTGAATTAGCCTTACTTCCCATGGCGCCCCATGAGAGCTTTGACTCCGACGAGCTCGAGCGCCTCGAGGAGCTCGTCGAGGAACCGGAAGGAAAGCTGGGATTCGTCCCCGAGCTCGTCAAGCGCGCGGCGGTCGCCGGACTTGGCGCCCTGTTCATGACCGAAGAGGGCCTTCGCAGCCTCGCCGGACAGCTCAAGCTACCCAAGGAGGTCTTGGGGTTTATTGCCGCGCAGGCGGAAAAGACGAAGGACGACGTCGGTCGGATCGTCACCGACGAGGTGAGGCGGTTTTTGCAGTCGGAAAAGTTGCGCGAGGAATTTCTCAAGCTGCTCACCGGGATGACAATCGAGATCGAGGCGAAGGTGCGGCTGACGCCCAACGACAAGCGGCACACCCAGAGCAAGAGCGCCCTGTCGGTCGCCGATCTCCGGGTCCGAGGCGGCAAGCGCCCGAAGAAGGAGTAGCCGGCGACCTCGCAGGGCCAGCGCGGCGCTTCTCGCCGCTCCTTCACGCGCCAGCTGGTCCCCCGCTTACTGCTGGTCGCGCTGGTCGCCGGCGGCGCGGGGCTTTGGCAAAGCGGCTGGTTTGCGCAGGCGCGCGAGCTTCACTGGCAGCTCGGCGAAGATCGGTCCTCGCTGGCAGAGGTGGAGATCCAGATCTGGAACTCCGCCGGCGAGCTGCTCAAGCGCGAGGTGTTCTTCTTCGCCGATGGCGCCCCTGCGGAGCTCGTCCAAAAGCTTCCGCTCAAAGATGGCGAGTACCGCATTGAAACGTTTGTCAAACGGAAGAACGGCAACGGTTCCCGGCACGGCAGCCGCTGGATCGACATCACGGGAAAAGTGTACGTCCTGCCGCTTCCGTAGCCGGACGCCGGTCGCTGACTGGCAGGGAAATTCGAAACTGCGTTCCTCGACCTGGGTGGCTCACCAGCTGAGCCGATCCACCGAGTCGGTGGATAAGTCGCTGGCAGACCGTCAACCCGAGGCCGGAGCCGTCGGCGGCGGGCAAGAATGGATCGAACACCTGCGGCGTCGCCTCGGCCGCGATGACCACGCCGTTGTCCTCGACGACGATCTCCAGCCCGCCTTGCACGCGCCGAGTGCGAATCTCGATGCGCGGCTGCGGCACCGAGGCAACCGCTTGAGCGGCGTTGAGGAGCACCGGCGCGACGATCTGGGTCAGGTAACCCGGCGGTGCCGGGATGATGGGCGGCCCTTCGCACCTGCGCCTGAGCTCCACCCGGCTGAGTCGAGAGTGGGCGATCGCCACTGCGCGATCGATTTCGGCGTGGACGTCGACCGGCGCGCTCCGGCGATCTTCGCGGTCCGTGACTACCGCGAGCCGCTGGAGGATGCTGCGAATCCGCTCGAGGTTGCCGCGTATGTCGGAACGAACCACCTCGATGTCCCCGGCCTCGATGCCGCGGGTCAACTCGCTTAGCTCCTCGAATCCAGCCCACACCACCGCCAACGGATTATTGATGGCGTGGGCGAGCTCGGTGGCGAGCCCGCCAACGGTGGCCAACCGTTCCGACTCGAGCAGCTGCCGCTGTGCCTCGAGCAGCTCGCAATGCGCTCGCTCGAGCTCCCGATTCTGCCGAAGCGCCTCTTGCCGCGCGTCGTCAAGCCGCACCAGGCTGCGCACCCGGGCAAGTAGCTCGCGAGGGGCAAACGGTTTGCTCAAATAATCGTCCGCGCCCTGCTCCAGCGCCGCGGCGCGCCGGTCGGGATCGGCGTCGGCGCTCAGAAGAATCAGCGGCACCTCGCGCAGGCACTGGTCGGCGCGCACTCGACGGCACAGCTCGGGCCCGGTGCCTCCAACTGGCGCGTCACAGATGAGCACCCGAGGCCGCCGCAAGCCAGCGGCGGCAATCGCCTCCTCGAGCTTCTCCACCTCCTCGCACTCGAGCTCCGGTGCGAGCAGGTCGCGGATCGCAGCGCGCATTGGAGCGCACTCATCCACAATGAGCGCGGTGCGGCGCCGGCCCGAGGCATTTGCTCGGTGGGTCTCCATGAGGGCCATCGATTGCAGACTCCGTACCCGCTGCCGCCATGCGGGACTTCCAGTGGTTGGAAACGGCGGGCCGTGGGTCGTCTGGGGTAGGACAGGTCTGCTCGGACACCAACGCTCGACGCGGCTCGCACCGAGGTGGGGGATGGCGTTGACCGGTCACCTAGCCGCGGCGTATGGAGGGCCATCCCACCTGCGAAAGAGGTCAGCTGAATGGATGCGGAGCGCGTGGCGATCATTGGAGCGGGACAGATGGGCGCTGGCATTGCGCAGGTGCTGGTGCAGTCGGGGCTTCAGGTAACCCTGATCGACGTCTCCAAGCCCATGCTAGACAAGGCAATGGATCGAATTCGAGCCGGTCTGCGGAAGCTTCAGGAGAAGGGGAAGCTGGATGACGCTCGGCTCCAGGCGGCCCTAAGCCGACTTCGCACCGCCGCCGCCGTGGCAGAGGCGAAGGATGTGGACTTTGCCATCGAGGCGGTCAACGAGAACGAAGAGCTCAAAACGAAGATCTTCCGCGAGCTGGACGGAGCGGTTCGCCCGGGGGGAGTGCTCGCCACCAACACGTCGTCGATTCCGATCACCCGAATCGCCTCGTCGACCCGGCGGCCGGAGGCGGTGATTGGAATGCATTTCATGAATCCGGTTCCGCTGATGACGCTGGTGGAGATCATCCGCGGTGCGGCCACATCGGATGAGACCTACGCTGCAACCAAGGCTCTGGCGGAGAGGATGGGAAAGACGACGGTGGTCTCCAAGGACTTCCCCGGCTTCATCGTCAACCGCATCCTCATTCCCATGCTCAACGAAGCGTGCTTCGCGCTGATGGAAGGACTGGGCACCGTGGAAGACATCGACACCGCGATGCGCTTGGGAACCAATCAGCCGATGGGCCCCTTGCAGCTTGCGGACTTCATTGGCCTGGACACCTGCCTCAACATTGCCGAGGTTCTGCAGCGCGGCTTGGGCGATGATAAGTACCGGCCCTGCCCCCTGCTGCGGCAATACGTCGACGCGGGTTGGTTGGGTAAGAAAGCTGGCAGGGGTTTTTACCGGTACTGACGCGACCCGATGCCCTACGACAACATCCGGCTGGAAATCCAGGGCGGGGTGGCCACGTTGACGATCGAGCGGCCAAAGGCCCTCAACGCGCTCAACCGCTCTACCTTGAGCGAGCTCGACGCCGCCCTGCGCGAACTGGCTCAAAACGAGGAAGTTCGTGCGCTGATCATCACCGGCGCCGGAGAAAAGGCGTTCGTGGCGGGAGCGGATATCTCCGAAATGGCCGCCCTCACCACGGCGCAAGCACGCCGATTCGCTGCGCTGGGACACCGCGTCATGCACATGATCGAGGCGCTCTCCGTTCCCTCCATCGCCGCGGTGAACGGCTACGCGCTGGGGGGCGGCTGTGAGCTTGCGATGGCGTGTGATCTCATCTACGCCTCCGAGCGGGCCCGGTTTGGGCAGCCGGAAGTCGGGTTGGGGGTGATTCCCGGCTTCGGAGGGACGCAGCGCCTTGCCCGGCTGGTCGGCCGCGCCCGCGCGATGGAGCTCATCTTCACCGCAGAGCCGGTAGACGCCGCAAAGGCCAAAGAGATCGGCCTCGTCTTGGAGGTCCTTCCTCCCGATAAGCTGATCGAGCATTGCCGGGCGGTGGCTGCCAAGATCGCTGCCCGGGGACCACTGGCAGTTGCCCAGGCGAAAAGGGCGATCGTCTTCGGGGTAGACGCGGACCTTCGCAGCGCCAACGAGCTCGAACGCCAAGCCTTCGCGGTGCTGTTTGGCACCGAAGATCAGCGCGAGGGGATGCGCGCTTTTCTGGAGAAAAGGCCGCCGGTGTTCAAGAGTAGGTGACGGGCAGATGAATTTCGAGCTCACCGAGATCCAGCGCGAGACGCAGAAAATGTGCCGCGAGTTCGCCGCGAAAGAGCTGCAGCCCAATGCGCGCCGATGGGACGAGTCTCATGAGTGGCCGGGCCAGGCGGTCAGAAAGCTCGCCGAGCTGTCGCTGCTTGGGGTGGCGGTTCCCGAACGCTACGGGGGCGCGGGCCTGGACTGCGTCAGCTACGCCCTGGCCGTGGAGGAGATCAGCCGGGGCGACGCTTCGGTGGGCGTCATCATGAGCGTCAACAACTCGTTGTTTTGCGATCCGGTTCTCAAGTTCGGCAGCGAGGATCAAAAGCGCGAGTTTCTCATTCCGTTCGCCCACGGGGAGAAGCTCGGCTGCTTCGGGCTCACCGAGCCCGAGGCCGGCTCGGACGCCGCGGCCCAGAAGACGACCGCGGTCCGCAAGGGGAACGAGTACGTGATCAACGGCTCGAAGAATTGGATCACCAATGGGCCGAAAGCGGACGCCATCGTCCTCTTCGCGATGACCGACAAGTCCGCTGGGCACCGAGGAATCTCGGCCTTCTTGGTCCCGACGGACTCTCCGGGATTCAACCGGAACGCGCCGGACCGCAAGATGGGCATCAGCGCCGCCTGGTCCTGCTCGATCTACTTCGAGGACTGCCGCATCCCGGTGCGAAACCTCTTGGGCAAAGAGGGCGAGGGCTTCAAGATCGCGATGAGCACCTTGGACGGCGGCCGGATCGGCATTGCCGCACAAGCGATCGGGATCGCCCGCGCCGCGTTCGAGGAGGCGCTTGACTACAGCGGCGAGCGGCAGACGTTCGGCGCGCCCATCCGCGAGCACCAGGCAATTCAATTCATGCTTGCGGACATGGCCACCGAGATCGACGCGGCGCGGCTGCTTGCCCTCCAAGCCGCGCTTCTGAAGGATCGCGGGGTTCGCCATTCGCTGGAAAGCTCGATGGCCAAGCTGTACGCCTCGGAGATGGCAAGCCGCGTCGCCAACAAGGGCCTGCAGATCCACGGTGGGCAAGGCTACAGCAAGGAATTCGACGCCGAGCGCCACGTCCGCGACGCGCGGATCACCGAGATCTACGAGGGCACCAGCGAGATTCAGCGGATGATCATCTCCGGTAATCTGCTCAAGGAGTGACGATGAAACGGCTCTTCCTGACCGCGCTGCTCCAGCTCGCCGCACCGGCGTGGGCCCAGATGGGCACGCCGGATGCCGGTGCCTCGGCGGCGCCCGCCACGGACGGACACGCCACGGGCGGCCCAGCGGTGGAAAAGCCCCCGCTAGACCTGGAAATGATGCCGTTCACCACGGAGACGGTGAAGAAGGTCGTCGCCCACAACCAGCACAAGATTCAGACCTGCTACGAGGAGACCCTCGCCGGAAAGGACAAGCCGGTGGAGGGGCGGGTGATGACCTCTTTCGTGGTAACTCCCGAGGGGCTGGTGAAAAAGGCCCATGTGCTGACCAAGGGCACCACTTTGAAGGATCCCAAGCTGCACGCCTGCGTGGTGGAAGCTTTGGGCACCTTTGTCTTCCCCAAGCCGTCGGACCGCCGCGATCACCCGGTCGAGTATCCCTTCAACCTCAAGGCCGTCCGTTAGGCCTTGGACCTGAGGCTCTCGGCGACACAGCAGTCAATCCGCGAGGTAGCTCGCCGCTTCGCCAAAGAACGCGTCGCGCCCCAGGCCAAAGCGCACGACCGCGAGGAGCGAATTTCACCGGGGCTCTTGAAGGAAATGGCCTCCCTCGGGCTGATGGGCATCAACGTGGCGCCGGAGCTTGGGGGCGCGGGCGCAGGGGCGGTCGCCTACGCGTTGGCGATGATGGAGATCTCCGCCGCCTGCGCATCCACCTCGGTGGTGATGGCGGTCACCAATATGTGCGCCGAGCTCATCGCCAGGTTCGGAACCGAAGCGCAGAAGTCGAAGTACGTCGAGCGCCTGGTCTCCGGCGAGGCGTTGGCCGGCGCCTTCGCGCTCTCCGAATCGCAAAGCGGCTCCGATGCGGCCGCCTTAAAGACGCGAGCCGAGAAAAGGGGCGACCGCTGGGTTTTGAACGGGTCCAAACAGTGGATTACCTCGGGTGCCTACGCCGGGGTCATGGTGGTCTGGGCGCGAACCTCGGCCGGCCCGCGCGGCATCTCCGCCTTCGTCGTCGAGTCAAAGACGCCTGGCCTGCACGTCGGCAAGCCGGAGGACAAGATGGGCCTTCGCGGCTCGAATACCGCCGCGCTCACCTTCGAGGATTGCGCCATCCCGGGCGAGAATATTCTCGGCGCGGAGGGAGATGGCTTCAAACTGGCGATGGTCGCCCTCGATGGCGGGCGCATCGGGATCGCCAGCCAAGCCTGCGGCGTCGCGCGCGCGGCGCTCGAAGCTGCGGTCGCTTATGCCCGCGAGCGTCGCGCCTTCGATCGCCCGATCGGCGACTTCCAGGCGATCCAGTGGTTTTTGGCCAACGCCGACACCGAGCTGAACGCGGCGGAGCTACTCACCTGGCGGGCGGCATGGCTCAAGGAGCAGGGGGCCAGCTTCACCCGCGAAGCCTCGATGGCGAAGCTCTTCGCCAGCGAAATGGCGTTTCGCGCTTGCGACAAGGCCGTACAAATTCACGGCGGCTACGGCTACATCGACGAGTTTCCGGTGGAGCGCTACCTGCGCGACTGTCGCGTCCAAACGCTCTACGAGGGGACCAGCGAGATACAGCGGTTGGTGATCGCGCGCGAGGTCATCAGAGCACACTCAGGTTAGGCGCTTGTAGTCGGTGTAGTCGGTCGAGCGCGGCTCGAGCCTCAGCTCCAGCTCCTTGAGCTCCGGTGAGCTCATCGGGGCGAATCGCTGCCCCGCGGCGAAATTCGCGCGCACCTCTTCTACCGTCCAGCATCCGATAATGACGGTGTCCGCGTAGCTTGCGGCGTAGCGGATGAGCTCGAAGGCGCCCGCGAGACCGTCGGCCACGATGCGGCCCGCCCCCAAGACTTTCATGCCGACTAGGCCGATCTGCAGCCGGCGCGCGAGTGGAACCACGGTCTCCAGGAAAGAAAGTTGCGCGCGATCGGCCGGATTGATTGCGCAGAGTACGTTGTCGAATGGATAGCGCCGCATTGCGTGCACCAAAACGGCGGGATCGTAGTGACCGGTGATGCCGGCAAACCGCACCCTTCCATCTGCCCTGGCGTGCTCGACCGCCTCGATCGCGCCGCCTGGACCGAAGATCTCGTCGAGCTCCACCAGGTCGCGGAGATCGTGTAGCTGCCATAGGTCCAGGTAATCGGTCCCCAGTCGCTTCAGGCTGTTGTCGAGCAGCCGCAGCGAGCCGTCGCGAGTGCGATCGTGCGTCTTGGAGGCGAGGAAGATCGATCGCCGCGAGGCGGACCCCGCTTCGCGAAGGGCTGCGCCGTAATAGTCCTGGCTCTGCTGATATGCGGGCGCGGTGTCGCAGTAGCGGACCCCGAGGCGCAGGGCTTCGAGGATCACGGGAACCGCCTCGCGACTTCGTCCGGTGGTTCGAAGCACGCCCTCGCCACCGAGCGAGAAGGGAAGAACCATCTGCCCAGTGCGACCGAGTGGCCGCTCCACCGGCGACGGCGCTGCTTCAGGGGGCTCCGCGGCCAAGCGGCGGTGCATCGGGATCTCCTCGAGCAGACTGGGCTCCCTCCGAGGCGAGGCAGCACTGGGCAAAATGCCGCGCCAACCGGTCGAGCAAACGCTCGGCGATCGGCTGGCAAGCTCGCAGCTTCGGCAAATCCGCCTCGATCACCGACGGCAGAGATCGCCCCGAGCGCTCCACCTCCTCGGGCGAGGCTCGAAGCCAGTGTTCGAACGTCGCCGCGTCCAGCTCGGGGTGAAACTGCAGCCCATAAGAATTGCCGAGCCTAAATGCCTGCTCGGGGTACATGGCGCTGGACGCGAGCCGAGTTGCCCCGGGCACCGCGTCGAAGGTGTCGCCGTGCCAGTGCGCGAATGCTGGATGGGGCAGCAGATCCGCGAACACCGGATCGAGGGCGGCCGCCTCGCACAAGGTAATCGGAGCTACGCCAATCTCTGGCCCTGCCTGCCCGCGCTGGACTGCCGCCCCGGCGGCCGCGGCGATCAGCTGCGCTCCCAGGCAAATGCCCAGCATCGGCCGTCCAGCGGCGAGGCGCGCCTGGATGGCGGTTATCTCGGCAGCGAGAAACAGATGCCGGTCCGACTCGTAGACCGCCATTGGCCCACCCATCAGCACCCAAAGCGGTGCCGACGCATCCGAGGCCTCCAGATGCCGAAATCGGTGAACCAGGTCGAAGCCTGCTGCTTTGAGAGCGGGCCCCAACAGCCCCTCTCCTTCGTTCGGCTCATGGATCAAAATCAGCGCGCTTCGGTCCACGAATCTGGTATGCATCATTCGCGGCCGAGGCGCGAGAAGTCCGCGAACTCCGCCACAACTTGACGCTTTGGCGGCCGCTCGTTAGCTTTCCAAGTTTCGCTTTCTGAAGGATCTATCCAACCCAATGCAGCAAAACGTCAATCAGCAGCCCCCAATGGAAGGCGGCGACGAGGACTTCGCGTCGCTGTTTGAAGCTTCGATCAAAGAGCGCGGTGGCGAAGGACTCCTCAAAGAGGGAGACATCGTCAAGGGCACCATCGTCCAGGTGACCAACGAATACGCGGTCGTCGACATTGGCTACAAGTCAGAAGGTCAAATCCCGATTTCGGAGTTCACCACCGCGCGAGGCGAAGTGTCGGTCAAGCCGGGGGACTCGGTCGAAGTTCTGATCGAAAGCCGCGAGAACGACACCGGCATGGTCGTGCTTTCCAAAGAGAAGGCCGACAAGATGCGGATCTGGGACGAGATCAGCGCGGCCTGTGAGCGCGACGAGATCGTCAAAGGAACGATCGTCGGCCGCGTCAAGGGCGGGCTCTCGGTAGACATTGGCGTCAAGGCGTTCTTGCCCGGCTCTCAGGTGGACATCCGCCCGGTGCGCAACCTCGATCAGTACATCGGCAAAGAATTCGAGTTCCGCGTCATCAAGTTCAACAAGAAGCGCGGCAACATCGTCCTCTCTCGGCGCGTCCTGCTCGAAAAGCAGCGCGAAGAGCTCAAGAGGGAGACGTTGAAGAACCTCGCCGAGGGGACCATCCTCAAGGGCGTGGTCAAAAATCTCACCGACTATGGCGCCTTCATTGACTTGGGCGGCATCGATGGGTTGCTGCACATCACCGACATGTCCTGGGGGCGCATCGGGCATCCCTCGGAGATGTTCAACGTCGGCGACGAGGTCCGGGTGGTGGTGCTCAAATTCGACCCCGGCGCCGAGCGCGTCTCGTTGGGCCTCAAGCAAATCCAGGAAGATCCCTGGCACCGAGCGGACGAGAAATATCCGGTGGGGACCCGGGTGAAGGGCAAGGTGGTCAGCCTGACCGACTACGGGGCGTTCATCGAGATCGAGCAGGGCGTGGAGGGCCTGGTTCACGTTTCGGAAATGTCGTGGACCAAGCGGGTCAAGCACCCCTCCAAGCTGCTCGAGGTCGGCAAGGAGGTCGAGGCGGTGGTCCTCGACATCGATCCGAAGGCGAAGCGGATCGCCTTGGGGATGAAGCAGATCGAGCAGAACCCCTGGACGTTGCTCGAGGACAAGTACCCGATCGGCTCCGTCATCAAGGGCCAGGTGCGCAACGTGACGGACTTTGGCGTCTTCGTCGGGGTGGAGGAGGGAGTCGACGGGCTGGTGCATGTCTCCGACATCTCCTGGACCCAGCGAATCAAGCATCCGGGAGAGATTTACAAGAAGGGCGACGAGGTCGAGGCGGTGGTGCTCAATATCGACGTGGAGAACGAGAGATTCAGCTTGGGCATCAAGCAGCTCCACCCCGACCCCTGGGAGACCCTTTCGGAGCGAGTTCCGGTGGGAAGCCGGATCAAGGGCAAGGTGACCAAAGTCACCGACTTCGGCGCGTTCGTGGAGATCGAGCCCGGGATCGAGGGCCTGGTGCACGTCTCGGAGCTCAAAGATGAGCGGGTCGAGAATCCGCGCGACGTCTTGCAAGAGGGACAAGAGGTCGAGGTCAAGGTGATTGACATCAACACCCAGGACCGCAAGGTCGCGCTCTCGATGAAGGCATTGCTGCACGAGGGCGAGGACGATTACCGCGAGTATTTGCGGCGCCAAGCGGAGGGCGGCAAGGCCCGGCTCGGCGACGTGATGGGAAGCAAGCTCAGAAAATAGCTGAAATTAGATTGGAGCGCGCAAGCTTTGCGGCGGCCGATCCAATGCGCCGATCAGCGATGCTCGCGCTTGACGCTCTTTCGCTTTAAGATCTAAGGCGTCGTCGGACCAGATCGAAGGAGGATGAATATGGCTCGGGATGTCGTCATCGTCGGAGCGGCTCGCACGCCGGTTGGAGCTTTTTTGGGATCGCTTTCGAGCTTGACGGCTCCGCAGCTGGGCGCCACGGCGATCAAGGCCGCGCTGGAGCGCGCGGGAATCGCTCCCTCGAAGGTGGACGAGGTTTTCATGGGCTGCGTCCTTCAGGCGGGCGTCGGTCAGGCGCCAGGTCGCCAGGCGGCGCTCAATGCCGGGCTGCCGGACACCGTGCCCTGTACCACGGTCAACAAGGTCTGCGGTTCGGGTCTCAAGTCCGTGGTCTCCGGCGCACAGGCGATTGCGCTCGGAGATGCCGAGGTGGTGGTGGCCGGGGGCATGGAGTCAATGAGCAATGCTCCGTATCTGAGCCACGCGATGCGCACCGGAGCCCGGATGGGCAACGTCGAGTTCAAGGACGAGATGATCCTCGATGGCCTGTGGGACGTTTACGGTCAGGTCCACATGGGTACCTGCGCCGAGCTCTGCGCCGACACTTACAAGATCAGCCGAGCGACGCAGGACGAGTACGCGGCCGAATCGACGCAACGGGCAATCCGGGCTCAGCGGGAAGGAGCTTTCAAGGCGGAGATCGTCGGGGTGCAGGTCCCCCAGAAGAAGGGCGAAGCCGTGGTGGTTTCTGACGACGAAGGGCCGAAGAAGGCGATGCCCGACAAGATTCCCAGCCTCAAGCCGGCCTTCCGCAAGGACGGAACGGTGACCGCGGCGAATGCCTCGTCGATCAACGATGGTGCGGCTGCGCTCGTCCTGATGAGCGCGGAGCGGGCCAAGGCGGAGGGGAAAGCGCCGTTGGCGCGCATCGTCGGGTACGCGAGCGCGGCCCGAAAGCCGGCCGAGTTCACCGTCGCTCCGGCCGACGCGATCAAGAAAATGCTGGAGAAGCAGAAGATGTCCGCCGCGGACGTCGACCTCTGGGAAATCAACGAGGCCTTTGCCGTGGTGGCGATCGCCAACAACCAGCTGCTCAAGCTGGATCCATCCAAGGTGAACGTCCGAGGCGGCGCGGTGGTGCTGGGACATCCGATTGGCGCGTCCGGCGCACGCCTGATGGTGACACTGCTCTACGCGATGAAGGACTTGAACAAGCGGCGCGGCGTGGCCTCGCTGTGCATCGGCGGCGGCGAAGGTATCGCGATGATGGTGGAGCGCTGAGGGCTTAGATGAACAAGGTGGTCGCCACCGCGGACGAAGCAATCCGCGACGTCAAGGACGGGGCGGTGGTGATGAGCGGCGGCTTCGGCCTCTGTGGAAATCCGGAGAACCTGATCGCCGCCCTCCACCGAAAAGGGGTGAAGAACCTCACCATCATTTCCAACAACTGCGGCACCACCGATCTGGGGCTTGGCATCCTGCTCAAGGCCAAGCAGGTCAAGAAGATGGTGGCCAGCTACGTCGGGGAGAACAAAGAGTTCGAACGCCAGTTCCTCGGCGGCGAGCTCGAGGTGGAGCTCAACCCGCAAGGCACCCTGGCCGAGCGGATACGGGCTGGCGGCTGTGGAATTGGAGGCTTCTACACTCCCACCGGGGTGGGGACGCAAATCGCCGCGGGCAAGGAAACCCGCACCATCGACGGGCGGGAGTACGTGCTCGAGTCACCGCTCGTCGCCGACTTCGCGATCGTCCGCGCCTTCAAGGGTGACAAGTGGGGAAACCTCGTCTTTCGTGAGACCGCCCGCAACTTTTCGCCGCTGATGTGCATGGCAGCCAGGGTGACGATCGCCGAGGTGGAGCAACTGGTGGAGGTGGGCGAGATCGATCCGGATCAGGTTCACGTCCCATCGATCTTCGTCAAGCGCGTCGTCTTGGGCCGCAACTACCAGAAGTGGATCGAGAAGCGGACCGTGCGCAAGCGGGTCTAAGGACGGCCGAGGAAGTTGCCCCGATGCCCTTGACAAGAGAACAGCTGGCCCAGCGCATCGCCCAGGAGATGAAAGACGGCTACTACGTCAATCTGGGCATCGGGATGCCTACCCTAGTGGCCAACTACATTCCGCCGGGCATCGACATCCTGCTGCATTCGGAGAACGGCCTATTGGGCATCGGCCCGTGGCCATTCGAGGGGGAGGAGGATCCGGATCTGATCAACGCCGGCAAAGAGACGGTCACCGCGCTGAAGGGAGCGTCCTACTTCGACTCGGCGACCTCTTTCGGGATGATTCGCGGCGGCCACATCGACATGGCGGTGCTCGGCGCCATGGAAGTGAGCGAGCGGGGAGACCTCGCCAACTGGATGATCCCCGGAAAGATGGTGAAGGGGATGGGTGGAGCGATGGACTTGGCGGTCGGCGCGAAAAAAGTCTTCGTGATGATGGAGCACGCCACCAAGGAGGGCCACCCGAAGATATTGCGCCACTGCTCGCTTCCGCTCACCGGAAAGCAGTGCGTTCACTACATCGCCACGGACCACGCGCTGATCCAGGTAATTCCCGAGGGGCTGCTGCTGCTCGAGCTTGCCCCGGGTGTCACGGTGGAACAGGTGCAGGCGCTCACCGAGCCGAAGCTCAAGATCTCGCGAGAGCTTCGTGAGATGAGGGTTTGAGCAGTGCTATAGTGCCCTTCACGGAGGCGAAGTGCCCGAGAAGGTTGAAAAGCCGCAGAAGGGGCGACGCGCGAATCGGCTGCAGCACGAGCTTCTCGTCGCCTACCGCAGCATGGATGGCTTCATCACCGATTGGGCGGTGAACATCTCCCGCGGCGGCATCTTCATCAACACGCGCAATCCGCTGGCGGTGGGAACCACGGTTCGGCTGATCATCTCCCTGCCCGACACCGCGTTTCCCTTCGAGCTCACCGGAAGGGTTGCCAGGGTCGCCGAGTTCAACAATCCCTCCAATCAAGTGCCCGGAATGGGCATCGAGTTCGTCGACGTAGACGACGAGAAGCGCGCTCGCATCGAGCGCTTCGTCGAACGGCTCCGCAAGGAGCTTCCCGAGGCGCCGGCGCGGCCAAAGTCTTAAAGCGGTGCCGGGCGTCCTCTTCCGCGCTGAAATCTCCATCGACCGCTTGTCCAAATCCGGCCAAGGGGTGGGCAGGCTCGAAGGCCGCTCCGTCTTCGTGGACGGCGCGCTGCCTTCCGAGAGGGTGTTGGTGGAAATCGCCGACGGCGGCAAGGTGCCGCGAGGTCGCCTGCTCGAGGTGCTCTGCGCCAGCGCGAGCCGCCGGGCTTCGCCTTGTGCGATCAGCGACCGCTGCGGCGGTTGCGATTGGCTCCACTTAAGCGAGGAGGAGCAGCGCCGTGCC
>Ga0126379_10000365_pt1 | contig 24634 bp, 22 predicted proteins | sample PanSoiMetPlot_24_FD_92640 | JGI IMG/M metagenome (GOLD analysis project Ga0126379, IMG submission 92640) | Tropical forest soil microbial communities from Panama - MetaG Plot_24 | ecosystem: Environmental > Terrestrial > Soil > Tropical forest > Bulk soil | place: Panama | collected 2016-02-17
TCCCCGTTTCCAGCATCCCATGCTCTTGTTGAGCCGTACCACATGAGATAGCCGCCGTGCTCCTTCTCCAGCGCCCATGGGTAAGAGAGACTAATCGGGTCGATATCATCCGCTGTCATAAACGGAGATTTCTCATCAAGCTGTAGCGTCAGGTCCGGATTTACCACCAGCCGACCTATATCACCCCGCCAGTGTCCCTCTCGCGGTACTTGCCATCCCATGAATGGCATGTATCTAACGCCATTCGCGATGTAACAGTTTCCGATGCTTACTCCGTCAGCGTAAAAGCTGTCCTTTGGACCGTGCTCGAAGAACGGCTGATGATGTTCCCTGATAACCCTACGCTGAACGATATCAACATCCACTGCGCCAACCGATGAACGATTTTCGCGATCTCTGCCATTGAAGAATATCCGATAGGTATCTCCTTCGATATGCACCGGAAGTGGATTAGCCGCGTGCGATAAAAGCTTCGGGTGTCTTCCTTCGGTTGCTGGTAGATAGATCTGCCCAAGTTTGGTCCATTGAGTCATATTCTTCTCAGCCTCGCACTGGGTACTTTGGAGCGTTCGGTTGCGGCTCCTATGTAGACCCCCTCCGGATCCGCATCGGCCAAGAGCAAAGCCCCCGCTCCGATTACACATCTATCGCCAACCTTAATGTGGTCGCGGAGCGTTGCATTGACACCGACAAAACATTGCTCGCCGATCTCAACACCACCAGAAACAACAACATGGGATGCGATGAAAGTGTGATCCTTAATTACTGAGTGATGGCCAATATGGTTGCCGCTCCACAGCGTGACGTTATTACCAATGGTGACAAAGGGCTGAATAGTGTTGTCTTCGAGAATGAAACAGTTGTCGCCAATCCTCCCATCATTCAACGCCGTCGCATGGGAGCTGACATAGCTCCCGAGTCGGTAGCCCAAAGCCTTTGCCGCAAGGTATTTTTCCTTGCGGACCTCGTTGAGCTTAGAATAACTGAGAGCGACAAAGGCTTCGTAAGTATCTGACGGATGCAGATCTACCACCTCTTCGAACGGCACCACGGGTAATCCGCACAACCGATTCTCGGTGATATAAACCGCATCCACCGTAAAGGCCACGACTTCGTAATTCGAGTCCTTCGAGAAGTAGTAGTGCGCCAGTTGGGCGATATCACCCGAACCGAAGATGATGAGAGGCTTTTTCACGTACGCTTTCTCACCAGGATCGTGAATTCGTAAAGATCATAGTCGTGCAACAATGCCACATGGCGCGAATAACAGCGTTTGCAAAGATCGAACAAGGCGCAGGGATCAGCATAGTAGAGGTAGTCACGCATTTTGCCCGCGTCTGAGTAGGAAGTTAGACAGTTGAAGGCAAACCCCCGGAGGGTGGTGCGATCCAGCACATCCAGCGTGCCCTTCAAATAGTTGAACCACTCGTCATCGCTGCGCTTTAGCCGGACGTTGAAAATGCCGCTGGCGATACCGTAGTCGGCGATTTCAGCAGGATCGGCAGAGACAGCAAAGCAGGAGTTGGAGCTGGTGGCGTAGCGTTTCCGCGCAGCGCAGATCATATCGCTGGAAACGTCGAAACCGCGATAGGTCATGTCGTGGTATTTTGAGTCCAAGTACTCGAACATAGCACCATAGCCGCATCCGAGGTCGTTGACTGAAAAATCACTCGGTTGGGAGATGATTTTGCTTAGTTGCTCGAAGCGGAGCAACTGGCTCTCTTCACCATTCCAGTCGACACCGCGTGGCGTCTCCCCATGTTCGGCCAGCTTGGCTGAATAGTACTCGGCCACTTCAGCCCAAATATCATTTTTGGGGGCATTCATTGAGTCTGCCTGATTCTTGCTGGCAGCTTCGGAATAGATCACCAACGCTTGTTCTAAATTCGATAACACCTTCTGTAGTCAATGTAAGGGCTGTAGCACTTGCTTATACGACAGTACTTTTAGAAGTGATGGGAATTGGGTCTTGATGAGCATACATTTCTACGGTCAGAGTGCTTCGTTCGTTCAAGCGAGGAAAGCGCTAGTTTGCCTCCCTCATTTTGACGCACACGGTGATTTGACAAGGTAAGCAGAAGATTTAGACAACTGATAAGTAAGTCCGCAAAATGACAGATCCTTCATCCTGTCGCATGGATCAAGCATTTCAAAGAATCCCTACGATAGCGTCGACAGTGGCCAGCTATTTCCTTCTCAACTTCCCAGCGGCACGGCGACGCGGGAACCAGGCCGATCATGCGCCCCCACCCTTCGGTCGCGTTCTCGGGAATTGAATAAATTTGCTCTCCGCCTCGAGATCCAAATGTTCTAGAACTACGTCGGAAATGATCACGTCTATACGACTCTCAGGTTGAGGCGAAGGGGGCGCGCAAATAGTCGCCTAATATAATGACCATCCTGCCGGAGACAACCGTCGAAAGCGGATCTTTGCTTGAAATTAGTTGCTGTCTCCGCTCAAGAGTGGCAGATTGCGCCGGATCATCCTGCCTTAATGGTCAGCTGATAATTTCACCGCTGCCTGGCAGGACTTCAATCAATCGACCTCGTGGAATATCCTTAAGGCAATCGCCATGATAAATATAAATCAACTGCAACAGCGTAGGGGCCGGGAGTACTACCATTGCAATCTACCTTCTGAAACAACATCAATTACATAGAGAGGCCGCTGTTTGGATTGATAAAAAATCTTGCCAACATACAGACCGATAACGCCAACGCTGACTAATATCGCCCCGGTGCTAATTAGAATTAGCACCGCCAGACTGGTCCAACCCGGAAGGCTGGTTCGAAATAAAACACGCCAGGCGAAGTATGCCGCCATGGCCATGCCAGAGGCTGCAAAGATAAAACCCAAATTTACAATCCACCGAAGTAATACCGTCGCCTGAAACAAAACTCCATCAATCGCAAGGTGTAAGAGTCGACTTAACGAATAACTGCTCCTGCCTGAGTAACGCAGCCGCTGCACATAATCAACGCTTCCAGTACGGAAACCTAACCAACGCAAGATAAACAGATAATGGCGTTCCTTTTCTTCAAAAAGAAGAAAACCGTCGATTACCTTGCGTGACAGAATTGAAAACGAACCGTAACTGCCGTCGATAGGCTCCTCGGCCAGTCTGCTTAACAACCTGAAGTAAACCCTGGAAGCCAATCGCCTTAATGGAGAGTTGCTGCGCTCAATGCGCTTTGCAAGCACCAGATCATAACCCTCTCGTAGTTTGGCATATAACTCGGGAATTAGATTTGGCGGATCTTGCAGGTCGCAGTCCATTACTACAGCATAGTCGCCACGAGCAGCTGCCAAACCGGCTGTAATGGCAATCTGCTGCCCAAAGTTTCGACTGAGCCGAATGCCTTTTACTGCTGGGTGCTGTGCCTGTAACGAGATGATCTTGGCCCAGGCATTGTCCAGGCTACGGTCATCAACCAGAATAATCTCGAAGTGCTCGGTCAGCGTACACAAATTCGTCACAAGCTGCCCGCAAAGCTCTTCCAGACAGTTGACACAACCATAAACCGGAACAACCACGCTAATGGTGGGTTCAAGGAAAGTACCTTTATCCATTGAAAACCCCTATCTGGGCTGGAGCTTCCTAGCCGCGCGAGCCTTTCGCCAGGCCCGATCATCAATTGGCACTTGCGATGTATAGCCTAGAAGCTGGGTAAACGCAGCCCCCAGATCAGGGCGCTCCCCTAATGCACGAGGGAAATCATATTGCTGCTTGAGGAGAGGAATTGTGTAGAGATGATTGACTCCCCTCCGTATGATCTGCGATTTATTCGCACCTGCTCGATGAAATAGCATGGAATCGAAGACAATGGCCGAACCAGCAGGGGCAGCGACCACAGTACGGTTCGCTTCAACGTATGCGGCAGAAGGTAACACCTCGACCTTGTGGGTAAATGGGACTACCTGGGTCCCACCTGTCTCCTCAGTAAACTCGTCAATTGCCACGAGTGCGCTGATAGCTATGGGGCGTGAAATTACATAATTCTGATAAGGAAGATCCCGATGCCAGGAGCTCTGATGATGGGTTTGATGAGGGCGATTGATGATCCCGTTTTGCTGACTGAGGATGATCCAGTCGCCCAAGCATTGCTTAACCACTGACAAGACTAGGGGATGGGCGGCCAGCCGCATGAATTCAAAGTCGTAGAGTAGCGGAGCCCTGCACAAATCGAGTTCCTGAATATCGATTAAGGCATCTCGACCGAACTCATCTTCCTGCCTCTTATAAACGTCGTCTATCTTCTTCTGCCATTCCACGAGCTCTGCAGGAGAGAATAGGTCAGGGACTACCGTGAAGCCACGAACAGCAATTGCCTCAGCATACCGAGCAACATCATCACAGACTTGAGTTTGCTCAATACGACCGTAGAAATTCTCTTTCATGCTCCGCTCCTTTAAGTATGTTGCCGAAAGGTAGCCCCCTTATTGAGGCAATATGTTCCATTACGCAAAGACATGAACTGATTGGTTGATTTTATTGATCTGGAATATTCAAGTTAATTGATTCCTCCAATAAGGAATGAATAGAAATACCTCTCTCTTTGGCTTTTTTAATCAATTTTTCTTTAGTCCGCTCCCTGACTCCTTCTAGTTTCCCAAAGTATCGTGTCCTAGCAGTGCCTCCCCTTGCGCCTTTATGCTCAACGTCAATATTCATTTGAGGGAGGCCGATTGAAGGACTGAATGCGATTAAATAAAAGCAATTACCCAATACGTAGGCAAGTTCTACATTTGTTGCATTATGAGGTAGCAAATTCATTGGGGGTTCTATAGCCCAAAGAGGGTTATTATTTATGGCTATATCTGCGTATAGGGTGCCTCTTAAATGGGGCGCAATTCCCTCGTCACCAAATAAAACTCTCCCACCAATTTTACAAACCCGCTCCATTTCTGCAATTGCCTTTCGGGTGTCGCCAAAAAGATTTATTCCCCCAAAATGATATACAGCATCAAAATATCTAGAAACGTACGGAAGAGAGAGAGCGTTAGAAATCGAAAAACATATATTTTCTCGATCACAGGACTTGCTCGCACAAATAACCATTAATTTACTTATATCCTGTGCGTGAATCTCCCCCTCTACTCCAACGCTATTGAGAATCAATGGTAAATCGTTGCCTAAACCGCACCCAGTCACCAGTACTTTCATACCTCTCGAAAGTTTTAAGCGTTCCAGAGATTTACCGCGAAAATTGTTTTCATCCTCCCCAAAAGTTTCGAACAACCAATTTAAAAAGTTCCTATATATTTCAGTGGAATTTTGAGAATTGTACATTTCCAAATTTGCATTATCACACTCATTTGCGATCATCGGTTCAATGAAGTCAATTACCCGAGGATTCGAATCGACAAACTTGTATACGGTGCCTTTATCGTTGACCAAACCCACGCGAGAAGTTCGTTGTAGACCATTGTGTGAAAGTGGGTCACAAAGTGCGTCATATAAAATTTCGTTACTTAATCGCGATGTGGTATGCATTGTTTTACGCCTATGGCGCTCTGCCGCGCGCCGTCTTCCGTTGTGAATGATTCTACTTTGCCCAACAACTACCTTTACAAGTTAGGAGAAGCCAATTAGGGAGCTGGTTGCGCTAGGAGTGAGAGAAGAGCTGTTAGCGTACCATGATTGCGCGCGATGGAGCACTCGATCTCTCGAGTAAAGCAACATGCTTCATATAGCGCGGCGCGTCCTTTCCGCAATTGAACAACAAATCGAGAATTGTGAGGCTGTGGGCAAACTCGCCCCAGAGCTGCGGGTATTCCGGGTAACTTGCGTAGTCGAACCAAGTGAGCGTGATGCCACGGTCTATAAAAATGTGTTCTTCGATGTAATCCTTGGCCGCTGGACCAGAGATATATTCAGCAGCCCCCGCCTGCGTGCAAAGACCGGCCAGGCATTCGGTTCTGCCATCAAGTAGCGTATAGTCCCATGAGTTAGTAATGGCTGTCTTAATTCCCAAATAATGGCAGATGGCCTCGATAAAGCTGCGATTCAGTTGCGATATATGAGTGTATGACTTGCCGAGATATAACGGTTCGAGCCAAATAGCAATCTCCGAAAAATGTAGCGCGCGACGATAGTTCCGCACCAAGGCATTCCAATGTGCTGTCGCCCATTTAGTTCCATCGATCTCGGTCTCCCGGATCTTCTGGTGATATTTACCCTTTACCAATACCGGAACAGTCAACCACTGTTCGCCTTGAGGTGTCTTGATCCGATTACGGTTGCGCCAATCACGCCGGGTGTACTGCATGTCGTCGTAGAGGATGAATTCATCCACTGCGGCAATCAGGTCGAAGTAGCCCTTCCATGGAATATAATTCGATTGAACTATCGCTACTTTTTTCATTTATATAGGTGGAACTTTGTGAAATTACTATTCGTCTCGTCGGACAACACTTAATACAATTCTTTATGTTCGTCGTTATTTTGAATTCGTTCAAAGACCACCCAATCAGAATGCCTCTTTACTTCACGATATGCTTTTAGGGAGGAAAGATATAGCCATATCTGCTCTGTGTGTTCCGGCGATACCAGAGTCGCGGATGAGGCTGGTCCATCAGCAAGTATAAAACGCGGGCCTTTAGTTTCGATCCAATCAACAATTTTACGAACATCCTTCTTCAAAACGATTTCCATTGGATCGAACAAAGGGAAATTCTCATTGAAACCTTTAATTCGCACCGCCGTTGAAAAACCAGTAAGCACAATCGAATCTGAAGGGGTGAATTCATTAAGCGCGCCAAGCTGTTTCGAGATGGCATTATTTCCAAATCCCGGCAGACAAAAACCGTTCAATTGATCCGTACTTAAGCAGCTAGCCATGTAGTTCTTAAACCAAGTCCCCGATTTGTGATATAGAACGTTCGTCGAAAAAACTATTTGGCTAGCTATTAAGCTGAATATGATAACTTTGAAGTGCGGACGAGCTTGATATGATGTCAGTGATTCGAGGTTTAATTTCCCTAAATCGAGAAATGGTATGAAGAGCAAAATCAAAAGCACCCATTGAAACCATAAATTCACTTCTGCCGCACGGTGAACGTAGTAAAAAAACCAAACCAACATCACCGCTGCAATAGCAGCTTGCCATACATCCGTTTTTAATAAATCGCCATTCCGTGCTTTTACAACAATTCGCAGTACAGTAGTCGTCGCGATGAAGAAAATCAAACCTGCGCTAAGACTTAAACGGTTCACTATTTCGCCGTAGCCACTACCCCCAAACAGCCACAAGAATTCAAAGTTATTTGCTCCGCTCTTCTTCAACAAAGGACGCACAATGAGGTAGAAGAATAAAAAAAACGTTAAACAGAATATTGGCAAAAATTTAGCCAACGTTAGAGAAATCGACGAGAGAGGTGTTGAGCTTTTGTATTCGATCAAAATTGCAGCTACAATCAACCCAGCGGTAAGTGCAAATCCTGTTTCTGGACTAAAAGTCACCACCGTAGCCGAGGTAATCGCCAAGATCGAAACCCGGGGATTTTGACGTTTAAGCTCCAGCGCACAAACTAATAAGCCCAACAGAATCGGCGTATAACGTATACCAGACTGATTGGGGTATCCTATTGTTGTACCCACATTTGATAGTGTGTATAAGGTAAGGCATATTGTTAAAAGAAAACCGAGAATGAGATTCCTTCTATTAAGAATAAAAAGAATAATCCCAATTAAGAGTAACGCAAAAACTTGATAGAACTTCACAGCATGAGGCAATTCCACACCAGAAATTCCTACGTAGTCACTAGCTTTATAAACTGTTGCTATCAGAAGAGGCATGCCAAGACCATAAGTTGCGCGCTTTACCTGCAAATCATCACTTAAAACCAAGTCAAGGCCGCTCAGAACAGTGACTGCGTAGTGACCATCAATCCATCGAAGCTCATTCAAGCTTTCGACGAACATCGGTTGGAAAAGAGGGAGAATCCAAAATGAAACGACTAGGAAAATGATTGCCAGCCAGCCCACTGAGCGCAAAAGCTTACCATTCGATCTGCATAGATTCAAAATCTTCTTGAGCAATTCACGAAATGTTTTATTCCACGTGTAAGCTATGAACCCTAGTACACCGAAGCCAAAACCGACACCCTGATCTTTCTCCCATGTTCCCCAAAAAAGAAGTGTAAACACAACTACCATCGCTAAATAAAATTCATAAAATTCATAAAATTTCTCGCGATTCCAATCCCCGCTTCCTTCAAACGGCTCGCGAACTAGCAAAATTGAAGCGCAAGCACCAGCAAAGGATATGAAGGTCAAAACATAAACAAGCCGTTGGTATTTCGCAGAATGGAGGCTCAGTGCACGGATATGAGTATCAAGAATTTCGGGATTCAATTCGACACGATAGTAAGTAAGAAGACATAAAATTCCTGTAAGACTTAAAGTAAGAATGCCAGGCAATAAATTATAAGCACTAAAATTAGATAGCTCTTTCATATGAATCATTTTGACGACTTATATCACCAGCAACAAATCCGCATATATCCGTTTGAGCCGGCTGCTTTCATGCTCCAAGTCTTTCAGCCGCTCACATCCGATGCGTCGAGGCCGCCATTCTTGGCTATCCACTCGTCGCAGATCAATTGAGCTGATCCCGGACGTCCGCCAGATTTCGTTGACGGGGCGTCCCTCATCGGCTTCCTTCAGGACAGACACAATCTGGGTCTCAGTGAACTCTGACTAGCGCAGGGGAATCTCCTGGCCAAGGTGTCTATTGCGCTGACGTCCCCCCGGAAAACGACGGCAACTCAAACCTAGAGTAAGAAGTCGTCGCCTCTGGTTAAGAGTTGCCTCGGAACGGGACCATCGTCGGGTCCTCCTTGGTAAGAAGAAGACCACGCCGCAGGTTCGTTCCTCAAGTGCCCTCTGGTCTAGTTTTCGGGTTTTGGGTCAAATTTGCACCCTTAAGCTTCAACGCCGACAACTAACTCGTATATATTGCGGGCGCCGCACGTTTTAGTCGCGTCCTTCAACATACTGCGCATCCTCCAGGCCCGACGCTTCAGCAAGACTTTCCCAGCCAATTCGCTCATCCAAGGAAGCCTGTAAGGTGCGATTGCGATCAAAGTCAGAATTCGCTTGATAGCGGGACAATCATTTCTTGCAATCCGCTGCAGCTCTATCAGCGAACACTGGCAATGGGCGGGAGTCATCAACGCTTCTTGGATTACTTGCCAAGCAAATTTCCTCCACGCAATGTTCAAGCCCTTTCGAATTTCCGGGAAGAGATCGCCGATTTTCTCAACGTACTCATATAGCTGTATATGCACGTTCCCAGCATAATACTTTGGTATCAAATAGTCTGGCAGGCCCGTGACAAACCCTTTACCTGCTTCATTATTCAAATAGAAATTGGCCCCATTACTTTTTGCCCCCTGCCCACCGAAACTTAGACAGCCGTTAAAATGCGCGTAGCGATCCATAACTGCCGCGAGGACCAAATCAGAGTACACATCGGGGATAAGCCGTTTAAAAATCGTCCCCTGAGAGTTGCGGATGCGATCCAACACCGTCCGTTTTACAAATCCGTGATAAAGAACAGGCAATCGGCCATACCATTCCCGGAATTCTGCGACCCGCTTGAGAACAGAGCTTGTATCAACTTGCTTCACTGTCCCCGTGCCTGGTCTTAACAGATAATGGTTCCTGCACCAATGCTCGAAAAAGTCAGGCCAAAAATACTGTCCCGGATTGTGCGTTACACATTCGAGACCATCATCTTGCATGAAAATGGTGTTCAGGCGAGCAAGGGCGTGCGGCATTAAGGCATCGTCATCACCGATGATCGTCAACACATCACCCTTGGCTTGTGAAACTACGAATTCCCAGTGAACGGCCATAGGCAACACTCTATCGGTCTCCAGATACCGAATCCGGTCATCAGTGAAGGAAGTCACAACCTCGCGTACAGCAAGTGATCCACCATTATTTGAAACAAGAACTTCAAAATTGTCATAGTCTTGATTGAGGCAACTTCGAATTGCCCACGGCAGATACAGCTCTCTTCCTCCTATTGTTGGAATAATTATTTGGAATTTTGTACTCAGCATTACCGGGCTCCTCCTGGTTCACGAATATTGCCAGCGGAAAAATCGTCCCATGGTCGCAAACATCACGGACCGAACTCGGTCCGCGAGTGCGGTTGACATGACTAGCGCACCTGCTCCCACAACCGACAGAAATATAAACCAGTGCCAACGATCCTGATAGCTTGCGGGTTCAAACTGTTGCGCCAACAGCACAACTCCGATCGGGCCGCAAACAGGCACTAGTATATCGGCGACATACCAACCCCACTTTTCTTTCGGGATGAGCCAGTGGTGCATGATGTGCATGCTTATCAGGACATAGCCTGCATTCAGAGCTACCCATATCCATGCAGCACCCACGGCTCCATAGCGGGGAACAACAAGAAAGATGGCAGGAACGAGCACAAGCACCGCTACGACATTCACCTTCACCGCAAGACTCGTCATCCCGTGGGCAAGCTGGAGCATATAAGGAATGATCATCAGCTCATGGAGGAAGGTACCGAGGATCAACGCAGACAGGATAGGGGCGGTGCTCTCCGCGAGGCTCGCGCTCCCTGACCATACAAAAACAGCCCCCTCCGAAAAGAAGATGAGCGCCATCACGACAGGCGCGGAAAGAACGGTGACAAGTTGCGCCGCATGATGATAGACGGACACCAAACTTCGCTCGTCGTTTTGGGTTAAGAGTTCGACCAAACGCGGATAAATAGCTTGCGCGATAGGGGTGGTAACAACGGCTAGTGTCCCGACGATTGCGGTCGCCAAACTATAGTAGCCGAACGTCTCCAGTGTCAGCATGCCCGAAAGTAAGACCTTGTCCAACTGCGTAAGGAGCAGGACAAGAATGTTAGTGCCAATCATTCCCCCGGCAAATTTCCAAACGCCCGCGATCGCTTGACGAGAGAAGCTGGCCGGCAACGGTGCCTTGGGCAATATCCCGTGCACGCTGGTGGCAAACACCGTAACAGACAGCAGGGAGATTACAACCTGCCACAAAAAGAAGACTTCAATGGTGGGCGAGACCCATAAGAGAACTGCTACGGCTCCCCCATGGCGAACCGTGGCCAAAATTGCTGTGGCACTGTTGTACCACACCTGCTTTTGCATTCCGAACAATGCACCGCGATAAACCCCCTCAACAAGGCGCAGGGCAACCAAGATCGCCATGATTGAAATGGCCTGCGCGACAGTTGTTATCGGAAGCTTATCTGCCCGAAGCCAGTGAGCGGCCAACCAGTCTGACGCAGCCCACACGCCCAAGGCGATCAGCACGGCAAAGCCAATACAAAGGAGTTCCAGACTTCGCAGCAAATCACGGATGGATTGAGGGCTGTGAGCACCAGCAGTATAGCGGGCCATTTCCCGCGTGAGTGTCGGGGTCATCCCCATGTCGAGGACCGTCAGCCATGCCTGCATAACGGCGAGCAAACCGAAGAGTCCATAACCTTCTATTCCCAGGTAGTGAATGTATACTGGGATAAATACCACCCCCATCAGCGCGTTCCATCCGCTTCCGACGTAATTGGCCACTAGGTTCCTTTTGAGTAAAGTCATGGGTGATATGAAGCTTGTCTCTTGAGGATCAAACCGTGTCGCCGGGGAGATCTCTAGATGCGCTCGTCGAAAGAGGAGGAATTAAGTCCGGGGCATGAAGGACCGTCATCTCTTCCTGAGAACAACTCATCGGGTCGATAGTGTTCAAATTTTCGCTGCCCCCAACAGAGTTAGGATAACATCGGCGATCCCTTCGCCGAGCATTTTGTTGCCTACGCTGTTGACATGAACTAAATCCAGGAAAATGTCTGACGATTTGTCCGCAAACTGATTAGAAAGATCCCTCGCTACTACCCCTTTCTCGCTCAGTTCTTTGATGGCTTCCTGCAGAGCGTGATGACCGAGCTGGAAGGCCTCTAGACCGCGAGGTAGCGAGTGCTCTGCTTCCTTGACGGCTTCGGTCACATCTGCAGTCGGCGATCTGTATTTGGTGGATAGCACGTAAGGCTGAAGGCAAATAACAAATCTAAATCCATAAGCCAACGAGAGCCTCTGCATTTCGAGCACGTTATTCAAAAACACCTCCTTTGTGCGCTGGACTAGCTCGTTGGTCTTTCTGACATCGGACAGGTGAGGGGGGAGAATTCTGCGATTGTCCCGCTCCGCCTTCAGACGCAATCTCTGATAAATGTTATGCGGCACGAGCTTCTTCACCAATTCCAGAAACTGACTTCTGTTGGCACCGGAAAACATCACTCCTTCAGGATTACCAAAATAAATCCCTTGGATAATGTCGTTCGCCCCGCTGAAAGAGACGACCACCGCCGGACGAAGACCACGGGAAAGCTCTACCTGAAGACGCTCAACTTCTTGGGTGGTGTTCGAAGAACTGACACCGGCATTCAAGACAAAGTACCGGTCGGAAGATCGACCTTCGAGCTGATTTGACAGATAACTCGCCACCGTATACTCATCTGGCACCTCGGAAGCGTATATAGTGGAGCCGCCGAGCAACAGAACGACCTTTGAGCCCGTGCATTCGTATGCATTGATGGTACGTCGGTATGTCAGCTGGGTTGGCGGCAGCTTATCAATGTGGAAAAAATGCCCCTGATATTCATTCGGCAGAACTATTCGGGTTCCATCCGGCGTTAGCCAGGCGCCGGGCTGCGTAAAGCTTTCTCTGAGAAATTCTTCACTGAAATACGGTTCGTTCGTATAGGCCGGAGCCGTGAGGCGCTCCATATGAGACTCGTACGGTTGGGCTGGAAATATCAGGCCGAACCCGAGGTCAACAATCACATACAAGATAAAAGAAGCAAATATGACCAGGGCAACATCCCTTACAAAACCCAATTTGGCGCCAGACAGACAAGTCACGAAGCTTCTATCCCTCGCTGCATTGATGTAGGATCACATCCTGCACGAGGCTTACACTTTCCAGAACGAACCAGATGCCGAGCAAAACCTCGAGAGCGATTCCTTCGCAAGCGCATGCGTCAGCCTATGGCACAATTTCTTGTAAACTGACCAATACCGCCAACGGAATCGCAGGGCCGCTTAACGTCGACGCAACCACGCGGCGGGCCAATGGGTAATATTTTGGCCCAACTCGCTCTCGTTGAAGGGCCACTTCGGCTGCTCTATCACAAAATCAGGATGAGACTTCATAAATTCTTCCACTGCGGCACACGGATTATCCAGTTTCCATTCCAGCTTCCCACGCGGTACATCATACAAATCTCGCATGCTTCCATCCGTGGCAACTATATACGATTCCGCACTGATCAAATGGTGGTATGCCTCAAGCTCTGCTAAGACGTGGCTCTTCGAATGGTTAGAATCAAGGATCACCATCACCTTCTCATTCCTTCGAATAAAGGATCTTACCTGCTTCACGACTTCTTCATCAATCGAGTTCCCTTCAATTAATGTGATCAGCGAGTACAATTCATGCGCTTCGATTGCACGCCGGTTGTGCGGACGAATCTCAATATCGACTCCTATGACCCTGCCATGCCCCATCGCCTTAAACAAACTGGCGTAGAAAATCAGCGAACCCCCGTGAGCAATTCCAGTTTCGACAAGCACATCGGGACGGACTCGGTATAAGACTTCCTGCGCACGTATCATATCCTCGGGAAGTTGAATGATCGGACGTCCCATCCATGAGAACGTATACGGATACTTTTGGTTCCAGCCGACTTTGAGCCACTGCTGAGAAAGTAGCTCGAAGGCCTCTCTTGAAAACAAGGGGATTTCCCGCTGTAGGTGCGCAGAATTCACTGTGAGCATTCGTGATTCTGTATCGATGGTAAGCCTCATTGATGGATTTCCTTCTATGCTCGATGCTCAGAGTCACGCCACCAATTGATCGTGCGAGATATGCCCTCTTGCATTCCGATTTTAGGTCGCCAGCCGACCAGGTTATTCAACCGATTTGTATCGGCGCTAATGAGGTCAGTATGTCCTTCTTCGGCTTTGTCTGTGAGCCGCAATAAACGTGCTTTGCCCAGCTGAGATGCGATATTCTGAGCCAGATCACCCACTCGAATCGCAATACCCGATGCAAGGTTTACGGTTCCGGTCACATTGCACTCCAGAAGCGCCACAAATGCATCAGCGAGATCATCAACGAACAAGAAATCCCGAACACCACTGGGATGACGGCACAAGAACGTTTTCCCTTCCGTGAGCGATCGAATAATCGACGGTACCAGCCGTAAAGGGTGCTCACCTGGACCGAATGTGTAAAATACCCTGCCCCATGCCAACTGGAGGCCGCTTAACTGGGCCAAAGCTTCGGCTGCGAAATGGAGGGCGGCCTTAGATTTCCCGTATACCGTAGCGGGAACAAGTGGCGTATCAGTTTCATGGCACGTGCCATGATTCCAGGAGTATTCCGCACAAGTGCCTGCGATTACAGCCCGTGTTCCTCCTTGTTGCTGGAAGCTGACAAGCAAATCAAGACTGGCACTCATCCATTGCAGATTCCTAGGAGATCCCCAGTAATCAGGTGGCGTCGTTTCCCACGCTAGATGGAGGAGATGAGTTGGTCTGACGAGTTCAACCAGGGAACGAGTTTCGTTCCTTGATAACAAATCGCATTTGTGCCATATCCCATGCGCGGGGCTGGCGGAGATTTGTCGAGACGAAACGAGATGAATTTCTCCTGAATCCGAGGTCAGTAAGTCAGCGCAACGTCTTCCAATAAATCCGGCCGCTCCTGTAACTAGAACTCGCTTCACGCTTTAAAGTCTGGATAGCTCGCATCCTTGTGGGAAATAACCAAAGGCTCGCTCGGCCATCGCACTGCGAAGTACGGGTCATTCCAACGGACTCCGGCTTCCTGAGCCGGCGAATAGAAATTAGAAACCTGATAGACCACCTGACAGTGATCCGTCATCGTCAAAAAACCGTGCGCGCATCCCCTGGGAACATAAAGCATCCGATTATTCTCACCACTGAGTTCAACCATGACATAGCCCCCAAAAGTGAATGAGCCTGGACGAAGGTCTAGCGCAACATCTTGAATGGTCCCGGTAACGACCCGCACAAGTTTCACCTCTGCCGCCTCTCCTTTCTGATAATGCATGCCTCGAAGGGTGCCTATTTCGCTCGTTATTGACATATTGGCTTGCACATAGTTTGTTTCTAGACCCTGCGCCGCAAATTCCCTGGCACAGAAGGTTCGGGCGAACATCCCGCGAAAATCTCGGCCCGGTTCTAATTCAATGATATATACTCCTTCGACCTGGGTTTGGATGAATTTCATTGCAGAGACGACTTACTTGCTCTCGAAAGGTGGCGTACAGAAGGCCGGAGGGGGTATGAATAATGAGAATGCCATGATCCGTTCAATCCGATGCTCGGCCATGAAACCGGTATTTGACAATGATGACATGCCGAGCTCCGCAAAGGAGTGCGTCAACGTGAGTGAGCAAAATCGGGACTTGCGAGAAGTCATCCGACGGGTTCAAGGTTTTGGAAGGACTGAATCTGATTTTCGGTCAGTTGTCGCGGATCCTTCTTTGTTTCATACCCCTTGTACCATTCCACCGTCCACCACAACGATGCCTCAGCCGTTAATTTAGGTAACCAGCCGAGCTTTTTCCTGGCCTTTGAACTATCAAGCCTGAGGATCCCAGCTTCATGAGGATGAGGCCCTTTATCCAGTACCCACTTGGTCTTTTTTCCCCAGAGTTCATGGAGGTGATCCACTACCCAGAAGACCGGCTTGGTATCCCGTTCATCAGGGCCAAAATTCCAAGCCTCTGCATACTCGCGGCAATTCTCCCAGAGATGCTCGATCAAAACCATGTACCCATGCAGTGGATCCAAAACGTGCTGCCACGGGCGGATCGCATTCGGATTTCTCACCTTCACTGGCTGCCCTGCAAGAAAGGCTCTCATTGTGTCCGGAACGAGGCGATCTTGTGCCCAATCGCCTCCGCCGACCACGTTTCCGGCTCGAGCGGTCGCCACGGCAGGGACCACCGAACTTTCGCCAAAAAAGAACGCGTGGCGATAGGCCGAGGTCACGAGTTCAGCGCATCCCTTGCTGCTCGAATAGGGATCGTGGCCGCCCATCGGCTCATGCTCCTGATACCCTTGCATCCTTCCCTTGTTCTCGTAGCACTTATCGCTCGTCACCATGAGAGCCACTCGCACACTCTTTACCTGACGAATCGCCTCGAGCACATTGACTGTGCCCATCGTGTTCGTGGCAAAGGTTTCGACGGGATTCTCATAGGAACACCGAACCAGGGACTGTGCTGCCATGTGAATTACAATTTCCGATTCATAGCGTTTCAGAATGCCCGTAAAGGGATCGAGATCGCGCACATCGCCGAAAACGGAAACCATTCCTTTTTCAACATTCGCCAGGGCGAAGAGATTCGGTTGGGTTGGAGAAGCTAGCGAATAACCGACTACTTGGGCTCCCAAACGCTGTAGCCAAAGAGACAACCAGCTGCCCTTAAATCCAGTGTGGCCCGTGACCAAAACCCTCTTTCCATTCCAAAACCGTTGATTCACGGCCACACTTTCCAAGGAGCCTTACCTGACAGCCAGAGGCCCTCAAGATACCTTTTGTCTCTAAGCGTGTCCATCGCATGCCAAAATCCTTGATGCTGATACGCAAATAAGTTTCCCTCTTTTGACAGCTTCGTTAGGGGTTCTCCCTCCCAAGGCGTTGAATCCCTTTCAATATATTCGACCGCTTTAGGCGACACAACGAAGAAACCACCGTTAATCCAGCCACCGTCCCCTATCGGCTTCTCTTCGAAACTCACGACTTGCTCCCGATTGAGGCGGAGGCCTCCATACCTGCCGGGAGGTTGTACCGCCGTCACCGTCGCCAGCTTTTTGTGGGATTTATGAAAAGCTAGCAACGCCATAATGTCGACATTGCTTACCCCGTCACCATAGGTAAAGCAGAAATCTTCTTGGCTTAGAAAATGCCGAACGCGCTTAAGCCTCCCACCAGTCATCGTGTCATCCCCGGTCTCCACTAACGTCACCTTCCACGGTTCGGCGCTGTTTTGATGGACCTCCATCTTGTTTTTCGCCATATCGAAGGTCACGTCCGACATGTGCAGGAAGTAATTTGCAAAGTATTCCTTGATCATATAGCCCTTGTAGCCAAGGCAAATAATGAAGTCGTTGAGGCCATAAAACGAATAGAGCTTCATAATGTGCCAGAGGATTGGTTTACCTCCGATCTCGACCATTGGTTTTGGTTTATGCTCCGTTTCTTCACTCAACCTTGTTCCCAATCCTCCCGCTAATATGACTACCTTCATTTATTCGTCACCTCCCTAGATGGGCACTACATCTCTCGTATCGATCTCGACCGCCGCGGCCTGTTGGATCAGACGAACGCCGAGCACGAGGCGATGTCGCTTCTCTTTCCGCAGCAGAATCCCGCGCACCCCTTGAAGGGGACCTCGCACAACTTCCACCGCCATTCCTTCATGAAGGTAGGGATGAGAATCATAGGGCAGGACGCTCGTCATCAACCGCTGAAGCGCCGCGATCTCTTCGTCCGGGATTGGTTCTGGTCGCTTCCCTCCACCGACCACTTCGACCACGCCAATGGTTTTCAGAACCGGCAGTTTTTGTTCCGATCCGAATCGTACGAAGCAATAGCCGGAGAAGAGCGGCACTTCGATTTCTCTCTTCCGATCTTTCCACTGGCTCAGGCGCTTGACCGTCGGCAGAAGCGGTTCGATCCCCTGCTTTTCCAGCCGGTCACGGACGAGTTTTTCATGCCGGGATTTGGTCCGAAGGGCGTACCAGTGGAGCCGGTCTGTCTGGTCTGTTTGGTCCATTTGGTTTGTCTGGTTTATTTGGTTCGTTTGGCTTGTTTGGTGCAAAGGTATTTGATGAAACCGGAAATAAATCTCGCCGCTTTGCCCGCCTGCCCATAGATCGACTCAAAAGTTTCCTTTGAGAGATACCTTTGATCAAGTGCGATGTATAGATGACTCTGAACTTCGGCACATGAAGACATGGCAATGAACAGAAACTGAACTAGCTCCTTGTTCGATCTGCGAACGAATCCTTCCCCGATGTTGGCCACGACCGATCCAGCAGCACTTTGAAGTTGCCCACAAAGCCGGAACTCTTTTTGCCAGCGATGATTCTGCTCGATTGCCTCATAGACCTGACGCGTGAGTTGCCTCGCTTCCTTCCAGCACTCTAGATCCTCGGATCTGGTTATTTTCACAACTCTGCTCGGCCTGCTTTCTCTGGCTCTCTGCTTATGTTTAGTTGCGTGTTATGAACCAGAGAAACTAAACATACCAGCAACCTGACAAACCTGCTTCGAACACAGCTTCGCCCTCTCAGTTACAGTGATCATAAAAACCGGACCGGCTCTCAATCCGCTCAGTCGACGAGACTGAGTGTTAGAGTATTTCTTTCAGGCGCAAGGTACCGCCCGAGTAGCTCACGGTGTTTTTCGCCGTTCTCCAATTCAGTCAATAACACCGCATCGAATTCCCACTCACCGACGAGCTCGGGAGCGCAAACCGGGTACGATAAAAACTTGTCTTGCCTCTTATCATCGATGAACCCGACGAGGGTCAGATTTGTTTCTTTCAGAGAGAGATAGGCCATCTCCGCGAGCTCACCTGTCCCGTAGATGACGACGCGCTTGACGCCCTCTGCCATGGCCTCCGTCAGCGTTCTGCGCAGCCTGGTTCTCATCTCGCGGTAGTGGGTCATCGAATACTGCATATATTGGTAGGTCAGTCGTGATTTCTCGGCTAGCCCTTGAGGTGTCAGGAGGTACCGGATGCGGTGCGGCGGGATCATGGAAATCTTAATGTAACCCTTATGCGCCAGCCGCTTGAGATAGAGGTTGGTCAGGCCGAGGGCGACGCCCAATTTTGACGCGAGCGAGCGCTGCGTCACATGCGCGTCCCGTTCGACCTCTGACAGCAACAGGAGGTCTCGCTGCCCTTGCAGCTTCACGATTTTTCCACTACTTGCATTGGTGTTCAGAATATGAACACACCTACATGTACGAGTCAAGAAAAATTATTCGGGGGGGGTCCAGCGAGAACCACATCTCAGCTCAGACCTGAGGGGACCATCTCAGGAACCCTGCCCCGGAGTGCAGTTCATTCCGGGACGACTAGACGCTCACAAGAAACGCTCGAGAGATGCCATCTTGCAGGAGCCAGAGCCTTAGGTCACGACCCCTTCATTCGCGCCTTCTTCGTCGAGTTGCCAAGAGGGGATTTGCCAGTCCTCTCGACGATTTCAAACGTCACCTCCGTGCCCCTCTGGACGTTTGGGACCGCTCGCCCTTGCCTCGCTCAACTGGCAAAAATAGTTCCCCCACGACGCGCGACCGCCTTGCCATGCACTTCTGGGTCGCCGCAACCATCACGCTCTGTCCATTTGATTGACTCCGTTCAATTCCAACAGATACAGTAGGCCCCGACCGGCGCTGAATTAGAATTTCCACAGTCTATTGTAGTCCTCAGGATTGGGCGCCTAGCTTCGTCATCACTCTTCTACCAACCTCAATCGTAGGCTTACACGAGTCCCATGGAATTTGAGCGTGAACGCGAGTGAGATGCTGGCAGAGCGGCCCTCTGCTTCAGGTAGCTCTGTGCAGGAACTGATTTATCCAACGTGGAGCGTAGCTCGATGAAGATTATTATGTCGGAAGCCTCCACCGGAAAAGGCGGGCAGGAACTCGCTATCGTGAGACAGGCTGCGGGCCTTCAAAAACGAGGGCACGACCTGCTGTTGCTGGTTCATCCTGGCTCCTCGATCGAACAGCTCGCAGCGCGATGGGGCTTGCGCTCGAGGTCTCTCCAAATGCGAAGGCTCCGTTTTTCCGCTCTTCTGGCCTTCCGAAAAGTGCTTCGGAAGGAACGCCCAGATATTATCCATGTGAACAGCTCACGCGATAGCTGGTTAGGTGCCGTGGCAGCACAATTGGTGTACCCGCGCATCAAAGTCATCAAGAGTCGGCATATCTCTGCACAGCTCAACCGCAACCTTCCCACACGCATCCTCTATCGCTACCTCTTCGACCACGTGATCGTCACAGGGGGACAAACAATTTACCGAGAGCTCGTGGAGCGGGACGGCTTGGATCCGGCTCGGCTGGACGCCTTCCCGATCGGTATAGACTTGGCACGCCACACACCGGGTCTTCCGGAACGGGACTTGAGCGCTGAGTTGAAAATACCGTCCAGCCATCGCATCGTCGGGATCGTCTCTTATCTTCGTTCCTATAAGGGGCATCGGTATCTAATCGAAGCAGCAGCGAAGCTCGTTCCGCGGGTGAAGGACGTCACATTCCTCATCGTCGGGGAAGGTCCGGAGGAACACACCTTGAGAATGCAAATAGCGCAGACCCGACTGGATGATCACGTCAGGATGCTTGGATTTCGTCCCGACCTGCTCAATGTGCTTCGATCGCTTGATATTTTTGTCATCCCGTCGGTCGAGGGAGATACAATTCCGCAAGTCTTGATCGAAGCGATGGCGGTGGGATTGCCCGTCATTTCGACCTCGGCGGGATCGATTCCGGATGTCGTCATCGAACGGCAAACCGGCCTGATTGTCCCTCCACGGGACGGCGACACCCTAGCCAAACGCATTGAGGAGCTTCTAGATGATGCCCCCCTTCGCCAAGCACTCGGCGCGAACGCTCATCGCCATATTACGGAACATTATTCCATCGACCGCATGCTCGATCGCCTCGAGGAAGTCTATCGGCGGGCACTCTCACGGGGGGCTAGACACTCGTGACGCCGCCACATCGGCGAGGATCCAGTCAGCCGCTTCAGCCATCGACGCCACGATGACATTCGGCTCTGCCTGTTCGGCCTTCAGAGCTTCCCTGGCTTGGGCATCAACATGCCCCGATGCCAGGAGAACGGCCTTCGCACCGACATTCCGAGCCAGCTGCACATCGCGAATGTGATCGCCAACGACATAGGACCGCTTGAGATCGAGCTGCAGCTCTGAAATCGCTCGTTCCACCATACCCGTCCCGGGCTTCCGGCACCGGCATCCATCGTCAGGATGGTGGGGACAAAAATAGATGGCGTCCAACGCTGCATCTTCCTGCTCCAAGATTCCTTGTAGTCGCGCATGAATCGCTTCCAAATCCTTCAACGTCAGTAAGCCCCGACTGACTCCCGACTGATTCGTCACCACTACGAGACGCGCACCAGCTGTCTTCAAACGCGCCAATGCGGTCGTGACCCCTGGCAATAGTCGAAATTCCGCTGACGATTTGATGTAACCAGAATCATAATTGAGCGTCCCATCACGATCGAGAAAGACTGTCACGCCGTCAAGAATGTGTGCGAGATTTGTTTGGTTCGAACGAGAAAAACCGGACGAACCAGACGACCCAGAAAAGCCCCTTACCTGTTTCACCGCTGCTTCATAGACCTGCTCCACCGATACTCTCGTCATGCACCGGTGATCGATCGGGCACTCGCGCAATAAACAGGGCGCACACTCGACCGGCTGACGAACAACGGCCTGGGCCGCACGAAAAGGAGACGTGGTCCGCCAATCTGTAGGACCGAAGACGGCGACAACTGGCACCTTCACGGCCGACGCAATATGCATCGGTCCGGTGTCGTTCGTCAGAAGCAGGCCGCAGCGTTTCGCGGCTGCCATCAATTCGCGGATCGTCGTGGTACCAGACAACACCACGGTTCGATGCGACAGGCGCGCGGCAATTTCATTGCCCAACCTCTCCTCACCTTTGGCCCCAACAATCATCACCGCCACATCCTTCGCATGGGTTTGCCGAATCGCCTGACCGAGGCGTTCCGTTGCGTCAGCGAAACGATCCGGCAGCCATCGTTTCGCTCCGCCGTAAATAGAGCCAGGGTTGATACCAATGACAAACGCGGACTTGTCTATACCGCCCTCAGCCAGTCGCCGGGCCATGGCATCTTCTTCTGTCTCCGAGACGAACAACTCCGGTGCAGGAGGATCATCATGAAGTCCCAACGGCTTCAATAGATTCCAATAGTAGTCAACTTGATGCAGGTGCAGACGTTTGTCCGGCACCCCGACCGGATCCGTTAGCAGGACACTGCGGCCATCGGTCGCATATCCATATCGACGAGGAACTCCGGCCAGCCATACGAGCATCGCTGCTTCGAACGCATTTTGAAAGAGGACTGCGAGATCGAACCGCTGCCGACGTAGCTGGCTGGCTAACGCCCACTTACCTGAAAGCCCGGCATGCCGCCCTTTCTCGTCGTAGACCATGATCTGATTTACAGCGGGGTGGCCAAGCAGCAGCTCAGCCACTGCCGGCTTGACAAGCAGCGAGATATCGGCGTCGGGAAAGAGGCGTCGCAATCCCCGCAACGCGGGCTCGCACATCACCGCATCGCCGAGCCAGTTCGCTCCCCGCACAAGGAGTCGCTGAACGTTATCATGACGCACAGGCATCCACCTAAACTGGTTTGGTGCAGCTCAAGATACGATGACGAAGCCGCTCCTCTCCCAGGATGACCTGTGTGGAGAGCTGCACCGCCCACCAGGCATCCGTTGGTTTCAGCAATGTCGCGAGCTTGCCCGCGTCTTTTTCGGTCGTGACAACGAGCTCGGCCCGAGCAGCTTGCGCTTTCATACGAAGACCATCGACCTCAGACGCTGTATAGTAATGGTGATCTGGAAACAACGCCTCTGCAAGAACTCGTATTCCCATCGCCTCCGCGACAGCCCGGAATGATCGGTTATGGGCAACTCCGCTGCACAAGATCGCGGTCTTTCCCACACACCAATCCTTGGCTCGCCGCTCCCGCGTCGTCACTGAAGTCAGACATTCTGGCTTGAACGTGATATGTGATACCTCAGGCAAGGGTCGCCCTGTCCTGCCCAATTGCCTGAGTATCCTGTCGACGTTGGCCGAGTCGTCGGCTCTGGTTATCAGAATGGCCGTTGCACGACTCGCTGCCCCCAACGGTTCCCGCAACCGACCGGCCGGTACGACCGCCTGCAACCCTTGGATATCCGTCGCATCGATCAACAAGAGATTCTCATCACGATGAAGCCCGAGATGCTGAAACCCATCATCGAGCACGAGACAGTCGACAGTAAACTGATCCAGGAGCCAACGCCCCAACGCATAACGATTAGCCCCAACTGCGACGATCGCTTGAGGACAACGCAGTGCAATCAAGAACGGTTCGTCGCCGGCCTCGAGGGGTCCGGCCAATAAACGCTGCCCGTCAGACACGACGAGTAGCGGCTCCCGGCTCGTCCGGCGATATCCGCGGCTCAGAATCGCCACACGGAGGCCGTGCGCCAGCAACCATTCGGTTAGCAGGATGACGACGGGCGTTTTTCCGGTTCCTCCCAGGGTGAGGTTGCCGACGCTGAGGACCGGCACCGGGAGCTTTCGTTGGGTCAACCAACCTCGCTCGTAACAACGCGCACGGAGCCACATCACGAACCCGTACGGAATCGCGGCCCAGAGCAGCCACCATCGGACTTGTGTACCGGGATTGAACACCGTTCTGCTATTGTCCCACCATGAGAGGAACCGTACGGCGTTCAAGAGAAGATCCATCCTTCGCCTGATTCTGTGCGAATAGAGTTTCGATGGCTTCGAGCGTGCGCTGCATCGCGCCTTGATTCTGCCGAACCACTTGCTGCGCCGATTGCCCCGTGCTTGTACAGGCCTGAGGATTATTGAGGAGTCTGATGACGTGCTGTGCGAATGTCGCCGCATCCGTCACACGCATGCCGCCTCCTCCCTGGCTCAACAAATCGGCAATTTCCACACACTTGTCCGTATAGGGTCCAAACAGCACGGGCTTGGCCCACACCGCCGGTTCCAACAAATTATGTCCACCGATCGGAACCAAGGTGCCACCAACGAACGCCACGGCCGCCTCCCGATACACCGACGCCAGTTCACCCCCCGTATCAAGAAGTACCACACGAGGACCGCCACTTCGTCCTGAGCCGTTCTTGTGAACGACACTGCGTCGCTGCACCGTAAAGCCTTGCGCTCGGAGCATCGCCTCGAGCTGTTCCGCACGTTCGATGTGCCGGGGCGCCAGCAAGAGCACGGCAGAAGGGCAGGATGCCACAATGAGACGGTAGGCCCCGACGATCACCTCCTCTTCGCCTGGATGCGTACTGCCAGCCACGAGCAGTTGCTCATGCTCTCCCACGCCAAGATCAGATCGTGAGATTCCGGACCTCGAAGGCTCCGACATCGGTTGATCAAACTTGATGTTCCCCGTCCGTCGAACGAACCGGGAATCTGCTCCTAATGAAATCACGCGTTCGACATCCCGATCCGACTGCATCAGAAACAGGCTGACCGTGCGGAGCATCGTCCGATGGAATGAGCGGACTGGTCTCCATTGCTGACGCGCATAGGATCGCGTGGAGAGCCGGCCGTTCACCAAGACGGTCGGCACGTTTCGGCGGTGCAACGCGCGAAGGAGATTGGGCCAGAATTCCGTCTCCACAAAGACGTAGAGCCTCGGCTGCCAACGACGGACGAGTTTCTCGACGACCCAGGGAAAATCCAGCGGCGCGTACCGATGTTCTGCGATGGATGCCAGA
>Ga0126379_10000366_pt1 | contig 24571 bp, 24 predicted proteins | sample PanSoiMetPlot_24_FD_92640 | JGI IMG/M metagenome (GOLD analysis project Ga0126379, IMG submission 92640) | Tropical forest soil microbial communities from Panama - MetaG Plot_24 | ecosystem: Environmental > Terrestrial > Soil > Tropical forest > Bulk soil | place: Panama | collected 2016-02-17
CGTCGCTGGAAATGGCCAAGGTGTTCGGCATTCATTTTCTGGTGCGCAGCGAGACCCCTGGGTCAACGTTCTGCGCGGCATCAGTCGGAGGCATTCCGTCCATCCTGGCTGAAGCGGGCGGACAGGGAATCTGGACGGCCGAGGATGTCTGCTGCCATACGAATGGCCTCGACCGCCTGATGCGCCACTTGAAAATGATTCCGGGTAATGCTCCGGAGACCGTGCCGTTCACCCTTCTCGAACGGTTCCTTTGGTCGCGTAGCGAACACGAAGGTTTCTGGTATCCCGCGGTCGCGGTCAACGATCGAGTCAAGGCCGGGCAGAACTTGGGTTTCATTAAGGATTGCGAAGGACACGTGCTGCAAACCGCGATCAGCCAAGCCGATGGCATCGTTCTTTTCATCGTCTCGTCCTTAGCAATCAACCGGAGTGATCCTTTGTTGGCAGTCGGTGCTTGACCTGCCCACGCCCCAGCCAGGATGAAGGATAGAAAAATGGTCCGCACTGCAGGATCTCCCGAAATGAAGCGCCTTGAAGACACCAGCCCACAACGAATCAAACTCTGGCGCTTTTGTAGTCGTCTAACTATTGCGTGCCAGTAGATATGCAAAGCCCATCCGGGAGCTCCACAATCCGCCCGATTTGGCGCTGGATGATTGGGCTCGGCGCGGTTGTTCTGGTGTTCCTTATCGTCGTGGCCATCGCCATTTATCGCGCCGAACCAATCTTGCGCGCTCGCGTAATGGAGACGTTATCCAACCGCTTCAAAGGCCCGGTTGAGCTTGGGGAGTTCCACGTCTCTCTGTCGCGGACCATACAAGTGCAGGGCGAGGGATTGAAAGTATATGGGGAAGCTGATCCGAATCCGCACCAGGCGGGAGTGCAGCCGGTCATCGCCGTCTCCGAATTCCGCTTTCAGGCAGGAATACTGGAGTTGCTGCGATCTCCCATGCACGTCGATACCGTTTATTTAAAAGGATTGCAGTTGAACCTGCCGCCCAGAGAGCAGCGGCAACGGACGAAGGGGACCTGGGGACACAAAATAAAGATCTATGTTCACGAGTTCATCTGCGAAGAAGCGCAACTCGTCATCAATACTGCCAAGCCAGATAAACCGCCATTGGAGTTCGACATCAATCATTTGAAAATGAATGATATTGGGCCAGGTCAACCTCTTCAGTTTGAAGCCAACTTGATCAATCCAAAGCCTGTGGGCAACATTGCGTCGCACGGATCGTTCGGACCGTGGCAGGCAGACAGCCCACGCGACACTCAGGTGCGGGGGAGCTATGCGTTCGACAATGCAGACCTGGGAACGATCAAGGGCATGAGCGGAATTCTTTCTTCCACCGGAGAGTATGCCGGCAGCCTTGACCGAATTATTGTGGATGGGACGACCCATACTCCCGACTTTCGCGTCGCAACCGGGGGACATCCCGTCTCGCTGCGGACAAAATTCCACGCGATCGTGGACGGCACAAGCGGAGACACATACCTTGAGCCTGTAATTGCAGAATTCCTGGGCTCATCGATCGTGGCTCAGGGGTCGGTGCTGCAAGTCAAGAACGTGGAAGGGCACCACATTCTGCTGGATGTGACGATTGAGAAGGGAAGAATGCAAGACCTGCTGCAACTGGGAGTGCGGACCGATCCTCCGGTCATGACCGGCGCAGTGCAGCTGAAGACGAAACTCGACTTGCCGCCGGGTGACGAAGAGGTCCCCAGGCGTTTGAAGCTGGCCGGAAGTTTTCGAGTATCAGACGCCCATTTCACCAACCCCAAAGTTCAGGCGAAGGTCGATGAGCTCAGCCTGCGGAGCCAGGGTAAACCGAAACTTGCGAAAGACAACATCCCCGACAACGTGCCTTCCAATGTGAGTGGAGTATTTACGCTGAATACGGGCATTCTTTCGTTCTCGCAGCTCTATTTTCAGGCCCCGGGCACCCTGGTGATGCTGACTGGAAGATACAGTCTGGATGGGAATCAGTTTGATTTTCACGGCAAAGCCCGCCTAGACGCGAAACTTTCCCAAACGGTGACCGGTTGGAAGTCAGTGCTGCTGAAACCTGTAGATCCTTTCTTTCACAAGCATGGCGCCGGGGCAGAGGTTCCGGTCAAGATCACTGGCACCCAATCGGAACCCCACTTTGGCTTGGACCTTGGGCACAATGACAAGGACAAGCAATAGTGGTCTCGCACTGCTTCCCACTCACACTAGTAGATCGGGTGATCTGGTGATCCGGTGATCTTAAAAGCGGCCCATACAATCACGACGTTTGCCGCAGGAGTGACGAAGCCAGAGAGGGAAGAACGGCTTTGCCAGTTTCCGATTACCCGATCAACCGGTAGAAAGTGCATCAACGTGTGAATGCAACGGTGTTGTTCTTGTAGTCGACGGTGAATGCGCGGAAGTGCCTGAGTACGTCTTGCCCGAGGATGCCATCACACTTGCAGCCGACTTTCTTGTTCAAGTCATTGAGGTCTACGACGATGACGGGTTGGCTGAAAATGCTGCCATTCTCTGTCAGGCTGATTGCAGCATTTCGACTCATGCTTTTCGCGATCTGCGCGTTGCTTTTCAGACGGGTCACCCCTACGGCATTACTGATGCCGGCGGCTTGCGGGCTCAGGAACGTTGACTCGGCGCCCGTATCAAGAATCAGATTCACAGAGCGTCCATTCACAAACACTTGCACGATCAGCAAGTTCTCTTCCGATCGGACTGGAAGGGTGACCGTCTGAGCACGGGCTATCTGGGTCAGCGACATCGCCAGGACCGTCAAAACGACGGCGCAATTGCGGCACTGGCGAGTACGTCGGACCATGGACTGCGCGACTTCGCAATCCACGATACCGGGCAGGCGCCTGAGAAGTCTTGATGTCCCTCTGAAACATCCTGAATGGATCTGAAACCGGGATGATGATCACTTGCCGTGCGAGGATCTGATCGCTATGGAAGCTTCCATAGCCTTGGTTACTTCCCTGGCGATGTCATCTTGGAGGGTTAAAGTATCGTTAAAGGGCCGGTCATATGTTGCAGACCAGATGACGTAACCGCTGTCGGCACAGAACAACCGGGTGGCTACACGTAATCTTGCTCCCGACTTTCGTACACTCCCGTCAAGTACATAGCCGACGCGCAGGGCTCGGGCAATATCGGCGGTAGGCAATTTTTTATCCTTGAAATAGAACGAAGCAGTGGGGGCCGGCACGTGCAAGCCCGGAACCTTGCTGAATTGGTCGATCAGTTCCTCGGTCAAGCCATCGGCGAACTCCTCTTCCTTCATTCCTGGTGTGAGGTCGAGGAACGGCAGCACCGCAATGGACCGGGCTGGCGGATGGGCAGCAATGGGTGGCGCGGCTAGTGTGCTGTCTGTGGCGTGCGTGGCATGGGTTTGCCAGAGCAAGAACCACGCACCGGGGAATGCCAGGCCAAACAACAGAATGGCGCCGGAGACCCACCTGAGTCCGTACCGGACGGGCGGCGGCTCGGCCAGTCCGTCGGCGGTCATCCTGCTGGAAGGCTGATGCAATTGCTGCGAGGAACCTGCCGGTGCGTTGGTCGGGCTGCTATCCTGCACAAAAAGCGGAGCTTCGCGGGTGCCGTCGGGCAGGGGCTGGACATTCGCCACCATGCGGTAACCAAGCCGGGGAACCGTGGCAATGTAGGTGGGCTGTTTCGGGTCGTCACCGAGCAGACGGCGTAATGAAGCGACAGCATGATAAACAGAGTCTGGAGCCACGTGGACCCCAGGCCACACCTGGTTGAGCAGGTCATCGATGCTGACGACCTCGCCGGGATGTTCGGCGAGGCAAAGGAGAAGGCGCATCGCCCGCAGATCCAGGCGGGCGGTTTCTCCATTACGTGAGATTTGACTGGACGTTGGGTTAACGGACCAAGCGCCGATGCGGAGCATTGCGTTAGTTGGACGTTTGGCGCGGGGATCTGTCAACGTGAGCTGTTGCCGTTCGTCGCTTTCGGTCCTACTCTCTGTTGCGCGGAATGAACAATCCTTCCATTTTTATTTTAGGATGTCCCCTGGGACAGGTGAGGGCTATGGTTGTTGACACGGTGATGTCGAGACCTGAGTATTCTTTGTGCTGCCTGGCACAGACCCTGAACGAGCGTTTAAGATTGATCCTCAGTCGCGGTCGAATCTGCTGCGAAGAGGTGCACGATGACGACAAATGAAAGTCCAGTGAAGTTCGCCGGCAATCCGCACGCGGCAGGTGGTCTGGCGCTGGTTCGCTTGACCATCGGCGCGCTGTTCATATCCACCTTCTTCGAAAATCTTGGCAAAGGCCTCTACACTGCGGCGGGCTACTCGAACCTGATCAATTACTACATCAAATCGAGTCATTCGCCGGCCGCGTGGAAGGCGGTGATGGGATTGGCGGCGAGCCATGCTGCACTGGCAGGACCGATGCAAGCATTGACGGAGATATCGCTGGGAATCCTGCTGGTAATCGGTTTGCTCACGCGCCCAGTGGCATTTATTGCGTTCCTGTTCCTCGCCAGCCTCTGGGTCTCGGAATGGGGCACCGCGTGGATCTGGGAACTATTGGTTCCTGTACTTGCATCGCTTGGGCTCGCAGTGGGGCGAGCAGGCCGAGCCTGGGGCGTCGACGCGCGGCTGGCTGAGCGATGGCCTTCTTCCCCGTGGTGGTAATTGCATACAGATCTCGTGCGAGTGTCCGTCATCATTCCTACCTACAACGAAGCGCAGGCCATTGGCCGCGTGCTCGCCGATCTACCGTCCGGTCTCGCAAGCGAGGTCATTGTTGTCGACAGCGATTCGAGCGATGGCACGCCCGAGATCGCGGCCAAGATGGGAGCCCGCGTCGTGAAGGAGCCTCGCCGTGGGTACGGTCGCGCCTGTTTGACTGGGCTTGCGAATGTGGACAGCCCTGAAGTGATCGTCTTTCTCGATGGAGACTACAGCGACCGGCCCTCGGAATTGCCAAATCTCCTGGCCCCGATCATCGAAGGCCGGGCCGACATCACGGTCGGTTCGCGCCTGGGGCCGGACCGCAATTCCGGAGCGCTACCGTGGCACGCCGCATTCGGTAACCGTCTGGCAGCGAACCTGATCCAGCTTTTGTACGGCCTGAAGCTCAGTGATCTGGGGCCGTTCCGGGCCGGGCGCGCAAGTGTGCTTCGCGCTCTTGCGCTCCAAGAGGCGACCTACGGATGGGCAGTGGAAATGATCTTGAAAGGCACGCTCGCCGGATTCCGCATCGTTGAAGTTCCAGTGAGCTACCATCCGCGCATCGGGAAATCGAAAATCAGCGGTACGCTGAAGGGCACGGTGGGAGCAGCATGGTTCATTCTCAGCAGGATCGTGCGCTATTATTTCCAGCGTGGCAGGCGATGAACGTCTGCGGCGTAAGGCTTGATACGCCGACCTTTTATGGAATCTCGCAACCAGAACACCATGCGTTCTCCTCACCAGAACTGCACGCTGGTCATCATGGCGAAAGCGCCGAGGCCGGGGATGGTAAAGACCCGGCTCAGTCAGAGCCTTCCTCCGCCCGCCGTGACGGCTCTGTATCGCTGCCTTTTGCAGGACACAATAACGCTGGCAAAGTCGCTGAACGACGTGGAGGTTGCCATCATGTGCCCTGCGTCCGATACCGGCGAACTGGAGCAATGGCTCCGTAATACTGTGCAGATCGTGGCGCAGAAGGGTGCAGGCCTTGCCGCAGGGCTCACCTCTGTCTTTGCGTACTTTGCCACGGGCGGCCAGCGTCGTGTCATCGCGTTCAACAGCGACAGCCCTCACCTGCCGGCAGGTTTTTTGAAAAGCGCGTTCCAGACCCTCGCTGTGCATGACCTGGTCATCGGGCCGACGCACGATGGAGGGTACTATCTCGTCGGCGCCAGAGCCGCCCATGCAACGCTGTTCGAAAATGATGGGCTGGGAACCAGGAGCGCGCTCGAGAGATTGCTGGCCCGAGCCAAAGTCCTTGAACTGTCCACAGGTCTCACCGCACCTTTCTACGACATTGACGTCGCGGACGATCTGATTCGGCTCGCTCGAGAACTTGAGCTCGCGCCGGCGAGGGCGCCGCGCACGGCAGCCTGGTTCGCCGAGTGGAGACAAGCTGTCGGGCAATTGCATCGTCGCGTGGGTGAGCTGTGAAACTTACACCGGCACGGCGTCTCTACGGCCTGGGCGCCATCTTGCTGTTGGCTCTGGCAATCTGCTCACAGAAGTTCAACAACGTAGGTGAGCCCTCTTTCATCCTTTGGCTGGCCGTGGCCGGCATCGCATACCTGCTCGCCATGCGTGAGTTCTTTGCCACGCCCAGCCTGCCGCGGCGGGTCATCGTCATCGGGCTGGTATTGGCCGCGGCGTGGCATTTCTTATTCCTGCTGAAAGCGCCGGGTCCAGATGATGACATCCACCGATATGTGTGGGATGGGCGGGTGCAGCGGCTCGGCTATGACCCTTACGTCCTGGTTCCCAGCGACCCCGCGGTCGCTCGACTGCACACAGCTGAGACCCGCACTCTGAACCATCCTGACGTGCCCAGCCCATATCCAGCGGGCGCTCAGCTTTTCTTCCGCGCAGTGACCGCGATTCATGAGTCTGTCTTTGCGCTGAAAGTAGCGTTTGTGGTTTGCGAGCTGGCCATGGTTCTTGTTTTATTCGATGTCTTGCGCGCCAGCGGGCTGGCCACGCAGTGGATCCTGGCTTTTGCCTGGAACCCGCTGCTGGCGACGGAGGTGGCGGGCAGTGGTCACATCGATATTGTCGGCGCCCTGCTGCTGTTGGTTTCCGTCGCCGCGTTGTCGCGCAACCGGCGTGGTATTGCCGCCGTGACATTCGGGCTTGCCGTTACGGTGAAGTTTCTTCCGATTGTGCTTGTTCCACTTTACTGGCGACGCCTGCGCATTCGTGATGCATTGCTCGCGGTATTAGTTTTTGGACTGCTCTATTTGCCCTTCTTGGAGAGAGGCCGGATTCCAATCGGCTCGCTCGGCACTTACGTGCAGAGTTTCCGCTTTAATGATCCAGTGTTTGCATGGCTCGAGCGAGGATTGGCGCCGCAGCTGGCAGCGGCGTTGGCCTTGCTCGTTGGATTTAGCGTGTCAATCTGGCTGAGAATAAGGTCGGCGGTATGGTCTTCGGAAGCGTTCGCCTGGCCGATGGCAGCATCGCTTTTATGTGCGCCGGTTATATATCCATGGTACCTGCTGTGGCTGCTGCCGTTCCTGCGGTCTGCATGGACACTGCCGATCATCCTGTGGACGGTCAGCATCATCCCCACGTACTACGTTTGGTATCTGCGCACCCTTGGGCATCCGTGGTTGCTTCCGGGATGGGTTACGCTGCTGGAATATGGGTCCGTGGCGGCGGTCGCTGCAATTCTAGGTTGGCGCCGTCTGAGACAACCGGCAGCAATGGCTCATTTTCAAGGTAAATAATCCAACGGTATCTGTTTCTTGAGTTGCTTATTAATGGTGGGGATCTAGGCGGTCCCCTAAAAGCATCTTCATCGTAGAGGGCCGCCGTTTCTTCTCCGAAAGCCTGTTTCCCGAAAACGCTCAAAACCGCACGAGACCCATCCCGAATCCCCGCGTAGCCCGCTGCGGCGGGCGAGCGGGTGTGAGGGACCTGCTCCGCTTCAGTTTCGCGGGAGCCAGAAGACACGACGCGGGTCTTCCCTGGCTTTACGTTACCGAATGCAACCGGCGAAATTAACCCACGAATGTTCCCGTGGGCTTGCGCGACGCAGTGGCGGAGCAGGTCCCTCACCCCACTCTCCCGCTTCGCGGGATCGGGGGATTCGGGATGACTTCTCGTGGGGGGTGGCTATCCGGCAAAACGGGAAACCGTGAGTGCGGGCCAGCCCGCTGCCAGCAACGAATAAGCGTTCAGCGTACACTGTCTAATGACCGGCCGTAAGGATGTAGATGGCTGACGCGGTTCATGGGTGCTGGCCAAACGCAGCTGCCGTCGTGCCGAAGTTTTTTCCCTTTCGCCTAAAACAGCATCTAAGTCACCGACGAAGGAGTCTCCATGACAAATTCTATTCGTAGCACAAAGGTTGGTCTTCTGGCCTTCGGGTTGCTATTTCTCATTGCAGTGTCTTCGGCCCAGACTTGCCCGCCGGCCGCCGAAAAAATCGCCAAGGCATATGGCATCGATTCATGGGGGCAGATCGAGGGGCTCCGTTACACCTTCAACATTGATGTTCCGGCGCTGAAACTGAAAGCCTCGAGGACATGGACCTGGGAGCCCAAGACTGGGCGAGTCACCTACGAAGGGAAAGACAAGGCCGGCAATCCGGTGAAGGCCACGTACCTGCGTTCGGAACTCAGCAGCCAGCCGGAAAACGTACAGAAGGAAATCGATCCGGCTTTCATCAACGATCAGTATTGGTTGGTCTTCCCCTTCCATGCCTGCTGGGACACCGGTGCGACGGTGGAAGACAAAGGCATGCAGAAACTGCCGATGGGCACCGGTACGGCCAGGTTGGTGTCGGTGAAATATCCGTCGGGCGGTGGCTATACTCCCGGTGATACCTGGGACTTGTATGTCGGTCCCGATAACCGGGTGAAGCAAATGGCCTTCCACCACGGCGGCAGCGTAAAACCAAATCTCGTGACCGCAACCTGGGCAGGCTATAAGCAAGCCGGCCCGATCCTTGTCTCCACCGAACACAAGGGGACCGCCGACGGCGCGCCGCTGACCCTCGGGTTCACCGACGTAGCTGCGAAGGTGACGGGCTCGGACGCCTGGGTTAACGCGAAATAAGAAACTAAGTTTCTTAGTCGCGGGGGCCGTGCACGCAAGAGAGCTGGAATGGCGGGCCCCCGAGCATGGTAGACTCCAACGCGAAGCCGGCGAGCCTTTTGCCGGTCGAGGAATGAGATGTCCACAGTGGCAGTTCACCGTGCTACGCGCCTTACGGGCATAGCTCCGCAGTTTCTCGTTGATGATCTTGACCAGGCAATTGCTTACTACCGTGACAAGCTTGGCTTCGAGCTCGATTTTAAGTATCAGTCGTTCTACGCCAGCGTCACGCGTGACGGATTCGCGATCCATCTCAAGTGTGCGCCGACACCGGCTGCCGAAAGAGAACACCGAAAACAGAACGAACATCTGGACGCGTACATTTCCGTATCGGGCATCCAAGGTTTGTTTAGCGAGCTAGAAAAGCGAGGAGCTAAAGTGATCAAACCGCTTGAACAAAGACCGTGGGCATGCCTCGATTTTTATGTTGAGGATCTTGACGGGTATATCCTCTGCTTTAGTGAACAGACCGCTTAACGTTTTGTTGAAACCCTTCGAATCACAACTCTCTGGAAGTGACCCCTCACTCGTCTCGGGCGATGACGACCGTAGTGCAGGAGCTGCTCAGCTTGGGCAGATCGCGGGTTGCAGCCATGCGGATCGTGAGCGTCGGGCGTTGCCCGCGAACGATGGGGCAATAGTAGTCGGGCTGTTCCAACGCGCCTTGCAGTCTTCGCCGGCCGGCACAGCCACCATGGCATGACTCGCGGAAGTCGCAGGCTTGGCACGCCTCGGGAAGTGTGCGTGCGAGTTCGAAGGGCAGAGAGTTCAGGATGTCTGCCCCGGTGATGAGCAAATCCGAGAGCGGCTCACCTGGCCCTGGCCAATAGACGCACGGTTGTGTCGTAGCCCGCGGTGTAACCCGCACAGTGCTTAAGCCACATCCAGCCGCGAGTGGCGGAAGGCCAGCCATCGCCCGTACCAGCGGCTCCCCGATCGCGATCACATCGGTGCTCTCCAACAGTTGCTGGAATCCTTGCCAGTATTCTTCATACGTGAGCGCGTAGAGATCAGACCGCACTGCCTGATAGACGTTTACACGCAAGGGAGCGCCGAACTTTTTAGCGACGCGCGCGACGTCCTTGAGACGCAAGTAGTTCGACTTCATCATGACGGCGATGATGGTTACTGGAACGCCCAGCCTCACGCAACGTTCGGCCTGTTGATGGATGAGGTCCCAGTTGCCGGCCCCGCGTTGTGCGTCCTGTTCAGCCTGGGTGGGATAATCCAGCGAAAACTCGATGTCGTGGAAGGCGCGGAGTTCATGGTCTTCGAGAACTGCAACACTGTGACCATTGGAAGTGATGGTGAGCTTGATGGGCAGCGTTTGCAGGTAAGCCAAAATGGCCTTGAACTCCGGATGCATCCCGTTCTCGCCCGTGCCCAGATTTACGGATCCGACGGGAAGGCGTTCCATCACCGACTTGACCTGATCAAGCGAGAGGCGGTCAGTGCGCGTGGGATCGCGATAGCAAAAGGCGCACGCAAGGTTGCACTCATTGGTGAGCCCAAGCCCGAGCGAGAGTCCGCCCGCCGGCAGATCGAATTGAAAAGATTGCGACTCTCCGGCGAGACTTTTAGCGGAGCCAACAATCGGCTGATCCCGCGGAGCGGGATCGCGCGTAATCGCCGTGATCGGCAAAGCTGAGGACGGTCTTGTCAGGTTATTCACCCGCGATGCTCCATTACTGAACCTGAGCCACGCGCCAAGAAGTGGATATAGCGAGCAGCCGCTACGAATTCTGTCCGGCCGCTCAGCTTGCGCTCCAGTTCGAGAATTCGCTCATAGTCATCGTCCCGAGAAACCTGCGGCGGGAGGTAATCAACAACAGCGCGCACGCCCCGCTCGCCGATGACCCGGAAGGAGGCCGCTTTCAGCATATTTCTCAGGTGATCTGAAGTAAATAACCGTACCTTGCCGCCGTACAGAGATTCTTGTCCCCACTCGGCTGTCAGCCCATCTTTGGCCGCCGCCAAGTCGCCTGCTTGAATAGCGGCCTTGAGTACCTCACCTGCCTGGTTGCGCACGAGGACGGAAAGGATCGCTGATGAATTCCGCATCACGCGGGCAGCGCTGCACAATACGGCTCCCGGATCGTCGACATATTCCAGGAAGTTGTGGCAAAGAATCAGATCGAACGACCCGTTGGGGAACAGGTTCGCCAATTGGGAAGCATCGCCCTGCTGCAGCGCGATCTTGTCAGTCACGCCGGCGTCGAACGCGGCGCGTTGCGCGATATCCAGCATGGCCGGCGAGGAATCGAGCAGCGTCACATGAAAACCGAGACGCGCCAGGCGAACCGCGATGGCGCCAGTGCCGCCCCCGAGATCGAGGGCACGTAGGGGGTTGTTGGTCCGCGTAGGCAGAAACTCCTGTAGGTTGGCAAACGCCAGATCCAGGCGCAAGCGGCCTTCTGGAGTATCCAGATAAGCGGCGTACTTGGCGGCGTCGCGCTGAAAGCGATTGTCGGTTTGGGCGCTCGTCTTCATGCGACCCTCAAGCAAAGTCTTTCCCAGATCCAGCCGTCAGTCGGAGCCCGTGCGTAGATCAAGAAGTATGAGAGTACTCAAGCAAGGTCAGATTTCGCAAATCCTCCCTGGGCTGGTCGTCGAACGGCCGAAAGCATGCTCAGGGCAACTGTCTCGAGAGCGTACACTGTTGCGGGGACTGCCACAAAGCAGCGCCGGAGGCGCGACGAGAAGGTAGCCGAGTCCACCCCAACGCGCGAAAACCGTGCGCGTTCGGGGACCCCGGCAGGGCGTCAGCCCTGGGTAAACGGCAAACGGTACGTTGAGCCCCGTAGGGGCGACACAGATTGGATTGTCTAAGAAAAAGCTTGTGCCGCGCCTCCGGCGCTCAACATCACGTCCAACCCTCTCCCAGCACTTACGTGCTGGGCTACCCTCTTAGCGCGCCTCCGGCGCTGTCCTTCGAAGTCCCCTGCATCCTGATCGCCTAAAGTCTTTGGTTCACGCGGCTACACGTCAATCCAAAAACAAACGCTGAACTCAAAATGAAAGCCGTTTCGAGCGTCACGTTCTACCGGCACGCCAGCTGCTGACGACGAGCACGACACGCGTCCTTGGAAGAGGGAAGTGGCGACTGCCGGGAATGTAATTCATTAGGCCTGGTCAGCTCGCCTTCTTGAGCTTCTTACGGCTTTTTTCTTCCGGCAAGCTAACCGCCGCGTAAATCTCGGCATGTTCGACGGGACCAAACACCAACTCCAGGGGATGCAGCGTGACTCTCAATTCGCGGGCAGCTTTCAGCAGAGAATCGTCGACATAGTAGAACTCGACATAAGCTTCGCCATGACGCGCGCGAAGTTCTTTGATCGTGTGGAGATCTGTAACCCGTCGGATAAAGGTTTGGCCTGCATTGTTGAGAGCGTCTGGCAAGCGGTCCCCAAGTCGATAGACGAATTGTGGTCTTTTCTTGGCGTCAAGTTCGTTGGCGCGAACGCCGATAAGCCAGTGGCTGGGACTCGTCATCAACCGTTCAGATTAAGCATGCTGTTCTTGAGTTGGCTCGAATCGCTTGGAGTGTCGTGCGAGTGGCCATTCCACTGACAGACTTGTGCCGAGTTATGCCATGGTACCTTTTCTCGATTTTTGACGGCTGAATGGAGCAGAATTGGTGCTAGACTCTGGATTCGTGAAAGCGAGGCGGCAATGACTCGTGACATCAGAAGCCGCGCAGAGTGGTCGTTTGCCTGCTTGAAGGGCACCCTCACCAGTTATCTGCGCCCCGGAAGCATCCGCAAGGTCAGCCTGCAACAATTTGACGGCTTCAAGCGACGCCTTCAAACCTCTTACGGCTTCAGTGAAGAGAAGATCAAGGAAGGAATCACGGCCTGTCTCGGCGCATTGCCGAACTGCGACAGGGAAAGGGCCGAAGAGATCAGGAGAAAATACTTGCACTAGGCAACCGTGCACTTTGCGCCCACTGCGCGTGTTGCCATCCGTTACTCCTGCGGCAATACTGCCTTTCACATCGAGCTCATTGCTCCACGGGGCCGCTACTGCGTCGAGGGAGTGATGCACCTCGCTGTTGTTCCTTCGTCCCACGCAAAGGTTTGTCCAATCCTGCGCCGCTTTCCCACCCACGAGACCTCATCCCGAATCCCCCGGCGCCTTTCCCGCGAAGCGCGGGAGAGGCAAAGTGGCGTGAGGGACCTGCTCCCGCCGCAGTTTCAGGGAGGGATACGCTTTCGCCCGCGTGAAGTTCTTCTGGTGTTACACATCATGTCGAAACCGCGACGGCTCTACGTCGGTTTCACAGATGATCTCGTGGGCAGTACTCATTCGGCTGAGACGCAAGCACATTGATGTTTGTGGCTTACGCGAAACAGCGGCGGAGCAGGTCCCTCACCACTCCGCCGCTCCCGCTTCGCGGAATCGGCTCCGGGATTCGGGATGTGTCTCGTGAGGGAGGGCGAGTTGGCGGGAATGGCCAAAGCATCGCGCGGACAGAAGGAGCCACGCGGTTAGCGAAAAGTGCTCCCGGATGTCGCAGCGGAGCAGGCCCCACAACCACCGCAACAAGCCAACACCGGGCTGCCGGGGACTCCCCTCACGCCCGCTCGCCCGCCGCAGCGGGCCTACGCGGGGATTCGGGGTTGGGTCTCGTGGGCTTTTAACTTGATGTTGCTGCACCCCATCACTTGCCGGCTGACCGGCTGCGACTGATCTTCAGACCGAAGTAAGAAGCTGCATTGTTGAAGCAGATATCGCTGATCATGCGGCCGATCAGCTTCTCGTCATCAGGAAGCAGTCCAGCCTCGACTTCATCCCCCATCAGATTCGAGAGCACACGACGGAAATATTCATGCCTGGGAAACGACATGAAGGACCTGGAATCGGTTAGCATGCCGATGAAGCGACTCAGCAGCCCGGCGCTGGAGAGGGCATTGAGTTGCCATTCGATACCTTCTTTCTGGTCCAGGAACCACCAGGCACTGCCGAACTGGATCTTTGCAGGAACGCCTTTCTCGTGAAAACATCCGGCCATCGTAGCGAAGGCATAGTTGTCTGCAGGATTGGAGTTGTAGAGCACGATCTTGGGAAGGCTGCTTTCTTGCTCCAGCCGGGAAAGATAAGCCGCCACAGCGCGGGCCTGCGGCCAATCTCCAACCGCGTCGAAACCAGCGTTGGCCCCTGCCTTGCTGACCATGGGAAAATTCACGTCGCGGTGGGCCCCAAGATGGAGTTGTTTCGTCCAGCCTCTCTCAGCGTCGAGATGCCCGAAAAACAGCATCAGGAAGCCCGCGAAGCGGTCAGACTCTGACGCACTGATTCGCTGAAGCGAACGCAGGCGGGAAAAGAGACTTGCCGCCTCCGTTTCGCTGCAAGCATCGCCATGGCACTGGGCGAGTCCATGATCGGAAAGGCGGCATCCCACTTCATGAAACGCGCTATGGCGTTTTGCCAGGGCATCGCGAAAATCGTTCAGGTTGGCAATATGAGTGTTGGCACTCGCGGCCAGGCGATCCAACCAGAGATTGAACTTGTCGGGAAGGGCAGTGTCGAGCGCCGCGTCGGGGCGAAACGTCGGATAGACGAAGGTCTCCAGCTCCGAGGCCGCAATTTTCCGATGGTCTTCGAGGTTGTCGGTGGGGTCATCGGAAGTACACACCACGCGAACACCGAAACGGCGCAGTATCCCGTGGACGTTTAACTGTTGGTCCGCGAGTAGTGCGTTTGCGCGCTCCCAAATCCGCGGCGCGGTTGTCTCGTCCAGGAGATCATCGATCCCGAAGTAGCGTTTCAATTCCAGATGAGTCCAATGGTAGAGCGGGTTTCGCAAGGTGGCAGGAACCGTCCCAGCCCAGGCGAGGAACTTCTCATAAGGAGGAGCTTCGCCGGTGCAAAAGCATTCCGCAACACCATTGTTGCGCATAGCGCGCCACTTGTAATGGTCGCCTTCCAGCCAGATTTCGTACAGGTTAGCAAATCGCCGGTTGACGGCTATTTCCCGCGCGGAGAGATGACAGTGATAGTCGAACAGAGGCTGGTTTGCGGCGTAAGCGTGGTACAACCGTTGCGCGGTTTTAGTTTGCAGGAGAAAGTTGTCGGTGATGAAGGGCATAGTAAGCAATTAGCAATCAGCAATCAGCATTCAGCCCGCGGGTCTTCTTTTCGCCGCAAGAACTTCGTGGGCCTGGAAGCAGGTGAGGGGCTGACTGCTTCTCCGATCACGGCGATGGCTGCGATCACGGCGATTGTTGACCCTCACTGGTTCACGCCGCTCGCAAGAAACCCACCGTCCACGGACAGCACGTGCCCCGTCACAAAGCTTGCTGCGTCAGAAGCTAAGAACACACACGCGCCCACCAGTTCTTCCACGCGGCCAAAGCGGCGCATCGGAGTGCGGAGAAGAAGTTCTTCCGAACGCTTGCTGCCGTTCAGGAGTCCCGCATTCAGGTCTGTCTGGAACACTCCTGGGGCAATCGCGTTCACGCACACCCCGCACGACGCCCACTCCACCGCCAGCGATTTTGTGAGAGCTGCCACAGCAGATTTGCTGGCCGCGTACGCTGCGACTTCATGGAAAGCAAGAAACGAAGCCAGCGACGCAATATTAATGATGCGGCCATACTTGCGTTCCACCATTCCCCGGCCGAATACCTGGCAGGCCCGGAGTGTGCCATTCAGGTTGATATCCATAACCCGGTTCCACTCGGCCTCGGTAACATCCAGTGATGGAATTCGGCGTGTTGTGCCGGCGCAATTGACCAGGATGTCCACGTGCCCGAATTCGTCGCGGACCCTTCGCTCGAGGGCTTCGAGGCTCTGCCGGTCGGTGACGTCGCAGGTAACGGACAACGATCGGCGCCCGAGCCTGGTGATCTTCTCGGACGCGCATTGCACCAGCAGAGCGCGCCGGCCCGTCGCCACAACGTTGGCGCCGGCTTGCGCCAGACCTTCAGCGAGACTCAACCCAATTCCTGACGTCCCCCCGACGACAACAGCGGTTTTGGACGTCAGGTCAAGCGCAGGATAGCCCATGAAGCAAATCCTCAAAAGGAACAACGCGATGAAGTACCGGATTTCGATACGGCCCAGCCTCACGAACCATCAGTGCACCTTCTTGCCAAAAATCATCATGTTATTGTCGGCGGCAGAGTTCCTCAAGATGGTAAGCCGCAGACGTGCCATGCGCCGGCAATTGCAGATGCCGCTCCGCCATGGCGCTTTCTAAAGTTTTGAAACCGGCGGGCTGGCGGAGATCCATGTCTTGCCGGTAGAACTCATCGCTCTCCGCTTCTCCCAGCGTCACGAACTTGAAGCCCCTGGTTTCATAGAGTTTCAGCAGCCGGGGCAACATCTTTGCGTCAAACGCTCCGATGTGCATGAGCAGCACATAAGGAATGTCCCGCCCGTACAGAGAATGCGAAAGCTCACGGTAGTAAGTGATTGCGTCGTCCGCTGAGGCTAGATAGCTGGTCTCAAGCGATGCAAGCGCCTTGTCATCACCGTTGGCCTTGCAGCGGGCATAGGGCTCGTTCCATTGATAGTCAGCGAAGCTCATTGTAACCGCGGCGATCTTGTAGCCATGCTGGGCCAGAAAAGTCCGGATACCGGCGCTTTTTTCGGGTGTGTCGCCTTCGCGAAGGAAGGGAAAGCGGAACCAATGCCAGTCTTCGTCCTTCATCCACTGGTTGAGGACCGGCTCGTTGTGCTGGACGTCGGCTGCAAAGGCCTCCGCCGTATTCTGGTTCAGGTCCATGTGCGACCAACTGTGGTTGCCGAGCGGATACCCGGCTTTGCGCCAGGCCTGAAGGACAGCTTTGTCCGCAGGTTGCTGCTCGAGCCGCTGCCCGTTCACGAAGCCGTAGACCGCCGGCACATGGGCATCCTGGAGCGCAGAAAGAATCTTCGATGCGACGCCGGTCCGCGTCTCGCCCGGCGGCAAAGCCGAGTGCGCCGGGAGATCGTCAAAGGTGATGGCCATGCGGAGGTCCGCGGCTCCCGGACCGGGCTGCTTTGAAGGCGCGGCCGCATGTGTGGTGGCGCCAAAAAGCGTAAGTGGCACAGCTTGGCCCATCGCCGCGTAACCTGCTGGAGAAGGATGCAGGTGATCGCCCAGATCGTAAACTGGGAGCAAACGCTCAGGATGCTCGGGATCGCGGGTGAGCTTGTCGAAGTCAATCACCGCGTCGAAACGGCCTGAAGTTCGGATCCAGTCGTTGATCGTCTGACGGTCCGCGTCGGTGGGCGGCCCGGGGTGGTAGAACCCTGAGCCAACGAAGGGGAGAATCGTAGCGCCGATCACCCGGATGCCGTGAGCGTGCGCCCGCGTGATGATCTGGTCGTAGGCGCTGAGCAGGCGACGAACTAGAGCCTCGTGCTCCTCTTTCGTGATCTCCGCGGTGCGGGTGGCCATCCCCAAGTCATTCACGCCCTCGAGAACGATGAGGTAGCGGACACCCGCTTGAGCTAAAACGTCGTGATCGAAGCGTGCCAGCGCATTCGGGCCCAAGCCGTCCGTCAGAAGACGGTTTCCGCCGATGCCGTGGTTCAGGACCGCGATCGATCGCGTCGCCGCGTCGGCCTGCAAGCGCCGCGCCAGCACGTCAGGCCAGCGGTCGTTGCCGTTGGTGGTGGCGCCGTGTCCGTCCGTGATTGAGTCGCCCAGGGTCACGATGGCAGCAGCTTGTGACGGGGCCGATACGTCCACCTCAGAGACGAAGTACCAGTGCTCGACTTTCTTGGCGTCGCCAAGATCGGCAGCCGAGACTCGATCGCCGTGGACGACGTACGAGGTAGCGCGCGAGCCGGGATGCCCGGTCTGATCCGCCGGCGGCTGGTCAAGGTGAAGCGTAATCACCAGATCCGACAGCGCTTCTGCCGGAAACGCCACCGGATCAGAAACAAAGTCCGCTCCCGCCGGTATGATCACGTCGGCGCGGCCGGAGAACGTGATGGCCTTGTCGCTGGACGCGTCAATTCTCGGCAATGCTATGTGCAATTCCTCTGCGTCGGGGTGGGAAGTCGCGGCCGCAGGCTTGGCGACGTGCAGCGAGGTTATGTGCAATGGCGCCGTGCCGTAGCGGTTTGATACGTGGATCCGCAACTGCGCTCCACCGATTGATAGATGGACAACCTGGCGCAACGTGGCGTCGCGAAGATCGTCCTGAGGCAGCGAGTTGCGGGGCTCGACCAACTGCTGGGACGCGGCCCACGAGCCAACCCAGTGGTCCTCTGCGTTGCCAGCCCCGATAGCTGCACACAGAAAAACCAACGTGGCCACGATGGGCCTCATCCCAGACCTTGAAAACCCCTTAGGAAAGAGGAAATATCCGTGGTAGAGCTGTTTGTGATCCGTATATCCGCGCAAAGCTTTTCCCAATGAAAATCAACTCTCGGCAACAGCCCTATTAAGCTGTCATCCTGGAGCGAGTCCGAGATTGTGTGGCACCGGCACTCCTGCCGGTGCTTGCTTCCTTATAAAGGACGCCTTAGCACAGGCAAGAGTGCCTGTGCCACACACGTTCAAGACGTTTCGCTCAGAATGGCAGGCTTCATGAATCTTTGTCCCTACCTTGAACTAAAAAATCGATAACCCGAAAAAGGGGCGGCTTCCCGCCGGACAGCATTCCTGTCCTGAAAGAAGCCGCCATCCCCCTTCGCAGCGAGCAAAGCGATCAGAAGATCAATCTAAGCTGCACCAGTATCCCTCAGAAGGTAAGCTTTGCAGCCAGCCAGATTGTGCGTTGGCCAGTGCTGCCGTTAATGACCCCGAAAGTACCGGTATTGACAGCCGGAGCAACCGCGGGCGCGACGAACCCGCCGCTAGGGTTGTTGAAATGTGGCGTGTTCGTCAATCCGAACGCTTCTGCGCGGCATTGCAGGCCGAACCGCTCGGTGAGCTTGAAGTTGCGGAAGACACTGAAATCCAGGTTGAAGAAGCCTGGGCCACGGACGGTATCGCGTCCAACGTTGCCGAACACAGGTCCAGTTGGATTCGAAAACACGGTCGCAGCAAAATATGAACAGGTCGGGTCGTAAGACACGCAGCCCAACCTAGGCGTGCCGGCGATGATGTTTACGGGACCGCTTTGGTTCGCCGTCTCAGTACTTCCCGCAGCGTTGAAGCCGTTCCCGGGGGCAGTGATGGTAAAGGGCGAGCCGCTCACCTTGCTAAGGATCCAGTTCGTCTGCCATCCGCCGGCGAGCGCATTCAGGACGCCGTGTTGCGCCCAGCGTTTCCCGCGCCCAAACGGCAGCTCATACGTGCCATACAGCTTTAAGTTGTGGGTGCGATCGAAGCTGGCCAGCCCGCGGGCCTTCGCCGCGTACGCCGGGAAGGGGAAGAGCAGGAAGTTCAGCTCTTCGTTATCGGTGAAGTCGATGGCCTTGGACCACGTGTAGGCAAGGCCAAGCATGGTGTTGCCTCTGAACCTCCGCGTGAGCGTGGACTGCAGTGAATCATAGTAGGCGTTGCCGAACGGAGTTAGCTGGTTGATGTCGCCCCACGTCCTTCCAAATTGAACATTCAGCACGCGCGCGGCGTTGCCTCCGCCAACAGGCCCAGGGTTGATGTTGATGTTGGCAAGGGGCCGTATGCTTCTTGAACCCACATACCCTACATCAGCTACAAAACCAGCAAACTCCTGTTCAATGGTCAAGTTAAACGAATGGGTATACCCGCGCCGGAAATCCTTGGCCGCAGTCGTGGTACCTACGTTATTGGGCAGCGGAATGGTTCCAACAGTAAGGTTCGGCACCGCGATGGCCCCGATGCCCGTCGGAAGCGTCCCATAGGGCGCCAGCGTCGCGTTGGTACCGGTCAAACTCGCCACGGGCGCGAAGAATTGGGACTGGTTGAAGTCCGATATGGTCACAGCTGGGAAGGCGTTGCGGAAGAAACGCCAGTTGTTGGGGTCCGCGCTCATGCCGTACCCCGCGCGAACCACGGTGTGCTCGAGCGCCCGATATGCGACTCCCAACCTGGGCAGAAATTGCCCGGGCCCGATCTGCATGCCGTCATCTAGCGGTACGCCATTATGTCCGCCTATGAGCACGTTCATGGTTGAAATATCAAGAAAACGCACGCCGCCATGATCGCTGGTGGGGGCAGGATAGCGTTCCCAGCGCAGCCCGTAGGTCACGGTAAGGTTGGGACGCAACTGGAACTGGTCGCGGGCGTACATTGCCCACTGGTTGAACCTGATTACGTTCGGGTTCTGGTTCTGGATCGCCTGCCCCGTTTCCGACGGCAACCCTAGAAAGAATGCCGCGAAATTGTTGTCCGCGAGCGTATTGAGCCCATTGAATGCGGTCATGCCCGAGCCGAATCGGAAGCTGCCGCGAGCGGTTTGGAAGGCCCCGCCCTGCGGCTGGAAATGATTGATGTTGGTCTTGTTGAACTCGATTCCAAAACGCAGCCCGTGCTTCCCCTTAGTCCAGCTCAGGTTGGCATTGCTGACGTACTGGTTGTCCCGGAACAGAAAAGGATTACCGGTGTTGGGGTTCCCCATGTTGGCATAGCCCGTGATCTGGAATGCCGGTATGCCGCCCTGTAGCGGGTCCGGACCGTTGGTGCCAGGAATGTGCAAAGTGTCCAGCCCAAAGTTTGAGCCGATATCGGTGGATTCCGCATTGATTCGCTGGCGCGTGTATCCAATGTTCGCATCAATCAGCATGTTGGACGTGAGGGTATAGGTGCCTCCAATGCCGACGTTCTGGATTCTTGAGAAAGCATTGCCTAGCTGTCCGCCGTTGGTGGCATCGCCTTCTGCCGGACCCAGCGCTGGAGGATCGAAAATAAAGCTCCGCGAAAGGCTGTAGCGGCCAAATACCATGGACTTCTGGGTTGGGACATAGTTGACCTTAAAGTCCATGCTGTCGCGATTGAATTGCGCGCCGTTCCCCGCAAAATAGTTGTTGGTGTTCCCGGGGATGTTCGGCTCGGGGATCAACTTCATCATCGCCAAGGCCGCAGGATCTAGCCGATTCAATGGAATCTTGTTGCCTGGAAAAGCTAAACGGCCTGTTCCGTTCGCCGCGCCGGTGTTGGGGTCGTAGATGCACCCTGGGGTGGCGTGGTTTGGACCAGCCGTGTGGTCGTCGCAGTTAACGTTAGGCGCTATGAAGCTTGAAAAATCGCCGGCGCGCTGCGCATCGGTTGGAATCGTGGTGAGCACCGTGGCCAGTTTCCGCTCCTCGGTACGCTCCCAGTCTCCAAAGAAGAACAGCTTGTCCCTCTTGATGGGTCCGCCAAAAGTTCCGCCCCATTGGTTCTGGATGTCTTTTGGTTTTCTGAAGGGTACCAACGCTCCGGTCACCGGGTCCTTAACCATCTGTACTTGAAAATAATTCTCCGCCCGCAAACTCGTGTCGGTATGGAACTCGTGCGCGCTACCGTGGAACTGGTTGGTCCCAGACTTAATCTGCACGTTGGCAGCCAGACCGCCGGCCATGCCTTGCTCTGCGTCAAACGAATTCGTGACCACATTTACGGTTTCAATTGCGTCTGCCGGCGGTACATAAGCAATGTTGGCCGGCAGCCAGGGATAGGCGTTCTGAACGCCGTCAATGCGGGTATTATTGCCCTGGCTCGACCCGCCGTTGACGTTGGTGTTCATGGCGCGCTGCGGATTCCCAGCTTGCGAGTTAGCTTCCGCTGTTGGCGTGGCGCCAGGAATGAGGTTGTAGAGTGCCTGCCAGCTTCGTCCTTCCGAGGAGCTGATCGGGAGATTTTGGATCTCCTTGGCGTCAAGGTTGGTGTGCACGTCAGCGCGGTCGGTCTGCATTAGCGCGGGAGCCGCGGTCACGGTGATCTCTTGCGTGGTCGTGGCTACTTTCAGTTGCACGTCCACGCGCCGCACCGCGTTCACGTCCACCTGCACATTATCCACGGTGCGGGCCGCGAACGCCGAAGCCGTGAACGAGACCTTGTACGTGCCCGGCTGAAGCTCCGTAAAGCGATAGATGCCGGCGGAGTCTGTCTCCGTGCTGCGCGAGACGCCGGTAGCCACGTTCACCGCTTCCACCCGCGTCTTGGGCACCACGGCGCTGGTTTGATCGGTGACATTGCCCGTGAGCGAGCCATACAAGATTTGCGCTTGGGCGGCCGCGGAAAAGACAAATAGCACGGCCAAACATGTAATCAACACGCGGCCGATTTTGGTCCCAGTTATCACACCCGATTGAACCTTCTTCAACATGGAAGCCTCCTATCTCCTATTGCGCTTGGGCGTAGTAACCATACGCAGCGCGCGCTAACTTGCTGTGATCGACCTAAGTTCGGCCCGAACTCTTGATTGCTGGTCCTCAACGACCCGCGCCGTGGGACCAAAATGCTTTTGCAGGACCAGAGCAACTGTCCCCCGCAAACGGGCCATGCTGCCTTCAGCAGGCCGCACGTGCGGTGGATTTCCAACTAGAGCTCCGGCAGCGACCTCGGCCTGGATCACAGGACCTAATCGTTGCCAGTGTCGCGTGAATTCCCCGACAACTACGATCTCTTCAGGCGCCAGTCCAGCCACGATCATGCGCATGCCTCTGCCGATGGCATGGGCCATCTTGTCCAGCGCATTCGCCGCACAGGCGTCGCCTACATCCGCCAGCGCGAGCAATTCGCGAAAACTCCGCACGTCCGAGTCCGGCTTTGACTCGTGGTAGTAGCGCAGCGCGGCCCGGGTGGAGGCATAAACCTCCCAGCAACCACGACCCCCGCAGGCGCAAGAGGGCCCATCCGGGTTAATGGGCACGTGTCCAAATTCGCCGGCCATCCCACTCAAACCACTCGCCAAGCGGCCGTTGATGAAGATGCCGGCGCCGATTCCTTCCGAAACCGTTACCACCACCAGATCACGGGCATGATCCTTGCGACCGAACCAAACTTCGGCAAGAACGCAGGCGTTAGCGGCGTTCTCGAGCTCAACGCGCATGTTCGTGGCCTGCTCAACAGCGCCTTGAAAGTCGAAGTCCGGCCACTTCAAATTCGGCGCGAAAACCACGCGCCGCGTGGCATGGTTGAATCTTCCCGGCAGGCTGATTCCGATCCCTTCAAAGATCAAACCGCTATGGGCTTCCATCAGGCGCCGAAATCTGGCTGCTAAAGCATTGGCCGCGGAACGGGGATGCGCCGGCGTCGGTATGGCTTGCTGTGACAGGAAGCGCCCGTTGATGTCGGCCACCGCAACCGTGGTTTGCTCCGGACGCAAGTCCGCCACCAGGATGGCCCGTTGCTCATTCAGCCGCAAAAAAGTTGGCCGCCTGCCTCTCGGCAAGCGGCCCGTGGGACCATTGATCACCCACTGTTCCTGAATCAGTTGTTCCGTGATCAGGGAAACCGTGCTTCGCTGTAACCCCGATACTCTAGCCAGATCAGCGCGGGAGATCGGCTGGCGGCGCCGGATCAGATTGAGAACCACCCCGCGATTGATGTCGCGTGCGGTTTCGCTCGAAGCTACCTGCGTGTTCGTAAAGTTGATCACGGAGCGTTCCACCACCCGAGCCTTCATCGTCCGCCCGACCCGGCCGTGCAGCCCGGGGTCAAGGGCCAAGTCGACGATTTGCAAAAATGGCGTAACGTTAACGTTAACGGCACATTAATTTGCGGCACGAACTATATGACCGAGAGCGCTTTTACGTCAAGAAAAAAATTCAATTTTTTTATGGACGCTATTTGTAGGACGGATATGCAGCCTGGCAGCCCCCGCCCAAAGCCTGTCAATCGGGCAGGATACCGTGCAGCGCCGCCGGCTTAACCGAGGGGAGGCTTTTGCGGAATGGCTATGGCAGGCGTGCGAAAAAGTCGAGGAAATGGGTGGCCTTTAGGCCGTGTTTGCCCCAATGGTCGTTTCATTGCGATCAACGGCGCGATCTTCGCATCCACGATGGCTTGGCAAGGAAGCCTCTTGCTGTACTGCTCATGGAGGACACACACACTCCTTCGATGGCGGCAGACGACTGGCCCCACGTTCACCCTTCTGGATGGCTGGCCCGATTCATCACTCGCATCCCCATTGTTTCAAGATTCTCTTTGCCTCGGAGACGGGAATCTGTCGGAAACTCAACGACCGGTCAGGGCCGGTGTAGGAAATGTCCAGCCCCTCCAGGTGATTAGCTGCATGATGAAAAAAACTGATAGCTAGATCTTCTTTGAACACTCCATTCACCGACTTGAATTCCCGAGGTCCCCAGCATTGCTCCTGCTCGCCCACCCATTTGTATACGCCGCCTTGTTTTCGAAATGCGACATGATGAACCGCCTTATTATCAATGTGCAGCATCACATCATATCCGAGGGGCATCCAGCGATCCCCGTTATCCGCCGTTTCGATATAAACTCTTGCATTTCTGGGTAAAGGGGACAGGCCATACTGAGCGCGATCCACTGCATACATGTCTGCGAAAGGCTTCAGGGATGGATCATCCATCGGCACGTAGCGCGTGCAGCCCCCTAGCCAGAAGACCAAGAAGGCAACCAGCCAATAGGACACACGCCAAAGTTTGCGAATCTTCCGGGAACCAACTTTGACTTGATCAGGTTGCAACATATCAGTTAGCGATAACGGTACAGTTTGACCCGTAAGATCATGGGTGACAGTGAGTTTTCCAAGCGTACAACCCCGCCTTGTCCGTTCTCGTCCCCGTTGAGTCTTCGCCTGCGGCTCCACTGGCCCTCTTGCAGGACCTCTTCATCGATACTGGCAATTCCCGCGATGGGCGGGCCCGGCGAGCCGGATGAAGGTGAAACCGTAATCGTCAGATTCCCTGAACCGCAGACGATGTATTCTTCCGGTCCCACTTGC
>Ga0126379_10000367_pt1 | contig 24522 bp, 19 predicted proteins | sample PanSoiMetPlot_24_FD_92640 | JGI IMG/M metagenome (GOLD analysis project Ga0126379, IMG submission 92640) | Tropical forest soil microbial communities from Panama - MetaG Plot_24 | ecosystem: Environmental > Terrestrial > Soil > Tropical forest > Bulk soil | place: Panama | collected 2016-02-17
CTGGGAAGGATCAAAATTACCGCCGTGTTCCATAGCGTTCAGAAGGATCTCGCGGAAGGCACAAGCGACCTCCTCTTTCTCGGCGTCAGGAAGATTACCCACTTCCCGGTAGAATTGAATCAAGCGGTTGGCAGTCAGAACGTCGCAGCGAACAGAGAGGCGAACCCAATTGGGGGTTGCCGAAATAAGTTCGATGCCTTCATCCCAATGCGGTTCGCTCATGGCAATGCGAATCATTTCAGCCAGCTTCTCCGTGGAAAAAGGACGCGCGAAGTAGCTGAAGGCGCGCTCGCGAATGGCCGCGAGAATGTCGCCGGGAACGAATTCGTCAGTGAGAATGATCAAACGAGTGTGCGGTCGAACCATGCGGAGTTGGCGCAAGAGTTCGATATCTTGCTTAGCCGACGTACATTCGCTGGTAATGATCAGGTCATGGGGGTTGGCCTTTGCGGCGCGCAGGGCTTCCCTGTTATCCGAGACAAAATGGATGCTCCAATCGGCGTGGTCAAACAGATTGGTGAGGAGTTGATTGATCTCTGGGCTAGAGTCGACAATCAGCGCGCGGTGCAGATCCGAGTCGCAAGAACGCTCGACTGACCCAGAGGGAAATGCCGACGTGTCCATAAGGACCTCCCTAACAGGAAAGGCAGCAAGGCCAACCGGGGCGGGAAAGGAACAGGACTAGGATGCAGGAAAGAGGGGGGGACGGCAAGAGGCGCCCCCGCTTGCTTCAGGAAAGTTCGCTGGTCATGAGGAACAGCGGCTTCATCTCGAAACTCTTGAAGACGGGGCGAAGTCGCTCGGTGCTGTAGTGCTCCTTGACGTTGATGATTTTCTTGGTGGAGGTGATGGTTTCGATGGGCATATTGTCGTAGCGGCCGTTTTTCAGAACCACCAGGCGCCCGTGAATGCGGTTGAGGATCAGGTCGAGAGCCAGGTTGCCATAGGCCATGGGAACGATAGAGTCGATAGCATCGGGATCGCCGCAGCGGACCAGGTATCCGAGCTTTTGGTTGATAGTTTCAATTTTTTTGCCGCGGTTGAATTTGGGAGAAAGGTGTATGAGTTCCTCGGACACCAGGTCGCCGATTCCTCCGAGCTTTTTGTGGCCGAAGGCATCCGCGGAGCTGGTCTGGAAAACCATCTCGCCGCCTTCAAACATGGCGCCTTCGGAAACGAGAACCGTGGAATATCGGCTGGGATTACGATTGCGATCGTAGACCAGAAGTTCGGTGAGAAGCTCGATATTGAATTTGTGTTCGGGGATGACGCAGCGATTCGCCGCGCCCGCCATAGTCGGCAGCATGGCCGTAAAACCCGCGTAACGTCCGAAGACCTCCAGGATCATGAAGCGCTCATGGGAGCCAGCGGAAGTGCGCAGGGAGTTGGTCATTTGAATCGTGCGGGTAATGCAGGTGCTGAAGCCGATGCAATAGTCCGTGCCGGGGACGTCATTATCCATGGTCTTGGGGATGGCCACGACGCGCACGCCTTCCTGATACAGACGCACGCCATAGCTGAGGGTATCGTCGCCGCCGATAGGGATGAGATATTCCATGCCCAGCCAGGCGAGATTCTTCAGTACTTCGGGCGTTAGATCGTTGTTCTCGGCGTTGTACTCGCCCTTGAGGTGGTCTGGGACACTATCTTTGCCGACGCGAGCGGGATTAGTGCGCGAAGAGTGCAAGAAAGTGCCGCCGGTGCGCCCGGCGCGATTCACAACGTCTTCGGTAAGGCGCTGAAAGTTGTTGGAGTTGTCGTGCTTTTCGTCGCGAACGAGATCGACAAGTCCGGCCCAGCCTCGACGGATACCAATCACCTCATAGCCCTCGCGGAGGGCGCGAAACGTCACGGCACGGATCGCCGGGTTCAAGCCGGGAACGTCTCCGCCGCCGGTGAGGATACCAATAACGCCCTTCTTCACATTAATGTTAGACATGGTACAAGGATTGCTCCTGAGTGGAGTAGCAAACAGATGATTATCTACCCGAGACGAGAATTAAGAAAGAGGAGAGGCGGAACTCAAAAGTCTGGGTGTCGAGTCGAAAAAAATTCTCAAGTACTGCGATAGAAATCACAGCTCGATTCGCGTTCCCATGACATGCAAGAATTTTGCCAGCCACGCCGGATGCGCTGGCCACGCGGGGCCGGACACAACGTTGCCGTCGACAACCGCTTCGCTCATCGCGACTTCAGCAAACGTGCCGCCCGAGCGCGTAACTTCCGGCGCGCACGCGGGATAACAACTGACCTTCTTTCCTTCCAGGACACCCGCAGCGGCGAGCACCTGCGCACCATGGCAGAGCGCAGCAATAGGCTTGTTCGCTGAAGCAAAGTGACGAACAATCTGCAGCACTCGAGGGTTCAGGCGTATGTATTCCGGTGCGCGGCCGCCCGGGATGACCAAGGCGTCGTATTCCTCCCCATTGACGTGGTCGAACGTGGCGTTGAGCGCGAAATTGTGGCCGCGCTTTTCGGAGTAGGTCTGGTCACCCTCAAAATCGTGAATCGCGGTGCGTACGGTGTCGCCGGATTTCTTGCCGGGGCACACGGCGTGGACGGAATGTCCAACCATGAGCAGCGCTTGGAACGGAACCATGACTTCGTAGTCTTCGACGTAGTCACCCACGAGCATCAGAATGTTTTTGCGAGCCATCGGAGCCTCCGGGTAGGAAAGGATAACAGAAGAGGGTAAAAGAAGATGTGGGTGGCGGAAGAAGATAGTCCGCCATCCGTGGGCTTTGTTCATGTTGCAGGTTCAAAAGCGGTGGCCCTTCGTTCCGCAACGTAAACGAGCCACCGTACTGCAAATTACTGCGTGATGGCGGGCGCCATGGTATCCGTTCGCTCACCGATGGTGAGCAGGTCGGTGCGCATCTTGTCCCACTCGCGAAGGGTCAGGCCGCGGGTGGCAAAGAAGCGTCGGATTTTCACGGAATCCCAGCGAAGCACATCCCCAAGCACTGGAACGAACACGCTCATAGCATTGTCGCTAAGCACGGTGCGGCGAGCCACGCGGGTGATGAATTTGGCTTCGGAGACGGCGATGGTCAAACCGTCATGCTGGTTCACGTGCATCATTACCGGCAAGTCGGAACTGCCGTCGCCCATGTAGATGATGTGGTCGTGGCTGATGCCGAGATGCGCGCGCAGCTCTTCCAGAACAGTGATTTTGCCCCAGCCGGCCGTGGCTCGGATGATGGCTTCCACTTCGCCCGTGGATTCGTTGAAACGGAATCGCGTGCCGTAGATGTTCTCTTTTGGAACGATTCCTTCGAGCGCCGATTGAATAATCTCCTGGGGCGCCGCGGAAATAACGTGGAACGAAATCCGGAAATCGTCCGAGAGATTGTCGAGCGAGTCCGCGAAGAGCTTGACGTCGTGCTTCAGACGGATGCGCTTCCCGGTCTCGATCAAGTGCTCCCGACGGACTCGGCGGAAGTCTGGGTCATGCAGGATAAGGTAAGAAAGTTCAGCGCCCTGCTGAACCAAATTGATGTTGGAAAGGCCTTTCACCTTCTCATCGAACGAGTGAAAACCGATTAGCTCGCTGAGAACGACTCCGGAGTCGTTGAAGCTCAGTGTCTGGTCAAAGTCGCTGGCCAGAAGATACTGTTGGACCATGGGTGGTTACTCCTCTTTTCTTTCTGCCCGCCAAATGCGGATGCGAGCCGGACTGGCGGCTCGGAAACTCCCCACACAATCTACGGTAAGCCCTTTTGCCGGGGGCAACCCCACGAATAATTTTGATGGGTGCTATGCGTGGAAAAAGTGACCGAATTGTGAGCTTGGTATGAGATGCGCGAAAGGGCCAACAGGTTGACAGGAAAAGGGTTATGCCAGGGAAAGGCTCTGGAATGAGGGGTTTACGGCGAGCGGATTTCGAACGCGCATAGGCAAAGAAAAAGCGATATGCGGAACCTGCTCATTGGTACTTTACACAGCGGCCTAGTGCCCTGCCCAACCCTCGAAACTCCCGAACGGCGGACTCTTGACAGTGGCGGCCAGCAAGGGTGTTCGACTGGCTCTCGTCGACGTCGTTCCACTGGCCTTCGGCGGTGCAGAGCTGGTTGAGCTTTGGCCCGGCAGACCTTTCAAGGCTCTACGCAACTGCGAAGCTATCCATCCTGCGGGGAGCTGACGATTACGCAGTACCCCAGCATCTTCATCGGTGAAGATCCAAAACCAGTCAATCTCCCGCCAAGGAATTGACTATTTCTTTCTGAGGCGCGTGAGGGCAGAAAGGGCGCGGGTGTACTCCGAGAGCGTCTTGCGATTTACGCAGCTGTAAACGAACTGGCCTCTTCTGCACGATTCGATCAGGCCCGCGTCCGCGAGAATCTTCAGATGGTGAGAGACCGTTGCGGGAGTCACGCCGCGCAACGAGACAATTTCCCCGCAATTCATTTCGTCGGACTTGCTGATGGCCTCGAAAATGAGCAAGCGCGTTTGGTCGGCCAAAGCCTTGGAAATGCGTTCGATGTCGGCACGGTTCATTTTGTTGAACACAGTGTAACCAAAGAGCGGCCCGGAGACCAGCCTCCTCCACATAACATGTTCCGAGACATGTAACCTGATATTTAGATACTCATCTAAATATCGAAGTTAGAGAAATTCAAACCCCTCGCGGGTTGGAGGTTTCCATGAAACGCCTTGAAGGCAAGACTGCGGTAGTGACCGGTGGCAACAGCGGCATCGGCTTAGCAACAGCAAAAAGATTCCTGGAGGAAGGCGCGCGCGTCGCCATTTCCGGTAGGAACCAGAAGACACTCGACGAAGCGGTAAAGACCCTAGGCGACGGTGTCCTGGCGGTACAAGCTGACACGGCTAAGCTCGGGGAGACCGAGAGGTTCCTGACCAAGGTGGTGCAAAAATTCGGGAAGATCGACGTGCTATTCGTCAATGCCGGCGTGGCCAAGTTCGCTCCGCTGACAGAAACGCCGGAAAGCCTGTTCGATGAACAGTTTGACATCAATATCAAGGGCGCGTACTTCACGATTCAGAAGGCGGTTCCGCACTTGAATGACGGCGCATCGATCATTCTGAATACCAGCGTGGCCGGGACAACCGGCACCCCCGGCACGAGCGCATATTCTGCGACCAAAGCGGCGTTGCGGTCGTTGGCAAGGACAGCGGCGGCAGAACTTGTGCAGCGTGGAATCCGCGTAAATACGGTTGCGCCTGGACCGATCGTTACACCGATCTTCGGCCGAACCGGCCTGCCGCAGCAAGCCGTCGACGACTTTGCGAAGAGCATTCTGGAAACCAACCCCATGAAGCGCTTTGGACAGCCGGAAGAGGTCGCGGGCGTGGTTGCGTTCCTGGCGTCGAAGGACGCGTCGTACGTCACCGGAGTGGAGATCAATGTCGACGGCGGATACGGGCAACTCTAACCTCATGCCTGTGGATGCCAAGGAAAGGGCGGCCCGGATGCCGCCCTATTTCGCCGGAGCTGAAGGATTCGGGGTTGTGGCCGTGTTCACGTCGAGAAACCATTTGTGAGCGGAATCGCCCGGGGCGTAGCAGTTCCCATTCGCGGCGTACGTGGTGGCACACTTCGCGCTGTATTCCTTGCGTCGCGGCGATTGCGCGTATTGCCAAACCACTGCCGCGGGGAAGCCACCGGTTTCTGGGGCCGGCGGCAGTTGCGGGAACGCGCATCCCGGCGCCGGTGGGCAGGCATCGTTGTAGATCCAGAAGACCATGGACCGCGCGCCGATGTGCGCTTGAATATCCTGCGCGGTGGTGATCTTTACGCCGCCGCTTTCATCGGAAGGCATAGCGGAGCAATAGACGCCTGCCTTGAAGCCGGACTGACTGAGTTCTTCGGACCACGCGCGAAGGTAATCGTGGTAGGGGGCGGGAAGCCGGCCGCCCTCTTCAATGTCCAGAAAAATTACGGTGCCCTTGGCAAAGCCTTCCTGGCGTGCCAGCTTTGCTGCGGCTTGCGCATCGGCGAATCCGCGCTGCCGTGCATCCATGGAATTTTTGATCTTGCGGCTATCTCTGCCGTTGAACAGCACCACAAATCCAAACCCTTGCGACGCGAGCAATTCGCGTTTGCCTTGCCAAGTGCTATGTTTCTCGCCCGGTGGCGGGCCAAGCCAGTAGCTGGTGAAGGAAAAAGTCTTGCGCAGTATAGGCATGGCATCGTCGCCGGGATAAATGTTGAGGTCAAAGCCAAGGTAGGTGTCAGCGGGTGCCGGCGCAGGCACGGGTGCGGCGGTCGAGACTCGCCGGCCAGAAGCAGCAAACGCGAGAACAACTGCGGAACCGAGAATCACGAAACCGAACCAAACAAGCCGATAGGCACGCATCTCGAGACTTTACACCAGTGAGTTTGCAACCAACCGAGAAAATTGCCAGCGGGTCAGTCTCCGATTGGAGTGTCAGAACTAAGCCCAGCGAAGGATGTCGGTTGCCTGAGAGAGCCGCAACGCGGTTCCCATAACGGTTCCTTCTTCCCCGTGAGCTGTTGCGTACTGACGCTATCGCTCGATGAGATCTTGCGCCGCTTCCGGTTGCATGTGCTCCCTAAAGGTTCGTGCGCATCCGGCACTTCGGCTTTCTGGCCAACCGCAAACGTGCGACCAACGTGCCACTTTGCTTCCAGCTACTCGGCTGCCGACGGTGCGGCGTAATCGCGTGAAGGCTGAATCGGAACGCCCAGTACCGCTGGGGCCTCAACCGGTTTTATTCCTGGTTGTGGTTCTCAAGAGAACCGCTGTTATTCATAGCGCAGGGCCACCATGGGATCGAGGCGGCTGGCGCGGAGGGCGGGGATATAGCCTGCGGCGCAAGCGACGAGGGCGAGAGCAGCGGTGGCTAGACCCAGCGTAAGCGGATCGTGAGGCGTGAGGCCAAAGAGCTGGCTCTGGACGACGCGCGTTAGCGCAAGGGAGGCAGTGACGCCGGCGATAACCCCGATGGCAACGAGCAAGAGGACTTCACGCATGACCAGCCAGATGACCTCGCCGCGAGCGGCGCCAAGGGCGATGCGAATGCCGACTTCACGGGTGCGCTGGGCGACCGTATAGGCCATCACGCCGTAAAGACCGATGACGGCGAGCAGAGTGGCGAGGAAACCAAAGACAGCAGAGAGGCTGGCGATCATGCGTTCGGTGGAGAGGGACTCATTGATGGTCACTTCCGTCGTGCGCATCGCGTAAACCGGCACGTTCGGATCCATGTCACGCACCGCCGAACGAACAATTGACATCAATTGATTAGCATCCCCGGTCGTCCGGACATAGATCGTCATTCCCCCCAGGAAGCGGTCACCTAGATACGGAATGTAGGCTTGCTCGGGAATTTCGTCGCGAAGATTCGTGTATTTGAAATCCTTGACCACTCCGATAACTTCCATGTCCGTGGGCGTACCCGGATCGGTGCCAAACCCAAGGTGAAGGCCGATGGGATTTCGTCCAGCAAAATATTTCTTGGCAAATTTTTCGTTGATCATTACGGTGGTGGGCGCCCAGTTCCACTCTTCGGGACCATGTTTGACGATGTGGCGGTCATTGATGGTGAAGTCGCGTCCCACGACGATGGGCACGCCTAAGGTGGCAAAATAGTTGGGGCCGATGGCGTTCATGTAGGGTTCGGCATGTTCATCAGGCTTAGCGGGAGTGAAGCCCTCGACGGACATGCCGCTGTCCCATTCGTTGTCTTCGAGAATGCGCATGGATGCCAAACCAACGGAACGAGCTCCAGGAATAGAGCTGAGGGCGTCCGACAGTTGGGGATAGAAAATCCTCAAGCGTTCCGGAGTGTAACCGTTGAGCGAAGGGTCGATCTGGAAGGCAACGAGCCTTTCAGGAGAAAAGCCGGGGCCGAGATTACGCAAGTTTGCAAGGCTGCGGACGAAAAGACCGGCGCCAACCAGGAGCAGGAGAGAAAGAGTCACTTGCACGACGACAAGGCCTTTTCGCAATCGATGATTGCCGCCGCCACCCACGACGGCACCGGCTTGGTCTTTTAGAGTTCCCGCAACGTTGGGCTTGGTGGTTTGCAACGCGGGGACGAGGCCGAAAATGATTCCCGTGAGAACGGTTACGGCAAGATTGAACAAGAGAATGCGGAGATCAGGTGCACTGGAAATATTCATGCCGCCGGAATCGGACGGCAGATAGATTTTCATGAGGGCGCGGTCGGCCCAAAACGCGACGGCAAGACCAGTGATTCCACCAAGCACGGAAAGAGAAAGACTCTCGATCAAAAGTTGCCCGATGATACGCGGACGGGTGGCGCCCATCGCTAAACGCACGGCGATTTCCTTGCCGCGGCCGGAACCCCGGACCAGCATGAGATTGGCGAGGTTGGCGCAAGCGATTAGCAAGACGACGCCGGTGGTAGCCATCAAGACCCAGAGCGGCGTGGTGAGCTGGCGGCGGGTGTAGGAACGGCCCTGTGATCCAGGCAAGACGTCGATCGAGCATTTGAGAAATTCCTCGCGGTCGTATTTTGAGGCACGGTTGAATTCCTTCTGCTGCACTTCCATTTCAAGCATGGAATGCATGAAGGGTTGTAACGCGGCCTTGGCCTGCTGCTGCGAGATGCCTGGCCTCAAACGACCGAAGGTGTTGACCCAGCGAGTGCGGCGCGTCTTGAGCATGTCTTCAGGGTTCCCGACGACGATCTGCGGCTGCATCATGATGGGAATGAAAATTTTCGGGGACAAGCCTAATTCGACGCCGTCAAAGCCCACTTGCGCGACGCCGACGACGGTCATTTTGTAATTATTGAGGTTCAGGGTTTTACCGACGATTTGGGGATCACCAGCGAAACGTGTCTTCCAAAAGTTGTAATTGAGAACAACGAAGGGATGACCGCTCGGAACGACATCGTCCTCGGAAGTGAGAATGCGCCCTATGGCAGGGACGACACCGAGAGTGGAGAAGTAGGTGCCGGAAACGAGTTCCACGGAGACGCGTTCCGACTGCTGGCCAAAGGAAAGGCTCGCCGAAGTGGGAAACCGGCAAAACATATCGGAGAAGACTTCGTTGTGATCGCGAAAATCACGGAACATGGGATGAGAAATGGCGTTGCCACCCCAGTTGCTGCCGTAATGGCGGCCCTTCATGGTGAGAAGGACTAGTTGCTGCGGATCCTTGACCGGGAGGAGGCGCAAGAGGACCTGGTCGAGTAGGCTGAAAATGGCAGTATTTGCCCCGATACCGAGAGCAAGAGTCAGGACGGCGACGGCAGTAAATCCGGGAGTGCGGGCAAGCGTGCGGTAGGTGTACTTCAGATCGCGAAATACCGTGTCGAGCCAGCCGACCAACGTCAGGTAACGAGCGGCATCGTTGCCAGTTTTGTTCACAGGTAACCCCCCGGACTGCTAGAGGTAAGTACGAAGAAGTCTGGCAAAAGTTTGGTGAAAGCACGAAAAGATTCGTGGGCTGTAAAGACGAACGCAAGGCGAAACTATTCGGGGTCATGGCAGCAATCCGGCCAGCGGACCGATTCCAGTACTGCTTGCGGCTACCTTCTGAACGCCACTGCTTTTGGAAAGAAATCATTGTGTACGCTCACGAACACTATCGCTGCATTCTGATTCTGGTCGCGTGACTGGGTATCCGGAAGTTACTCTGGGCCAGAAGTTCGGTTCGAGTGGTGTCATGCCCTGTGGCTATCACCAGGCGTCTGAACCCGGCGAACGCCATTTCTGGCGCGTTGCCATGATTGGCGAAATCCTGATCGGGTCAGAGATGATAGGATGTCGTGGCTATCATGATCGGGCAGACGCTGGATCATTATAAAATCCTCGCGCAGCTTGGCGAAGGTGGCATGGGTGTCGTCTACCGCGCCCGGGATGAGGTGTTGAACCGCGACGTGGCGCTGAAGCTGCTTTTACACAGCGCGGTTGACAAAGTCTCTCCCGACCATTTACTCCGCGAGGCACAGACCGCCTCATCCCTCAGCCATCCAAATATTTGCACCATTCACCAGGTGGGCCAGACGGGCGAGGACTTCTACGTGGTGATGGAACTGATCGAGGGGCGGTCACTGAGCGATTTGATCACCACGACGGGCCTCTCGATGGAAACTGTGGCGCGCTACGGCACGCAAATCGCCGATGCATTGGCGCACGCACACGATCGCGGAATCGTGCATCGCGACCTCAAAGGCTCGAACGTGATGGTGACGCCCGAGGGGCGCGTGAAGGTGCTGGATTTCGGGCTAGCCACTCGGCTTGAACGTGAGGAAATCAGCGAGCTCACACTTTCTTATACCGCGCTGGAAAGCAAGCTTGTGGGAACGCTGCCGTACATGGCGCCGGAAATTTTGCGCGGGCAGAAGGGCGACCACTTGAGCGACGTGTGGTCGCTTGGAGTCCTGCTGTATGAAGCGGTAGCGGGCAAACTGCCATTTCGCGGGAATACCGGCTTCGAGGTAACCTCAGCGATTCTGCGCGAGCCGTGTCCTCCGCTACCTTCCACGGTTCCCTACGGGCTGGCGGCAGTGATCCAGCGGTGTTTGATGAAGGAGCGCGCGGAGCGTTACCAGCGCGCCAGTGAAGTGCGCGCGGCGCTCGAAACAGTTCAGGGCGCGGTGCTGCAGACTCGCCATCCCTCGGAAGAATCGCGAGGGCCCCGAACGCTGGTGCTGCGAGGGATGGAACACCTGACGGCGAAAAACGGCGACGTGTTGCTACTGGTGGGCACGAATAAGGGAGCGTTTTTGTTGCGGTCGTCACGGGACCGCAGCAAATGGGATGTCGCGGGCCCGTATTTTCACGGGCAAGGCGTGAACGCAATGGCATACGACGGACGATGCGGCAAGCACCGTTTGTGGATTTCGACAAACAACGTGATGTGGGGCGCGTTTCTGCGATCCAGCGATGACTTCGGCCGGATTTGGACCAACCCTCTGGAGGCGGGCATCCGGTTTCCCACGGAGTCCGGTGCGGCCCTGAGGAACATTTGGCAAATTACCCTGGGCCGAAACGATGAGCCGGACAAACTCTATTGCGGCGTGGAACCCGCGGCACTGTTCGAATCGAAGGATGATGGAGAATCGTGGTCGCTGGTCCGCGGATTGTACGAGCATCCGCACCGACCGCGTTGGATGCCGGGCAATGGCGGACTGATCCTGCACACCATTCTGCCGGATCCAAGCAATAAACACCGTATGTACGTGGCGGTGTCCGCCGGGGGCGTTTACCGCACCGACGATGGCGGGGCCACGTGGCAGGCGCGCAACAACGGCGTACGCGTGGTGTTCCTGCCAGAAAAATATCCGGAGTTCGGCCAGTGCGTGCATAAGATTGCGCTCCATGATTCGCGGCCAGAGCGGTTGTTCCTGCAAAATCATTGGGGGCTCTACCGTTCCGATAACCGCGGTGACTCCTGGCAGGACATCGCGCGTGGCGTGCCGTCGGATTTTGGCTTCGGGATGATCGTGCACCCGCACGACGCGGACTGCGTTTATATCGTGCCAGTGGAGTCGGATGAGTTTCGCTGCACCCCGGAAGGCCATCTGCGCGTTTACCGCACGCGAAATGCCGGCGGATCGTGGGAACCGCTGACGAGGGGCTTGCCACAAAAGGGGGCATACGAAACGGTATTGCGGGATGCGTTGTCGGCCGATTCACTCGATTTGGCGGGGATTTATTTTGGAACGCGCAGTGGAAAGGTCTACGGATCGAGAGATGAAGGAAAGAGCTGGAAAAAAATTGTAGAAGGGTTACCGCAGATCTTGTGCGTGAAGGCCGCCGTGGTCCGAATGGACGGCACGCCGACAGCAACACCGAGCTTGAAACCGAAAAACGCAAAAAAACACAAGGGCGGGCGTCCGACAAGAGTCCGCCGCAGGAAATCACGCTGATGCAGGTCTCGTTCAAAGTTCCGGGGCCGTTGCGCGAGTTTACCGAGAATCAGAGCATCGTGCGTGTGGAGCTGCAAGCAGGCGCAAATTTACTGCAAACGTTGCAGGAGCTATTTGTTACGTACCCGGGACTGCGTGACCGGGTTCTGACCGAAACGGGCGAAACGCGGCAGCACGTTAATATCTTTGTGGGCAACGAGAACGTGCGTTACCTGGGTGGACTGGCGACACCGATTCCTGCCGGGGCCGAAATTTCGATTGTGCCAGCGATTACCGGCGGCTAGAAAAATGACCGACCTGCCAGATACCCAACAAAGGGGGGATGCCCCACTCCGCAGACCCCGTTCGGAAAACTCTTCCCGAATGATTCCCTTCGCATCAACAAAGAAATATCCCGGGGGGCAAAGCCCTTCTGTATTCCGGTAGCTTCCGAGCCAAGTGAACCGAGGGATTCTGTAGCTCACCCCTTCCAGGGGTGAGGGTTTTCGCTTCTACCGCGTCCACGCCGCAGCACGAACAAGCCTCAGTCCTGAAGGCTTGAGCCACAGGAATATGCACGCGCTTCCTTCCGTGCGGGCATCGCGGAACAGTATCGAGCCAAAACTCGGGTCCCGAACAAGCACCACACGTCCCTAGTCCCGAATTAATTGCATTGCAATCCTGATCATCAGGGGTTTAGGATACGCGGATATTGTTCCCGGAGGGTCCTATCTATGAGAGTTTCGGATCTGATCGGGTCTCGCAAAGAAGTCTATTTCATCACAGAAGAGGCCAGCGTGATGCACGCCGCACAATACCTGCGCGAGAAACAGGTGCGGTCTGTTGGCGTCGTGGACGGTGCGGGAAAGTTGACCGGCGTCATCTCGCAGAGCGACATCTCGGATAAGGTGGCCGCCGAGAATAGGAATCCGGAGTCGATGAGAGTGAATGAGATCATGACCCGGAACCTGTTAACGGTGACTCCCGAGATGAGCTTTGAAGACAGCTTGCGAGCCATGGAGCAGAACGGCGTTTATCATTTATTGGTACTGGATGGAGAGAATCGGTACCAGGGAATGCTATCCGTAAGCGACTTGTTGAAAGTGATGGCAGCGGACAACAAGGAGCGGGCGGACATGCTGGAATCGTACATGTTCCCGCCGAGATAGAGTTGTTTCGAGCGGCGGGGAGCATGCATTCGTAGGGCGGGGTGTACGCCGGCTAGTCAGACAACTGGACGTTCCGATGAGCAGTTTCTCCCATGGCGATTCGCATCTTCAATGGCGCTTGGGCTGTGCCCTGTTTCGACATCGGTGTCTCGCTCGCAGCTAGGGAGGGTGTATGAAGCGGACCTTCGCTATCGGGATTGGAGGAGCAGCTGGGCAGGGCGTGGCTACGCCGGGCGACATCTTCGCAAAAATCTTCAGCAGACGCGGCCTGAATCTGAATGCTTACAACGCCTACCAATCCATAATCCGGGGTGGCCATACATTCCTGACGATCCGTACTGGCCCGGATAAAGTTACCAACATGGGCGACCGGATAGATCTGTTCATCCCACTGAATCAGGACAGCATGGACCGCCACATGAAGCTACTCGGCCCGGGCGCAGCCTGTCTCTACAATGCGGATACCGTTCAGCCGGGACCTACCGCCGAAGGGGTGCAACTCTGCGCGCTTCCGGTTGCCGAATTAGCAGACATCACCCGAAATAAGGTGGCCCAGAACACTATTGCGATTGGTGCTGGCCTGCACATGATGGGAATCGGATTCCAGTCACTGGAGGACGTCCTTCAAGAACAGTTCAAGAAAAAAGGCGAAGCCGTGGTCGCCGAGAACGTGAGCGTGGCGCGAGCCGGCTATGACTACGCGGCGGCGCATTTCACCGCTTTTCCCAATCCGCTTCCGAAAACAGAGAATCGCTACGCCATCCTGAGCGGAAACATTGCTATGGCCATGGGCGGCGCTGCCGCCGGCGTGAAGTTTTACTGCGCCTATCCCATGAGTCCCTCCACTGGCGTGCTCCACTGGATGGCGGCGCACGCGCGCAAAGCCGGCATCATGGTTCGACAAGTCGAGGACGAGATCGGTGTCGTCAACATGGCGATTGGCGCGGCTCAAGCCGGGGTGCGCTCCATGTGCGCCACGTCGGGCGGCGGGTTCGCGCTGATGAGCGAGGGCTTGGGCATGTCCGCAATGATGGAGACCCCTGTCGTGGTAATCAACTGCCAACGAGCAGGCCCGTCAACCGGGGTTCCCACAAAAACCGAACAAGGTGACCTGTGGCAAATGCTGGGCGCTGCGTTTGGCGATTATCCCCGAGTGATCGCGGCACCGCTGGACATTGGCGATTGTTTCAAGCTCATCCCCGAAATATTCAACATTGCAGACCGTTTTCAGTGCCCGGGCCTGGTGCTCTGCGATCTTCTGCTGTCTGAGGGCAGGCTGAGCGTGCATCCGAGAGACCTGGATTTCAATCCGCCGATCGACCGGGGCGAACTCATCACTGGCAACAACGGGACAGCTTCTTCGGCTCCCACGAACGGATCTTACAAACGTTACAAGTTCACGGAGAGCGGCGTTTCCCCGCGAGCAGTTCCTGGTGTTCCCGGACACGTTCACACTGTAGCCACCGACGAACACATGGAAGACGGCGTACTGATCAGCGACGAATTCACCAATCCGATCAAACGACGCGAAATGATGGAAAAGCGCATGCGCAAAGTGGCAGGCATCGAAGCGTCCGTTCCGCCACCTGAGCTGTGGGGTCCGCGCGACGCCGAGGTCACGTTGATTGGATGGGGCTCGACGAAAGGTGTGATCGAGGAAGCCTGCGAGATTCTGAACGAGCAAGGCATTTCTGCCAACCAGTTGCAGATTCGCTGGCTGGTTCCGCTGCATGGCGATGCGATTCTCGAGCTTTTAAAGGATTCGAGGCACACCATCATTGTTGAAAACAACTACTCCGGTCAGTTTGCCCGCTACCTGCGCAGCGAAACCAGCTTTGTGGCCAACGGTCATATTCGCAAGTATGATGGCGAGCCTTTCATGCCACACCACATTGTCGAGGCGGTGAAAGAACAGCTCGCCGCGCAAACAAAACTATCCGTTCCGATGCACGAGATCATGGTGTGAAGGGGTAACGCAGATGGCGACGACAGCGCGTAGCGGTCAACTTACACTCGCGGATCTGAAAGGTAAAGTCGATCCCGACTGGTGCCCTGGATGCGGCGATTTTGGCGTGCTTTCGGCCATTCAGAAGGCCCTCGTCGAGCTGCAAATCCCCAATCACAATGTCGTCGCCATCAGTGGCATCGGGTGTTCCTCCAACCTGCCGGGGTTCATCAACACGTATGGCATGCACACGTTGCACGGGCGAGCTCTGGCAGTCGCCACTGGCCTGAAGCTCGCCAATCACGAATTGACAGTGTTGGTGACCGGAGGAGATGGCGACGGCTTCGGGATCGGCGGAAACCATTTCGTGCACACAATGCGCCGCAATGTGGATGTGACGTACATCGTCATGGACAACCAGATCTACGGCTTGACGACGGGCCAGACCTCGCCCACCAGCCGCGTTGGTATGAAAACCAAAAGCATGCCGTTTGGCAATATCGAAGCACCGGTCAATCCGATCTCATTGGCTCTGGCTGCCGGCGCCACGTTTGTGGCTCGCGGTTACAGCGGCGACCAAAAACATCTGACGGAACTGATCAAGCGAGGAATCGAACACAAGGGATTCTCGTTCCTGGACGTCTTCAGCCCTTGTGTCACCTACAATCACGACAACACCTACCAGTGGTACCGGCCGCGTGTGAAAAAACTCGAAGACGATGCCAGGTATGATCCCTCCGTATGGATGGCGGCCATGGAAAAATCCTTGCTCTGGGGAGAGGAAATTCCTATTGGAAGATTCTTCGAGCGCACCGATGTTCCCTCATTGCACGCAGCCGAGCCGGTGTTGAACGATGGGCCGCTGCTGCATCGAGACCCGCGAGTGCCGCCCGACGTAGCTCGTGGGTTCATCGAAGAATTGATGTAACGACACGACCAGCGAACCACTGGCAGAAAAATCACAGGTCCATGTATTGGGCTTCGCCATTGCCGAAGGACCAATTTCCCAAGCGACTTCCGCGAGATTGATCACTCGGTCCTGCAGCTTCAGGCCCGGTGATTCAGCAAGAATTTCGCCCATGCGTGGAAGAGTTTGCGTTTCTGCTGGGGCTTGCGTCCGGTGGTCATCGTAATTTGCACGAGGACGATCTTGTCGCAGCGCTGGATGCCAAGGTAGGTCCGATCGTAATGGGACCTTCCCGTGGGTGCTCGGTGATCACGACATGAACCGCTAGGTGATGGCAGAGCTGTCGTCGGAAACCAATGGCCAGAGGCCCTCCGTTCTCCACCTGTTATTGTCTGTTCCCACACAGCCGCACCTTGGCGTCACTCTTTGTAACCACCGCCGTTGCTATCATGACTTGTTCTGGCGATCGATCCGATGAACCATAATCTCGCACACGGCTTCTACGAAAGCTCTCTGCACTTTCCCGGGAGCTTGGCTCTTTCCGTGGGCGGGTGCGAATTTAGCTATTTCCGTTTACGGGAGTTTGCGCAACCTGTCGCGGGCTGGCTTCGGCGGACTACGGCGGACGAGGCCCCCCGAGTAGGCATCCTGGCTTCACGCAGCCTGGCAACGTACATGGGAATTCTCGGAACGTGCTGGGCTGGTGGTACCTACGTCCCGATCAGCACCAAGTTACCAGAGTCACGTCTCATCCAGTTGCTTGAGAGGGTGCAAGCCGCAGCGCTAATTGTGGACTCCGAAAGCGTGGCCGCGTTGTCCAAGCGAGTGCTGAGTTACTGCCCAAAGCTCATTCTTGCTCCTGAACTGGCGACGTCTTCCGTGGTGCATGCGGACAATGGCATGAGCGTGACAATCGCAGGAAAGGACGTGCTTCCGGCGTTTGACGTTCACGACGCACCCATTCCGGTCAAACCTGACCACGTCGTTTACATCATTTACACCTCGGGAACCACCGGGATTCCCAAGGGTGTGATGGTTCCCGCGAGTGCGACTGCTCATTATATTGCCTCGATGCAAGCACGTTACCCGTTGCAGCCCTCGGACCGCATCGCAGGAATGACGGAAATTACCTTTGATCTGTCCGTATTCGATATGTTCGTCGTGTGGAGTAAAGGTGCTTCCCTGCTCATCGTGCCTGCCTCCCAATTGATGGCTCCGGCGGGCTTTGTCCAGCGACAAGGCTGCACGGGCATTTTCACGGTTCCGTCGGTTGTCGGCGGCATGCATAGAATGAAGATGCTCCCGCCTGGTTCGCTCCCCAGCCTTCGCTACTCACTTTTGGCCGGAGAGCCATTACCCGTATTCACCGCTTCGATCTGGAAGCGAGCCGCGCCCAACAGCGTGGTGGACGATCTGTTCGGTCCAACCGAAGCCACAGTCGTCTGTATTGGGCAGCGATTCACTGGTCCGGAGAACGCTACCCCGAACCGTGACGTTGTGGCCATCGGCACTCCTCTCATGGGAATGGAAGCGGCCATTGTGGATTCGTCTTTAGAGTTTCTACCGGATGGCCAGCAAGGGGAATTGCTTCTGGCGGGTCCACAACTCAGCACGGGTTATTTTGGAGCGGAAGACTTGAGCCGCGTCAGCTTTCCCATTGTGCGGGGAAAGCGCTGGTATCGTACCGGAGATCTTGCTTATCGCGATTCATCCGGAACGTTCCATCACCTCGGTAGAATCGACAATCAAATTAAGGTGCGCGGGCAGCGCGTCGAATTGGAAGAAGTCGAAAGCTACCTGCGCGAGATTTACGGCACCGACGCCGTCGCCGCCGTGGCATGGCCGGTCGACCACGGCTCCGCCGACGGAATTGTCGCCTTTGTCGGTGGGCAAACCGGTGAGGATGGGCCGGACGTCAAGTCGAAGATCAAGAGCCGGCTTCCCAGCTATATGGTGCCTTCGAGCATTCATCGTGTGGAGTCCTTGCCGCTGAACGCGCATGGCAAGGTGAACCGTAAAGAGCTCGTGACATTGTTGGATGAGGGAAAGTTTTGAGCGCTTCCGCAACCACCGTACCGGCCGAACTCGCGTCTAAGGGCCTCAGCAGGCTCAGGAACTTCCGCCTGATTCCTCGGGTCGATACCTACCCTGCCGTTGTGGCATTCGCGCAGACCGTCATCGGCAAGCTCGTGCTGCTTGCATTGTTCGGTATGGGGCTGGCGTATGGATCCACGGATTGGCTGATACTCACACTGTGCCTGGCTCTGATTACGTTTCTCCCCGCGCAACGCAGGATTCTCGTTACGATCAGTGCCCTACTTTTTGCGTTTGTTGTGCCGTGGAAATTCTTCAAACAGCCATTTTACTCCGTGGCTTTGATCGTGTTGGTCCTCACGGTGGGAGCCCTGCTGTTCTGGTGCGCAACACTCTGGCCGCGCTCCTGGTATGGGAGAAGGCCGGTTTTTGTTTTTCTCTGCTCGTTTTCCCTTCTGATTGTGATCGCGTCGTACACCCCCCAGGGCACCAGAGCTTACCAATTGGTTTGGGATTTCACGAACAGCTTGTCGGTATACATCTGGTTTATCTGCTACTCCTTGCTTGATCGCACAGCTCCCGGCCGCGACCCGTTCAGCCTGCAGCTCGGATCTTATCGCCCCTTTTGGGGTTCGACTAATACGCCATTCGCAAAAGGCGCGGCTTATCTCCGTCGTATCGAAGCACGCAACCCCGAACAGCTCGCCGTCACGCAACTAAAAGCCATAAAGCTCCTGGCATGGTCGATTATGCTTTCGCTGTGCGGAGCGCTTTTCAATTATTGTGCATTCGGCTATCTGCATATTCCGCAGTTCAGCGAGGCGCTGTATCTAAGCGCGAATCGCACGCCATTGCCTTGGTATCATTGCTGGGCCAGCATCCTCGTCGGGTTTATTGGAAGCCTCATTTCCTTCAGCGCTTTCGGACACCGGATCATTGCCTGTTGCCGGATGGCTGGATTTAACGCCCTGCGAAACACTTACCGGCCGCTCTCGTCCAGGACGGTCGCGGAATTCTTCAACCGGTACTATTTTTACTTTAAGGAATTGCTTGTCGATGTTTTTTTCTACCCGTTCTTTCTCAAATACTTCAAAAAAAATTACAAGCTTCGGATGGTTGGCGCGATATTTGCCGCCGCATGCTTTGGCAATGCCTACTATCATTTTGCGCGCGATCTGACGTTCGTTCAGCGACAAGGGCTCCGGGGTGCCCTTATGAGCGATCGGGTTTACCTCTTTTACTGCGTGCTTCTTGCCGCTGCCATCAGCACTTCACAATTGCGTCACCGCAAGCCCGCGCCTTCCGGGTTCATTCGTGGGCAACTATGGCCATCTCTCCTCGTCCTGCTCTTCTTCTGTCTCCTGGATGTTTTTGGGTTCTCGGACCGGAACTACCCGCTCACGGAGTACTTTCGTTTTATGGGGCATTTGTTTAATCTGAATCTCTGAGGACATCATGGATCACACCGCTGAAGTTCGCGAATTCTTCAAGGGCTTGCTCGCCATTCGCCACGACCGGCAGCCGTTCACAGACAGCACTTCCTTTTTTCTCAGCGGCCGCCTAAGTTCCGTCGATGCCGTGGAGCTGGTCGTTTTTCTGGAAGAAAAATATGGAATCGATTTTGCCGAGATTGGATTTGACCAGTCCCAGATTGACAGCGTCCAAGCGATTGGATCTCTGCTGCGTACCGTAAAGGCCGTCGATTAGCTTTGCCCTCCGTATTCAGGACACGTTTGCAATTCGGTTGGTAGTAGGACGGGTAACACTCAAGACAGCATGTGAGAAAGTCCGAATATGAACCCGGAGTCCGGGGAGCATTTACGGCGATCAAGGCAGCAGGATGCCGAGACCACACTCAGCACTCATCCGGGCGTCCTCGACGCGGTCGTAGTGGTCTTGGAGGACCAGGGCTCAGGAGACGCGCGGTTGGTCGCGTATGCAGTGCCCGATGACGACTACATCGGTCGCGTTTTTGCAACTGGCGAAGCGGAACGCAAACGGGTCCAGACATGGCGCAAAACGTTTGACCTTTCACAATTCGGAAGACAGGCCAGTCTCTCCAAGCCCGGCTTCAACACCGCGGGGTGGAATAGCAGTTATACCAGGCAACCTATTCCTGCCGAACCTATGCGCGAGTGGGTCGAACTCACGGTGCAAGAGCTACGGACTTTCCACCCGCAGGAGATTCTGGAAGTTGGCTGCGGCACAGGGCTTTTACTGCTGCGCCTGGCCCGTGAGTGCAAACGTTACGCGGGCACAGATTTTTCCTCCGCAGTTCTAAAGAAACTCAGAAAGCAAATGGAGGAATTGGGCGAAGATTGGAGCAACGTCACACTTCTAGAACGCTCCGCGGAAAACTTTGAGGGGTTTGCCGAAGACTCTTTCGATACCTTCATCTTGAATTCCGTCGCGCAGCACTTCCCCAGTCTCTCTTACCTGCTCGAGGTCATACAAGGGGCTATTCGCGTAGTGAAGCCCGGTGGCCTAATTTTCATTGGCGATGTGCGAAGCCTGGTTTTGCTAGAGCTCTATGCCGGTTCGATAGAACTGTATCAGGCTCCGTCCTCGATGAGTCTTGGGGAATTGCGCGAGCGGGTGTTCCACCGAATCCGGTCTGAAGAGCAATTGGTGGTTTCGCCTGAATTTTTCCTGGCCCTGCGGGACCGGTTCCCGAAGGTAAACAGAGTGGAAGTTCACCCAAGGCTAGGCTACTTCGATAATGAAATGACTCGGTTTCGATACAATGCAATTCTTCATTTGGATAAGCCGCAGGATGGAAACCTCGAGCTTCCTTTTTTGGATTGCAGTGAGCATCGGTTAGCCTTGGATTCCGTTGCTGCTCTTCTACGGAGTAATCCGGACTTTCTTGCGATAAAAAATGTAGTCAATGCAAGAATCGAAAACGACGTCGAAGCACTCGCGCTACTCGCCAGGACTGAAGCGTCAAAAACTGTCGGCGAGTTGCGAGAACAGCTTGAAAGGCGATTACTTCTTGGCATCGACCCACAGAAGATTTGCGCTTTGGGTCAAGAACTCGGATATCGGGTCGACCTCAGCTGGGCAACTTCCCGGCCCGATGGAGGTTATGACGTTGTCTTCCGGAAGATTGTCGACAGCGCTCGGCTGGTTCACCAGGCCATCACATGGCCCCAGGCTGATCTCGATGCCAGTCAACTGGCGCGGTATGCAAATGTCCCCGGTCTCGCCGTCCTGCGCGAAAAACTAGTCCAGCAATTGCTCGACTACCTCCGGCAAAACCTCTCACCAAACAAGGCACCCACAGAATTGATACTGCTGGACGCCCTTCCTATGACTCCCGATGGACAAGTGAACATACACAAATTGCCCGTTCCCGATACGCCGACCGGGTAAGCGCTTGTCCCAGTTTCGCCGATCCAGATTAGACAGCTTGCGAAAAAACTCTCATTTCTGTCGTTCCGAACGAAGTCTGCGCAATAAGGAATCTCTCTTCTCTTTTTGGGCATGTTCGGGAGAGGGCACGGCTTAGAGCCGGATGGCCGGTTGGCGAAGGTCAGACCCAGCCGCCATCGATTACATAAGCCTGATTGGTGATGGCCGCGCTATCGTCGGACGCCAGGAACAGGACCAGGTGTGCCACATCCTCCGGCAGCAGGCTTCGCTTAAGCGCCTGGCTCGCCAAGATTTCCGCCTCGTATTCCGGCGTTAGCCACAGCCGGCGCTGGCGCTCAGTCAGGATGGAGCCGGGCAACACGCTGTTCACGCGGATGTTTTTGCGACCCAGTTCGTGCGCCATCGTGCGGGTCAAGCCAACGATGGCGGCTTTGGCGGCGATGTAGGCTGGCTGCCCTGTTGAGGGGATCATCCAGGAAATGGAACTCATATTGATGATGGAGCCGCCGCCCGCAGCGGCCATCTTTGGCGCCACAGCCTGAATGGCGAAAAATTGATGGCGTAGGTTTACCGCCATGCGATCATCCCAATACTCCGGAGTGACTTCAGCCAACTTGTGGCGATCGTCGTTGGCTGCGTTGTTCACCAACACGCGAATGGCGCCGTAACGGTCCTCGATTTCCGCGATGGCTACGCGTAAGGCCGCGATATCCTTCAAATCGCAGCGCAGAAAAACCGGAGCCTCGGAACCTCGCGTGGAAATTTCGCTGACCAGCTTGTGGGCTGCGTCCTCATCGACATCCAGAAACGCCGCCTTCGATCCTTGCGTGGTAAAATGCTCCACGAGCGAAGCGCCAATTCCTGAAGCGCCTCCAGTGATCAAAGCCAGCCGTCGTTGCAAGCTGGGGTAGCTGGCGAATTGTTGGCTTGGATTCATGGAAACATGGTGCCCGAGGTGGGAGTCGCTACAATCGTGCTACAAAATGCCGACCCAACGGCCGCGTAACCGACTATAGCACGATGCGCAAACCATTCGTCAATTTGGTGCCGCTTTGCGTTGGGTACCCCCGGTAAACGCCATGAACGGCGAAGGAGGCAGCAGTGCCAAACGAAAATGAGAACAGCAGGTGCCCCGGATGTGATGGGATTCAGACCTTCACGCTTAAGGCCCCGATTGCCCGGTCACAAGCTGGAATTGGGACGCCGAACGGAGATATGTGGGTCCTCCCACAACAGTCTGCTTGGTTGTGCAACAAGAAAACCGCGAGCACCATGAGTTGCCCACGTGGTGTGAACGCCGACACCGGTATCTTCGCAACGTCCAGTACCCAGCGATTGATCTCGCATTGGATAAAATAATCAGCGTAAGCCATCTGAAAGATTTAGACCCAACACAGTTTCCGGGGAAAACCCACCGGGGAGTACTGATTTTGCTTCGGCACCTGTAACCGAGCGAAGCTTGCAGGGTGTTTCCTTGAAACTTCTGCGTCGTTCGAGATGCAGCGCCATGTTTTGCTGAAGATTTACAATTCAGGGGAATATTTCGAGGCCTCTATGCCAAGCCATCGGGCATGGGCCTCGTCTTTCGCGAGATACGGCCTCACTTTCGAGACGTTTTGCAACATGGGGTTCTCCGGGCGTTGGACAAGCAACTTGATGCACACCACACTCCCAGTTAGTCGGGCTATTGGACAAGTAAAATCCGATGCAACGAAACCCGGGGAGCCAGCCCCGAGGTACTCTTTGCTCGCTCCGAGTGCCCTGCAACATGTTGGGTAAATCGTTCGAAGTTTATAGTGGACCCCGAAATTTAGACCACCCGATAAGTTAAGATTTTGACGAAGTCGTTGACGCAGAGGAGAGCGATGAAAACGACGAGGAATCGTTACAGTGCAAAATTCAAAGCGCGGGTGGCATTGGAGGCAATTCGCGGGGAGAAGACGCTGAGCCAATTGGGGTCACAGTTTCAGGTGCATCCGGTGCAGATTGCGCACTGGAGAAAGGTGGCCCTGGAGCAACTGCAGGAACATTTTGTGGATGGTCGTACGCGGAAATCTCGCGAGGGTGAATTCGACGCGGAGGCGCTATACGAGCAGATCGGCCGGCTGAAGATGGAACTGGAATGGCTGAAAAAAAAAGCTGGCATGCTCGAATGAGGATCGACGCGTGTGGGTAGAACCGGAGCATCCCAAAATCAGCATCCGGCGGCAGTGCGCCTTGTTGGGGTTGAGCCGTGCGAGTTTGTATTACGAGCCGGTGGAAGAGAGCCAGGAAAATCTACGGCTGATGCGGTTGATCGATCGGCAGTACACGCAGGTGCCGTTCTATGGGAGTCGACGAATGACGGCTTGGTTGCAATCCCAGGGCTATGCGGTGAACCGCAAGCGGGTGGTGCGACTGATGCGAGTGATGGGCATCGAGGCGGTGTACGCAAAGCCGAAACTGAGTCAGCCTGGGGAAGGGCACAAGATCTATCCCTACCTGCTGAGACGGCTGAGGATCGAGCGGCGCGACCAGGTCTGGTGCACGGACATCACCTACATTCCCATGGCCCGCGGGTTTCTGTACTTGGTGGCGGTGATGGATTGGTTTAGCCGATTCGTGTTGAGCTGGGCGCTGTCGATGACGATGGAATTAGAGTTCTGCCTGGAGGCCTTGTGGGGTGCGTTACGACGGGGCCGGCCGGAAATCTTCAACAGCGATCAAGGATCGCAGTTCACCAGCGAACGGTTTCTTGGCGAGTTGGAGCAGCGCAACATCACGATCAGCATGGATGGGCGGGGACGATGTCTGGACAACATTTTCATCGAGCGCTTGTGGCGCTCCCTAAAATATGAGGAGGTGTACCTGCGGGACTACCAACTCGTCTCGGAAGCACGCACGGGAATCGAAAATTACTTTCAGTTTTATAACTACAAACGATTGCATCAGAGTCTGAATTATCAGCCGCCGGCGGCGATGTACTTTGGAAAAGGCCAATGCGCCTGAAGCGAGGCAAAACCGGGGATGCTATGGGTCGACCGAGCTGGCGATCGTTGTTCCTAGGCGATGCCAGCGCGAGTTTTTTCTGCGAAACTGAGCAAACCGGCCAGGATGTTTGGAAAATGTTCCCGCACCCCGGTCTGCGCTTTGCCCTGAGCGCGTCGCCCTACGGGCGCCGCAGGGCTCGCTCCGACCGGAGTGCGGGAAATGTCAGGGAAACAGGAGAACCAAAAAAACAAACCCGACCTCGTCCGAAAATAACTTATTGCAGCAGAAAAATGGTCTTGACCTTGGGGTCCACCGTC
>Ga0126379_10000368_pt1 | contig 24459 bp, 20 predicted proteins | sample PanSoiMetPlot_24_FD_92640 | JGI IMG/M metagenome (GOLD analysis project Ga0126379, IMG submission 92640) | Tropical forest soil microbial communities from Panama - MetaG Plot_24 | ecosystem: Environmental > Terrestrial > Soil > Tropical forest > Bulk soil | place: Panama | collected 2016-02-17
CCATGTACGAGCCCAGCAAGCGGAGTTGGCGTGCGAAGAGGTGTCGCAGATCGATGCCGACGTTTGGACCAGTCGTAGCGCCGCACGTCACCAACGTGCCAGCGGTCCTGAGACTGCGTATGCTTTCGTCCCAAGTCGCAGCGCCGACGTGCTCGACCACAATGTCGACACCCTCTTTGTTGGTGATCTTCCGCACTTCCTCTGAGATCTTCTGCTTATAGTGGTCGATGCCAAAGTCAGCGCCGAGCGCACGCGCTTTTTCGAGTTTCTCCTCACTGCCCGCGGTCGTGATCACGCGGCAGTGAAACAGCTTTGCAATCTGGATTGCCGCAATGCCGACGCCGGAGCTTGCGCCGAGAACAAGCACAGTCTGTCCCTGACGAACCCCTGCCAGTCCCACCAACATGTGCCATGCAGTGACGAACACCAGTGGAACGCTCGCTGCCTGATTAAAGTCGAGAGAATCTGGAATGGGGATCACACTTGCGACGGGAGCTGCGAAGAGTTCGCAGTCTCCTCCGTCAACGGCATTGCCCAGAACGGTAAACTCGCGGCATCGATTCTGCAATCCGGCGACGCAATTCACACAGTGTCCGCAGAAGTGCATCGGTGCCACCAAGACCCGCTGCCCCGGTCTAACACCGGTCACGTATTCGCCTACTTCAACGACTTCGCCGGCTATATCACTGCCGAGAATGTGCGGCAGTCTTACGCCGGGCAGTCCTTCGCGCACCCATAAGTCGAGGTGGTTGAGAGAGCATGCTTTCACCCGAATCAGTACTTGATCTTTGCGTGGTTGCGGGTCAGGAATGTCTTCGTAAGTCAGAACTTCGGGCCCGCCGAATTGGTGGATGCGCACGGCTTTCATGGGATGCTCCAATGCTGCCCAAGAAAATGGACACTCAAACTAACACAAACGATCCTCCTTTCTCATCACTGTGAGATCGGGCTTGTGGATGTAGAATCGCGGCGTATCAGGATGATCGCCATGAAACCGTATTTCATTCCGTTATTTGACGAATCGCGGTCGCCGGATCTGCGAGGCGTGGTCCGCGACATCACGTTGCTGGTCATGCTCACGTTGTTGACAATCACCGGTAAAACTGTGGCGGCTCAAGAGGAAGGGGAGCATGGCCCTCCGACACTCGCAATTGGGTCTTCGGCGCCGGATTTCTGCCTAAAAGGAGTCGACGATCAGACCCACTGTCTGAAAGATTACGGCAGCATAAAAGTGCTGATGATCGCGTTTATCTGCAATCACTGTCCTACCTCACAACTGTACGAAAGCCGCATCCGGCAAATCGCCGCAGACTACAAAGATCGAGGAGTGGCGGTCGTGGCGATTGAACCAAACAATCCGAATGCCGTTCGTCTCGACGAGATGGGTTACACCGATGTGGGAGATTCCTTTGAGGAAATGAAGATTCGTGCCGCCTATCGCAGTTTCAACTTTCCTTATCTTTACGACGGCGAGGATCAGAAAACAGCCAACTTGTACGGTCCGACGGCAACGCCACACGTATTCATTTTCGATCAAGAACGCAAACTGCGTTATGAGGGCCGTGTCGATAACAATCCCCGTGAACCATTGGCAACACGTCACGATGCGCGCCTTGCCCTGGATGCGCTTTTGGCAGGAAAGTCGGTCGAGACGGCAAAGACGCCCGCAGTGGGCTGCTCTACCAAATGGCTTTACAAGGAGGAAGGACGCCGCGAGGAAATGCTCGAGATCGAGAAGAAGCCGGTGAACGTGAAACCGGCCTCAGTGGACGACTTGCGGGCGCTGCGAAAAAATGGCACCGGCAAGTTGTTGCTCGTAGATTTCTGGGCTACGTGGTGTGGCCCCTGCCGCAAGGAATTGCCAGCCTTCGAAACCATGTACCGCATGTATGGACATCGGGCCTTTGATTTGGTCACAGTAAGCATTAATTATCCCGATGAAAAGCCGGGAGTCGAAAAGGTACTGCAGGCCGAGCATGCGACGAGCACAAATCTGATTCTCGGATCGACGGACTTGTATGCCCAGTTGGCAGCATTCGATCCTGACTGGAACGCCGCTGTGCCCTACACACTGCTGATCCGTCCCGATGGAACAATCGCTTATAAAGCACAGAGCACGAATGTAGACCCGCTTCGGCTGAAGCGACTGATCATCGCGAATCTGGCTGATGACGATTACATCGGGCATCAGGCTTATTGGAAGGGCCCTGTGGAGGTGAAGAAGTAAAGGAACACTGGGCAGTGGGAGTTTGACTCCGCCTGTTAACCGACTGATAATCAGATCGGGTTGTCTCTGGTCATGGACATCTACGAACAGATCGTCGAACTTAGGCGGCAAGGACGCCGTGGCGCCGTCGCCACCATCGTCAATGTGCGAGGGTCGATTCCGTCATTCCAGACGGCGAAAATGCTGGTTCGTGATGATGGTTCAATCGCTGGGACGATTGGCGGCGGATGTGTCGAAGCCGACGTTTGGCAGGCTGCCCGCGAGGTCATGGAATCGGAGAAGCCCCGAACCCTAAAGTTCGACTTGAACCAGGATCCCAAGTACGACACAGGTCTGGTTTGCGGCGGGACTTTGGAGGTCTTCGTCGAGCCGATATTACCTCCAGCGCTACTTTATATTTTCGGCGCAGGTCATGTTGCATTGAACATTTGCCGGACAGCAGCGAGCGCCGGTTTCGACGTGATTGTGACTGATGATCGCTCGTCTTATGCCACGCAAGAGCGGTTCCCGGGCGCGCGCGAAGTGCACGCGCTCGACTTCGACGAAGCCATGCAGAAGCTCGACCCGAATGAATCCTCCTACATCGTGATCGTCACTCGTGGTCATCGAGACGATATGCATATCTTGCGTTGGGCCGTGCAGACCCGCGCCGGGTATGTGGGCATGATTGGCTCGAAACGGAAGGTCATCGAAATTTTCAAGGCGTTGCAGGCTGAGGGCATTCCTGCCCATCTGTTTGACCGCGTCCACGCTCCGATTGGTCTGGACATTGGCGCTGTTACGCCGGAGGAGATCGGCGTGGCGATAACCGCTGAACTGATTGCGATTCGAAGGCATTCCTCAGCGGCTCTGCCGCATCTCAGTTGGTTCAAGAAAGATAAACCAGCGTCTAACACGTCATCTGCAGAGCGCGAGGGAGCCTTCGACCGGGATGAGTCGCCACGCTGATCTCACTCACTGACTTTCTTTCAGGTTTCTGCTATCTTCCGCAGCATGTCGCGGTCTTCGAGCTTTGGCGGAGTCATTCTCGCCGCCGGTGAATCATCGCGTATGGGACGCGACAAAGCTCTGCTGCCATGGCCGCCTTTGGATCCTGGTCAGTTCTCTTCCAAGGACAATTTTCTTTCCGCAGCCATCCGATCACTGGCGCCCTCTTCCGATTTCGTAATCGTGGTCGCCGGTAGAAACGAGAGCGAGCTGGCGCCAATTGCGTATTCCAACGGAGCCTCCCTCGTGACCAATCCGGATCCAAGCCGCGGCCAATTCAGTTCCCTGCAAATGGGGTTGCAGGAGGTTCTCAATCGTGGGCGAGATGCGGCGATCGTGACCCTGGTCGATCGGCCCCCTGCGGCAGAGGCGACCGTATTAACCCTCCGGGCTGCTTTTGAATCAGCTCCTCTAGATCTTTGGGCCGTGGTGCCCGAGTTCTCCAGCAAGCATGGACATCCTTTTATCGTCGGGCGGGAGATGATCGAAAAGTTCTTGCAAGCGCCAATGAGCAGTACTGCGCGAGAGATCGAACACCAGTTTCAGGAACATATCCAGTATCTTGGGGTGGATGATCCTTTCGTGGCGCTGAATATCAATACGCCCGAAGATTACTCGGCGTTGCTGGCGAAGTGAAGTTATCCACGCCTGGGCAGCAGCCAAAACCTTTCTTGCGCGTCCATTGAAGGCATTCTGAATCGATGCCCTGACACGAACCCTGTGTTAATACCCACAGATCACTTCAGAACCCCAAGCAAAGCGGTGGCGCGCGGCTTCGTCCTAACTTGATCCGACTACTGCCGAGATTGCGTATTTTCCCCGGCTCACGTTATGTTCAAAGTGCATGAACATCACGAGCACAGGAACCATCCACCCAGCCGGGGAGCAATTCCTCGACTCTGTTTTGAGCCTCAATCCGCGCGTCGCGGCCTTTGATTGCGACGGCACACTCTGGTCCGGCGACGCGGGCGAAACTTTCTTTGATTGGGAGATCAAGCGAGGCGTGGTCTCGGCCGAAGTTACGCGTGCCATGCGGGCGCGCTACGCGGAGTACAAGGCAGGCAAGGTTAGCGAAGAGGACATGTGCGGCGAGATGGTGACCATGCACAAGGGAATTTCTGAAGCAAAGATGATGGACGCTGCGACAGAATTCATGACGTCATCCTTCCCTAGCCGGGTATTTCCAGAGCTGAAGGATTTGGTTCATCGGCTGCACGAGAACGGGTGCGAAATCTGGGCGGTGTCTTCGTCCAATGAGTGGGTCATCCGAGCGGGAACGAAGCAATTTGGAATCGAGGCCGACAGAATTCTGGCGGCCAAAGTGGAATTGGAAAACGGAATTGTTACTGACCGACTGGTTCGCGTTCCTTCCGGGCCGGGCAAGACCAAGGCACTCGAAGAGGTAGTACAAAAAGAGATTGATGCTGCATTCGGCAACTCCAAATGGGACACGGAAATGCTGGCGCACGCTCGGCACGCTTTCGCAGTGAATCCGAATCCGGAACTTGAAGCGACGGCGCGCCAGAGGGGCTGGACTATTTATTTCCCGGCCAACGAGCGAGATCAGGCGAAACGTTGAAAAAGGGAGAACGAACACCGTAATTTCTGCGAATTTTTATCTGAAACGCACCACTTCTGCACGGTTGGCACGCTGTTTCCCCACAGCCGAATTTCTAGCGACCGATCTCTGCAGCGGAGGGCGTAACGACCCAGGCTTGGATCACGCACCGACCTCTTCGGTGACTGCCCAGACCCGCACTGCTTAGCTAACTTCGGGCTTGTCCAGGCCCGTAAACTGCCCAATCTCGAATACGTTGACACTCGCGACGTGCGGGAGTACTATCCGGCTGCTTGGGTCGAGTCCTAGCCCTCCCTACCCCATCCTGAGGGCTAATTTGCTGAGCAAGTCTGTTCGAAAGCGAGAATGGATGTCGTCTCGCGTATGAGATTCATTACCAATTCGAAGTGAAGTGTTCCACTGCATATTTCTCTGCAGATTCCAGTCACTTGAAGGAGCTTCCATGAGGAAACTTAGAGTGGCAGTTCTCCAGTTGCTGTTCGTGTCGGCCACACTTGCGCTGGCGCAGGCATCGCCGCAATCCACGCCCATCACCGTGGACTGCAGCAAGGGCCAATCTCTGAATCAGACTCTCGCTAAACTGAACCGGCAAACGTTCTATACCGTTTCGGTCAACGGGACCTGCACTGAATTTGTACAAGTCGTAGGCTTTCACAACCTGCTGCTGAAAGGTCTTCCCGGGGCTACTCTCGTGCAGCCCGGCACCGGTGGCGGAAACACCTTCAACGCCACACTCTATGTTGAATCCTCCCAGAGCGTGCAAATCGAGGGCTTCACAGTTCAGGGGAACACTGGCACGCTACCCGACATTGGCATCGGGCACGGTAGCACCGACATCCGCTTGCGCTCGTTGAATATTTCGGGAGGCGGTGGAGGCATCCTCGTCTTCGAGAACAGTCAGGTGTCCGTTGCCTACGTGCACGTGCAGGATACGGGTTACTCCACGCTCGCGATCTATGACGGTTCTGACGTGCATGTCGAACACTGTCTGTTCGAGAACACGACCAGTGATGGGTGGCATCAGGGCATCTCCCTTGGAGCCTCACACGTCACCATGTATGCAACCACGATCCGCAATATGCAGCAAGCCATCGGCGGGGGCGCCAATTCTATCGTCGATCTGGTTGTCTACAACACGTATTACGTAGCGACGGGCAATACCGACGTCGTCATCGACAGCTCGGCCGGCCTAACCTTCGCCGGAGTGACGATGGTCGGCGGATCTCTAAACATCTACAGTGCGAAACTCGTCATTAACAAATCGGGCCAGTCCTGGGGAGGAACCACGGCGGGTGTCAACCTCGACGAAGGTGCCACAATGCTTGCCAACAGTGGATTGCTCAGCATCGCGGGCAGCCTGGGGCAGGGGATCGTGGCCATGAATAACTCGCACGCTACTCTGTTTGGCGCGACCATCACGCATGGAACTCACGCCGGCCTGGTCGCGATCAACAACTCGAGCATCGACCTATCCATAAACAACAGCCCTCTTTCGACGATCAGCGGTAACGCAGTCGATCTTTTTTGCGACTCCGATTCCAAAATCACCGGTACCGCGAACATCGCGGGATCCCCGACAGCGCAGTGTACGAACTTGCTATCGTCTGAGACCGTTGCTCTGCCGTAGCGTATTTGGTGAAAACTGTTTTGGAAGGGCGCGGCTAAGCTCCGCGCCCTCTGTTTTTTGGGTACGACCGCCACAGCTCTATGCAGCTAAAATCGAGTCGAATGTATTCCTCTCAACTCCTCGATCATTTTCAGAGTCCCCGTAACGCGGGCGACCTTCCGGACGCAGATGCAACCGTGGAAAAAGAAAATCCCATCTGTGGCGATGTGATTCGGCTGAGCTTGAAAGTTCAAGGTGAACGCATCAACGAGATCCGTTTCAAGGCCAAGGGATGTGTACCATCCATGGCGTGTGGATCTGCGCTGACCGAACTTGCTCTGGGTAAAACGGTCGCTGAAGCGCGCAACCTCAGTCCGGCACAAGTGCGACAGGCTGTCGGCGGGCTGCCTCCGGCTTCCAATCATGCCGCCGAATTGGCGGTCGAGGCTCTACTGGCCGCGCTCAAGAAGTTCTAGTCGCGTTCGCCGAAGTCACGGCAGCCTATTTAGATAACACGCCCCGGTTACGTTCTGTTGCGGCGGAGTCGGCGGCTTCATCCAGGGCGGAATGTTGAAGTTGAAAAACTGCATCATGTTGATCTGGGCTGCGTCGCGCTTGGTCAGCGACTTGAGGCCGAATCGAGTTTCAATCAGCTTCAAAATTGCGGTGTGGTCCGCCACGTTGTGGTTCACGTAGTGTTTTCGGGAATAGGGCGAGATCACGATGGTCGGAACCCGGTACCCCGTATAAATAAAGTCGCAATTGGGACCCGTCGTTCCCGTGCAAATGTCTCCTGGTAGTAGATCAACAGGCTTGATTCCATCAGGGCTCACAGCTTTCTGCGGTGCCACGTGATCGTAGAGACCTCCGGCTTCATCGAAGGTGAGAATAAACGCCGAGTCTTTCCACGAAACGCTCGTCAAAAGCGGATTGATCAGCGACTCCACGTACTGCGCCCCCAATTGGATATCAATCGGGTATTGATCCGAATCCGAGCCATGTTCATCAAGGCCAGCAGGTGATGCTGGCTCAATCATGGCGACCTGCGGCAGGGTTCCATTCTGAACATCGGTGAAGTATTGCGAGATGGGAACCAGGCTGTTGGGATAGTTCTGCGGAATAGTCTGTCCCCACTGAAAGTTCTGAATATAGCTGTACCCCAGCAAACACTGCGCCGTTGGGTTTGACTGGCACGGAGTGTTTTGCGGATTCACATAAATCTTCCAACTGATGCCGGCGTCCTGCAACGCTTCGAAGATCGGTATCGCACTCAAGAGGGCTTGATCATGCTGGTCCGTACCGATCGGGTAAACGTAACCCTGCGAAGTGGCAGCAATCAGGTAGTCGCGATTTGATTGCGTCCGCGTCATCACCGGCGCAAACCAGCGATCGGACGTGGCAAACATTGTTGCCATGAAGTAGTAGTAATTCAGATCGTTGTGGTTGTAATACCCCATGGATCGAATGCCGTTCGTGTCATGGAAGGGCGGGTTATTGTTTCGCGCATCGTGCGCACCGGTATACACATATCCGTTCAATGTAGGTGACACCGATACAGGATCGGTCAGGTTCCAGTCCACGTGGCCTTCATTCCACGACGGGCTGGGATTCTCGATGCACTGGGTGATCAAGTGATACGAGGCGATGTTTGGGCTGTTGCTGTCTTCGGTGCAATCTGCGGGAGGCGGGAAGTTCGGATCGCATCCCGGATTCGTCGGAGGCGGACCGTAAAGCGGCGGATTGCCTGATGTCGGATTGAATTGTGGTAGGCCGTCGAATGAAACATCGGCTAGCTTATTCTGCCGCCAGTATTCGCGTAACTCGCCGAAATAGTGGTCGAGGCCGCGATTCTCCTGCGCCATGAAGATGATGTGGTTCAAGACCTTCCCCGTCTGATTGACGTTGAAGGTCGCAGTCGTGGTCAAGTTGGCATTCATCGTGAGCGTGCATGCGGAGGTGCCTTTGCAAGCGCCGCTCCAACCCGCAAAGTATGCACCCTTTGCCGGAACGGCGGTCAGCTTCACCACGGTTCCGGATGCAAAAAAGGCTGTGCAAGTACCGGGGCAACTAATACCCGCAGGGCTGCTGGTGACCGTACCGGTGCTTGTTCCCGCGAGGTGGACGGTCAATGTGTAGTTAGTTGCGGGTGTTGCAGCGGGTGATTGCGCGACTGCGCCTGCGCCGAGCCACACAAGGCATAGTAAGACTGGAGACAGTTGAAGCCTGAAATCCTGATACTTCAAGGGTTTCTCTCGACGAACTGAGGAGCGCGATTTTGGATGTGGATTAAGTCCCGACGGTTGGCGGAAATCTGCATGGTTCCGATCAGATCGGGATTCTACTTTTCACATAAGATGAGAGTTATGCCATCGGACTACACTTGCCGGCGCATCGCCTGCCTGCAACCCAGCGCAACGGTCATTCTTGATGCTCTCGGAGAACTTGACCGTGTCGTCGCGTGCACAAAATACTGCGCCGACGTAGTTCCGGCAATAGCAGAAGGATCGCGAACGATTCTGGCTGATTCATGGACGGCGGAAACCTCGGAGATCGTCGCGGCGCGGCCTGATCTCGTCATCGCATCCGTTCCCTACCAGGAAAAGGCGGTTGTCGAGATCCTCAAATCCGGTGCGCGCTTTCTCGGCTTGGTTCCCAAAACGTTGGCAGACATCTACACCGACATTGTTACGATCGCAGGAGCGGTTGGAGCGATGAGCCGTGGGACCGACGTAGTCGACGAAATGAAAGGCCACATTGCGTCGGTCCGCGACCGTGTCAGGGGAGTTGCGCGGCCCCGAGTGTTCTGTGAAGAATGGGGCAAGCCCCTAATTACGTCTCAGCGGTGGGTTGCAGAACTCATTGAAGCCGCAGGCGGAGAGTTTATTGGCGTACCCGGGCAACAAATCTCCACGGACGAGATAAAGCAAGTCGATCCACAAGTCGTGATTACAGCATGGTGCGGCGCAGGTGATCGGGTTCCATTGGAGAAAATCATTGCAGCCCGAGCCTGGCAGAACACAGCCGCCGCGCTCTCAGAAAAGGTTTTCTGCATCCGAGATGAATTCCTGAACACACCCGCGCCAACCCTGATAGATGGCCTGGATGCGCTGGCATTTGCGATTCATCCGGAACTCTTCCCCCGCACGAAGGGCATTCGTCAGATTACGGGGGTTTCTGTTGCTGATGCGGGAAATGCGACTCTCTGAGTTAAGATCAGTCATCCGTGACTACACGAATCGACGAAGTCCGCAACGAAATTACACAACTGGCTGACTCAGCGTCATCCGCACACGAACTGATGCGATCCATGGTGAAGCTCCTGCACCATCGCATGCTGAAATACAACTGGGTCGGCTTTTATATGCTCGAACCCGGCGCAGAACCGCCGATGCTGGTGCTGGGCGCCTTCGAGGGCGCGATGACGCCGCACACACGCATTCCCTTGAATCAAGGCATATGCGGAGCGGCAGCTTCGAGCGGACAGACCGTAATCGTTGACGATGTCAATAAAGATCCGCGCTATCTGGCATGCTCGCTCGAAACCAAATCAGAAATCGTGGTTCCGGTCTTCGCACACGGTAAAGTGGTCGGTGAGCTCGACATCGACAGTCACTTCCCGGCGGCCTTCACCTCTGAACACCAGGATTTCGTTCAGCACTGCGCGATGCTCGTCGGAAGAAAGCTGGAAGCGGCTTCAGCATGAGAGTGGAGAAAGGTAAAGTGCGCGCTCCGGAGATCGGGCGTGTTTGGCTGAATTCGCCTCCACTGAGCTTCCGACAATTGCGGGGACGTGTAGTGCTGGTCGATTTCTGGGACTACACTTGCGTCAACTGCATCCGCACGCTGCCTTATGTGCAGGCCTGGCATGAGCGCTATCGCGACAAAGGGCTGACCGTCATTGGCGTGCACACGCCGGAGTTCACCTTTGCACAATACGAATCGAATGTTGAACGCGGCATTCGTGAGTTTGGGCTGACCTACCCAATCGTTATTGACAGCGATCGTGAGATCTGGAAGGCATTCGCCAACCGCTACTGGCCCACCAAGTATCTCCTCGACAAAGACGGATACCTGCGGTACGGACACTTTGGCGAGGGTGGCTACGGCGAGTGTGAACAGGTCATTCAAGAACTGCTTCGTGAGATCGACCCAGCAATCTCATTGCCTCCGCTGATGGAACCTGTTCGCGAGGAAGATCACATGGGCGCGGTGTGTTATCGCGCAACGGGAGAACTCTACCTCGGTCATCGGCGCGGGCGGATTGGTAATGAAGGCGGCTTCAAGGAAGATCAGATTGCCGATTACTCATTTAATGGAGGACTAGAGGAGAATTTCTTTTACGCGGCAGGCCGATGGGCCTCGACGGCGGAATATTTCGAGGCCGTCGATGACGGTCCTCACACTTTACGATTGAAATACGAAGCCTCCACCGTAAACTTGGTTACGGCCTGCCCACATGCGCCATCTGCGGAAGTTGTAATCCTGCAGGATGGCAAACCCTTAGCTCGGGAACAAGCAACCGCGGATACGCACTTCCGACTCGATAGCAAAGAGGGCTATGTGGTGGTCGACTCTGCGCGTATGTATTTCCTGATAGACAATCGCGAATTTGGGGAGCACGAATTAGAACTGAAGTGCTCAGCCGGCGTTGCCGCATTCGCTTTTACATTTACGAGTTGTGTGGATCCACTCGCAAGCGCGCTGCAAACCACAGGGCCGAATCGATTATGAAACGAGTGGTTGCAGCGCTCATCGTCGAGAATGGCAAGCTTCTCGTGTGCCAGCGCACTCGTCACCAGACCATGCCTCTAAAGTGGGAGTTCCCCGGCGGCAAGATCGAAGAGGGCGAGCAGCCGCGCGATGCCCTGCGGCGTGAATTGGACGAGGAGCTCGGCATCGCCGCCACCATTGGCGATGAACTGATGCGCATTCAGCACGAGTATCCGAATGGCGGCATGGTGGAACTGCGGTTCTTCGTAGTGCGTGAGTACCGTGGCGAAATCGAGAACAGGATCTTCAAAGATATTCAGTGGGCCGAGCCGAAAGATCTTCCCAAGTTCGATTTTCTTGAAGCCGACCTTACGCTGGTCAACGATCTGGCTGCGGGAAAACTGCTTTAGACGTGCAAACCTTTGCACATTGTGGCGCAGCCGACAAACCGGCTTTTCCCATGCACAATTCCACGATATAAATAGACCCTTATGTGGACGGAGGAATTCCCATGCGACTGTCCCTCATCGCTTCCGTGGCGCTGGTTGCGCTCAGTGGTTCGCTGCTTAGTGCCTCGATCATCCATGTGCCCGCAGACCAGCCTACGATCCAGGATGCGATCAATGTTGCCAATACTGGCGATGTTGTACTGGTCGCCGCTGGGGCTTATTCCGAAAACATCAGCTTCCTGGGGAAGGCAATTACAGTGAAGAGCGCCAGTGGGTCTAAAGTTACCCTCATTGACGGCGGTCACAATGGCCCGGTTGTAACGTTCAACTCGGGGGAGGGATCGAAATCCGTTCTAAGCGGGTTCACGTTACAAAACGGCACAGCGACTTTCAACTCTCAATACGATGGAGGAGGAATCTACGTAACTGGAGCTTCCCCAACCATCACAAACAACATTATTCAGAACAATACCGGATGTAACGCTGGCGGCGGAATCGCCTTGGAATTCAGTTCGGCGCGCGTACAAAACAACCTCATTAAGAACAACTTCCAGTCAGGTTGCTCCGGTGGAACTGGTGGAGGCGGAATCAACATTGGAGGTGCGGGGTCCGCTGTCATCATTGGCAATCGCATTCAGAACAACGCCTGGGGCTCCAACGGAGGGGGTATCTCATTGTTTGCGGCAGGAACTCCGCTCCTGCAGAACAACATCATCACGCAGAACTCCTCAAGCGGAGGTCAGGGCGGCGGGATTTGGATTGTGAACGACTCCAATGCGCTGATTGTCCAAAATCTATTCGCCGGAAATACGGCGTCTCAGGGTGGAGCAATTTATCTCTCCATGCCAAGTGGGAGCATGGGGCCCGTTCTCGTGAACAACACAATTATCGGCGGCAACGGAGCCACGCAAGGCTCAGCTGTGTGGGCCGGAGGATTCGACAATCAGGTGCTGTTCTATAACAATTTGATGATCGGTCTCACTGGGCAGAATGCGGTCTACTGTGATTCCACCTATAGTCCCCAGCCGCCGGTTTTTACAAACAATGACGCGTATAGTCCCAACGGCTCCGGCTTGCTGGGGACCTGTGCGGGTGAAACCGGTCAAAATGGCAACATCACTGCCGATCCGATGTTCGTAGGGAAGAACAATTTTCAACTTAAGTCCGGTTCACCGGCGATCAATGCTGGTGACAATTCTGCTCCGGACATTCCGGCGAAGGACTTGGCAGGGAAACCGAGAATGGTGGGCGGCACGATTGATATCGGGGCTTACGAGTTTCAGTAACAAACAGAGAACGGAGCCCCTCACGGCACCCAGAAGAGGGCCGCGCTCAGCACGATCATGGCAACGGTGGTTGCCCAGGCCACCAGGTTGAATAGTCGGGTGTTGACGTATTCTCCCATCAGTTCTTTCTTGTTGATTAAGAGAATCATGAAGATCAGCACAAAGGGCAACACAATTCCATTCCACGCCTGCGACCACAGCGCCACTTTCATGAGACGATCTTGGCGAATCATCAGTACTAATGCGCCGCCGGCAACGATCAGGAACGTGTACAGCCAGTAAAAAAACGGCGCTTCGCCGAACTTTCTGCCCACGCCCGATTCGAAGCCAAGCCCTTCACACACCGTGTATGCGGTGGAAAGGGGCAAAATAGACGCCGCAAACAGCGACGCATTGAAGAGCCCAACCGCAAACAAGATATACGCATAATCGCCTGCCAGTGGCTTGAGTGCTTGAGCGGCGTCCGCCGCAACCGAGATGTTACGGAATCCGTGCACGTAAAGCGTCGCTGCGCAGGCAACGATGATGAACCAGGCCACGACGTCGGTGAAGATGCAACCGGTGACTACATCCAGCCGCGACGCGCGGTATCCGCGCTTGGTCACTCCCTTTTCCACGATCGACGACTGCAGATAGAACTGCATCCAGGGCGCAATGGTTGTTCCCACGACCGTAACGATCATGAACAGGTAGGCCTGATCGCGAAATTCACGAATATGCGGAGGCCTGACGGTGGCAATCGACGCGCTGATCCATTCCGGTTTCGCCAAAATGCCCGCAAAGATGTAGGTGATGTAGAAGAACGAGGCCGCCAGGAACACTTTTTCGACGCTCTTGTACTGGCCCTTGACCACAATCAGCCAAACAATCACGGCACACACCGGCACGGTATAGAGGCGCGGAAGCCCGAACAGTTCCAGGCCGGTGGCGATTCCTATGAATTCGGTAACCACATTGCCGAAATTAACGATCAGGATCCCAATCATCATCAGGAACGTGATACGCAAGCCAAATTCTTCGCGGATCAGATCGCTTAGCCCCTTGCCGGTGACCGCGCCCATGCGGGCACACATTTCCTGCACCACGATCAGTGAGATTGTGATTGGAATCAGAGTCCACAGTAGTAGGTGTCCGAATTGCGCGCCGGCCTGCGAATAGGTCAGGATGCCGCCGGCATCATTGTCGACGTTCGCGGTAATGAATCCCGGTCCAACTACCGCAAAGAAGAGCAGGATCCGGGTCTTCCAGAGTCTCAGAAACCTCATGCGCACATTTCGCAGCCATAAAAAATGAAGCGATTTACCCGCAACGACCGGACAGGATAAATGCACTCACTGAATTTGGCCAAACGAATTCTGTTCCAAGAACGAGGAATTTCCGCGATCGGAGAGCTTTCTCAGGCACGGAACGCAAAAATACCTACTTCCGCCAGGTCATCGGGCAAGCGATTGAATCCAACCGGCAAAAGAATGCCAGGCAGCAGTTCGCCCGATTGGAAGCCTGACCTGCTGAACGAAGATCAGGAAACCACTCGCCCACAACGTGGCGCGATGAATTCGGCGAGTGGACCACAAGTCATAGCCTGCGAGCAGAAGCAGAAAAACATAAGAAGCGATCGCTGCGTGGGGCGCTTTCCTGTGAACCAAAGCAATGGGCCAGCGTGCGATTGCCGCGATCAGGAGCCCCACGGTCGCGACATAGATAACTCGTTTGTGCGCGGCGGAATCCGAGCGGGAGCGGTACGCGAACCATATCAGCGTCGCGAAAATAAACATATCCCCTAACGGAATGATGTAGAAGAAGTACGGATCGAAACCAGCGGGCGCAGATGCGCGCGCCAACCGGTCAGTCGCCGCCAGTACGCCAAGAACAACCATCACACTCGCCAAGCCGAAGCCGGCGAGACCCAGACGCCGATGGATATCCACCCTGCCGCCAGAGACCAACGATGTTTGCGCGATCAAAAGTAGAATCCAGCAGCTAAATGCTGCGCCGTGAATGTGAACGATCGTGCTCGGCAGCGGCGCCCGGAAGACTCCAGCCATGTAGTACGTTGGAGCAAACCCCACATACACCGTCACCGCCATCATGAGCGCGGTCACCGAAAAGAAGACGTGATCGAAACGGCGTCCCGGCAAAACAGCTACAGGACTTGAAAATGCACGCGGATTCGCAGCAGTCGTGCTCATCGTTAGCCCCAATTGTTACTGAAATTTCGAGTCGTTCCGGGAGGAGGGCGGAATTATAAACCAATCTGCCGGCAACCGCGTATATTTGTCTCCACTTCAGAGGTCAAAACCGTCTAACGAGGGAGTCTAGGTGCTTCGATTATCGATGGTGTTGATTTTCCCATTGCTGGCATACGCGTCCGCATCGTCGGCAGACAAATCGTCGGTTCAGCGATTGGATGATCTGGCGAACGCTCACAGTCCTGGGCTACAGGCAGCAATCGCGGCAACCTTCGAGAGTAAGAACCTAGAGGCAGGGACTGCTTGGATCGGACACGGGCCAGAGTTTTTCTTTGCGATCAATGCCAAGTCCGAGCCGTCGTTGATGATTGACAACAAACCAGGTCCGCCGATGCAGCAGATTGCTGGCACCGACTTGTGGCACGCATCCGCCCACATCGAACCGGTCGGCCGACTGCATTCCTTTCACTACCTTATTGGCGGAAACAAGTTTGGCGGTAGCCTGGACCTTCCGGCGTATGGACCGCTTTCTTACCTTGAGCCGGGCGTCCCAGCGGGCAAGCTTTCCGAGAAGATCGTTCACACCAGCAAAATCTACGACGGCATGAAAAGTGAGTACTGGATCTACGTTCCCGTGCAATACGATCCGAAGACTCCAGCGGCGGTCATGGTCTTCCAGGATGGCGGCTGGTATATCGACCGCGAGGGCAACATCCCGGTGCTCAGCGCGATTGACAACCTGATCGCACAGAAGAAAATCCCGGTCATGATTTGTATCTTTATTGATCCGGGAGACATTTTGGGCTCACCGGGCACGCCGACTTATACGTTCGTCAAAGGGTATTCGGATAAGTGGCATCGAACCTTGAAGGATTCCATGCGCAGCACGCTTTATGACACGGTTAGCGACCGCTATGCTCGATTTCTGCGCGACGAGATATTGGCCGAGGTTGGAGCAAAATACAACTTGCGCAAAGATGCATACAGTCAAGCGATCACGGGGCTGTCGTCTGGCGGAATATGTTCGTTCAATGCTGCTTGGCAGATGCCGGATCTGTTCAGCCGGGTCATTTCATGGATCGGAAGTTTCGACAGCATCCAGTGGAAGGAAGATCCAGCGGTGCCGGATGGTGGCCAGGACTACCCGAGCAAGATATTGCATGAGCCGAAACGAAACATCCGGGTCTGGCTGCAGGATGGTTCCGAAGACCTGGAGATCGATCGGTACGGGAGTTGGCCGCTCGCCAACCTACGTACGGCAAACGCCCTAAAGATGAAGGGGTACGACTTTCATTTCAGCTTCGGCAAAGGCACACATAATGCGGCCCACGGTGCGGTTCAGTTTCCCGAGGAGATGATCTGGCTATGGCGCGACTACGACTCCGGAAAGACCGAGCAGAATTACACGATGGAGCCCGCGGAAGCTGCCAAGCCCGTTTTTCGGGTGAATGTCATGAATCGGGATGCTGACTAGGCAGGTGGGTTCATGAATTGGTGTAGCCATGACCCATCGCATGCAACCCGCTTTCCGGTGGAGCGAGGAACCCGTATCTGCGGCAGTCGCTCTCGGGTAGGGATGCTTCGGCTCTGCTCTGCATGACACTCTGCCCGGTTGCACCAAAGACGGACGCGTCATCGCCTAAACCGACTTAGAGCTTCGCTCGCAACATGCTAATGACGTCATCGGCTGTGATGATTCCGGTCAATTTGTTGTGTTCATCCACAACCGGGAGGGTCTGCAGGTTGTATTTGTCGAACAACTCGGCAACTTCCTTCTCGTCGACTCCCTCGTGGGCCAAAACCAATGGCTCTTGGATCAGTGAGAGCATTGCCGTGGCTGCATCCGCCAGAACGATTCTCGCTAGAGGAACGGCGCCGACCAGCGTACCGTGTGAGTCCACCAGATAAATAGTGCTGACCGCTTCAACACCGCCTTCAAACTCACGTAATGAATCGATCGCGTTCTTTACGGTAGCCGATACCGGCAGTGCAAGGAACTCGGTCGTCATCCGTCCGGCGGCAGTTTCTTCCTTGTGCTCCAGCAGTTCAACTACGTCCTGCTGTGCCTCCGGCTCCATCTGAATCAGAATCTGTTCGGTACGTTCCTCGGGAAGGTCGGCGAGCAAATCGGCAGCTGCATCGGGATTCATCTCCTCGACAATGTCCGCGGCGCGCTCTGAGTCCAAAGACTCGACGATCGATTTCTGCACCTTGGGCTCAACTTCCTCAAGAGCCTCGGCGGCAGTTTCTTCATCAAGAGTCTGAAAGACGGCCTGGCGCTCATCCGGCGCAAGCTCTTCGACGATGTCGGCAATGTCAGCCGGGTGCAGCTTCGCGAGCCCTTCGTGGGAAATTTTCAGCTTCACACGCCGCGCCGGATCGGTCTCGATCAGATCAACGAAGTTCCACGGGATGTTGCGAGGCGGAATTTTGCCCAACAAGATATGCAGAGCATTCTTAGGAGCGAAGCCCCGAAGAAGCCGACGCACGGCCCCGCGCGCTCCTACATCCACGGCATGCACCCGCAAGATGGGCAGAGCCCGGTTAGCGTCTTTTTGAACTTCGAACTCCAGGTCAACGTCGTTGACCCGGACGACCTTTCGTCCGTTGACGTCGATCACCTGCTGGTCGAGCAGGTCGCGCTCGAGCAGGAATAGGCCTTCGGTCCCATTGGCGACGGGCCATTGCGCTGCGGGCGTAGCCGTACGAACACCGCCGTTGATAACGGAGATCGATTCAAAGGGGACGATGCGATTGCCGGACTTGGTTTTGACGATAAGCGACGAAACCCGGGAACGATCCTCTTGCGGCGTAAGCGTGACTTCGCGCACGCGCCCTGCCGCCCCAGATGGGTCGTACACCGTGGCGCCCAGCAGTTCGCTTAAGGCCAAAGAGATCATTCCGACTAGAGCATAAACAACTCACACACGATTCGGAATCGATTTCTATACTTTTTTCGCGGCGGCACGAGATTTCGTCTTTCGTTTTCAGGTATTAGATACAGGTCCCGTTTCGACTCCTGAGTCGGTACAAAAAAGATTCGCAGTTTCCGCCCTGCGGAAGTTTCAACTGGTAAAGCCCCCTATAATGGAGTGTGCGCCTTATCTTCGACATTTTCGGTCAAACCCTCCAGACGTTGTGGGCGCACAAGCTGCGATCGTTTCTGACCATGTTCGGGATTGCCTGGGGTGTCGGTTCCCTATTGCTATTGGTTGGACTAGGCGAGGGCTTTCGCTCGGGCAACCGAAAACAGTTCGATTCGATTGGCGAGAACGTGATGTTCATCTGGTCTGGGCGTGCCCCCGTGGTCCAAGGCAGTTTTACGGCTTTGCGCCAGTACTACCTGAACTATCGCGACTACGAAGATATTTTGCGCGATTGTCCCAGCGTAGGAGCCGCAACTCCTGTTATCAGTCGGAACGACATACGGGCGGTGAGCGATTTCTTCCAGGCAAGTGGTCAGATTAATGGCGTTCTTCCAGATTTCAGCGAGGTCCGCTACGTGCCCATCAATCAAGGACGCTGGCTCAACCAGATGGACCAAGCCCAAAAACGCCGAGTCATCGTTCTAGGAGACGAGACCCGGAAGACCTTGTTCTCAGGCCGTCCTTCGATTGGAAGCACCCTCCTGCTCAATGGCATCCGCTTCGAGGTCATCGGAACGTTGCAGCGCGTAGGGCATGGCGACAACAATACACAGAACCTCAAAAATTACATTCCATTCAGCACGATGCACGAGTATTACCCGCCGTTGAATGCGGGCATTGACCTCGATGTCATTTCACAGATCAACTACCAGCCCAAGTCCCGGGCTCTGCATGAAACCGCGAAGCAGGAAGTCCACAAGGTCATCGCTCATAACCACGGCTTCGATCCGAAAAACCCTGATTCCTTCGACGAATGGGACACGATAAAGACCGTCGACCAGATCGGCAAGATCTTCGACGCTATGAATATGTTCCTTGGGAGCGTGGGACTCGTGACGCTTGCCCTGGGAGCGATTGGCATTATCAATATCATGCTTGTCGCAGTGGCTGATCGAACGCGGGAGATCGGTCTGCGCAAGGCGATCGGCGCGACCAACCGCAGCATCATGTTCCAGTTCTTTGTTGAGGGTGCGTTTCTGACCATGTTAAGCGGAGGCTTCGGAATTGCCGGTGCTGCGTTTTTGATGGCCGTTCTCTCGAACGTAAGCCTGGGAGACGGATTTGATCCACCCAAGTTGGTGGCTTCGACTGCCGCCCTGGCGGTGATTTCCCTCGGCGTTGCGGGTGTGGCGGCGGGTCTGTACCCTGCGCGCCGCGCCGCCATGCTCGAACCGGTGGAGGCTCTCCGCAAGGAATAGCCATGCACCGCGACTTGCTAAAACAGGCTTATTCGGCAATGCGGCACGACCTGCGCCGTACCTTGCTGACTATGGCCGGAATGGCGTGGGGCATTGCCACTGTGGTGTTGCTTCTGTCCTACGGTAACGGCTTCGGTAAGGCCATCGAGACAATTTTTGAGAGTTTCGGCGCGACCGCGGTCGGCGTTTTCCCGGGCCGAACTTCTCAGCAGGCGGGGGGTAACAAAGCAGGCGTGCAGGTTCGATTCACGAACGACGACATCGAACTTCTGCGTAACAACCTGCCGCTCTGCAAACACGTAGTGCGCATGTCGCAGAAAGACTCCACGGTTCAGAACAACAACCGATCGTTCACCTTTCCGGTGATGGGTCTCGACCCGTCCATTCAATCGATCTGGAACCTCGACATCGCTCAGGGACGATTCCTCAATGACGCCGACAACATGCAGCATGGCCTCTATGCGGTGATCGCCTCCCAGGCGCGGGATAAGTTGTTTTCCGGAATGCCGGCAGTCGGAGAAACCATCCGCATCGATGGAGTCAGCTTCGAAGTGATTGGCGTAGGCGCGCCACGCATGCAGGAGGGTGATAACGACAATAACCGCGTCGTCTACATCCCGTATAACTCCATGGATGTGCTCAAGGACAATCACTATCTTGACGGAATCTGGCTCGATTCGATCGGACTCGATCATGACAAGATGGACCGGGTCATCCGCGAGACGCTGGCAACGGCCCACAACTTCAAGCCAGACGACAAACGCGCGGTATTTGTTTTCGATGCCCAGAAGCAGCTTTCACAATTCGGCATCATTACGATGGCGCTGAAAGTTCTGCTGGCATTCATTGGAACGGTGACGCTGGGTATCGGCGGAGTAGGTCTGATGAATATCATGCTGGTATCGGTCACCCAGCGAACACGAGAGATTGGCGTCGAAAAGGCTCTGGGCGCTCGTCGGCACCACATCCTGTTTCAATTCCTGGCCGAGGCGATGGTCATCACCGCGCTTGGAGGAGTTCTCGGCATTCTTCTGTCGTACGCGGTGTCTGTCATGGCTGGCCGGATCACGTTTTACAGCGCCATGGCGTCGCATGCCGAAGCTGCCGACATCCGGCTTATCGTCTCTCCGATGATTCTGGTGGTGGCAACGGCGATTCTCGGTGTGGTAGGCATCGTCAGCGGAATGGTGCCTGCATTGCGCGCCGCCAATCTAGATCCGATTGAAGCCTTGCGTTACGAATAGCCGCGGTCAGCGGCCGCAGTAATGATGGGCGAGCAGCGTAGAATAATTTCGATCATGCCTGATGACGTCTTATCCCGTCCGGCGCCGCCCTACGATTTTCGGGTCGCGTACGGATCGGATCCGAACCAGTTCATTGACTTACGCGTTCCTTCACACAGAGGCAAACCGTCTCCGGTGGTGATGAATATCCACGGTGGCTACTGGAGAGCGAAATACAATCTGGAGCACGCTGGGTATCTCTGCGCCGCCCTCACATCACAAGGCTGGGCCACTGCGAATGTCGAGTATCGAAGGGTTGGAAACGACGGTGGCGCATGGCCAGGCACCTTCGCTGACGTTCGCTCTGCCTATCAATTCTTAATGCAGAATGCACAAAAACATAGCCTCGACTCCAAACACTTTGTCGTCATGGGGCACTCCGCCGGTGGCCAACTGGCATTATGTCTTGCCGCCCACGAGCGAAGCGTGACGCGCGTTATCTCATTGGCCGGGGTAGTGGACCTGCGACAAGCGTACGAACTCCACCTCAGCAACGATGCCGTCGTCGAGTTCCTACGAGGCACTCCCAGCGCGGTACCCGATCATTACCGCGAAGCCGACCCTATGGAGCTTTCGATTCCTCAGGCGCATCAGTCGCTGATCCTGGGCTCTGCTGATGTTGACGTTCCTCCGAAGCTCAGCCATGACTACGTTGACGCAAAACAGAAACGACGTGGGGATCAGAAAGAAGATGTGCATCTACTCGAAGTCAGCGGAGCCGACCACTTTGACCTCATCGATCCGCAGAGCCAGGCTTGGAAACAAGTGCAGAAAACCGTACAAGAACTGACTTCGTAGGGCAGCGTCTCCTTTAGCGGCTTCGACCTCGTTTGACACCCCTCCGTGCCTCATAGGATTCTTTGTTCGTCGGGTTCAACCATGCTTACTCGCTATAAACTGCAGCGATTCTCGTTCTCCCTTGTCGCGCTTGCGCTTCTCGCCGCGTCATCAACCAATACTCCGCAGGCAGACCCGACTCGTTATCTTGCCGATGTCAAGGCGCTGGCGTCTCCCGATATGGAAGGGCGCGGTGATGGAAGCAAAGGACTGACTCGCGCCGAGCACCTGATCGAGAAACGCTACAAGGAACTCCATCTCGATCCCGCCGGAGTCAACGAATATTCCCAACCATTTTCGGTGATCACGGGAGCGCGCCTAAAGAACGACAATCGCTGTTCAGTGCTCGAAAGCGCGAGACGGAAAGACCTGAAGGTCGAGCAAGATTTTGTTCCCTTCAGCTTTTCGGCTTCAGGCCAGGCTGACGCGCCCTTAGTTTTCGCAGGATACGGAGCGACTGCGGACGAATTCCATTACGACGATTACGCCGGCCTGGATGTGAAAGACAAGATCGTCCTCGTGCTTCGCTACGAGCCTGCAGGATTCGCGGCAAAAAGCGGCAATCACGGACTCACGCACCATTCGCAGCTGATCACCAAGGCCATCAACGCACGCAACCATGGCGCGAAAGCCCTGATCGTCCTGAACGGCAAACTTGGCGACGGCGAGGAAGATTTGCTGACACGCTTCGGGTCGGTAAGCGGCCCGGAGAACGTCGGGATCGAGATGATCCAGGTAAAGAACTCCATCGCGGACGGCTGGTTTCAGGCGGCTGGGAAGACCCTGAAGGATGTTCAAGAGCAAATCAATTCGAGCGGCACGCCAGCGTCGTTCTCACTTCCCGACAATCTGCATCTTGCGCTGAACATCGACATCGAGACCACCCGTGCCACTGTGCGTAACGTGCTTGCTTGGTTGCCCGGGCAGTCCGATGAGTATGTGATTATCGGAGCGCATTACGACCACCTCGGTCGCGGCAACTTCGATTCGCTGGCTCCGTCACAGATCGGACAGATTCATCCTGGCGCCGACGACAATGCAAGCGGAACTGCGGGAGTTCTTGAACTCGCGCGGCTTCTCGCCCCGCAGCGCGGACAACTGAAGCGCAGCATCCTGTTCATGAACTTCGCCGGAGAAGAACTCGGGCTCCTCGGCTCGGCGGAATGGGTGAAGGAGCCGACCAGGCCGCTCGCAAAAGCCGTTGCCATGATCAACATGGATATGATCGGCCGCATAAGGGACGATAAGGTCTATATCGGCGGCGTAGGAACGGGATCGAACTTCAAAGCCGTTTTGGAGCAGGCGCAGAAGGACTCGCCGTTCAAGATCGAGTACTCAGCCGGGGGCTATTCCTCGAGCGATCACACCTCGTTTGTCAGCAAGCAGATTCCTGTGCTGTTTTTCTTCTCCGGACTTCATTCTGATTACCACAAGCCTTCTGACACATGGGACAAAATCAACGCGAGTTCCGCGACACGCCTGCTCGACATGGTCGGGAATGTCGCGTTGCAGCTCTCCGAGGCCCAAGATCGGCTGGCCTTCCAGGTAGTTGCTGAAGAGAAGGCTCCTGGCGGTGGTGGCGGAGCCGGCTATGGGCCCTACTTCGGATCGATTCCAGATTTTGGGCAAGAAGTAAACGGCGTGAAGTTTTCCGACGTCCGGCCCAACTCCCCGGCAGCCAAAGCAGGATTGAAAGCCGGAGATATTCTGGTGCAATTCGGCGACAAGCCCATCAAGAACCTCTACGACTTCACTGATGCCCTTCGGCGTAGCAAGGTCGGCGACGTCGTCGAAGTGAAAGTGATGCGCGATGGACAGCCGGTCACGGCCAACGTGAAGCTGGAACAGAGGAAGTAGGGCACCGAGACAAGCCGGCAAACGCGTTCGTCGGCTTGAATCCCTTATAATCGTCGGTCACACAGAGAGGAATCCTTTGCCCTTCGACGACCTTCGCCAATGGATCGCCGCGCTCGACCGTGCTGGCGAACTGAAGCGTATCAAGACCGAAGCGGATCCCATTCTCGAAATCGCCGAAATCACCGATCGCGTCTCAAAGAGTCGAGATGCCAAAGGAAATGCCGGCGGCCCCGCCCTACTATTCCAAAATGTGAAAGGTTATCCGGGCACTCAGCTCCTCATCAATCAGTTCGGTTCGGACACACGGATGAAGATGGCTGCGGGCGTGGAGTCTTACGACGAAATTGCAGCGCGCATCCGTATGTTCATGGATGTGAAGTCGCCGCAGGGATTTCTCGACAAGCTGAAAATGTTGCCTTTGCTCACCGAGGCAGGTAAATTCTTCCCACGCACCGTATCCACAGGTCCGTGCAAAGAGGTCATCAAGCGCGACAATTTCTCTTTGCTCGACTTCCCTGTTCTACAGTGCTGGCCCAAAGACGGCGGCCGGTTCATCACGCTTCCCTGCGTCACCACTCGTGATCCCAAATCCGGCAAGCGCAATCTTGGAATGTATCGCCTGCAGGTATACGACGAGCGCACGACGGGAATGCATTGGCAACGCCAGAAGAACGCAGCCGAGCACGTGCGCGATCATATGCGAGCCGCAGTAGAGAGCAAATCGGCGGCGGTCGACATTATGGCCAGAAGTGCGGGAGGAAGTGTTCTGCTGGAAGGCGACCGTCCAGCAGGAAAGATGGAAGTCGCCGTCGCGATTGGAACCGATCCGGTGGTGACCTTTGCTTCGATCGTTCCGGCACCGCCAGAAATCGAGGAGTATCTGATTGCCGGCTTCCTGCGCGGAGCCCCGGTCGATCTAGTCAAGTGCGAAACGGTGGATCTTGAAGTTCCCGCGTCGAGCGAGATTGTTCTCGAGGGCCACATCGACCTCGACGAGCTCCGCACCGAAGGGCCCTTTGGCGACCACACCGGCTTCTATTCGCTCGAAGACCTTTATCCCGTCTTCCATGTCAGTTGCATTACCCACCGCAAAGATCCGATTTA
>Ga0126379_10000369_pt1 | contig 24452 bp, 25 predicted proteins | sample PanSoiMetPlot_24_FD_92640 | JGI IMG/M metagenome (GOLD analysis project Ga0126379, IMG submission 92640) | Tropical forest soil microbial communities from Panama - MetaG Plot_24 | ecosystem: Environmental > Terrestrial > Soil > Tropical forest > Bulk soil | place: Panama | collected 2016-02-17
GGCTGTGGAATAATGCGGCTTGCCGTCGAGTTGCGCGAGCACTTCCCCGACGGAAGCGCGCTCGAGCCGGTAAAGAACGTCCATAATCTGGCGCTCGCGGCGCGTCAGGGCATTCGGTTTTGGCTTTTTCTTCATTATTCCGCCGCTATGCTATTTTTCTAGCACGCATGCTACAAATCTAGCACCTGGTGCATTGCTGTCAACTGTTTTTTGCTGAGCCCCGCGGAACTTTGCCGGGGTTAAAGCCGGGCTCCCGACAAAAGCGGCCGGCCGCAAGCCGCGAAACAACCAGCCCTTCGTACCTCACCGTAAACAAGATGCCGGCGTTAGGAAAAGCAGATCCCTGCCTGTGGCAGGCAGGCCTCACCGCCGTTCGCAACCGCGCGAGCCGGGTTCGGGATGACACCAAAAAAAGGCGTTCCCCGCGGCTACATTGGGGGTGCCGCGCGCCAGAATCGTAAGCAAATTCCTCAGGGGCTAAGCCCCGTTGCTATTGCTGGCTTCAACGTCGGAGCTAAAGCTCCGACGGCAAAGAGCGAAGGGGCGCACAAAGGCAGAGGGGGACGATCGTGCCCCTAGGTAAGCCGAGCCGCATGCTGTGGCGCAAGAAAAATAGGGTGCTCGCCACGACCAAGAAGGCCCGACTGCAAATGAAGCAGGGCCGCACCGGCAAGGGTGCCTGTGCCACCAACCGCCATGCGTTCCCCGGCTGGGAGGCGCTGTTCGCCGGCAATCCCCGTGTTGCCGCCGAATCCCGCGTGCACCCGCAAAGGGGGCCGCCTATTCTCGCCTTGGGCACGGGGAACCGGCCAGGGCCCACCTCAGAAGCGGGCCCTACAGCAGCAGAGAGGGCAACATGGGCAACATGGGTAACACGAGCAACCTAGTCAACAGAGTCGACAGGGTCAACGGGGCCAAGCCGCTGGCATCATCGAAAACCATCCACGCCGTTGCCGGGGCGGTCCTCTTCTCTTTCGGGCTGACGTTGCTGACGGCGAATCTGGATGCGGTCGCTGGCCAGGTCAGCACCTGGTTCTCCGCAACGCCGGGCTCACTTGGCTCGGCGATCGAAATTGGCCTTGCGGGACTGCGCGCCGTGCAAGCCTATTTCTTCGATCAATCCGCGTTCCAGGCCGGCTTTCTTTCGATCCTGGTATCCCTTTGGCCACTGATTCTGGTTATTATCGGAGCTATTCTTTTGCATGACGCAATGGGAATGCGTTTCGCCAGCGCGAAGTTGGCGCGGACTTTTCCATCAGGGGAATACGAGAGTGAGTCTTAAGCGAGAAACGTGGCGCGCGAAATACAGGAGAATTGCGTGAGCGACGAGCAGAATTTTGATCCCAGGAAGTTCAGCGACGAAGTCCAGGATCGCGCGAAGAAGATGAACGACGAGGTGCGCGACCGGGCGAAAAAGTTTAGTGATGAGCTGCACGACCAGATTCACCAGGACATTGACGATCAGCTGAAGAACAGCTATCGGAGCTGGAAAGGGCGCCGCGGTCCGATGGTGGTCGGAGTGGACCTGCGCGGCCGTGGGCGCGGCGGCATGATTACGGGCGGCATTCTCGTGTTGATCGGCCTCGCTTTCCTGCTGGATCACCTGGGAATCATTTCCATTGGCAATCCCTTTCGCTTGTGGCCTGCGGCCATTGTCTTGGTCGGGCTGCTGAACTTCATTTCTCGTCGCCGCGCCTGGGGGGCCTTGTTGATGTTTGCGGGCGTGATTTTGCAGCTCAATGAACTCGGGATTACGCACTTTGGATGGAACCAGCTTTGGCCCATGCTGCTGATTGCCCTCGGCTTTTTCGTCTTCTGGGGATCGCTCGAGTGGCGCCATAAACCCAATCCTTCCGAATCGCGGGAAGGCGATCCACGCACGACACTCAATGAGGCTGTCGTTTTCGGCGGTCTGGAGCGCCGCATGACGAGCCAGGACTTTCAAGGCGGGGATGTCACCGCAATATTTGGCGGCGTTGAACTCGATATGACCGAAGCAAGCATGCAAGCCAAAGAGGCCACGTTGGCCATCACCGCGATTTTCGGCGGTGTGGAAATCCGCGTCCCGCCCAACTGGCAGGTGGCTTTCCGCGGAGCGCCCATCTTCGGCGGCATTGAAGACAAAACGCGGACAGCGCGCGTCGAAGATCCGGCAAATTCCAATCTCAAAGTGCTGGTGATCACCGGTGCAGTCATTTTTGGCGGCCTGGAAATCAAGAACTGAGCCCGCGCCATGCACCCGCTGTTCACGCGCAACCGCTTGGGACTCTACCTGCTGGCCTGGGTACCGCTGATTGCCACGTCCATTTATGCCCTTGTCGTTCGCGGACCGCTCACGTGGCTAGAGGCAACGACTGTCGCGGTCCCGGTGTTCCTGTTTTACGCTTTTCTCTGTCTTTCCGCTTGGTACCCCTGCCGGGCCACGCCTCTTGGCAAAGTCAGTTTTCTCCGCCTGCTGCTGACGCACTTGAGTGCTGCGGTGCTCTTCAGTTTTGTGTGGACGAGGGCTAGCGGAGCCTTCGTTTACGCGATCCTTAGCCGCGAACAGTTAGCGGGCCTCACTCGTCAATATTTGCCGCAAGTGAACGCCGTTTTTACCGTCGGCGTGCTTCTCTATTTGCTTTCCGTCGCTTTTCATTATGTCCTGATCGCCATGGAGGATTCGCGCCGAGCTGAAGCGCAGGCGGCGGAAGCGCGCATCCTTGCTCGGGACGCCGAATTGAAAGCCCTCAAGGCGCAGATCAACCCGCATTTCCTTTTTAATAGCCTGAATTCCATCAGCGCACTGACCAGCATTGACCCGGTTCGAGCGCGCGACATGTGCGTTCTGCTCGGCGAGTTCCTCCGCATGACTTTGGGGCTTGGCGAAAAAACGGTGGTCCATTTCTCCGAAGAACTCGACCTGCTGCAAAAATATCTTGCCATCGAGAAAATTCGTTTTGGGGAACGGCTGAAAACGCAGGAGGCCATCCAAGAAGAATCCAAGGCCTGCCTGCTGCCTCCCTTGCTGCTTCAGCCGCTGATGGAAAACGCCATAAGGCATGGCATCGCGGGCCTGCCGGAAGGCGGCCAGGTGCGCTTGAGTGCGGAACGGCATAACCGCCGCCTGGAAATCCTCGTCGAGAATTCCTGGGATCCCGACGCGCCTCCCCGCCGCTCGGGCGGCCTCGGCCTAAGAAATGTTCAACAAAGGTTGGAAGCGCGCTACGGAAAAGAAGCGGGTCTCCGCGTAATGGCGGAAGGAGATCTCTTTCAGGTCAGCTTGTCGATTCCGCTAGAAAACGAGGAAAGAGCATGAGCGCCTCAACCAAGAAGCGCTGGCGGGCGCTGATCGTCGACGACGAGGAATTAGCGCGGCATATCATCCGGGAGTTGCTGCAGCCCCACACGGAAATCGAAATCGCGGCCGAGTGCGCCAACGGGTTTGAAGCCGTCAAAGCCTTTGCCGAGCACAAGCCCGAGCTGATTTTTCTCGACGTGCAGATGCCAAAATTGACAGGCTTCGACGTGCTTGAGCTCATTGGCGAAGATGCTTCCGTCATCTTCGTCACTGCCTACGACCAATACGCGATGCGCGCTTTCGAGGTCCACGCAGTCGATTATCTGCTGAAGCCTATCGGGAAACAGCGTTTCGAGGAAGCGCTCGAACGGGCAAAAGCACGGCTTGGCGAGAAAATGCCTTCCGCGCAGAAGCTCGCGGATTCCGCGCGCCCACCACAACAATTCCTCGAGCGCATCGTCGTCAAAGATGGCACACGCGTGACGCTGATTCCGATTGCCAAGCTTGAGTATGTCGAAGCGCAGGATGATTACGTCGCGCTGGCCACCCAGGGCAAGAAACATCTCAAACAGCAGACCATTGCCAGCCTCGAAGCCTGCCTCGACCCGAACTGCTTCGTGCGCATTCACCGTTCTTATATTGTGAATTTGGAAAGAGTCGTGCGCATCGAGCCTTATGGCAAAGACAGCCGCCTTGCCATTCTGAGCGACGGCGCGCGCCTACCCGTGAGCCGCACCGGCTATGCTCGATTGCAATCCCTCCTCGACGAACGGAGATAGCGCCTCGGCCTGGAATTTAGGTCGGTGTACGCAAATAGGGTCAGGAGTCCAGAACCTGGCGGACTTTTCCGAGAAGACCGGCGCGGCCAAAGGGCTTTTGCAGAAGTGTGGTGCCGCGGTTCAAGACGCCGCGGTGGACAATCACATCATCCGTGTAGCCGGACATGTAGAGAACCTTGAGGGATGGGGAAACCGACGTGAGACGCCGCGACAATTCATGGCCGTCCATGCAGGGCATCACCACGTCGGTCAGCAGCAGATCAATCTTGCGGTGAGCGGTCTCGGCAAGGCGAATGGCGTCCTCTACGCTCGTGGCCTCAAGTACGGTATAGCCCGCAGTTTCCAGCAAGCCACTCGTAAGTTCGCGAAGAGCGGTTTCGTCCTCGACGAGAAGCACAGTCTCCTTGCCGCCGGGAAGCGCGGCGCGCCGGCCGGACGCACGCGGAGCTTCGGGAACTCCACTGACGTGGGGAAAATAAACCTTGAAAGTCGTGCCGCGGTCGCCTTCGCTGTAGGCCATAATGTAGCCGCCACATTGTTTGACGATTCCGTAGACCGTCGAAAGCCCGAGGCCGGTGCCCTTCCCTTTTTCCTTGGTGGTAAAAAACGGCTCGAAGATGTGCGACAGAGTCTCCTGATCCATGCCAAAGCCGGTGTCGCTGATGCTCAGCAGCACAAACGGGCCCGCGGCTGCGCCCAAGTGCTGCCCGACATAGGAATCGTCGAGAATCACAGAGGACGTTTCGAGAATCAATTTTCCGCCGTTGGGCATCGCGTCCCGCGCGTTTACCACCACGTTCATGAGAATCTGGTCTAGCTGGCCGGGATCAATCTGAATGGTGCTTGCACCGGGTTGTACGCGGATAATGAGCTCGATGTCTTCTCCAATCACGCGGCGGAGCAGGTTTTCGATTTCGCAGACGGCGGCGTTGAGGTCAAGAATTCTTGGCTCGACCATTTGCTTTCGACTGAAGGCGAGAAGCTGCGCGGTGAGCGCAAAAGCACGTTGAGTGGCGCTTTGGATGGCCTCGACGCTTTTCTGGAGCCGCCTGTCCCTCCCGGCGGACTCCTCAAGAATTTCCGTTTGTCCAAGGATCACTCCAAGCAGGTTGTTGAAGTCGTGGGCGATTCCTCCGGCCAGCCGGCCAATGGCCTCTATCTTTTGGGATTGCAGGAGTTGTCGTTCTAGGACGCGCCGCTGGGTGATGTTTTCGGCGAATTCCTCGTAATAAGCAAGACTATCGCCGGGGCCGGTAACCGCACGGCCGTTGAGCAGAACGGTGGTGGCCTCTCCGTCCTTGCGTTTCCGTTGGACTTCGACGCTGTGGAATTCATTTTTGCCCAGCATGCTCTTTGAGAAGCCGCTGGCGCTGGGCTGGATCCTTGTAAATATCGCGCTCCATGTTCAGACGGCACAGTTCCGTTTCGGATTCGTATCCAAGCATTCGGACGGGCGCGGGGTTGGCTTGAAGAATGCGGCGATCAAGCGTCACTCGAAGAACTCCAAATGGAGCATCCTCGACAAGCAAGCGGAAGCTGGTTTCAGAACGGCGAAGCTCTTCTTCGATGCGCTGGCTCCCCGAAACATCGCGCAGGATGGCCGTGAAGGGTGCTTTCCGCCTTGAACCTGTTCTCCGATGGAGAGTTCGAGCGGCACTTCGCGTCCGGTTTGATGCAAACCGGTCAGAGCCACGGGGGTCCAGGAGATGTGCCTCCGGCCCGTGGCGAGGTACCTGCCCATGCCTGCTCGATGGAGTTCACGAAGGTATTCGGGCATGAGGATCGTGATTTCGCGGCCGACTAACTCCTCGGCAGGGTATCCGAGAACTTTTCGACGGCGGCGTTAATAAAAAGAATGCGGCTGCGCTCATCAATGGTGACGATAATGTCGGTCGCATCTCCGCGACAATGCGGAACAAATCGCCGTTTAGCGCGTGCGTGGAATCTGCCTTGGACTTACCTAGACGGCACGGACCCTTCTTCCGAAGCTTCGCCATGAGCTTATTCCCATGTGGTACAGCAAAACCGACAATTCTAGTTTGCAGCGAGTGAAGGGCACTCCAGTTCCCCGCAGAGACTAAATCAAATGTAGCATTTCTTCGCAACCCACCGAGAAGTAGCATCGAGAGATATGTCGAATCAGCAACTGGAAACGATCTAGCCAGGGCAGCAAGGAAGCAGTTGCAAAATAGAACTCAAATTTGAAGGCCGAACCGGCACAGCATTTCCTGGCGTCCGAATGAGGTAACCGTCAAAATCCTGCTGTCCAGGTCTTGCCTCACCCATTTTCTCTTTAGCGCGACTTTCAGCAGCACCGCGCCGACTGCTCCGCCGAGGTGAGGCCGGCGCTCGCTCCAATCCACGCACGCAAACGCGAACCGGCGCCGCAAGTTGCGCGTTGCCTCAACATCCACTCCGAGCACCTCCAGACCCTTTTCTCCGCGCGGCGTGAGGTCGTACGAACTGCCGTCCCTCGAGGCCTCCGCCAGCCATCGCATCGCCCGGATGTGATCGTGAAGCGATACGCCAAGCGAGCCCGCGATATGGTCGTAACAAGTTCGTGCGGCACGCAATGGGCCGGGCATATGGGGAACGAACGTGTTGCGTGTTCCGCCCGCTAGAACGCTCAGCGCTTCTAAGGCAGCCGCGACGTTCGGACCCTCCAAGCTGTAGTAGCGATGCTTCCCCTGCGCGAACACTTTTACCAATCGCTTGGTCATTAACCTGTGCAAATGGACGCTGGCCGTGGACGGGCTCACGTTCGCCACGATCGCCAGTTCCGTGCTTGTGCGCGCGCGCCCGTCCACCAGGCAATAAAGCATGCGCGCTCGTGCGGGCTCACCAATGGCCGCGGCCATTGAGGACGCCGCCGCGTCTGCTGTCTCGACCATCGCATTCATAATTTGATGCTAAACGAAGTGTGGGTGTCGCGCAACCACGATCATTCCCGCATGGGCCGGACAGCACGCTCACCGCATAAGATTTCGCGTCGCGAAGCTTTGCGAGTCCTCTCGGCGACAAGTGTAGCTTTGCGCGCCGGGTTGATGCCGGCCCCATTGCTTACCGGGAGACCGTCGATGACCATTACCTGTGTTATTCGCTACCAGATTGATCCTTTCCAACGAGAGGCCTTCAAGAAGTATGCCGAGAATTGGGGCCGCATCATTCCCCGCTGCGGAGGACATCTTGTCGGATACTTTCTCCCTTATGAAGGCACAAATGACGTGGCCTGGGGGCTGATTGCCTTTGACAGCCTGGCGTCGTACGAGCGCTATAAGACGCGTTTGAAGTCCGACAAGGAAGCGCGAGAGAATTTTGAGACGGCGCAAACCAAGCGCTTCATCCTTCGCGAAGAGAGAAATTTCGTCGAGGTGGTGGATGGGACCTTTGGCATCCCCGCAACCCTCGCCGGAACGGAGTAATCACCGGATGAGCATCCAGGCAGAAAAGGCACAGGCCTTCCGCGCCTTGCATCAGCGCAACTCCGCGTTCATCCTTCCCAACCCGTGGGACATGGGTACCGCGCGCATGCTAGCCCACTTGGGATTTGAGGCACTGGCCACCACCAGTATGGGCTACGCCTTCTCGCTTGGACGGCGGGACAATACGCTGAACCGCTCTGAATCTCTGGCTTATGCATCGGCGATTGTATCCGTCACCAACCTTCCGGTCAGCGCCGATCTAGAAAATGGTTTTGGGGACGACGCGAAAGTCGTGGCGGAAACGATCCGGCTCGCGGCCGGCGCAGGGCTTGTCGGCGGTTCGATCGAAGACGCAACCGGGTGCCCGGACGATCCGATCTATGAATTGCAACATGCAGTGGAGCGCGTCCGCGCCGCGGTTGAGGCAGCACGCGCGCTCCCTATTCCATTCACGGTGACCGCGCGAGCGGAGAATTACCTGCGCGGACGGCCGGACTTGCGAGACACCATCAAACGCCTGCAAGCCTTTGAGGACGCCGGGGCCGACGTTTTGTATGCGCCGGGTCTTGCGAGCAAGGACGAGATTGCTACCGTCGTGCGGTCCGTGAGCTGTCCGGTGAATGTCGTGATGGGCTTGCGAGGTGCGCAACTGAGCGTGGCGGAGCTTTCCGCGATTGGGGTCAGACGGATTAGTGTGGGCAGCGCGCTTTATCGGACTGCACTGGGCGCATTTTTGGGCGCTGCTCGCGAGATGCGTGAGCAAGGCACGTTCACGTTTGCAGGAAACGCGATCGGTCCCGGGGAGGTTAACGCTATATTCGGTGAGTAACCGACTACGTGAGTTTCTTCACCCAGATGCGGCTGGTAGCAGGCTTGCCGAGATGCACGGTTTTTCCACTCACGCGCAGTGTCATGGTCTCATCGTATTCGCGCTTCAGGACATCCACGGTTGTTGACGGCCGCAAATGCAGTCCCTCCAGGAATTCCAAAAACTGCGCATCTTTCTCGTACACGCAGAGAATTTCGCCGGAATCCTTCGGGCGCAGGTCCGCAAGCAGCACCGCTCCTTGCTTTCGCAGCGTCCCGATTCCTCCGCGCATCGGCACGCCATGCGGGCAGCTCTTCTTGTCCCCGAAGCGCTTGATCAGCAGCGCCTCCACCTCCGGCGAGATCGCATGTTCTAATCGCTCGGCTTCGTCATGCGCTTTCGCCCAGGAAAGACCGATGACGTCGGTCAGCAACATTTCTGCCAGTTGGTGGCGCAGCGCAAGGTGCTCTGCAAACTTTCTTCCCTCCTGCGTGAGGACAATCTGTCCCTTGCGGTCAATGCTCACGTGCCCGTCGCGCGTCATGCGTTTCAGCGCCGCCGTCACTGCCGGCGGAGTGACCTGCAACTCCTCCGCCAGCCGGGCGCTGATGGGCGTCTGGTTCTCCTCCAGCATCTCCCAAATCGCCTTCAGGTAATCCTCTTGCGATACGCTGGTTTTTTCTCGCCGCAAAAGCGCTCCTATCTTTCTGCTTTCTGGCTCACGCGCTTCCCCCGCAAGCTTACCGCGAGCTGGTGTACCCTTCGACGGATGCCTTCAAAAACGCGCTGGTACGTTTCCGGATCCTCACCATAAGGGTCCTCTACAAGCCAGTGTTCCACATTCTTCTTGCCCTCGAAAGCATGCTCGCTCCCGGTCATGTTAATGATCAGATCTGACGTGTCCATTGCCTCGTGTGTAAGCCGGTCGGAGGTAAGCCCACTCACTGCATAGCCATTCTTCATCAGTGCCTGTTTTGTGAGTTCCGCAACGTACCCGAGAGGATACAACCCCGCGCTCGATGCTTCTATCACATCCGCGGCATCGTAGCGCGCGATCGCTTCCGCCATCGGGCTTCGGCAAGCGTTACCGACACACACAAACAGTACTCGCGTTCGCTGAGAGGGAGGCGACTCCGGTGTCTGGCTTTTCACTTTTTTCACTAAGAGGATTTTACGCCGTTTGCGGGGTGCTTGGCTTGTGCGCCGGCGAGGCGCAGAAAATATTCGTGCACTGTGGTGTCGTCGGTCAGTTCCGGATGGAACGTCGCGGCCATGATGTTTTCGCGCTGGACCAACGCTGGTTTTCCCGCATATTCCGCCAGGACTTTCACGGCAGGGCCAGCGCGCTCAATCACGGGTCCGCGAATAAATACCATTTCGAGCGGCTCTTTCTTGAGCACCGTGGGACCGCTTACCACGTCGCTGGCAATCTGCCGCCCGTACGCGTTGCGAATCACAGTCATGTCCATGAGGTTCAGCGAGTCCTGCTGCGGGTGCTTCACATCTTTGGCGAGTAGAATTGCGCCAGCGCAGGTGCCGAAAATCGCGCCACCGCGTTCAGCGAACTTCACAATCTCGTCCGCCAAGCCTTCTTCTTGGAGGAACTTTAACTGAGTCGTGCTTTCACCGCCTGGAAGGATCAATCCATCGCAGCCTTCAAGATGCGCAGGAGTGCGTACTTCGGCCGTCTTCGCGCCAAGTTGTTCCAACATCGCCGCGTGCGCCTGAAAATCTCCCTGCACTGCCAAAATTCCAATCTTCACTCGCTTGCCTCGATTTGATTACCACGCAAACCTGGCGCAACATGCTGCGCCCCTACAAGAGAAATTGCGTACTGAAAACTGTGACTCACCAGCCCCGGGTCGAGAGCAGATCTTTTTCTTCCATCTGCCGCACGTCGAGCCCGCGCATCGCTTCGCCCAATCCCTCGTGAGCTTCGAGCACTGTTTTCGCATCCTCAAAGTGAGTGGCCGCTTTCACAACCGCTTTCGCGCGCGCTTCGGGATCGCTCGACTTGAAAATCCCCGATCCAACGAACACTGCTTCGGCTCCCAGTCGGCGCACCAACGCAGCATCAGCCGGCGTGGCAATGCCACCCGCCGAAAAATTCGGCACCGGCAGCTTCCCGGTTTTCGCGATTTGCCGGACCAGCTCCAGCGGCGCTCCCAACTCTTTCGCTTCGTGCATTAATTCGTCATCACGCAAGGTGGTGAGCTTCTTCATTTGACTAACAATCGCGCGCATGTGCCGCACCGCTTCCACCACGTTGCCCGAACCCGCTTCGCCCTTGGTTCGAATCATTGCCGCGCCTTCGGCGATACGACGCAACGCTTCGCCCAGGTTGCGCGCGCCGCAAACAAATGGCACGCGGTAATCGTGCTTCCAGATGTGATTCTCTTCATCCGCCGGGGTCAGCACTTCGCTTTCATCAATGAAATCCACTTCCAGCGCCTGGAGAACTTCCGCCTCAGCAAAATGCCCGATGCGCACTTTGGCCATCACCGGAATCGTCACTGTATTCATGATCTCGCGAATCACTTTGATGGAGGCCATGCGCGCCACGCCGCCCTCTTTGCGGATGTCCGATGGCACACGCTCCAGCGCCATCACGGCGCAGGCTCCGGCATTCTCGGCAATTTTGGCTTGCTCGGCGTTTGTGACGTCCATGATAACGCCGCCTTTGAGCATTTCTGCGAGGCCGACTTTGACACGCCACTCGTTCGAGCCCTTATTTCCATTGCCGCTACCATTTGGCTTTTTCACTTCCATCGTCCTTCTCCTCTCCCTCTTGAAACTTTTTGGATCCCAAACTCTTTTTATCGAGGTTTGATTACCACGAACCGCCCTTTACCTCGAGCCAGCACCTCCCCATTCTCGTTTCGAACCTCGCCGCTCATGAAAAGGTTTCTTCCATTCATCTCCGTCTCGCGCCCTTCCACCACAATCTCTTTGTCGATCGACACGGGCTTCAAGTATTCGACACTCAGCTCTGCGGTCACCGCGCGAACTTCTCGGAATCGGCAAACTTTGCCCATGGCCTCATCGAGCAGCAAAGCAATGATTCCGCCGTGCGCAAATCCCGCGCCACCTTGATACCGCTCGCCCAGCACGAACCGTCCAACAATTTTTCGATTCGCGTTGTCCTGTTCGAACGTCAGCTTCATCCCGCCGGTGTTATCTCCGCCGCAGCCAAAGCATCTATTCGAGGGATTCGGCTCCAGCCTGATCGTGTCGCTCAACTTTTCCTCGCCGATTCTTTCCTTGCTTCTTTACCTCCTTACTTCACACTAGCGCTACGCGGCTCCGCTCCGCTCTCCGCACGCCGCGCTGCCGCTTGCGCATCTCCACCTTCAGCATTTCCGCCAGAGTAGCCACGCCGCGCGCAACTTGTTTTTCGTCGAGGCTGGAAAATGCGAGTCGCAGGGTATTCGGCAGCGGGCTTTGCACGTAGAAGTAGCGACCCGGCGCGAACAGCACGCCGCGCTCTTTCACGTGAATCAGCAGCTCGCTCGCGTCGAACCCCGGCGGCAGCTCCAGCCACAGGCACATCCCGCCTTCCGGCCGCATCCAGCGCGTGCCTTCCGGCATGTATTTGCGCAGAGCTTCATCCACCGCAGCCAGTCGCGAGGCATAAACCTTGCGCATTTTCGCCAGGTGTTTGCTGAAGAGTCCGCGCCGCAAGAATTCCGCCAGCGTCGCTTGCGCCAGTTGGTCGGTGTGCAGGTCCGTGGCCTGTTTCACGATGCGCAGCCGCTCAATCGCCTGCGGCGGCGCGACGATCCATCCCACACGCAATCCGGGGAACGCCACCTTGGCAAAACTGTCAATGTGAATCACAAGATTCGAACGGTCCAACTGCTTCAAGGATGGGACGCGCTCTTCCCGCGCGTGCAGCCGCGCGTAAATGTGGTCTTCCACCACCGGCACCTGATAACGACCCGCAAGCTCCAGCAATTTGCGCCGAGATGCCAGCGGCATCGAAACGCCCGTGGGGTTCTGAAAATCCGGCGTCAGCAAAATCAGCTTCACGCGGTTCGCCGCGAGCGTGGCTTCGAGAGCTTCCAGGTCCAGCCCCAACGTCGTTCCTGGTTCCGCATGCGTGCGCATCGGCACCGTCAGGCACCGCGCTCGCGCTCCGTGAAAAATCGCCACGGCGCCCGGATACGTCGGGTTCTCCATGATCACCGAGTCGCCCGGGCGCACAAACGCCTTGCTGATCAAGTCAAACGCTTGCTGGCAACCATCGGTGATGAGCAGGTTTTCATCTTTAGCCAAGATCCCGTCGTGGCGCAGCAATTCCAGCAACGCCGCCTTCAAGGGGGGATAGCCGTCTGAGGGGCCAAGCGTCAGGACTTCCGTGGCCTCGCGGCGCAACACCGCGTTCACGCAAATCTGCAGCTCGTCAATAGGGAAAAATTCCGGTGCAGGACACGCCATCACGAAAGACAAGGCGCTCTCCGGCACGCCGGCCGTCAGCCGACTCAGTACTTCTTCGCCCCGCTCATCCGCAAACAGCAGTTCCCAACGAATGCTTCCGTTGCCATTCAACACCGGTGGCGCCGGCGGGGTGATTTTCAAGCCATTGCCATTGCCCTTGATGAACGTGCCGCGGCCCACGTGTCCTTGAATCAGCCCTTCCGATTCCAATTCGGCGTAGGCATTGGCTACCGTGGTTCGGTGCACGCCGAGCATGGTCGCGAGTTCGCGGCTCGCAGGGATGCGGTCGCCCGGGCGCAAATCACCGGCGTGCACCAAGGCTCGGAGTTGATCGCGAAGTTGAACATACAGAGGGACATGGCTTTGTGGCTGGAGATGAAGTGGCAACATTGTCTCTCACCCTCGGCCAATTTTAGCAGAACTTGGCCTGCTACAAGAGCCAATTTGTCTTCCGCCATTGGTGCCGCCCTTCGCTGCCGGCAGCTGGCTTTCCCCGCCCGAATTTGCTTCGCAGCCGCGGGATTCGTATCCTTTCCGGCATGTGCGGCAAGTTCCCTGCCCTTTTACCCCTGCTTCTTTTGCTCGCGCCCGTACGGCTCGCGGGCCAGGACGCCCCGCGGGACAAGGCCCAGCGCATCGACCAGGTCGTTTCGCACTACCAGAAGCTCGGCTACTTCAACGGCGCTATCCTCGTCGCCGACGGTGGCAAGGTCATTTACTCCAGTGGCGTAGGCAAAGCTAACTTCGATTACGACATACCCAACGTGCCAAGCACGAAATTCGGCATCGCTTCCATCACGAAACAGTTCACTGCCCTGCTTATCCTGCAACAAGTCGCCGAAAACAAAATCGCTCTTCAGGGCAAGCTCTCCGATTACCTGCCCTGGTATCGCAAGGATACCGGGAGCCGCATGACCATCGAGCAACTGCTCCATCACACTTCCGGCCTGCCTCCCGATTTTGATTCTCCAGAATTTAACGCCACGTCCGAAGCCACTCGCCGATACGAGCATCGGGAATTTGCGGAGAAATTCTGCCAACCAGCGCTCCCTGCAGAGCCCGGCAAAAAGTGGGAGTACAGCAATTGCGGCTACAACTTGCTCGGCCTGGTTCTCGAACACGTCACCGGAAAGTCCTTCAACGACCTCCTGCATCAGCGAATCTTAAGTCCCCTGGGCATGAAGGACTCCGGGATGGATCAGAACGACCTCGCACAACTCGACGGCGCCACCGGCTACCTCCGTCACGCTGGCCCGCGGTACACTCGCGGCGCCTTCATCGACCGCATCCACGGTTTTTCTTCCGGCTCGATGTACTCCACCGTGGAAGATCTCTACCGATGGAACCAGGCGCTTACTTCCGGCGAGTTCGTTTCGAAAGAATTGCACGAGCAGATTTTCTTGCCCGTGCTTCACGACTGGGGCTACGGCTGGTTCATCACCAAAATTCCAGCAGGTCAGCCCGGGGCCGGCAACACGATTGCCGAGATGCGCGGCGACATGCCCGAGAACTTCTTCGCCTGGAGTCTGCGCTATCCCGAACGCAACGCGATCATCATCACTCTGCGCAATGTGTACGGCTCGACCGAAGGCCTCGAGCAAAACATTCAAGCTATCCTGTTCGACGCCGAGCCGCGTCTCCCCTCGCGAAGCCTCCCAGACATCGCCGCGCGGTTTTGGCTCGTTCTCGCACCGTGGATGGCCTCACATGTCGCGCCCTTTGTGTTGCTGGTGCTTCTCGCCGTGGCGGCAATTTGGTTCGCCGCGCGCGGAAAACGCCGAACCAGCCCTTCGGTCTCCCGCTAATCCCAAGTGAAATCTCTTCGCTCTCTGCGCCTTTCGATTTCGGGCTCAACTAACAGCTTGCTGATCAGACCGAGCAACATTATTCTCGGTGGCCATGAAACTGATGAAACGATTGCTCCTTGCCTCGTCCGCACTCTTCTTCATTGTTCTTCTTAGCCTGGCGGTGCGTGCCGATCTCTTCGGCCAACAATCCTCAGCCCCCTCCCCTGCCTCGGTTTCCGGCACCGGTAGGGTCGATTTGCCCGGGTCCAAGAATTGGACAACCGAACAAGATCACCAAAACATGATGGACCAGCTCGGCATCAAAGCCCTGCGCCCGGGATTCAGCGGAAACGAGAACGACGCCAACCACGCAAATTACGACGAATCGAAAGCGAATCCCTTTCCGGACCTGCCCGATGCCCTGGCGTTGAAGAGCGGTAAGAAAGTCGCGACCGCACAAATGTGGTGGAAGCAACGCCGCCCGGAAATCGTCGAAGAGTTTGCGAGCGAAGTTGTTGGGCGCGTCCCCAAAAACGTGCCCGCCGTCACTTGGAGCGTCGCCAGCTCAGAAACCGCTGTGGTCGCATCTCATCCGATCGTCAAGCAACACCTCGTCGGTCACGTTGACAATTCGTCTTATCCTCTCATCAACGTGGACCTCCAGATGCTTTTGGTCAAGCCCACCGATGCCGCTGCCCCTGTTCCCGTGATGATGATGTTCGGCCGCGAATTTCCACCAGGAACTGCTCCACGTTTCGTCATTCCCGGCGCGCCCGGCTCTCCCGGCGCCGACCCTCCCGCGACCGAACAACTCATCACCGATGGCTGGGGCTACGCCTACATCAACCCGGTGAGCGTTCAGGCGGACAACGGCGCGGGCCTCACCAAGGGAGTCATTGGTCTGGTCAACAAGGGGCAGGCACGCAAACCAGACGATTGGGGCGCACTGCGTGCATGGGCGTGGGGCGCATCGCGCGGTCTTGACTATCTCGAAACCGACCAAGCCGTGGACGCGAAACAGGTTGGCATCGAAGGCGTTTCCCGCTACGGCAAAGCCGCTCTCGTCACCATGGCCTTCGACACGCGCTTCGCTCTCGTCCTCGTCGGCTCTTCCGGCGAAGCCGGCGCGAAACTCCACCGCCGCAATTTTGGCGAAGCCGTCGAGAATCTCACCGGTTCGGGCGAATATCACTGGATGGCCGGCAATTTCCTCAAGTACGGCGCTTCCGAAGCCACGTTTGGCAGCAAGAATGCCGGCGATCTCCCCGTCGATGCGCATGAACTCATTGCTTTATGTGCGCCACGCCTCACTTTCATCAGCTACGGCGTCCCCGAAAAGGGCGACGCGAAGTGGCTCGACCAGCAGGGCAGCTACATGGCCACAGTGGCCGCAGCGCCAGTCTTCCGGCTTCTTGGAGCAAGGGACCTGGGCGTTTCCGACGACTATCACACGGCCAAAATGCCGCCCGTGAATGTCGGCCTGCTCCATGGCGAACTTGCCTGGCGCCAGGATGATGGCGGCCACACCGACGGCCCGAATTGGAAATATTTCATCACCTGGGCCGACAGGTTTCTCGATCACAAACCCGCTTTTTCGGTGAAAGCGACTCCGGTAGCCGCGCCTCCTCCAGCGGATCAGCCGGCACCTCGCACCGATCCAAATTCGCTCATCGCTCACGAACAATTACTCGAAAAAGCAAAGAAGGACCACATCGACATTTATTTTGAAGGCGACTCCATCACCCGTCGCTGGGGAGCGACCGATTACCCGGAGCTCCTTGCCAACTGGAAGCAGAACTTCTTCGGCTGGAACGCCTCCGATTTTGGCTGGGGCGGCGACAAGACGGAGAACATCCTCTGGCGACTGAACAACGGCGAACTCGATGGATTGAATCCGAAAGTCATCGTGCTTCTCGCCGGAACCAACAACGTCGGCCACACTGTTTCTTCAGGGGGCGACGACGCCAAGGTTGCCGACGTCACGAAAGGCCTTCAAGCCATCCTGCACCTCCTTCAGACCAGAGCGCCGGATGCCACAATCATCCTCAGCGCCATTTTCCCGCGAAACGACAATCCGGCCGTGATGCCGATCATCAACAAGATTAACGACAATTTATCCAAGCTGGCGGACGGCAAAAAAGTTCGCTTCCTCAACATCAACGATGAATTGGCGGATCGCGAAGGCAAGCTGTTCGACGGAATGATGAATCCCGACAAACTGCATCCCGCTCTCAAGGGCTACCGGGTATGGGCCGACGCATTAAAGCCTATCTTCACAGAACTCCTCGGCCCGCCGGCGAAAGAAGATCATGCTCCTCCTCCCACCGGCGACCCCAGTGCCGCGCACTAACTTAGATTTCTGTTGGTTGTATACAAGGTGTTTGCGGGTGTTATCCTGAGGCCGCGTTGCTTGCGGTGGAGGCCTCTCAGCCGATCCACAGCTTTTTTCAACGTCTCCCCGGCTTCCGCCCAATATCCATGTTCAAATCATCCCCGGCCGCCAAATCGCGAATGCACAACTTCGTCAAATCGCCCCCGTCGCATTGGTAAATCTGCTTCATCGGAAGATCGCTTACGTCCAAATCGTATTCGCCCGCGGCCATGTCTTCCGCGGTGTCCGTGGACGACGTCACTACGGGACTTTCCTCCCGGACGCGCACGCGAAACTCTTTGGAAGAAGGCTCATAGTTCGCATAGCTGAAGCAGTGTCCGACGCACGCGCGTTCCACCGCATGATGAACGAACTGTATTCGGGAATTGGGCGGCGCATCGAGCGTCACGATCACTCGCGTCCCGGGACGCAAGTCGGCAACGAGCTTCTCCCCGTTCGATTCCAACTGGTTCAGCCAGCCCGTGTCCTGGTAAAGAAATGCGAAGAACACCAGCGCGCACGCGGCAAAGCCGGCGAGATGCCATTTACGCGGCTTGAGCAACCCCAGAAAGCAGAGGCCAAAAATCGCCGAAACGGTCGTCAGCCGCGAACCGAGCAATCCAATCCACCCGGAATCCGCTGAAGGCCGCAAATTTTCCGGCACTAGCGCCGTCGCGCAAAAAACGACCGCATACCATTCGAACGGCAACACGAATCGTTTCCAGGCTCCTCGTTCTCCCTTCCCTGAAAACAAATCTGCGCCCACACAAACAATGCCAAAACAAAACGCGGCAACCGCCAGCCAAATGTAGCGCTTCCCGTAAAGAGCCAGTTGATCTGCCCCGTTGTAAAAATAAAAAGGCCCGCGATCCCAGTCCGCCGAAAGCTCCGGCCCTCGCGACGCATACCAAAAGACCGCGTAAAATCCCGCTCCCGCGCACAGCGGCAATGCCACCTTCCACCATCCCGGCAACTTTTCTCTGACTCTCAAGTACGCAATCATGCCCACGAGCCACAAAAACCCAATCGGGTGCGCCACGTAAGCCAGCAAAGCAAAAATCGCCGCGCCAATCCAGTCCACTCGTCGCGGCGCGCGCCACACGATCGCAAGGGCGAAGCAAGCCAACCCCAGCGACCAGCAGTAGTTCATGAAGCCCATGCTAAACGAATATCCGTAGGCCAGCATGGCGATACACGGTGTCAGAAACCAGGGTGGCTGCTCGGTCACCGCATTAATAAACGCGAACACGCCCCAGAAAAACGTCAGCACGCAAACCGAAACCGCGATCTTTTGCGCCGAAGCGAAACCAAAGACTTTCGCGAGCCACAGCAATGTCACATCAAACAAAACATTGTTCCACTGCCCGGAAAAGTACAGCCCGGGCGCCTGCCCTTTTTGAATGAGCTGCGCCAGCCATGCGTTGTATACGTGGCTCGCGAGATCGCCCGCCTCGATTCGCCGATGCCAAAAGCACGGAATCAGCACCGCCACACTCAATGCCAGAATCAGCCACCGCCGGCGCCGCAAAAAAGCTAGCGTGGAATTTTCCTCGTACAAAAACCGCGCCCATGTCTCGAAAATATCCTGCAGCGGCCCCATCACGCTCCTAGCGCGTCGTCTTTAGACAGCTGTTTAGAATCTGTGTGTTTCGAACCGGCCCCGCCACTCACACACACGATAACCGCGCGCCATTCTATCCGAAGCACGAATTTCTTCTTAAGATTTTACTTGTAGTTTTTGCGTCGAAGGCCGTCGCGCTCGTCCGAGAGACGAGTCGCCAATTACATTGTTAAATCCCGCTCGCTTATTTCACGGCTTGGTTTTCGCCCAGTCGTTTCAGGCGGTCGCGCAGGCGCCGCTGCAACGGAGGAGGAGTATTGGGGTTGAACGCCACCAGATACCATAGCGGCTGGCTGCGGTCCCGGCTCAGCCACGCCAGCGTCGGCGCGTCCGCATTTGGGTGACGCGCGACATTTTCGCGAATCGCTCCATAGGGATGCTTGGCCAGCTTGCCCAGCGTTTTGGCGTTCGCCCGCGGATGCTCGCTGATCAATCTCAACAAGTAAAAATCTTCTGGTGGCGCCTGCTTTGCCAGTTTCTCCAGCACTTCCGGCTTGGCATCGGAGCTCAGCACCAATCCTATCTTTTCGTCCCACGCCACGTTAATCTGATTCAGTTCCCTCGTCCGCGCGTGAATCAGCTCTTCCAGGATGCGCCGTTCCTGCTGCCGCCTCGCGATCGGCACGTCGGTGCCTTCCAGCGAATCGAGAACACGAAGAAGGTGCTGCCTCTCCCCAAAAACAATCTGGGAAGTCCGGGAGACCGTGCCTTTCTCTTTCTCCTTGTGCTGCACCAAGTCGGACCGTCGCATCGCTAAGTCGCTCCACACCGATTCCCAAGCGCTGCTCGAGGCGTCCAGCATCTCTGTTTGCATTTACACCTTCTCCTTGCAATGCAAATTAGGGCTGGATCTGGTGGCTCAGGAATTATGTTCTGGGGACGCGGGGCGGTAAAGTCAAGTCGAGGTGCGTGTGCCCGAAGTGCCACTCCGCTTCGTGGCGGCTTGCCGATTCGGATGGACGCAAATCGCATGCCTCGACAAAAACCAAGGCCGGAAGACCGAAACACTAGATTCCCGGATCTTTCGATTTGCGCAACTCTTCCATCACCGACTGCACTAATTCTTTCGCGTGGACCAATTCCTGGTGAATCATGCGCAAATCCATGGCCGGCAACATCGGGTTGCGCTGGCTCGTGCAGTACACGCCGTGCTGTCCCGCAAGCACGAGCGCGTTGGTGATGCGATCGAGCGAGACTGCCAACCGCCCGCGCTCGCGCCCGAACATCTGCTCGTAGTGCTCCAGCTCTTCTTTATGTTCCTGAAACGCCGACATCCTCTTTTCCCCGCGCCCAAACACCGCGCCTTTGATTGTTTACGCCTTCACATGGTTAAGTCTCTACTTCTTTCGCTCACTCCGGCCGCAAGAACGGATTGACTTCCCGTTCCTGGCCGATCGTGGTCATCGGACCATGGCCCGGATGCACAATCGTCGCGTCCGGCAACTGCATCAATTTGCTGCGGAGCGAGTCCATAATTTCCTCCATCGAGCCGCCCCACAAATCCGTGCGGCCGATGCTGCCTTTGAAAAGGGTGTCACCCGAGAGGAGTTGCGGCACGCGAATTTCGGTCTTCTCCGAACCTGCGTTTGCCTCATCGCTTCTTCTAGAATCGCTTCCGTTTCCTGCCTTCTGAGCGGCTGCCTCGGCACTGGACTTGGCACTGGCTTGGACGTTCTTGTCCGTCAGATAAACTTTCCCGGCGTCGTGGGGGAGATATAGCGAGACGCTCCCGGGCGTGTGGCCCGGCGTGTGAATCACCTGCGCTTCGAGCGATCCCCAGCGCAAAACGTCGCCTTCTTTCAGCAATTGATCCACTTCCGTCAAATCCGGGGGCAGCACACCCAGAAACGCTGCCTGCACATCCATCGCCTGATAAAGCGGCAAATCGTCGCGATGCATCAGCACGGGCGCGCCGGTGTATTGGTGGAGCTTGCTCAATCCGCCGACGTGATCAATGTGCGCGTGCGTGCTCACTATGGCCTTTACCGTGAGGCGTCGCCGTCCAAGCAAATCCAGAATGCGCGTCACCTCGTCGCCGGGATCGACCACTAGAGCTTCGCGGGTGAGTGGGTCACCGATGATCGAGCAATTGCACTGCAGCATGCCCACGGGAATGGTGATGTGAATCAAGCTTTCTTGGGCGGCATTGAGGGCCGGCAAGCCTCGCAAATCGTCGCGCATACTGCGATTATAGCATCGGATTCCGAGGCTCCTTTCTCGCGTTGAACGGTCAGAAATCGCCCGGAAGCAAAAAAGGCGATAGACTGAGCTAAGGTGAATCGGGAGAAACATGGAGACGCCAGCAACAGCGCAAAAGATGGCGACGCCGCGAACCCACGATGCGGCGCTCGCGAAGCTGCAGGTGGAGGCAGGCGCGAGCATGGGCGTGTGGTTTGGCTGTGCGCTGCCGAGCGATTTCGGCGATCCCCCAGCCGAGTATCGCTATGGCAATGGAAGCGTCGCACTTACAGACAAGAATTATCGCGCCTATCTTTCGTTCACCGGGCCGGACCGCGCGCGCTACCTCAACGCCATTCTCACGAACAACATCAAGGACCTCGCCGCGGGACAAGGTATCATTTCTCTCCTGCTCAATCCGCAAGGCCACATTCTTGCCGAGCTCGAGACTTACGCTTTCGCCGACCGCCATCTTTGCGTCTCGTACGCCATGATTCGTGAGCAACTCACGTCGTGGATGGACAAATACATCATCATGGACGATGTTACGCTGGCCGATGAAACCGAACTTCATGGCACGCTCGCCCTCGAGGGCCCGAACGCCGCGGCAGCAGTGAAAGAGCTTACTGGCGTTGACCTGGCGCAGTTAAGCGAGCTTGCCAGTGTCGACAGCGTTGTGCGTCTCGTTAGCACAAGTCCCTCTTCGGCAACGGATTCTCTCCTCTGCCGCGTTGTGAAACGCTCGCCGCGAGCCGTGCCGGGCGCGGAGTTCGTTGTAGCGCGCGACCAGCTTGCCACGCTCTGGCAGATTCTGCTCGAAGCGGCGCGCAAGCACGGAGGCGGCCCCGCCGGTTACACGGCCTTGAGCGGGTTGCGCCTCTCGCAAGGCGTACCATGGTTCGGCTACGACTTCGGCGAAAAACAAATCCCTCATGAGGCGGGCTTGGAGACGAGCCACATCAGCTACACCAAAGGCTGCTACACCGGCCAGGAAATCGTTGAGCGCGTGCGTTCGCGAGGTCAGGTGAACCGCCGCCGCGTGATGCTGCTGTTCTCTGGCGACGCCGTTCCCAAAGCGGGCGAAGCGCTAACCACTGCGGACGGCAAAGAAGCCGGCTACGTCACCCGCGCGGCACGAATCTGGGATCCCCTTCGCATCATCGGCATGGCCTACGTCCGCAAAGAAGCCGAAGCGCCCGGAGCGACTTTACATTGGCCTAGCGGCACAGCGACGATCACCCACCTTCCCTGAGTCTGTCCGAACTCCCGGCTCGTCTGTGAACCTCCAACTTTTCCTTTATCCTGTCCTCAGGATTCCCCTTATCCTCACTCGGGTCTTCCCTTGACATCGGGTCTTCCCTTGACTTGACACGACCTTCCTACTGACCTAAAGGTTTGGCACGCCTCTGCTCTTATTCAAACCGCGACACAGTCCCCGCAAATGGAGGATATCCGTGCGGAAAAAGGTTATTGCGACTGTCTCTCTTTGCTTTTTGGCCCTGGTTGCAGCCAAAGCTCAGAATCCCACCAAGACGTACCTCCTTCTCGCGAATGGCCAAGGACCCGGCAGCACGAGCTTTGCGAGTGCTTTTAGCTCCAGCGTAATTGCGCACTACGACGCCCTTGGCGTGGTCTCGCGCAATCGAGCGATCCGAATTTCGCAGCTCAAGCAGCCGCTTTGCCAGGCGTGCAATCCGTCGCGGAGGACCAGGAGTTGCAATGGATTTCGCCGAACGAAACCGTCGTCCAGGCCGACAACGTCATTGACGATTCGGCCGTGCCTCCTCCTGATGCATCCGCCCTGCCTTCCAGCCAACCAAGAATCCTTCAGCTCCGCGCAGTGGAACCTCCATCAGATTCATGCGGATCAAACCGCCACCAACGGCGACCGCGGCAAGGGCCGCATCAACGCGCTCGCGGCGCTGCAATAGGCGATTCTGGAAAAGTTGAAGGGTCGAGGGCCCAAGAGAGCAATAAAATGGACTGAGCCGACCTAAAGGTCGCCTCTACGAAACCCGGCTACCGCGGGAATGTTCCTATGCGGCCGAGCTGAAAGCTCCCCTTCGTGTAATGAGGAACCAGAGAATCAGCAAGACGATAGGAAACGACGCCGCAAACCCCAGCCATACTGGAAGATTAAACTGTGGGGCCGGCTGAGGCATGCGCGCATTCACGGTGGCCATCACCGTTTCCATGATTTGCAGAAATCTGGCGCGATGTCCCGGAATACTCAAGAGCAGTGTTCCATTTACGATTGTTAACGACTGGAGTCCGATGGTTGCGAGGAGACCCCATCTCTTCAGTTTCAGCAGCCCTGCGGCCGCTACAACCTGAGTCGCCATCCAGAGAACAACGATCAGGTACACGCTCCTTCCAAAAAGGAAGAAGCCCAAAAAATAGAGTGGGAACTGCACGCCGGAAAACACACTTCGACTAGTCAGAAGGAGGAGTGGGGACACGGCTGAGCTGATAAGCAAGAACCAGCCAATGATCGTTATGCTGAGAGGTCTCGCAGGTTGGCTGGCGACCGGCGCGGGACTTGCGGATCCCAAAAAGAAATCCCCCGCCGCCGATTCCGGGGCCGGTGGCATAGCTTGAAATTGCGCTTTCACGCTGCGCTTGTTAAAAAAATAAAGCCAGAAACCGCCCAGCGTGGCAAACGCGGCATAAAAGAGCCCCATTCCAACGCGCATGATCAACGTGAAGTTGGGAGGAAGGTTCGGATCGGTGGCATAGGGAAGGGGAACGATTGCCAGGACGACGGCAGCGGGGAGCGAAACGAAAACCAGAATGCCAGCGTAAATCAATAACGAAATCCTGGCCCACTGCTTCAAGTAAAGAAGTCCGATGCCGCTCGCAAGGCCCCAACCCCCAAAGCCGAAAACAACAACGGCCTCGACAGTTAGAATAGTGCCCAGGTCTACAGGTGCATTGGCTGCCGGGTTTGACTTCGATTCAAAGGCAGACCCGAAAAGCATCATTGCCGCACAAAGGAGGGTCAACGCGCTGCCTACGATTACCAGTACGGCGGAAGCAGGGACCCCGGTCGAGCGATGCATCTAGCAACCTCCTGGACACACCGCTCAAATATAGCTAGGCAGCTGCATCGCGCAAGCCATTCCTGGGACCCCAAATCAGCATTCCTTTGCCAGAAAACAGCGGCTTGTAAAGGATTAACGTTTCTTCTGGCGAATCACTTGCGAGGCGAAGTGGATCAGCATCTTGCGGTCGTTCTCGCTGATACGGCGGAGAAGAAGGCTCAGGCGATAAACATAGCGAGCGGACTCGCCATCGAGGCCCCAGTGGTCGTCGCCGTTGGCGGCCTGCACGGCTCGCGGAAGAGAGGAAGCTCTCGGAGGCGTTTCGCCGTCGTAGAAAAAATGGTAGAGCGGTACGTCCAGCGCCTGGGCGAATTTCTCCAGCGTAGCCAGCGAAGGAATGGTGCGGCCGTGTTCCAGGCGCGAAACGTAGGAACGTTTCAGGCCGGTACGCTCCTCGATGTCCCCCTGGGTCAGATTTTTCTGCTCACGGATGGACCGCAACCGGTCGGAAAGAATCATGTCGTGCCTCTTCCGAATGTGAGATTTTCAGTGAGGGCCCATACAACGGATGAAACAAATAAGCGTAAGTGCCTGGCCTTGGTCCCTGTTGACCGTCGGGACGACCTTTAGCGACTTTCGGCCGTTGCCGGTCTTCGAGACTCTAAGGCCCTAGCGTTGGCGACGATAATAACATAAAGGATGTTACATGGCCGCCAACCAAAAAAGGA